>Ga0209169_10001673_pt1 | contig 13534 bp, 11 predicted proteins | sample HubBroMetageWRM4_FD_188346 | JGI IMG/M metagenome (GOLD analysis project Ga0209169, IMG submission 188346) | Warmed soil microbial communities from the Hubbard Brook experimental Forest, New Hampshire - Hubbard Brook CCASE Soil Metagenome WRM 4... | ecosystem: Environmental > Terrestrial > Soil...
CGCGGAGGACAAGCAGAACCTGCAAGTGCGTCACCAGGTGCTCCATGCCATTGAAGCAGGCGGCAATGAGACTGCCGTGATCGCCGATCTGATCTCTACTGCCGTCCTCCGCCGCCATCTTGAGACCATGGACCGGCTGGACATTGAATACGATTTCCTGCCGCGCGAGAGCGAAATCCTCCATCTGCATTTTTGGGACGCCGCTTTCGCCAAGCTGAAAGAAGCCGGCGTGCTCACCTTCGAGAATGAAGGCAAGAACAAAGGCTGCTGGGTGATGCGCCGGGCCGGAACTGCCAAACCCGAAACCACAGAAGACACTGGGAGCACAGAGGTCACTGAAGAAGATCAGAAAGTCATCGTCCGCTCCAATGGCACGGTTGGTTACGTTGGTAAAGACATTGCCTACCATTTGTGGAAGTTCGGATTGCTAGGCCGCGACTTCGGCTATCGCAAGTTTTATCGCTATCCCAATGGCCACGAGTGCTGGATCTCAACCACCGTCGGCGCACTCGACCATCCCCACTTCGGCGACGTAGCCGAAATCTACAATGTGATTGACGCCCGCCAGTCCGAGGCGCAGAACACCGTAATTGAAGCTCTCCGCGCTCTCGGCTACAACCAGCAGGCCGACCACTACACCCATTTTTCTTATGAGATGGTCGCGCTTACCCCGCGTTGCGCCGCCGACTTGGGTTACGAGCTTTCTGAGGAAGACAAAGCGCGTCCATACATTGAAGTCTCGGGCCGCAAGGGCTTCGGAGTAAAAGCCGACGATCTGATCGACACTCTGATTGCCTCTGCGAGAAAGGAAGTCGACGCTCGCCATCCCCAACTCACGGACGCCGAGCGCGCCGCCATCTCCAGCCAAATCGCCATTGGCGCTCTGCGCTACTTCATGCTCAAGTTCACCAAGTCGTCCGTGATCGCCTTCGATTTCAAAGAGGCGTTGAGCTTCGAAGGCGAGACCGGCCCGTACGCGCAGTACGCGGTGGTTCGCGCCACCAACATTTTTCGCAAAGGCGGATTCGATCCCAACGAATTCTCCCGCGAAATACCTCGCCACATCTCCGCCGCCGATCTTGCAAACTTTCTCACCGGCGAAGCCCACAACGACTTTTGGGAACTCTGGCTGGCATCTTCGAAAACTTCCTACATCATTGACCAATGCATCGCCACCACCGAACCTGCTCATCTGGCTAAGCATGTCTTCCAGTTGGCGCAACTCTTCAACACCTTCTACCACCGCTACCCGATCCTCACCGAGACTGACGAAGAGAAAAAGAAATTTCTGCTGGCGACCATCGCCGTGGTCCGCCGCGAACTCGTCCGCTCCCTCGCGGTGATGGGAATCACCGTGCCGCCCGTGATGTAAAGCCAGTGAATTCATAAGTTCTCCCGCATTACATCCAAAAGCCTATGCCGCGTCATCTAATCGACCAGAAGACGAGGAGGGTATTGTGAAGAGATTTTCAGCGGTTATGGGTTTGTTATTGCTACTGGCGGCGGGTGCGATGGCTACGTCCAGTGCCTCCCAATCCAGAGTCTTGGTGTTTCCTAAGGCTCTTACCAACGCGCGCTATGTGTATGTGTCCGCGTTTGATGGGGATGAGTTCAACCCTAATTTATTGCCCGAGGATCGATCCGCGATCGTCAACGTACAGGACGCACTGCGTCAATGGGGACGCTATGTCATCGTATACAACCGTGACCAGGCCGATATGGTCCTGATGGTGCAGTCTCGTCCCACGGAAGATGTCCTCGAGGCGTACGACGCTCATCACCCTGGCGCTGACTACCTGTGGCGAACCATGGGCCGCGACGGATTAGGGAAAGGCGAGACCCCGCTGGTCAGCCAACTGCGGCAGGCGGTTGAAACGGCTAGTAAGTAAACTGCGATGTCTGCCGAGGGATTCGCGCGACTGACTATTCTGCGAATCCCTTGGCGAACTCCACCAAGCTCCTGACCGCGATCCCCGACGGCCCCTTCGCAATCCACGGCTTCTGCTCCTCCATCCACGCCGTGCCCGCGATGTCCAGGTGAATCCAGGGCGTCTCTTCAGCGAATTCCTTAAGGAACATTGCCGCTGTAATCGCTCCGCCCCAACGACCACCAGAATTGATGATGTCTGCGATATACGAGCGAATGCTTTCCTTATATTCCTCATCCAGCGGGAGCCGCCAGAATTTCTCTCCGCTTTTCTCCAATGCTCGTTGGAAGCGCTCATACATCTTGTCGTCATTGGCAAAGATGCCGGCGTTCACGTAGCCCAACGCCACCACCACGGCTCCGGTCAACGTCGCTGCATCCACCAGGTGGGTGCATCCCAATTGTTTGGCGTAGCAGAGCCCGTCCGCCAGCACCAGCCGTCCTTCGGCATCGGTATTGATGATCTCAATTGATTTGCCTGACATCGCAATCTGGACATCCCCCGGCTTCTGCGCCTTTCCCGACGGCATATTCTCAGTGGCGCAAATTACCGCGATGACCTTCACCTTGGGCTTGATCTGCGCAATCGCGCGCATGGCTCCGATCATGGCCGCGCCGCCCGCCATGTCATATTTCATTTTTTCCATGCCGTCGGCTGGCTTGATCGAAATCCCGCCCGTGTCAAACGTAATGCCTTTTCCCACCAGGCCCAGCACCGGGGTTGCCGGGGCATCCGCCGGCTCATAACGCAGCACGATCAGCGCCGGTGGCTCATCCGATCCCTGCGCCACTCCCCAGAATGCCCCCATCTTGAGCTCTTTTATCTTGTCCGCACCGTACACTTCGCACTTCAATCCGACTTCCTGCGCCATTCTCCGGGCCCGCTCCGCCAGCATGGTCGGAGTCATGCGATTGCTAGGCTCGTTGGCCAAGTCCCGTGTAAGATTCTGCGACTCGCCCACCACCCGGGCTTCATCCAGCGCCTTTTGCAGTCGCGCCTGGTCTCCGCGAGCCACCACCGTGACAGACTCAACTGCCTGGTCTTTGCGGTCGCTTTTATAGGTGTCAGGATCGAAATCGCCGACCAGAGCGCCTTCGACAATCGCCTTCACCGCTTCCTCGCCGGAGAGGTTTCCCTCTGGAGCTACAAATGCAAAACTCCGTATCCCTCTGGGCTTGAGAAAACGCGCCGCTACGCCTGCCAGCTTGCGAAGGTCCGACGAAATAAAATCCTTCCCTTTGCCACCTCCCAGCAGGAGCAAACGCCTGGCCTTGAGCTTCGCCGGACGATGCACCAAGGTAGTTTCAAACATTTTCGCGGAAACTTCGCCGCCGGAAACAACGTCCGCCGCCGCGCCGCTTATGGCGCCATCGGACGTGGCAACCGTAACTTCAGGCTTGCCTTTCGCACCGTGATTTCGTTCGCTGCGATCCACTACCACGACCGCCAGGCATTCAGTTTCGACGTCAGCAGGGGCAAGAACAGACAGTATGGTCTTCATAGGGTTTTTGGGGTTTAACTGTTCAGTATCGTTGGCGATCGGGTTGTATGGCAAGCGGCGACAGTTGAGGAAGTCCCTTTCAGCCGGAATCTCTAAACATTTTACAACTCTGCATTCCTTGACCCGGTGGAGACATTGAGGAGCCGAAGATTTTACGCACTGATGACGCCGGCGTGACAAGCAACAAGTTGCCACTCACTAATCTCGCTTCCAGCTTGTTCGCAAATCCGCTGGCAAGCAACTCACTCCATGGAGGAAATGTGAATAAATTGGATGATCTCGTACAAACTAGTCCCAACCGGCGCTCGTTCCTGAAGCAAAGTGCAGTCGCAGGAGCAGCGGTAGCGGGCGCTGGAATTCTGGGAAGCGTCCTTAGCGAGGCCTCAACTCAAAAAGACTCCGGCCCCACGCCGGGAGATATCGCCATCCTACAGTTTCTGGCCGCAGCCGAAATCATCGAAACCGATCTTTGGATCCAGTACGCCGAACTCGGCGGAGTCACCAACGGCGCGCAGAACAACTATCAGCTTGCTCTTCAGCAACTCGATGGAGATGGATCGCAGTACATCACCAGCAACACCCTCGATGAGCACACGCACGCAGAATTCCTGAACGCCTACTTGAAGTCCAAAGGCGCCCAAGCAGTCAATCTTGATAAGTTCCGCACCCTGCCCAGCAGTCAGGCCACCGGCGCCCGACAGATCGGCCGGCTCACCAACCTGATGGAGCTTACGGTGGACACCAGTTGGTACGTACGCTACCGCAGCAAGCAGAATCCCGATTTCGGAGCCACATTCCCACAGGCTTTTGACATTGTGGGAGTACCCGCCATTCCCCGCAATAACAACGATTTTGGGCCCGCAGATCACATCCAGGCCATCGCCGACACTGCCGCGTTTCACTTCGGATTCATTGAACAAGGCGGCAGCAGCCTCTACCACACCATGGCCCTCAAGGTCAGCGATCTGGAAGTGCTGCGCATCGTGCTGAGCATTGGCGCGGATGAGACTCACCACTTCGGCGAATGGATGGACTTCGCCGGCAATGCTTGCGCACCGCCTCTGGCCCCGTTGACCGATCCGACCAACGGCTTAACCTTTCCTAACCTCAACCTGATCACACATCCGGTAAATCTCCAGACCAATTTGATTTTCCCGATTCCCTGCGAGTTCATAAACCAGAACTTACCGCTGTGCGCAGTGATCCGACCCACCAACACCACAGGAGTGGCGGCGGGGGCGGTTCGTGCTTTCACTGACGATGGGCTCTTCATTGGCCAATCGCAGGAGTTCTTCGACACTTTGAACACCCTGGCCGAGGCTGCGGACGCAGCGGCACGAGGCAAGTAAGACCGGGGGGAAACCCGTGACAGCCGTCCTCGGGGGAGGATTTCCGTCGCGAGGCTTTCCACATAGCAGGCGCTGCCCAGGGGACAGCGCCTGCCTTTTTCACCACCATTCTCATTACAGATTCAGTCTGTAACTTTAAGGAGCACTCATGTTTGAAGGATTGTTTCAACCTATGCATCTGCTGGTAATCTTTGGAATCGCTTTACTGGTCTTCGGACCCAAGAAACTGCCAGAACTCGGCAAGGGCATCGGAGAAGGCATCCGGGGCTTCAAGTCCGCCATGAAAGAAGAAGAGAAGCCCGTCGAAAAGGCCTAGGCACAGTCTTGTTTCGGCTTCGAAACCGGTAAACCGGTTGCAAATAGATGTCTTCGGGATCCCTGGCCGCCATCGGCGCCAGGGCGCGCCTGCGTCAACTCATAGCCATTGCCTCGGATTCTGAGATTCTGTATCCTCGCTCGCTAGCGAATCAACAACAGTTCCTGTCAGATTTGGTTCGAGACCCGGGCTGTGTCGGCGCCCGTTTCCCCTGGGAAGTTAACGATTCGCACGGGCGGTCCACATGGAAAACGAGAGACCTCTTTCATCCTTGCTTGTTGCTGCTGCCTTGTTGTCATTACTCGGTCTGACCGGATGCAGCCAGCTGAAAACCCTCTTCGAAACCCGGCCCAGCGAAAAGATGCCGCAGTACCACCCGGTCGAAGTGGAATATTCGGACCAGCACTGGTCGGCCGATCAGCGGCAATGGTTTTACCACACCGCGCAAGGAACTGAGCTTGTGCCCTACAAATGGTTTCTCGCCCTGGAGCAGCCTCGCATAAAGATTTTTGGAACTGTTCCGCGATTCAGCGACAGCGATTATCTGGCGAGATTCGGTTTTCTTCCCGACTCCACAGGTCCGCAAAACCCTGACGGGCTCCCTGTCGGTTTTGCTAAAGACACCGTAGTGGATCCTGTGAGCGGTGAGACCGTCGAGGTCATCGGGTTGACCTGCGCTGCCTGTCACACCGGCCAGTTCGAATACAAAGGCAAGGGCGTCCGCGTCGATGGCGGCTCCGGCACCGTGGACTTGGCGTCTTTCCAAACTGAATTGGGGTTCGCCGTCGGTTTTACTGCGAAGGTGCCATTCCGCTTCGACCGGTTCGCCGAAAAGGTCTTGGGAAAGAACGCCAGCAGCGATGCCAAGAGCAAGCTGCGCCGGGAATTCGATGCCTTTCTTAACGATGGCATGGCCGAGAAAACTGCCGCCGATGATGGCAGGCTCTATGCAGTCGAAGGAGGGTTCGGCCGCACCGATGCCCTGGCCCGCATCGGTAATTTCGTTTTTGGTACGGAGCTGGACAATGCCAATCTCCGCGTGGCGGATGCCCCGGTTAGTTTTCCTCCCCTTTGGTATACGAGCTGGTTTGGTTGGGTGCAGTACAACGGATCAATTCAGCAGCCCATGGTGCGCAACATTGGAGAAGCCCTCGGCGTTCGCGCCCGCGTAAATCTTACCGATCCCGCCAAGCTCTACTGTTCCACGGTTAACGTCAAGAACCTGCATTCGCTCGAAGATCAGTTGGCCGGCCCGTCTGCTTTCGCGGGACTGCACTCACCCATTTGGCCTGCAAATGTATTTGGTCCGCTTGATCAAACGAAAGTACAGCAAGGCCAGAAGCTCTACGCCCAGCACTGTCAGCATTGCCACCTTCCGCCGCTCGATTCGCCCGAGATTCAGGATCCAAAATATTGGGAAGCCGGCCAGCAGGGGCGGCGCTTTCTGAAACTGAATCTTATCCCGCTGGATGAGATCGGTACCGATCCTGGAGAAGCTACTGAGTGGGCGCGACGAACGGCAGTGACCGGAGCGTTGGGACTCGGCACAGTCTCAGCCGCAGAGGGGCTGCGCGCAGTTACGCGCAAGATCGCCGACATGAACTACGACGTCCTTGGACTGACTCCAGATCAAAGAACTCAGTGGAATGGTTATCGCGACGACGGGGTGATCGCGCCCCTTGGATACCGCGCCCGTCCTCTGGCCGGCATCTGGGCCACTCCGCCGTTTCTGCATAACGGGTCAGTACCCAATCTTTACCAAATGCTGCTGCCCGCCAGCCAGCGGGACAAGACTTTCTATGTGGGCAATCGCGAGTTCGATCCTAAGAATGTCGGATTCAGCACTGCGCCTTTCGACGGAGGGTTCGAATTCCGCACCGATCAACCGACTTCTCCGAATCCGGGAAACTCAAACCTGGGGCATGAGTTCAGCAATGCGGCTGGGAAGGGCGTGATTGGCCCCGAGCTCAGTGATGATCAACGCTGGGAGGTTATTGAGTATCTGAAGTCGATGTAGGGGGATGGATCGAGAGATTTTTCCGTGATTCTCGGGGTCCTCTGTGTTTGAGGTTCTTCTCTACAACTCCACTATCGTGATCCCGCGATTGCCTTTTCCCAGATCCCGGTCCTGCTTCAGTTCTTGCCGGGCGCTTACGATCCTCCATGCCCGCTCATCCGACTTCGCCCAATTTTCTCCGAAGATGAACCCGCGAATTTCTCCTCGTTCGCACATTTCCCGCAGCCGGTTCTGCACTGCAATCCGAATCTCCCCGCCTGCGCCCGTCGACCCATAGCCATGAATCAGCTTGATCAGCCCGCAGCCTTCCGCCCTGGCCAGCGCCAGTTCGCGCGCCATCTGCATCAGCGCCTGATTCACCAGAGGCATGCCTTCCTTCAGATTCACCGTCTTCATCGGACGCGCCCCGCTATCTCGCCTTGCGGCCTCGGATCGCTTCTCGGGCTTCTTTGTCCGCCGTCCGCCGCCGTTCCGTTTCCCGCTTGTCCCAGAGTTGCTTGCCCTTGGCCAGGGCCAACTCCACTTTCACCCGCCCGTTCTTGAAGTACATGCGAGTGGGAATCAGCGTCAGCCCTTTTTGTTGGGTTTTCCCAATCAGTTTGCGGATCTCTTCCGCATGCATCAGCAGCTTCCGCGTCCGTAGCGGCGCATGGTTGTAGATGTTCCCGTGGTCATACGGTCCGATATGGGCATTCAGCAGCCAGAGTTCGCCATCCTTGATCAGGCCGTACGCATCTTTCAAGTTCGCCCGGCCCGCCCGTACCGATTTGACCTCAGTCCCGGTCAGGACCACCCCCGTCTCAAATTTTTCCAGCAAGAAGTAGTTATGCGAAGCGATCCTATTCACGGAGGCATCGCGCTGCCCAGACGCAGTGGGATCACGGCGCGGATTCTTTTCCGGATTGGCCCGGGTGGGCTGCATGTGCTGGCGTGGCATCTTATGACTAGCTTATCTCATGCCTCCGTGCCCGGCGGTCGATGTTAGCTTCATGCATCCTGCGGCGGAGGAGACAGCTTCCGAGAGCCGTTTTGCCGCAAACTCTAATGGGATTAGTACTTACGAGTTAACTGCTACCAACACAGTCACTTCGGTGCCTTGTGAGGCAATGCTATAATCGGCCAAAATAGGCTTCAGCAAAAGCAGTCAAGCTTTGAGATGCGGTCGGGGCGACCGGGAGGGGAAGACTGTCTGTGAGGAACGTGCAATGAAATGTTTAGGCCGCGTAGCGGCTGTCTCCTTTCTGGTTGGCGCCGTCATTCTGGGTGCCCTCGCGGCTGATCAGGCTAAAGCCTCCTACAACAAGGGCCGGGACGCGGAAGCTCGCCAGAACTACGAGCAGGCCTACGATTTCTACAAGCACGCCTACGACCTTAAGCCCACCAACCTGGGCTACCGGGCTTCTTTCGAGCGTCTGCGCTTTCTGGCTGGCGCCTCCCATGTACATCGCGGCCAATTGCTTCGCGAAGCTGGCCAGTTGGATGCCGCCCTCGCGGAATTCCAAAAAGCTGCCGACATCGACGCCGCCAGTGCCATTGCCAGGCAGGAATTGCAGCGCACCAAGCAGATGATGGATGCAACGAAAGCAGCGCCCGCCGTAGCTCCGCCGACCAGCTTTCTTCAGAAACGCATTGAACAAGCCGGCGGGCCGGTCGAACTGGCGACGATCTCCAATGTTCCCATCAACCTGAAAATTACCGAGGATACCAAGGTCATTTACGAGACAGTCGGCAAACTGGCGGGGATTAACGTGCTGTTTGATCCCGACTACACTTCGCGCCGCATCAAGATCGAACTCAACAACGTCTCCCTCGAGGAAGCCCTGCGGATCATTGCCATCGAGTCCAAGACCTTCTGGCGGCCGGTGACTCCGAATACGGTCTTCGTTGCTGCTGATAATCCAGCCAAGCGCAAGGACCTCGAGCAAAGTGTCGTCAAGACCTTTTATCTGACCAATCTTTCTCAGCCTACCGAACTGCAGGACGTGGTCAACACCCTGCGCCAGATTCTCGAAATTAGCCGTCTTCAGCCTTTGCCCACCCAGGCTGCAATTGTAGTGCGCGGCACTCCCGATCAGATCGCGCTCGCCCAAAAACTGGTCAGCGACCTCGATAAGCCCAAGGCTGAAGTCATCGTCGATGTGGCCATCATGCAGGTCAATCGTGACAAGTCGCGCACCCTGGGCATCAGCCCGCCCACCAGCGGTTCCGTGGTTTTGCAGAACAACATCAATACCTCCACCACCAGCTCTACCACTGCCGGATCCACCATCGCAAACCCGGTTAGCACAACCTCAGGAAGCACACCCAACACCATCAGCCTGAACTCGATCGGCAACTTGAACGCCACCGACTTCACCGTAACCATCTCGCAAGCCACTGCGACGGCCTTGTTCAGTGACAGCAACACTAAGCTGATTCAGAAGCCTCAGATTCGCGCCATCGAGGGGCAAAAGGCCACCCTCAAAATCGGCCAGCGCGTTCCCGTGGCTACCGGATCATTTCAGCCCGGTATCGGCGGCGTCGGCATCAATCCTCTCGTCAACACCCAGTTTCAATATCTCGATGTTGGCGTAAACATCGACATCACTCCGCGCATTCACGCCAACGGCGATGTGACCCTCAAGATCACGATGGAAGTCTCCGAGGTTGACGGTACGTCCAACATCGGCGGTATTACCCAGCCCATCATCGGACAGCGCAAAATCGAGCACGAGGTTCGTTTGCGGGAAGGCGAAGTGAACCTGTTGGGCGGAATGATGGAGGATTCGCAAACCAAGGCCCTAACCGGATTTCCTCTACTGTCCCAAATCCCCATCCTGAGATATTTATTCGGCCAGGTCACTACCGATCACAGCGAGAACGAAACCGTCTTTGTGCTGATTCCCCACGTCGTCCGCAAGCAGGAAATCAGCGACCTCAACCAGGAGGCGCTCGACGTCGGCACGGCTAGCGCCATCGAGTTGCATCGGGTCAGCCGCCCTTTAGCTCCAACCCCGGCTGAGAACACAACGCCCGCGCCGGCCACGTCGGCACCAGCACAGCCGCCTGCCGCCATTCCGCATCCCGCGCCTCCGGCCACTGCGCCTCAACCTACCCCTCCGCAACCACAGGGTTCGGCGAGTTTCAGCTTCGATCCTCCGGCGATCGCGCAACCATCGGGATCCACGTTCACGGTCAACGTAATGGTTTCTGGTGCGCAGAATGCCTACTCGGTGCCCTTGCAGGTTAGCTACGATCCCAAACTCCTGCAGGTGGTCAACGTTTCCAACGGCACTTTCCTCTCCCAGGATGGTCAGGCCGTGGCCCTGGTCCATCGCGACGATGACTCCACGGGCACGCTACAGATTACGGTTACGCGGCCACCAGGAGCTACCGGTATTTCCGGGCAGGGATCGGTCGTGACTCTGACCTTCGTGGCGAAATCCGCCGGACAATCCACCCTCGCCATCTCGAAGGGAGGCACACGCGATCCCAACATGCAACCCACGCTGGTCGCGGGAACGTCGGCAACGGTAAATATCCACTAGACGGGAACGATCCAGCGGAGCGAAACCAGGAACTCTCGCGTGATACGGATGAAAAGCTCTCTACAACAGCGACGGATGCGCGGCTTCACTCTGATCGAATTGATCGTGGCCACCACCATCCTCATTGTGCTGACCTGCCTCGCGATTCCCCTGGCGCGCGTGACCATCAAGCGTGAAAAGGAGCGCGAGTTGCGCCATGCCTTGTGGGAGATGCGTGACGCCATTGATCGCTACAAAGACGCTTCCGACCGTGGCGCCTTTCGCACCAAGGTCGATTCTCAAGGTTATCCTCCCGACCTCGATACCCTGGTCAAGGGCGAGGACGTCCAGGGCAAGAAGCTAAGGTTCTTGCGCAAGATTCCGATCGATCCCATGACCAACTCCACGGAATGGGGTATGCGCTCCATGCAGGATGACCCCGCTTCAGACTCCTGGGGCGAACAAAATGTTTTCGATGTTTATACAAAATCCCAGGCCATGGCGCTCGACGGCACCAAATACAAGGACTGGTAAATCTTGGCCACCCGATCCCAGCATAGAAAAACCAGCCGCGGCTTCACCATCATCGAACTGATGATCGTCATCAGCATTATCTTGATTCTGGTGTCAGTCGCACTGCCTGCCTACAACCAATCCATTTTGCGGGCGAGAGAATCCGTGCTGCGGCAGAACCTTTTCACCATGCGCTCGGTGATCTCGCAATACACCCTCGACAAGCAAAAAGCGCCCCAATCGCTTGATGATCTGGTTTCTTCTGGCTACTTGAAGCAGCTTCCTACCGACCCCATGACCGGCCGCAATGACACCTGGGCCCCCGATCAGGAGCAAGGCGAAATCATGTCTCTCGACCAGCAGGACGAAGGCGGAATCGTCGATGTGCACAGCGGCTCTAGTGGCGTCGGCAGCGATGGCACTGCCTATAACACCTGGTGAACTTCAACTCCGCTCGTGCCTTTGTTATGGAGAGTGCCCCGTGAAGGCACACCACTACACCCTCGCCCACGAGAGTACGAGACAGACCTCCTAAGCTCCGCTATGCCGCCAGCTTTTGTGCCACCGCAGGCGTCGTCTTGCGCACTGCAAACGACAGCATCACTCGCGTAATCCCGCTGATGATCATGCTTATGCCGACCAGCGTCCCTATCGCCCAGGCGGAACTGGACGGCCATTGCGCATAGATCATCAGACCCAGCAACAGGGTAATGATGCCGTCAAGCAGCACCCAACTCGACCCTTGCATCGGCCGCATCTTGAAAAACAGAACGATATTCAGGACGCCTTCGATCAGGAACAGAGAGGCCAGGATCAAAGTAAGCGATGCTACCGCCAGCACCGGATGCAGGATCACGTAGCCGCCGAAGAATAAATACGCCAGCCCCACCAGCAACTTCCAAATCATGCTGCCCGCGCCATGCGCGCTAAAGGCGAGGGTCAAGTGCACCACACCCGCCAAAACAATGAGCCAGGCGACGACCGCGTTGACCGCCACCGCGGCAAGAAATGGCGAACCCACCGCCAGCATGCCGAAGACAATCAGCAAAACGCCCCACACGATCGACATGGTAGAAGCGTGCCGTGCGATTTCGACTGAAGTGTTCTGTGCCATATAAGCTCCTTTCTGAAAACGGACTCAGCCTACTCCAAAAAGTCGGTTTGGTGAAGGCCTTTTGATCTGCCCGCGGATTTGCCCGCCCTCCTCCAAACCACTACCATTACCCCATGCCGGTAGAAACTGAAATCACCCAGGCCAATTACACTCCCATCCGCGCCCCCCGCGGCAATGCGATTTCCTGCAAAGGCTGGCAGCAGGAAGCCGCCATGCGCATGCTGATGAATAATCTCGACGAAGAAGTTGCCGAGCGTCCACGCGACCTCGTCGTCTACGGAGGCACCGGCCGCGCCGCCCGCAGTTGGGAGGCCTACCACGCCATCATCGCCGCCCTGAAGAATCTCGAAAACGACGAAACTCTGCTGGTTCAGTCCGGCAAGCCGGTCGGCATCTTCAAAACTCACGAATACGCACCGCGCGTGTTGATCGCCAATTCCAACCTCGTCGGCCACTGGTCGAACTGGGAAAAATTTAACGAACTTGAGCGCGCCGGTCTGATGATGTACGGCCAGATGACCGCCGGTTCCTGGATCTACATCGGTTCTCAAGGGATCGTCCAGGGCACTTTCGAGACTTTCGCCGCCGCCGCAGAAAAGAGTTTCAACGGCGACCTCGCCGGTAAACTGATTGTCAGCGGCGGCATGGGTGGCATGGGTGGCGCTCAGCCGCTCGCGGCAACCATGACTGGCGCAGCATTCCTCGGCATCGATGTCGATCCCGAGCGCATCAAGAAGCGCCTCAAGACCGGCTACTGCGACTTCATGGTGAACACGCTCGACGAAGCTCTGCGCATCCTGAAGAACGCAGTCCGCATGAAGGAAAATGTCTCGGTCGGCCTGGTGGGAAATTGCGCCGACGTCATTCCTGAACTCGCCGCCCGCGGCGTGGTTCCCGACATCCTCACCGACCAGACTTCCGCTCACGATCCGCTCAACGGCTACGTGCCCAACGGCATGACGTTGCACGAAGCGATCGAACTACGACAACGCGATCCCGAGTCTTACCAGCAGCTATCGCTTGATGCCATGGCCAAGCATGTGGAAGGCATGCTGGCGTTGCAGAAAATGGGTGCGGTCACATTCGACTACGGCAACAACATCCGTACTTTCGCCTTCCAGCGCGGAGTGAAGAACGCCTACGATTTTCCCGGCTTCGTCCCAGCATACATTCGCCCGCTGTTCTGCGAAGGACGCGGCCCATTCCGCTGGGTCGCGCTGTCGGGCGAGCCTTCGGACATTCACGTCACCGACGAACTCATCCTCGAACTCTTTCCCGAAAATCGCATCC
>Ga0209169_10001675_pt1 | contig 13525 bp, 14 predicted proteins | sample HubBroMetageWRM4_FD_188346 | JGI IMG/M metagenome (GOLD analysis project Ga0209169, IMG submission 188346) | Warmed soil microbial communities from the Hubbard Brook experimental Forest, New Hampshire - Hubbard Brook CCASE Soil Metagenome WRM 4... | ecosystem: Environmental > Terrestrial > Soil...
GATGTCATAAAAGACGCACGAGGATTCCTGGCCGCGCCGTGGCTGCTGCTGGTTGATGGAATAGCAGGTCGGGTTGCCGCTCGAGCCGAATTCGGCCTTGGCTATCGAATAGTAGGTGGGCGTGGGAAGGCCGGCGCGAATGTTCCATTTCTGATTCACCAGGGCCTGAATGGAAGCCATCGTCGGCGACGAGATCGAGGTGCCGCCGGGCGCGTGTCGGGAATGCGAAGGTAGCCGCAAGCCATGCTAATCCAAGGTGCACGCGTGCGCGCGCAAGATATTCATCGTCGCCCAATCGACTCAGCATTGCCTCGAGCGGGGCAGCCGGATCTGAAAGTCCGATGCCGTACGCGGTGATGGCGGCGATGGCGCGGGAAGCCGCTTCGCTCTCATGATTGCCGGCCGCACGGTAGATGTCGGCCGCCGACGAGTACGTCGCGTGCGCTTCCTTCGTCCAGCCCAAGGCCAGGCGCCGATCGGCAATCTTTCTCACGATCGATCCGCGCCGTAGCGAATCGACATCGAACTCGAGCGCTCGTTCGTAAAACGCGATTGCGTCCTCGTGCGCGTGAATATCGGCGGCGGCGTCGCCGGCTCGTTCGTTGTATCGAACCGCGTTCGCGGCGTCCTTGGCCGCCCACCAGTGGTACGCGAGCGCCTCGAGCGATCGCCGTTCGGGCGGCGCGCTTTCGATAGCGAGCGCGATCGTCCGATGCCGCGGCTCCAGCTCGGCGCCAAGGAATTCGCCGTAAATTGCCTCACGCGTTAGACCGTGGCGAAAACGAAACTGACTTGAGTTGACCTCTTCGACGAGTTGGAAGTCACGCGCTCGACGAAGCGCAGGAAGCAAAAAGCTCGGTTCGGTTTCGAGCGTGGCGGCTAGCAGCTCTATTCCGAAGCTACGACCGATCACGGCGGCATGAGCGACGATACGCCGTTCCGTTTCGTCGAATGGCCGTAAGCGTTCGAGGAGCGTCGCGCGAACGGTTTGCGGCAGACTGCGAGGGCTCCGCGATCGCTCGTGCGCCGAACTCCGCTCGACGGCGTTCTTGAGCAGCTCTTCGGTGAAGAATGGGTTGCCGTCGCCGGCAAGGGCGACGGCTCGCCGAGTCTCATCCGGTAAAGTCATCCCATCGAGAGCCTCGTCGATGAACGTTTTCAACTCGGCCCCACGCAATGGACCGAGCTCGATGCGCTCGGCCCGTGCATTGCGAGTGATTTTTGCGGTTCCCACCGTTGCGAAATGCTCCGGATGCAGCTCGTCAGTGCGCACCGACGCGACGACCAAGACGCGCATGTGGTGCAGCTTCGTACCAAGAAAGGCCAGCAAGTCTAGCGTTGCGGCATCGGCCCAATGGAGATCTTCGATGACGGCGATCATGGCCGTCCGTGAGGCGATTCGTTCAATGCGGTTGACAAACGCATCGAACTGTTCGCGTTTGGTGCCGGTTGCCGCAAGCTCGAACGGCGCGGATTCGAGGCGCGAGAATACCTCGAGAACCGGACCATAGGGACGACTAGCAAACTCCAAGCACGCACCGTAACCGATTTTCCATCGCGAGTACGCCAGGGATTTGCAGAACTCTGAAATCAAGCGCGATTTGCCGACGCCCGCATCGCCGGCAACGAGCACAAGGCCGCCATGGGATCGCCCCGCCTCGAGCCGGCGCTCGTGGAGGAAAGCAAGTTCCGGCCGACGGCCAACAAACGGCCGGCATAAGACCTGCCGAACGATCACGTAAAGGGCTTTCGCCGGGGCGCCCGGTCGGCCTACTCTAACTCACTCAAGCGCGCAAAGCTTCCTGGTCAACCGCGAGTATTGCGACGAGTGGATCTCGGTGAGGCTTCTCGCGCGGCTGTAGTAGTTGCGCGCATCCTTGCACGCATGGACGGCAACAGCATTGTCGCCGGCTAGTTCGTTGTAGCGTATGCCGCGTTGCGTGTAGCCGCCGGTCCAGGCGTGATAAGCCAACGCTTCCAGCACCGGTTCGCCGGATTCGAACGCCGCCTCGAGCGTCTTTGCAATTCGACGGTGGAGAGGTCGGACTTGTCCGCTGAGCAGTTCGCCGTAGACGATCTCGCGCGTCAGCGCGTGACGAAATGAATAGCGATCTGCCTCCAAGGCTACGAGGATTTGCAGGCCTCGCGCGCGCTCCAGTGCGCAACGCACCGTTGCCTCGGCGCACCCCGCCGCGGCTACTGCGATGCGAAAATCAAAATCGCGTCCAATCGCCGAGACGCGCATCACGATCGCGCGCTCGTCGCGCTCCAGTGAGCGAAAGCGCCGGAGCATGGTACTGCGCAAGACCTCGGGTACGGGCACCCGACTAGGATAGCTGACCGCGCGCGACTGCAGCATGGGGGGGCGCCCTACCATGTTCGCTTAAACAAGCGTCGGCTCTCGTGATTCTTCCATGTACTGATGAACCTGTTGTACCGCCGACGCTCCTTCGCCAACCGCCGAGGCTACGCGTTTCATCGATCCGAGACGAACATCGCCCACCGCAAATATTCCGGGCACGCTCGTCTCGAGACTCATGGGCGCGCGGCCCGCGCGCCAAACGCTCAAATCAACGTCGTGACCGGTCGCAATAAATCCCTTGCCGTCGCGCTCAACCGTGCCCGCCAACCAGTCGGTGTGCGGGATCACGCCGATGAGCACGAACATCAGCTTGGCCGGAATCGTATCTACGGAGTGCGTCGCTCCGTCGGCGATGGTTACGCTTTCCATGAGATCGCCGCCGTCGGCGCCAACAACCTCCGCCCGGAGCCGAACATCGATGTTTGGTGCGTGCCGAATCTGCTGTATTAGATAGTCTGACATTCCGGACTCGAGCGAGTCGCCCCGCACGACCAGCGTCACGCGACGCGCGAACGACGCGAGAAAGATTGCTGCCTGGCCGGCCGAATTGCCCCCTCCAACCACGGCCGCATCAAAACCGCCCACCAGTCGAGTTCCGGCAAAAGTCGTGTAGAAGACGCTTCGACCGTCGAACCGCGCCACTGCTGGCGCGTCTAGCCGTCGATAACTCGCGCCCGTAGCGATGACCACCGTTCTTGCGGTGATTTGCCGACCGTCCGAAAGCGTTAGCTTCTTGTTGGAGCTATCGACATCGATTCGCGTGACCTCTCGGCCAAACACGAATTTGGCGCCGAAAAGCCACGCCTGCTGATAAGCCCGCTGCGTAAGCTCGGCGCCACTGATGCCGCGCGGAAAGCCGAGGTAGTTGCGAATCCGCGAACTCGCGCCGGCTTGTCCGCCGATCACATGCCGCTCCATCACGAGCGTTCGTAGCCCTTCCGATCCGGCGTAGACCGCCGATGCAAGCCCCGCGGGGCCGCCGCCGATGACCGCAACGTCGCAAAATAGCTCGTACGGGTTTCCCCCGATCGCGTCCATAATCGCGGCATCGGTGGGGTTGGCAAGGGCTGATCCGTCGAGTAGAAAGACTACGGGAACCCGTTCGAGGTTGACGCCATACCGTTCGCTCAGCCGGCGTGCCATCGACGAGGTGCTTTCGTGAAAGCCATACGGCACGCCATTGCGCTTAAGCAACTCGCGGATCTGATTCGAGCGCGGGGAACCTTCATCGCCGACGATGTTGATCAGCTCCATACCGGGCCGATGGACTTGCGTCCACTCCGCTAAGAATTCGCTTATCAATGGATATAGGTGAACCTCCGCGGGGGTCCACGGCTTGTATAAGTAATTATCTAACTCACCTAGCGCGCATCCCTGAAGGATCGTCGGCGACGCTTCGTGATCGCCCCACGCAACGAGCAGCGCGCGTTTCGCCGAAGGCTCGAGGGAACGTACCCGAGTAAGGAACTCACTCCCGGTCATTTCGGGCATCCATTGATCGGCGATGACCAATGCGATCTCTTCGCGATCGTTCATGATGCCGCGAATTCCATCTAAAGCGGTAGACGGGGCGAGATACGGTAAGACGCGATAGTCCGCACCGAATCGTCTCGTGAGAGCGTCGAGCATATCCGCCAACGCGGCCGGCTCGTCATCAACGACCACGATAGCCGCTCTCTCTGCCATAACTTACCTTCCTTTCGGAGGCCGTATCTCTGATGGAACCTCGTGCATCCAAAGTGTACTACTCGCGGCACTTGAAAAGGTACCGGCGATCTAGTATTTATTTAGCTTCACTTTTTCTTTACTATTGCGGTGTAATAATGATTTCTTGGAGCGTCGCTGCGTCAAATTCTTGCGTAGTTTGAGGCTAAAATAATCATGATAACGTCCGATACGATCGAAGGACTCGCCGGGGAGCTACGCTCGCAGCTGCGCGGCGGAGTGACCGCTCAGGGCGACGACGCCTACGAAACGGCGCGCAAAGTTTATAACGGGATGATTGACCGGCGTCCGGCGCTGATTGCCGCCTGCGCCGATGTCGCCGACGTCATGGCGTCGGTCCGCTTTGCGCGCGAGCACCAATTGCCGCTGGCGGTACGCGGGGGCGGCCATAGCGGGCCTGGCCTTGGCACGTGTGACGATGGACTCGTTATAGATTTGTCACGAATGCGAGGCATCCGAGTCGATCCCGCAACCGCATCGGTTCGCGTAGACGGCGGCTGCGTTTGGGGAGATGTCGATCACGCGACGCATGGGTTCGGGCTCGCCGTGCCGAGCGGTTTCATCTCGAGCACCGGGGTTGGCGGACTCGCGCTCGGCGGAGGGATCGGCTATCTGGCCCGGCGATATGGATTGACGATCGACAGCCTCCTCGGCGCCGACGTCATACTCGCCGACGGAACCTTTGTCAGCGCCACTGCCAACGAGCACGCGGATCTCTTCTGGGCGATTCGCGGCGGCGGCGGAAACTTCGGCGTGGTGACGTCCTTCTTGTTCAAGGCACATCCGGTTGACGTCGTCTACGGCGGACCGATTTTTTGGGATCTCAAGTATGCTGCAGACGTGCTGCCGAAGTGGCGCGATTTCATGTTGCAGGCGCCCGAGGAGATCAACGGCTGGTTTGCATTCGTGACCGTGCCGCCAGGGCCGCCATTTCCCGCCGAGCATCACCTTAAGAAGATGTGCGCCACCGTGTGGTGCTATACCGGCGCGCTCGATGGAGGCGAAGCCGCGCTGCGTCCGGTGCGCAAGTTCGCGCCACCGGTAATGGATTTTGCGGGCCCGATTCCGTTTCCGGTGCTGCAAAGCATGTTCGACCCGGTCTATCCGCCCGGCTTGCAATGGTATTGGAAAGCGGACTTCCTTCGTGATCTGCCCGACGCTGCGATCGAGCTGCACCTAAAATATGGAGAGCGTCTTCCCAGCATGCACTCGACGATGCATCTCTATCCCATTAACGGGGCGGCGCACCGCGTCGCCCGCGACGAGACGGCCTTTAGCTTCCGCGATGCAAACTTTGCGGAGGTCATCGTCGGGGTTGACCCCGATCCCGCGAACAACACGCGGATCATAGAGTGGGCGAAGGATTATTGGCAGGCCCTGCACCCGTTCTCCGCCGGCGGCGCCTACGTCAACATGGTGATGGATGAGGGAAGCGATTACGTCAAATCTGCCTATCGAGACAATTATCCGCGGCTCGCGAAAATCAAAACCAAATACGACCCCGGCAATCTCTTCCACGTCAATCAAAACATCGAGCCGGCCGGCCAGCATCCACTCCAGAACTAAAGCAGCGGCTTTGCGCCCGTGGAGATTCGCAGGCTCTTTCTGTGATGCTCGCGGCGCGAAAGTCAAGGTCAAACTAAAGAACCGAAGGCTAGCTCGCTAGCTTGTGCGAGAAGCGATGGCGAAATCGTCGCTAGTGGAACCGCCTCGATGCTCGCGTCCGGCACTGCCCCAGATGAGGCCGGAGGTGCGCGGAATCGAGCTCGACGCCAAGAGTCGCTGCGCGCACTATAATTCGCCGCTCGACATCGTCGCGATCAAGATGAAGTGCTGCGGTGGGTACTTCGCGTGCAAGGAGTGTCACGCTGCGCTCGCCGATCACGTGCTCGAGCCGTGGCCCCGCGAGGAATGGCAACGGCCCGCCATACTCTGCGGCGCCTGCGGTACGGAGCTGACGATCGCGGAGTATATCGAAAGCTCAAGTGAGTGTCCCGACTGCGGCGCGCCGTTCAACCCCGCCTGTCGGGAGCATCGCGCTTATTACTTCCGCCCCTACGCGGGAGCGGGTGAATTGTAGGCAGTTCAAAAACCAAGGACAAGCCCCCAAGCAGCACCTTCGGGTTTCAGGAAAAGAGGGAGCGCCGCATTCACCTTAACGGTTACCCGCTCGAGCAAATCCTCGCCTATCTCGGTCTCTTCGCGTTGGCGGCGATTACCGGGATTGGGGTAATCGGTCCGGGCGATGGCGCACTCGTCGCGGCAGCCATCGCGGCCGCCGAGGGGAAACTCGACCTCGCTTACGTACTCGCCGCGGGTTTTTTCGGCGGCGTGCTCGGCATCCTCATCGGATACGCAGTGGGCAGCAAGTACGGGCGTACGCTCCTCGAACTGCCGGGTCCGTTTCTCGATTTGCGACGAAACCTTCTCGCCACGGGCGAAGCGCAGCTTGCAAAGTACGGCGCAATTGCGTCGTTCCTTATACCCTCCACCATCAGCGGTGTACTGCGCGTGCCGTTTCGGACGTTTCTTGTGTTTGCGACCTTGTCGCGGGTATGGTGGGCGATTTCATTCGGACTCGGCGCATATTATCTCGGTGAGGACCTCGTCCAAACACTCCGGCGCATGATGCACCTGCACCCGTTGACGATCACGACGATACTCGCCCTGCTCGTCGTGGCCGCGCGCTGGCTCTGGCTTCAGCGCCGGCGTTCGACTCGCGACCGGGCGCCGGTATCTTGAAACTGCATAAGGGGTAAGCCGGCTTGCCGATCGGTCTCGATTTCCGCCAGCGAAGGACTCGGGGCGAAATGTAACTTCAAGACGCGAAGGATCGCCGCGATCGGCACCGCGACGAACGCGCCGAGGATACCGAAGAGCCCTCCGAATGCGACGATTGACAGGATGATGATCACCGGGGAAAGCTTGACGTTCGCATTCATGATCCGCGGCACGACGAAGTCGCCGTCGATCTGCTGAATGACCGCGAATCCTACTGCGACGATCACGGCATTCTGCCAGCCGTTGTAGGCAAGGGCCAGGAGCACCGCCGGGATGAATCCGGCAATCGCGCCCACGTACGGGATCAGGTTGAAGATGCCGGCCGCGACGGCGATGACCAGCGCGAATGGGACGCCCGTGATCAGTAGCCAGACCCCGATCATCGTGCCCACGATCACGCAGTCGAGCAGCTGGCCCCGGACGAATGCACCGATGACGGCGCTGACGTCGTGCAAGATCGCTATTGTTTGCGGCCTTCGATCTTTCGGGACGAAGCCTAGGAACCCGCGTTGTAACTCGGGATAGTCGAACAGCGCGTAGGCGGCCAGGACTGGGATAATGATGAAGAGCAGCATGAGCCCGAAGCCCGAGACGATTGCGGCGAAACCCTGTTTCCCAAGCGTAACGGCGTAACGCGCCGTTAGAGTGAACAACCGCTGCGGTAGCTGCGCCAGCTCGTTGCGGATCGAAGTCGGGAGAAAACGCCCGAGTCCGTTGTTCGGATCGCTGACAGCGCTCGTAGCCCGCGCGGCAGCTCCCGGCAACGCGGCGGCGAACTGCCCGGCTTGGCTGACCAGTGGCGGCACGATGATGAGTACGAAGACGGCGAAGACCGCAACGAGTCCGACGAACGCCAGCGCAACCGCCCAATGCTTTTTCATAAAGCGCTGCAGCCACGCGATAGCCGGTGCCATCAGATAGATCAGGAAGACCGATCCTACAACGATGACCGCGATCGTAAAGAACGACCGTATAAGGTACACGACGAACGCCGCGATCGCAAACGATAACGCGACACACGCCAAGACGAGCAGTGGCCGAATCAGTCGTTCAGCGCTCGATTCAGGCCGCATCAATTCCCTCCGTTCGATCCGACGGATCCATCTGAAGCATGCGAGCAACCTGGCAGCCGACCGGCTCCATTTGTAACCACTTCGAGGGTCGGCACGTTGCTACCCCTACTCAAGCGAGCTAGGTTGCCGCACGCATGCGACGGGTATAGTCTTAGCATAGGCGGCTCGAACAGGAGTCGAGCGATGGAGATAACTGGTGCTTGCACGTTCGAACGTGCTTCCGAGCGGTGCACGATGATCGCCTAGCGTACTAAGGAGGAAGAAGCCTCAATGAATCGTTCGCGATATCTCATCGGAGTAGCGATAGTCCTGTTTGCGTTATTGGCCACTCCGGTGCACAATGTCAGTGCTCAAGGCATGGGGATGGGGAGCCCCAATGCCACCGGGAGTTTCCGCGTACAGGTGACCGGCGACGTCTTCATTAGCGGCACGGCCCGTCTTACGCAGCAAGGCACGCGGATCGTCGGAACTCTACCGGCGCAGAGCGGCGGGACCATTCAAATCAACGGACAGCTGACAAACAACAAGTTGTCCGGCACTTGGCGCTCGCCTAAGAACGAGACCGGAGCGCGCGCGACCGCGCGCGGGCCTTTTCGTGTCGGGATGTAGAATAGGGTCCCGATGAACGGCTCTTCGATCGCAGCTCGGCTCCACGAGTTGCTTGACGGATGGGCGCCGCTGGTGGTTTTCGTCGCCGCCGTCATCGTCGGCTTCCTCCTCGAATGGTTTGTCGTGCGCGCGCTCTACGAGCGTGCAAAACGGAACGGCTGGACCGCCTGGCAACTGCTTTTCGAATCGATCCGCGGCGTCGTGCTGTTGTTGTGCGCGGCGCTGGGAATCTATGTCGACCTGTTGCTTTTTCCATTTCGATCCGAACAGGAACGATCTGCCAATCGCGCGCTTATCGTAATCGTGATTTGGGCGGTAACGGTGGTCGCCGCGCGCGTTGCCGTTCGGCTCGTCGGAGGCTTAACCGGGGAAGGCGAGGCCAGTGCCAAAAAAGCTTCGCTCTTCAAGACCGTCATTTCGGCGGTCTTGTACGTGGTCGGCGCGCTAGTCGTCCTGCAATACTTGGGTATCAACATCGGTCCGATGCTGACGGCCTTAGGCGTCGGTGGTCTCGCCGTCGGTCTCGCTCTGCGCGACACGCTGGCAAACTTCTTTTCAGGTCTGGTGATCATTGCATCGCGGCGCCTACGCGTAGGAGATTACATCCGTTTGGAAGATGGACGCGAAGGTTTCGTTTCGGACATCACTTGGCTCCAGACGGTGATACGCGATGAGACCAATGCGCTCATCGTCGTTCCGAACGAAAGACTCGCGACGGGCACCTATACAAACTTGAGCCTTCCAATCGAGCAGACGCGTGCACAGGTTACCGTCAACGTTGCGTATGGCAACGATCCGTCGCTCGTCGAATCGGAGACGCGCGAGGTCGCGGCGAGCGTCTCGGAGGAGTTTGCTCCGCGCGCTGCCGCGCCGGTGGTGCGCTTCATGAACGCAAACGAGATAGGCTTGACGGTCGCCGTTTTGGTTAACGTCGCGCGCCCCTGGGAGCTTCCGCGCGCGCGGCATGAACTCTACAAGAGGTTGCTGGATCGATACCGGCAGCGTGGCATCGTGGTCGCATCTCAGCCGTGGGCGGCGAAAAACGAGGAAGTCGTGCCTCCTCCCTCGCCTACTTCGTGCTGATCGCAGCGCCGTATCGGCGGCGGGCTCATCGATCGTCACGCTCTGCCCCGCCACTGCGCTTCTAACGCCATGGGGCGTTATGTCTTTGGAGGTGCGGCGGTGCTGTTGGGCGTCGCCGGCCTCGTCTTGCACGCTCAGCTGATATCGAACTGGCAGCTCCCCGGCGTCTGGGCTTTCATCGTCGTAGCGTCGGTCGCGCAGATTGTCGGCGGTGCGGCGATACTGTTCCGCAAGACCATCGTGGCGGGCGCGATCATCTTGAGCGTCGCGTATCTCGTAATTTCGCTGACGTTTGTGCCTGGGATCTTTGCGCAGCCCGGTGTCTACGCGAGTTGGGGGAACGTTTTCTATCAGCTAGCTCTCGTAGCGGGAGCCGTGGTTGCCTACGGATTGGCGACGCCCTCCCCGCCTTATACGGCGACCCTGTTCAGGGGCGCCGTGATGCTCTTTGGCCTGTGCAACATCTCGTTTGCGATCGAACAGGTCGAGTTTCTTGCCAGGACGGTCAGCTTGGTGCCGAAATGGATCCCGCCGAACGGGATGTTTTGGGCCATCGCTACGACAGTTGCGTTTGGGCTGGCCGGAGTTGCGCTCGTCGTCGGCTGCAAGTCGCTGCTCGCCTCACGCCTTCTGGCGTTGATGCTCGTGATCTTCGGAGTTGCGATATGGATTCCCATCCTGATCGCAGACCCGAAGACGCAGGGGAACTGGAGTGAAGGCCTCGAGACGTTTGCGATAGCCGGAGTCGCATGGATGATTGCAGATCTCCTCGGGGGTGAGAAGCTTATAACGCCCGATCGTTGAGGGAGTCTAAGATTGCGCGGCTCGCGTGGCGCGCGCAACCAGCTCAGGCGCATCGAGCCGATTGCAAAGTGCCGGGAACCCAGCGGTGGGTCCTTGCCATTGTAACTCGTCGACGCTGGCAAAGAGTGTCGCATCGGTTCGAAGCGTTGCTAGCGTCTTGAATAACAGCGCAAGACGCTGCCGCTCACCGAGCACTTCCGACGGGAACTGCTCGATCGCGCCATAGCGCGTGAGGAGAGCGGCTGCGCCCTTGGGTCCAATCCCCGCGATGCCGGGATAGCCATCGGCTGCATCACCAACCAGCGCAAGATAGTCGGGTATCAGCTCGGGATCTACCCCAAACTTAGCTCGGACGCCGTCAGCATCTCGAATGACTTTGGTCCTTCGTTCGATTTGTACGATGCGCTCTTCGCGCACGCATTGCGCGAGATCCTTATCCGGAGTCCAAATGCAAATTTTCTGCACGCGGGGGTCCAGCGCGGCGCTTGAAGCCGCCGATGCTAGCGCGTCATCGGCCTCGAGCTCGATCATGGCCCACGCCGGAACTCCCATCGCGCGCAGGCCGTCCTCGAGCGGCTCAAACTGCGCGCGCAGCGCCGGATCGATTCCCTCTCCGGTCTTGTAGCCATTCCAAAGACCGTTGCGAAAGGACTCGATAACGTGATCGGTGGCGACGCCTAAGTGCGTAGCTCCCTCTTCGATCATTTGCAGTACGGTTTTGAGGACTCCGACAGCCGCACCGAAGCGCCGCTCATTTCCGTCGGTGAAGCGACGCAGCCCATAAAAGTGGCGGAAGAGCTCGTAAGTCCCGTCGATGAGATGAACGATCACGGGCGGTCCGGCCAGGGCTTGCAGCGCCTCGGGCAGGGAAAGCTCCGCAGCCGTCCGCAAGATAAGCGACACGGAGGCGTTTCAATGGATATCACGACGTTTTCAACGGGATACCCGTTCCTCGACATTTTCGTGACCATGCTCTTCGTTTTTGCGTGGGTCCTCTACATCTGGATCGCGATTATCGTTCTGATCGACATCTTCCGGCGCCGCGATCTCTCCGGCTGGGGAAAAGCCGGCTGGGTTATCGCCATCGTCGTCTTCTCCTGGCTGGGCGTCCTGATCTACTTGATCATCAACCACGACGGGATGAACGACCGGCGCATTGCGGACGCGAAGACGGCGCAAGGCCAGCTCGACGATTACATTCGCTCCGTTGGCGGTGGCGGTGGCGGTGGACCGGCGAGCGAGATCGCGAAGGCCAAAGGGCTTCTCGACAGCGGCGCGATCAATCAGGCGCAGTTTGACGCAATCAAGGCCAAGGTATTGGCGAGCTAGCGGGGACCCAATACGGAAAAAGCAAGTCCGTAGATCATGTTTGCCATGAGGTTCCAGGCATTCTCCTTATAACCGAGTTGCGTGCAACCGCTGCCGGAACAGTAAATATCGAAGCTTGACCCGTGCTTCTGCACGTCGGCGAACTCCGTCAAAGCCCATAGCGCTACCGCGGTGGCGTCTTTGGCGCTCGTGCCGATGACGATCCAGTACTGCTTGCCACCCGTTAGCGGGATGCCGCGTTTATCCGAACCACCGACGACGGTGCAGCACGCGACGTTTGGAAGGTTGCTTAATTGCCAGCTATGAAGAGGCTTCCCGGGGACCCCGCCGGCATCGTCGTACAGGCTGAGAACGACACCGTTGGTTCCCGAATAATAAAGCGCTGGTACCTCGATTCTGGTGGCGACATGGTTTGCCTTGGGGGTGAACGCAGTGGCCAGCCATTGCTCGGTCGCGTCGGCGCAGCCCCCTTGCGGCCCGCAAATCGCATAGCCGGACCAGCCCCAATACGGGCTGTTCTTGTACTGAGTGAAGTTGTTAGCGATTTTGATCAGACCCGCATCTTGCGCGACATCTCGCGCGGCCAATCGACCGTGCTGCCCGCTACGCAGCGCCACGAGTGGTGGATGCTCGGCGCCCGCGAGACGCGTAACCACCGGAAGGCTGCCGTTGGCGAGAGCGCTCGAATGCGCGCCGAGCCACGCAATTACTGCCAGCGCGACGGTGAGCGCAAGGCGACTTGTCATTCGCTGCCTCCTAGCACGGCAAAGGCGAGCCCGGTTCCGAAGCCGACACTCTCTTGGAATGGATACCAACCCGAGCCCTTCGGACATTTGGCGGCGTACGCGCAGTAGACGGCGTCGAGGAACGGATGCAACTGGTCGGTGGTATTTTCGTCCCAGGCGGCAAGATCCGTCGATTGTGATTTTTGACCGTTGATGACGACCCAATATTGCTTACCACCGTGCAGCGCTAATCCGCTTGGAATCTTCCCAACGATGAGTGCGCAGCAGAGCGGAATGTTAGGGGGGAACTCGGGAATTTGCGCCGTGATGAGCGTCGTGCCCGGAACGCCGTTATTGTCCTGATTGAGGTTGAGCGTAAAGCCGCCGCCGCAACCGTAGCCGTACAGCCCCGGGCACACAGCCGCGACTTCGATGACGGACGCGGTAGCGTCGGCCGAAGGAGTGAACGCGGCAGCGATCTGCGTGTCCGGAAACGTGCTACCACCGTTACCGCCCGCAATCACGACTTCGGCGCCGCCCCAGTACTTGCCCGATGGGCGCGCTGCCAGATTATCGAAGATCTTCACCGACTTCGCATCGGAGAAGCTTCGGAAGTCATTGGCCTGCACCGACATGTTTTTGCTTGACGCCTCAGTAACCGGAGACGGTGCGACGAGATGACCGCCGCATCCATGTAGCGCGAGCGCACCTGCCAAAGGCAACGCCCCCAAAAACGCCCTCCAACGCATAAACTTCCACTTTCTTAAATCCATTGCGACCATTCTCGCATCGAGCGTTTCAACGGTCAATGTTCCTTTCTGCCAATTTGCACAAGGTTTGGCAGAGCAGCGACCTCAAGTCTAACGTACCTTTCTGCCATTACGACCCATTTCCGGAGCGCTGCGTAAGGGCGCGCGTGCATGCGCGCGAAAGCTCGTTGCCTGTCTCTCGTCGCTAATGGAAGGGCAGGTATGACGTTCAAAGTCTTACGTATCCTCAGCGCAATGGCGTCGGCGGTTCTGGCCGGCTGCGCC
>Ga0209169_10001676_pt1 | contig 13522 bp, 14 predicted proteins | sample HubBroMetageWRM4_FD_188346 | JGI IMG/M metagenome (GOLD analysis project Ga0209169, IMG submission 188346) | Warmed soil microbial communities from the Hubbard Brook experimental Forest, New Hampshire - Hubbard Brook CCASE Soil Metagenome WRM 4... | ecosystem: Environmental > Terrestrial > Soil...
AGCTGATAGCTGATAGCTGAGAGCTGATAGCTGCCCTACGACTTCTGCAGCCGGATGGAACCATCCCCGGTATGAACTGTGATCAGATTTCCTCCGCCATTAATTTTCCCGTGAATGTTTTTCTCGCCCAGGCGTCCTTCGACGGCGACAGGAATGTCCGCTTGAATGTGCCCATCGCCGGTGTGCAAATCAACGTCGGCGGCAAAATTACCCGGCAGTTCCAGATCGACGCCGCCGTCCCCGGTGTGAAGGGTCCAGCTCGAAGTGACCGTCGACCCGGCCAGAGCCCGCGCTTCAATGCGGCCGTCTCCAGTGGTCAGATCGAGCGCGTCGAATCGTCCATTCGCTGTAATGTGGCCATCGCCGGCGCGCGCCCGCAACATGCCATCCACGGACTGAATGTCTTGATGGCCGTCGCCGGTCTGCAGGTCCATCTCGCCTTTTAAATTCGCCAGTCGGATGGCGCCGTCCCCGGTGTGCAGATTGACTTTCCCTTCTCGGGGCATATGGATTTCGACGTTCACTTCGTAGCCGTGAAAATTGAAGTTAATGATGTGCACGTCGTGCGGAAAACGGATTTGGATCTCAACCGAGTCGCCGGACTGGTGCTCCTCGATCTTCAGGCCGCGCTCGCCAATCTTGTAATGCTCGGAAGTCACGCGAGCTTCAATGGTCTTCTGGTCCCACGTATCCACATGGATGTTCGCGTCGGAGGTTTCCACGCGGAGTTCGGGTCTGCCGGTAATCGTGTAAGTCTTGGACCATTCATCGGCGTGGGCCAACGGGGCGACTGCCAGGCAGATCCCCAATGCAACTAAGACAAAATATTTCATCGATTTTCTCCTGAGGCCGAGTGAACGCACTCCCACCGCGGCATTCGACGGTGATACGCAGCCATGGTCGCACCGGTTCCATAAGATTCGGGAAGCTGCGGCAAGATCGAGATACGCCGTCGCCCTCCCAGCGCTACAATGTTCGCATGCCTGCGTCGGGTCCAAAACGACAGCCGGACACTCAACCGCCGGAGCATCCTTCGTCCGAGCATCATCGCACCCCGCAAATATATACCCTGGAAGCGACGGGCCTGCTGGTGATCGCGGCATTGATCCTCATCCTGACCCTCGTCCGCTACTGGCATCACATTCCCTGGGGCGCGCGCTGAAAGTGGTTCGCGATCCGCTGCTGCTCGTGGTGTTAGGTCCGACGGCCAGCGGGAAGACTGCGCTTTCGTTAGCTCTGGCCGAGCGCTTTCATGGCGAAATCGTGAATTGCGATTCGGTGGCCATGTATCGCGAATTCGAGATTGGAACCGCGAAACCAAGCGCTGCGGAGCGCGCGCGTGCCCCTCATCATTTACTCGATTTTGTGGAAGCTGCCAGCTATGTCACCGCTGGGGAATACGCTCGCCTCGCAAGACGGGCGCTCGCGGAAATTAATTCGCGTGGAAACTTGCCAATCGTAGTCGGAGGCACCGGGCTCTATCTTCGCGCTCTGCTGGACGGGCTCTTTCCCGGTCCTCAGCGCTCGGAAGAACTACGCGAAAGGCTGCGACAGCGCGTGGAACAAAATGGCACAGCCTACCTGCACCGCATCCTGCGCCGGCTCGATCGCGATGCAGCCGGAAAGATTCATGCCAACGACATCCCCAAGCTCATCCGGGCTATCGAGGTCTGTCTCGCCTCGCGGCAAAAAATGACTGACATGTGGAAGCAAGGCCGCGATCCGTTAACCGGCTTTCGGATCGTGCGAGTGGGCTTGAACCCACACCGCGATGAACTTTACGCGCGCATCAACCAACGCGCGGAGCGCATGTTCGAGTCGGGCCTGGTGGAAGAAACGAAAAATCTGCTGGCAAAATACGGCGACGCAGCCCGACCGCTGGCCTCGTTGGGATACAGGCAAGCAGTGCAAATGCTGCGGGGTGAAATCGACGCCAAGGCAGCATTACAAGCCGCACAGCAGGCCCATCGAAACTACGCAAAGCGCCAGATGACCTGGTTTCGTCGGGAGCCCGACGTGATGTGGCTCCAAGGCTTCGGCGACGATCCAGAAATTCAAGAAAAAGCCGTAGCGCTGGCTGGAGAGACGTAGCGAGCTACGTCCCTATCGCGAATCCGCAGCTTCAAGCTTCTCGGCAATCTCGAGCAGCTTGATGACGCTGTTCCAGTTTCTGCCGGTGCCAGCGGTCTTCAACTTTTTCTCCACCGTGAGCCACGACAGCTTCGGACGCCCCATGCCGTTGGGATAATAAATATAAACTTCGCGACCGTCGATGTGCATTTCCTCGGGGTCGGCGTTGATCTGTAGAACCTGCTCCAACGCCTCGGCAGCAGGATGGTTCTCTAGGAACATCACCAGAAGTTTACCCGGCTCGATACCCCGGCGGGTTCGAAACGGATTTCTTGTGACCACGTCTTTGAGTTCGGAAGTACTGCGAAGTATGACGCGAGGACGAAAACCGAAGGTCCCATCAATCGCGCTTTCAATCCGCTTCGCCAGTGCAGTAAGATTCCCCGCTTTGGTCCGGAAAACCACGTTGCCGCTCACTACGTAGGTTTGCGCGTCCCGCAGTCCCAGCGATTCATAGAGCGCGCGAAGCGCCTCCATCTTGACCTGGTTGTGGCCTCCGACATTGACGCCACGAAGCATGGAGACGATCACGGCCATAGCGATTCAAGTATATCCGTCAAACGCACAGCTGAGACCGGAAGCCCGCGCCCATGCTATCGTCTGCTCATGCTTCGACAGATTGGCTTGTTCCTGGCAGTCTTCTGCGTCCTCGCCTGCTCTTCTTTCGCCAACGAAAAGTATCAGCAACCTGGCCGTATTCATCTTGATCGCGAAGGCGAAAAATGGGCGGAGAGAACCCTGCGCAAGCTCTCGACCGAAGAAAAAGTCGGCCAACTTTTTGTGGTCTGGGTGCGCGCCAAATTTCTGAACATCGACGCCCCTGAATACCTGCAACTCCGCGACAGCATCCGCAAATACCATCTTGGCGGATTCACCATGACCGTTCCCTGGGATCCGCCTTTTCTCTACCGCAGCCAGCCTTACGAAGCTGCCGAACTGCTCAACCGGCTGCAGCAGGATTCCAAGTTGCCGTTACTGATTACGGCTGATTTCGAGCGTGGAGTCAGCATGCGTCTGCGCGGCACCACCGAATTTCCCCATGCCATGGCATTCGGGGCCGCGGGCAAACTGGATTACGCCGAGGCTTTCGGCCGCATAACCGCGCAAGAAGCTCGCGCCATCGGTGTGCACTGGAATTTCTTTCCTGACGCCGACGTCAACTCCAATCCGGCGAATCCGATCATCAATACCCGATCGTTTGGCGAAGATCCGCAGCAGGTCGGCGATCTCGTAACCGCGTACATTCGCGGCGCCCGCGCCAATGGAATGATGACTACGGTTAAACATTTCCCCGGCCACGGCGACACTACGACCGACTCTCATCTAGGTCTCGCGCAGGTCACCGGCGACATGACCCGCCTTAAGTCCGTGGAACTTCCGCCGTTTGAGAGGGCCATCGAAGCTGGCGTGGATTCTGTAATGGTGGCCCATGTTTCCATCCCCGCGCTCGACTCTGATCCCAATCATGTAGCGACAACTTCGCCAGCCATCGTGACTGGCCTGCTGAAAAACCAGCTGGGGTTCAAGGGCATAGTCGTAACCGACGCGCTTGATATGGCCGGACTCACTCGTCTTTATGGCGCGCACATTGGCCGTGCGGCAGTGGACGCTTTTAAGGCGGGCAACGACGTTCTGCTTATTCCCGCCGACCTCGATGCATCCTATCGTGCCATGCTCGAAGCCGTGCACTCAGGCGAGATCAGCCGGGCGCAGCTCGATGCATCCGTTCTTAAAATATTGAAAGCAAAAGCCTCACTTAACCTCTACAAGACGCGACTGGTGAATATCGAAGCTATTTCCACTCTCGTCGGCAGGCCTGAAAACCTCGCCCTCGGCCAGCAAGTCGCTGACGATTCCATCACCCTGGTCCGCGATAGCGGTAAGCTCCTGCCGCTGAAATCATCTGGAACCGCTGCCCCAGGTCTTCCGTATCAGAGGGTGGAAGAAGTGCGCGACACCATGGTCGTCATCACATTCTCGGACGACGTGCGCACCGAAGCGGGACGGACTTTAGAGCGAGAAATCCGCTCGCGCGTGCCGGATGCCAATGTAATTTACGTCGATCCTCGTATCGCCCCTGCTGTTACCGGCGATGTTTTGAAGGCTGTGGACAACGCGCAATCCGTGATCGCAGCGGTGTACGAAGTTCCGGTCGCGGGCAAAGCGATGAAAGGTGCAAACGGCGTGACCAACTCCGTGGGTTTGTCGGAGGCAAGCGGCGAACTATTGCAGAAAGTGCTGGATCACGCGGCAGAGAAAACCGCTGTGCTGGCCATGGGAAATCCATATCTGGCGCAGGATTTTCCGGCCGTGCAGAATTATATTTGTGCCTTTTCGAATGCAACCGTCTCAGAGATCAGTGTGGTAAAGGCATTGTTCGGAGAGATTGCGATCCACGGGCATCTACCGGTAAGCATCCCGAATATCGCGCAGCGTGGAGCAGGAATCGAGCGTCCCGCCCAACTCGCGCAAGGAGGTTCACGACATGAGCACTCCCAAAGCAATTAGCTGGCTTCCGATCGCCGCGATCCTGGCCGCTCTGGTGGTCTTGGCCGCCTGCAGCGTCAACGTCAAAGATCACGACGACGATGGCAACAGTAAAGTCGACATCAGCACTCCGGTCGGGGCAATCCACGTTAACGAGAATGCGGACGCCCGCGACGCCGGTCTTCCCGTCTATCCTGGCGCCCGGATGAAACCCAAATCCAAAGATGGCGACGCGAAGAGCGCAAATGTCAATTTGTCCGCGTTCGGTTATGGCTTGAAGGTCGTCGCGCTCGAGTACGAATCTGACGATGCGCCCGGCAAAATCATCGCTTTCTATCAAGACCAACTGAAGAAATATGGCAACGTTTTGCAATGCCACGGCAGACGTTTCAAAGTCGACGACGACGTCCCAGTAGTTGGCGGCCAGAAAGGTTATGTCGTGGGCGGTAATCTCAAGTGCGATTCCGAGGACAGCGGAACGACGGTGGAATTAAAGGCCGGAAGCGACGACAACCAGCACATCGTTTCCATCGATCCCGAAGGCAGAGGCTCTGACTTCGCCATCGTCTGGGTGCGACTCCGCGGCAAGCAAGGCGACATTTAGGAGGAGAGCATGTTTCGATCCGTAACAACCGTTTTCTACCGACTGGTTCCAGTAATTTCATTCGCAGTGTTTTTGACTTTGTCTGCGTCGACTGCCAGAGCGCAGCAAGACAACGGGAGCGACGACAAGCATCTCGACGTCCGCAGTTCCGCCGGCGATCTACACGTAGGCAATGATGCCGATGTCCGCGACATCGGATTACCCGTGTATCCCGGCGCCCGCCTCAAGCGCGACGATGATGGCAAGAATAGCGCTAATGTTGGAATCTTCACGGCGGCGTTCGGGATGAAGCTGGTAGTTCTCAACTATGATTCGGACGATTCACCCGACAAGGTCATCGCTTACTATCGCGATAAGCTGAAGAAATACGGCAAGGTTCTCGAATGCCACACCAACGAACACGGCGGGGACGTTCATGTGAATGCCGGCAAAAACGATTCCAACGGATCCACAGCGGTCAAGTGCGAAGGCGACAATACCGGCAGCGTTATTGAACTGAAAGTTGGAACCCAGGACCGCCAACATCTGGTGTCGGTAGAATCGTCTGCCAAAAACAGCGGCTCTACCTTCGCTCTGGTCTACGTGCACATGCGGGGCAAGCAAGGCGATATCTAAGCCAAGAACCAATGGAGCGCCGCCCGTCCCCGCTCGTCTGCCATGCCGCCGTTTCTTGCGAACCCGCACGTGCGTGCTGTACCTTGAAATCCAGTGGAGCATCCCTGCTACAAGTGTGGCGCAAGCATCGAGGACGGCACCCCGTTCTGCTCACAATGTAATGCCCCTCAGATTCGGGTGGCTGGATCCTCGACACTCGTGCCCGCCGCAACCATGGCCAACGTGGCTCTGGAAGAATCGCCCTTCTACACTCCGCAACTGCAATCAACTCTTGATTGGCGCCAGGCTTTGCCGTCCGCCGCAATGGCGATGGTGGCGGCGATTTTCCTCATCCTGCTCGGAATGCCTGCCGGGTTGGGGATGCTCGCAGGCGGCTTTGTCTCGGTGCTTCTCTACCGTCGGCGTTCCCCTTTGACTCATCTCACGGCAGGCATGGGAGCACGTCTGGGCGCACTCACCGGCGGAATCGGATTCGGCGTCCTGGCCGCAATTCTTGCTCTCTGGACGGCTTTTCGCTCCGGAAAAGAAATCCACGATGCCCTTTTCAACTACATTCAACAGCATGCCGCCCGCAGTTCCGATCCTCGCATGCAACAGGTTCTCGACTTGTTCAACACGCCCGACGGCTTTACCTTCATCATGATCCTCACCCTGATCATGACGCTGGTAGCATTTGTGATTTTCTCTAGCGCCGGAGGAGCCTTGGGAGCGTTCGTCTTCTACCGCAAAGGACGCCAGCAATAATCTCGGATCGTTATTTCCTGCCTCTTCACGACCGCCATCCCGTGAATTCGAATCGAGACTCACGCCGAAAACCGGTGAACCGGGCGGCTATACTGTCCTCAATGAAATCGGTCATCGTAGGCACGGCGGGTCACATCGATCACGGCAAAACCGCACTGGTGAAGGCATTGACTGGCATCGATGCCGACCGCCTGGAGGAAGAAAAGCGTCGCGGCATCACCATCGATATCGGCTTTGCCAATCTTGAGTTGCCCATGCCTGGCGGCGAAATTCTGCGGCTGGGGTTTGTCGACGTGCCCGGACACGAGCGCTTTGTGCGCAACATGCTGGCTGGAGTGGGCGGCATTGATCTTGTGTTGCTGGTGATTGCCGCCGACGAATCGATCAAGCCGCAGACTCGCGAACACTTCGACATCTGCCGTCTGCTCTCGGTAAGACGCGGCATCACGGTCTTGACCAAGTCCGACGCGGTCGATGCGGAGACGCTGGCCGTAGTGCGTGCCGAAGTTGAAGACTTTCTGCGCGAGGCTTTTCTCGGGCAGACCAGTCTTGGTCAACACGGCACCATCGTTGCGGTCAGCTCTCTGACTGGCGCTGGAATCGATGACCTGAAGCGCGAGCTGGTAAAAGTCGCTGCCGAAGTTCCTGCTAAAGACTCAACCGCGATTGCCCGGCTGCCTATTGATCGTGTTTTTACGATGAAAGGTTTTGGGACGGTGGTCACCGGGACCTTGATTTCTGGCGCGATCCGCAAAGAAGATGAGCTGGAAGTGTTTCCCAGCGGGCAGCGGGTGCGGGTGCGCGGGATTCAAGCGCACGGGAAATCAGTGGAACAAGCGCTTGCCGGACAACGCACCGCCCTCAACCTCGCAGGCGCGACCACGGAAGAGCTGGCGCGCGGCATGATGCTGGCTCCGCCTTCAACTTTTCTGGCCACCTCGCGCATCGATGTCGAGCTCTCGCTGCTGCCGTCCGCGAAACCTCTGAGAGACCGTGCCCGCGTGCACTTTCACTCCTATACCTCCGAGACCATAGCGACGGTTGTGCTGTACGGCAAAAAACAGCTTAGGCCGGGCGCAAGCGCCTTCGCGCAACTGCGGTTGAGTAAACCCGCTCTGCTGCTGCCCGGAGATCGCTTCATTATGCGGCAGTTTTCGCCGGTGGTCACAATCGGCGGAGGCGTAGTGGTGGAGAATTCTCCGCCGAAGCGGATAAAGAACGCAACCGATTACGCTCATTCTCTAGAGATGCTTAGCCAGGGATCGCGGGCAGGCGGGTTGCACGCTCGGATAACCGCAAGCGGCTCTCGGGGTTTGGCCATTGCCGAAGCCGTCGCACGCACCGGCTGGCGGACGCAAGTGATTATTTCTGCAGCCTCGGCTGATCCAGAAATTGTCCGCATCGGTGACATTTTCATTTCGCGGCCGGCGTTCGAACTCATTCGCAAAGATCTCACTTCCGCACTCGAGGCATTCCACAAACGCAATCCATTGGTTGTCGGCATGAGCAAGGAAGAATTGCGTGGAGGTTTTTCCGCGATCGCGCCCGAGGTCTTTGACCACGTGCTCAACGAGATAGTGCGCGCCGGGAAGATTGAACTGGCGGGTGAACTGGTCCGTCTGGCCGGGCGCGGCGTAGTCATGAAAGATGAAGAAGCCGAGTCGAAGAAGATTATCGAAGCCGCATTCGCCAATGCCGGTCTTATCGTTCCTGCGTTGAAAGATGTACTCGCTGGATTGAAAGTAGATAAGCTGCGAGCGCAAAAAATCGTTACCCTGCTCTTGCGCGACAAAGTTCTGGTGAAAATTTCCGACGATCTGGTGTTTCATCGCGACGCGCTGCTCGATCTGCGCAAACGAATGGCTCTGGAAAAAGCGAAGTCGCCCCGGCTGGATGTGGCGCGCTTCAAAGACCTGACCGGAGTCACTCGCAAATATGCCATTCCATTGCTCGAGTATCTGGATCGCGAACACGTCACCCGGAGAGTGGGCGATGAGCGGGTGATTTTGTAGGAAAGCTTTTAGCTGTCAGCTATCAGCTCTCAGCTAAACCAATCCCAGCCCTCGACAGCGGGCAACCGCGCCAGCTTTCGCTCTCCGGAACCGAAGCGCCAAACGCTTAGGGTCAAACGAGCGCTGATAGCTGAGAGCTGAGAGCTGACAGCTGACAGCTTCCCCACCCAAAAGTACCGGCTGTCCAGAAAGTTACTTCTGTTTTCACAGCACGAGGGAGTATCCTGCGCCCATGGGTGTGTCGGTTTCGGTGCTGGCCAGTGGCAGCCGGGGAAACAGCACGATTGTGCAAAGCTCGTCGACGCGCATTTTGGTCGATGCGGGAATTTCCTGCCGCGAAACCTTCAAACGCATGAAGGCTGCGGGGGACGATCCTCATTCACTCTCCGCTATCGTCATTACTCACGAACACGCTGACCATGTCTCTGGCCTGCTGGTGCTGGCACGAAAATTGAAGGTTCCCGTGTACATGACCGGGGCCACCCATCAGGCCTGGTCGCGGGCGATGCGCGATGCTGCTGGCGAGCGTCCCCAGTTGGCATGTCTCGAATTCTTCTCTTCCGGGCACAGCTTTCGCATTGGCGATATTGGGGTCACCCCGTTCACTATTCCTCATGATGCGGTCGATCCCGTCGGTTTCACCTTTCACGCCGAGGGCATAAAGATCGCGATTGCCACCGACCTTGGGCGTCTGTTAGCGAATGTGAAAGACAATTTGCGGGCGTGCGATGTGCTGGTGATCGAATCGAACCACGATTTGGAAATGCTGCGCAACGGACCTTATCCCTGGTCGGTCAAACAACGCGTGGGCAGTCCAACCGGGCATCTATCCAACGAAAAGCTCGCGGAATTCTTTGCCACTGGCTATGACGGAAACGCATCTTACATAGTGCTGGCGCATCTCTCAGAGCAGAACAATCATCCTGAACGGGCTCTGCGGGAGGCTGAAAAAGCGCTGGCGGGCCGCCGGACGCTATTGCAGAACCGGGTCATGCTGGCGGCGCAAACTGACCCTATGCAACCTATCCGCTTGTAAATTGATCTGTAGCAGGTAGACTAGGAGCATCCGTAGTTCCTATGAGTCAGTGCAGCGATCCCATCGTAGGCAAGATTCTGGCCGGCTGGCGCTATGATATTTCCGGCCTGGCGCCGGAGATGCGTGGCGACTACGAAGAACATTTCGCGGCCTGCGAACATTGCCGCAGCCGGCAGCGTTTGCATCGCACCATTGACATCGTTCTGATTGCTCTGGCCTCGGCATCCGCGGGCATGTTTCTGCTGGCTTTCGGAGTGATTCGCCACTTTGGCCCGCGCAATGCCTTCTGGTTGGAGATTGCCGCGCTTGCCGGTTTCGCACTGTCGGCGCTGATCTGGCTGATCGTCGCGGTCGCTACGCCCGCGCCCATGGCGGTAGTCGATGTCGCCAGAATTGGAGCCCGCCATGTCCATGACCGCCTGCCCGCGGAAATTCGCGAACGGCTTCCCGAAGAACTGCGTTTGAAGATCACTGGCTCGTAACTCATGCAAGCTTTCGCCAAGACGCTGGTGTGCGTGGTGCTTGCGGCTGTAGTGACCGCTCCTCTGTCGGCGCTGGATTTTCGCCCAGACGTGGCTTCGCACGCGCGAATAGGAGAATGTCATCTTTCGACCAATCACGATGGCGGGAGCGTTCCTGCGCCTCAACCCGCTCGCCACAGTTGCTGTCAGGGCGCGCATCATCCCGCAATCCTGCTGCAGAATTCTTGCTCACGACCGTCGCTTGAGGCGTCCACTCTGGTTGAATCCTCTCAGCATGCACCGGCGGTAATTGCGTTCCACTGCGTTCAGAGTTTCTTGCTTGTTTCCTCCGGTCCGCCACCACTGTCTCCGCTGCGCGTCTAGACTGCCAGCCACTTGACGCACTAACTTTCCCGAAAACTCATTTTCTTAAACGGTCCGGCTGAGACTCATCTATGCGCAGAACAGGGCTGTATTTGCCGCTGATCGCACTCCTAGTGATTTCGTCCTTAGCCCAGGATGCTGACCACGATCGGAACATGTCCGCGCAGAGCCAGTCGGCGCAAACCATGCCAAACATGTCAGGCATGACTATGAACGATGCTGCCTTGTCGTCGATGCCCTCCTTTCATGCTTCTTCCGGCACGGCGTGGCAACCCGCTTCAGTGACGGACCCGATGTGGATGTTTTCGTGTGGCGGCTGGCAGTTCATGTTTCATGGCACCGTGTTCATCACCTACAACCAGCAGGGTGGGCCACGCGGCGAAGGCAAGGCAGAATCGACGAATTACTTAATGACCATGCAGCAGCATAGGCTGGGTTCGGGGATGATCCTGCTGCGGCAGATGTTTTCGGCGGAGTCGCTGACCTCGCCGCATCCCGGATTTCCCGAGCTTTTTCAGACTGGCGAAACCTATCACGGACAGCCGCTGGTCGATCATCAGCATCCCCACAACGTTTTTGCCGAACTGGCTGCGCTCTACACCCTGCCAGTCAATGAGAAAGTTACCTGGCTGCTCTATGGTGGCCCATCGGCCGAGCCTGCGCTGGGGCCGGTCACCTACATGCATCGCCAGTCGGCCTCGGAAGATCCCGAAGCGCCGCTTGGCCATCATTTACAGGATTCCACGCATACCAGTTTTGGCGTGGTGACCACCGGCTTCATCTTTGATATGTCAAAGCTGGATTTGTCAAAGCTGAACTTATCGAAGCTGAATTTATCCAGGCTGGGTTCCCTCAAGATTGAAGGTTCAGCCTTCAACGGACACGAACCCAATGAAAAGCGCTGGAGCATTCAACTGGCGGCGCTCGATTCCTGGTCGTTCCGCGTGACTACAGCGCCCACGCGCAATTGGACTGTGGAATACAGCTACGGACGGCTGTCCCATCCCGAGGCGCTGGAACCGGGCGACCAGCAGAGGCAATCCGCGGCACTCGAATACAATCGGGCGTTTTCGGCGGGGAAACTGGGAAACGGGGACTGGGCTACATCGCTGATTTGGGGACGAGTGCAAAAGGAGTTCGAAGTTTTTCCTCTGAACAGCTATCTGCTGGAATCGACTCTGAACTTTTTCGCGCGCAATTATGTGTACACCCGTCTTGAACTGGTGGACAAAGATGAATTGTTTCCCGACGCGCCGACGCATCCGTCATATCGCATTGGCGCGTACACTTTCGGCGGCGTGCGCGATTTCGTGCACAACCAACATTGGCAAGTTGGACTCGGCGGGGATGTGACTTTCTATTCCAAGCCGGCAGCCCTCGACCCTATTTATGGGAACAACCCGGTATCTTTCCATGTGTTCATCCGAGTGCGTCCGGGATTGATGGAGCGCATGTAACAACGCAGCCCGGCTTTGTTGTCAATTCGTATACTTCTAAGATTTCGGCGCTCAAGCCAGGGCAATCCGCGCACAATCACTCTATGGAGCCCCAGCGGAAGCTGTTACAAGCAGTTCGCATCGCTCTGTTGGTGAGCATTGCGCTATATGTTTTCATCGGCGAGCGCATGGGACGGAGCACGACAAGCGCGCCGGACCGCAACGTCTACTTCGCCATTACTCTGGTCGCGATTACAACCGTAGGCATGGTTTTCGCCGTGTGGCGGCTGTTCGTCTTGCGCTCCGAAGCCATCCTGGCGGATCATCCCGAAGACACGACCGCCTTGAAGCGCTGGCGGACTGGCTACATTTTCACCTATACCTTGTGCGAGACGGTAGCGCTATTCGGATTTGTGTTGCGTTTTATGGGCTTTACGCTCTCCGAGGTTGCGCCCTTCTACGTCGTGGGCTTCGCCCTGATGTTGCTCTTCAGCCCGCGCCGCCTGCGAATCACCTAGCGGCGGAAGCCGCGTCCGCGCAGCCATTCGCGAAAACCTCGGAGAGCATGGCCCACCCCGCCCCGGACGAAGAGTCCGGGCATAACGTGATCACGCCTTGATGTGGCAGGACGCCAGACCCTTCTTTTCCAGATACTGCTGGTGATAGTCCTCAGCTTCGAAGAACGTTACCGCCGGGACAATCTGGGTGACGATGGGCTTGCTGAAGCGCCGTGATTTTTCCAGCCGCTCCTTTGAAGCCTTGGCCGCGGCCTCCTGTTCCGGAGTGTGAAAGAAGATCGCCGAGCGATACTGCGTGCCCCAATCCGGCCCCTGCCGGTTGAGCTGCGTGGGATCGTGATTCTCCCAGAACACGTCGAGCAGCTTGTCGTAAGAAAGCTTCGCCGGATCGTACTCGATTTCCACAGCTTCGGCATGACCGGTGCGGTCGGTGCAAACCTCTTTGTAGGTCGGATCCTCGGTCTGGCCGCCGGTGTAGCCAACCCGAGTCGAAATCACCCCCGGCAGTTGGCGGAAGGTCGCTTCGACTCCCCAAAAACAGCCTGCGGCAAATGTAGCTTTAGCCATATGAATGACTCCCGTTTTAGAAGTGTAGCGATTCTATTGGATGCGGCACGCCAGGGAAAGTGGCATCCATGCCAGCAAGTTGGGATTTTGAACCGGGCAAACGCTCTCCAGTCCATTCCCGATTGACTCGCCCCGCTCCTTCGCGATAGATTTCTTAAGCGGCTTTGCCCCCCAGCTCGCCTGAGGTTTCGTGACGTTGGCTTTCCATCGCATACACAGAAGCTCCTGGCTTGCTCTCGCAATCTTATTGGCTTGCGTGATCATTCCCCCCGCATTTGCCGCGAAAGCCGGCTTCACGCCTCAAACCCGGGTCGGCTTCACCGTGGGCGATCAGTGGGAACCCGCCATCGCAACCGATGGATTCGACCACACTTACATTCTTTATCCCCAGTATGGGCTGGTACCCGGATGCCGCGGTTGCCCGCTGCCATCCATGATTCTGGTGGTGAGCAACGACAATGGCGCAACCTGGCAGCCGCCACGCGAAATCACCCCGCCGGGAACGGGCCAGTACGATCCCCAGATCGT
>Ga0209169_10001678_pt1 | contig 13510 bp, 10 predicted proteins | sample HubBroMetageWRM4_FD_188346 | JGI IMG/M metagenome (GOLD analysis project Ga0209169, IMG submission 188346) | Warmed soil microbial communities from the Hubbard Brook experimental Forest, New Hampshire - Hubbard Brook CCASE Soil Metagenome WRM 4... | ecosystem: Environmental > Terrestrial > Soil...
CTGGCCCGAACCTCCTTGATTCGCGGATCGTAGCCGCGTGCGGTCCGATCGGCCCTCATCAGGAGTTCGACTTTGGCGGTAATGTCGGCGTCCACCGAAGGCAAGGCTATGGGGTACAAGCTGCGGGCGGGTTTCTGCTGGAACCCGGCTACTGTCGTCTTGGATGGCGCGCTCGCGATCAGGGCAGCGGTGCGGGCCGCATGCAAAATCCGCTGGGGGGAAAGATCGTCTGTATAGGCGTAGCCGGTGCGTTCGCCGGACACCACACGCACGCCGCAGCCGGCTGAAATTCCCTGCGAGGCGGATTTGACCAGCGACTCATCGACCATCAGAGAGGTCGAGGTAAGGTATTCGAAATAAAGGTCGGCATAGTCACCGCCAGCCGAGAGGGCGGCGGTGAGATAAATCTCAAGATCGTGATTGGTGAGTCCGTAATGCTCGAAGAAGAAACGTTCCTGGTTGGCTGTCACCATATTTTGATGCCTTGGGCTTTGCAAACGACTCGCGTCCCCGAGTTGATTATCCCATGAGCAAAACACCCTTCGGTGTCATGGACCGAGACGTTAAGTTACTTCTGGAGCAGGATGTTTCCCAGCCAGGGAACCGGCAATGCGCCCTGGTCCAAGGCACGGTCGTGGAAGTCGGCGAGCGTGAAGTCCTTGTCCTTGGCTGCTTCGTAAGCGCGGCGCAGGCGCCACCATTCGCTGGTGCCAACGAAATAAGTCGGCAATTGGGTGGAACTGAGTTTCGCGCGCTGCAATTTTCCCTCGGCCTCGGCGCGGGTCTGGAAGGCGTCGTTCATCATGAACGACATGGCCTCGTCGTCCGTCATGTTCATGGTTTGCATGCGAACATCGAGGATAGTATTGCCGACGGCTCGGAGCCAAACTTTCAGGTAGCTCAGGCGGTAACGTGGATCGTTGTCGGCGAAGCCTTGCTGCATCATGACCTGGGCTATGTACTCGGCCCAGCCTTCGACGTAGGCTCCGTTGCCGTAGAGGCTGCGGACGAGGCGGCGGGTTACGGGCTGGATTTCGTTAGCATGCTCGGCCTGCACGTAGTGGCCGGGCAGCGCCTCATGAATAGTGAGCCACTTCAGCACCCAGTTGTTGTACTCGCGCAGCTTCGATTCGGCCTTGTCTTCGGGCGTCTTCGGATCGATGGGCGTGACCCAATACTGAGCCTCGGCGTTTGGATCGAGCGGCGGGGCGCCGTGGAAACCAGCGACCGAATAGATGCCGCGCATGAAGGGAGGCGTGGGGATGACCTTTAAGTTGTCGCGCGATTTCAGCGAGACGATCTTCTTATCGATGATGAATTGCCGGATACCGACGAGATCGTCTTTCACGGTCTGCATCAAATCGTCGCGCTTGGGGCGATCTTCGGAGATCTTCCGCAACACCTCGCCGATGACCTTATTTTCGCGCTCCTGCGGGGTGAGGCTGGCGTGGTCGTCGTGATCGGGGAAGTATTGCTTGTGCAGGGGCAGAGCGATCTGGAGCATTTCGGCGCGCTTCGTCTTGAGTTCGGCTTCGGCGTCGGCGAGGACCTGGTCGGGTGTGACTGGGGTCTCCATCACCAGTCGGAATTTTTCGGCGTACAGATCCTTGCCCAGGCGCCAAGTGCGATCGGTCTTGCGCTTCGCGAGATCGTCCTGCAGCCAGCGGGAAAAACTCTTGAGCGCTTCTATAGCGGCGGGCGCGACCTGATCGAACTGGGCTTTCAATTTTGATCCGGCGGGAAATGCTGGGGCAATCGTGTGCCCTATCAGATCGACGTTGCCTTCATTTTCCTCGATGGCGACCTTGATGAAGATGGGGTCGGCATCGACGAGCTGGCCGCGCGCCTGTTCGAGGAAGCGCGGGGTCGCGGAGATGCGGGAGAGGATGTGGCCGAGGCGGACGTCCTGGGGCGCGTAGTCATCGGTAAGCGGCTGAAACAGGGCGCTGCCCAGGAGCTCCACATAGTCGGTGGGGTTGTGCTTGTAATTCTGGATGCGGTCGAATTCGAGCAGGGTGAGGGCGATCTGGTCATCGATGAGCTGCCAGTCGGCCGCATCCTCAACGCCGAGCGTGGCGAGCGGAGTCTCGGTGCGGAAGCGCTCGCGAAACTGGGTGTAGACGCGGCGTTGTTCCGCCACGCCGGCGGGACTCACGTCGTCGAGCAACGCATCGAGCGCGATGGTTTTGCCGGTCTTCGGATCGACGTACTGATGGTACCCGGCTTGGGAAGCCGTGGACGGCGAAAGCGCCAGTGTCTGGTGAATGAAATCTTCACTGAGCTTCGCGAATTTGGCGTTAGCTTCGACGGATGAGTTAGAGGTTTGAGCCATCAGAGCACTTGAGATTAGAAGACAGGCAGCGACGGGAGCGAGTTGCATGGTGCTCGATTTTAGCAGGTAGCAGAGAAGCTCGGTCTCGGGGGACCTTTACCCGAAGGAAACCGAACAATTTTACCGTGCAGCGGTCACTGACGCGGGCGCCGGAGGGGCGAATAATTATCGACATAGTTCACAAAATATTCTCAACCCATGACCCCAGACTCGCTCAGCCAAATGCTCTCCGACTTCCTCACCGACGCACGCGCGGCCGTGGTAGTGGAAGACGGCGCCATCGCGTTCGATTTGGCGGAGTCGAAGTATTCGATCTCTGGCGAGTACAACAAGTGCTTGTTGCATCTGTGGTCCCACGAACGGAACGTTGTGCGGCGCGTGCTGGATGGGGAAGTTAAGGCCACTACGCTGCGGTTGCAGGTGCAGCGGATGGGGCAGAATCGTCCGACTCGGCTCGACTTCTGCCGGAATCGCGATCAGCGCTCACCCGCCGCGCGCCGGCAAGCACGTGTAGCCTACGAGCCTCGAATGCGTCGGGCGTTAGAGAGAAGTTTTCCCGAATGGACCGTGGTCCGGCTCACTACCAGCATTGATCTCGAGCACTCTTTCGGTCCGGCATTCCTGCGCGGCTGGTTGCGCCAGGGACAGCGCGCGTTGGCTGTAGTTGGTGTGAACGATGAAGAGACGCAATCGACCGTCGATGGCGCACTGACTTGCGGAATTCTTTGGCTCGAAGCGTGCCGCCTGTCGCAGCACGAGCGTCGGTTGGTGGAGGGGCTGACGATGATTTTGCCGAAAGGCATGGCTATGCTCACGCGGCAGCGCATGGCACATCTGAATCCGGCAGCGGCGAAATGGAGTTTGTACGAATTCGACCAGCGGGAGGATGCGCTCGTGCCCGCAGATATCGGCGATCGCGGCAACCTGGCAACCCGGTTGGTGCATGCCGTCGATGAAGGCCCTGCGCGCGATCGCTTTGCGGAGTCGATCACGCGCATTCGCGACATACTGCCGCAAACTGAAGTGGTGGTGCTCTCGCCGGCGCTGATTTCATTTCGGCGACACGGCCTTGAATTCGCACAGGGACGGATTGCGCACGATCCACGGGACTTCAAGAGTAAGGAGGAAATCGCTTTCGGAGTGGGGCCGGAAGAGCGCGTCCTAAACTCGGAGAACGAAACGCAGTTTGGCGATCTGGTGCGACTCGCGGCGGCGGTTCGCCACAAGGATGGGCCGAAGAACCACGCGTTATGGCGAATGCACCCTGAACGTTGGCTGGAGTCGCTGGTGGTCACGAACGTCGCGGCTCTTGACGGGCGACTGCGACCGGAGCCGGTGTATGCGCAGGTGCCCGCGTTTGCTGCGGCCGATCGAGCGATGATAGACATTCTGGCCACGACTCGCGAGGTGCGGCTGGCGGTGATCGAACTCAAAGCCGACGAAGATATCCACCTGCCGCTGCAGGGCGTGGATTACTGGTCACGCGTGGCCTGGCACCAGAGCCGTGGAGAGTTTGCGCAATTCGGTTATTTCCCTGGGCGCGAGCTCTCGGTGCAGAAGCCTCTGCTTATGCTGGTCGCGCCCGCTCTGCACGTCCATCCTACGACCGACACAATTCTGCGCTATCTGTCGCCCGACATCGATTGGGAAGTGTTGGGAATCGACGAGCGCTGGCGGGAGGAGATACGGGTGGTGTTTCGCAAGAGACCGGCGCGGACGCCGGTTCGGGCGGCTTAGGGCTTGTTCACCGCCGAGACGCAGAGAATCCCGAGAAACCCCTTCCGCTCGTGAAAGAGCCTAGATCCCGATGCTCTTCCGCAGCATTACCAGTTGCCCGAGGTGATACGCGTTGTGGTCGGCTACCAGCAGTGCTTCGCGCAAAATCGTTTGCCCATCGCCCCAGGGGATCCGGGCGTAGAGGTTGACTTTTCGGTCGGCAACCAGCCGCTCCAATGTCCGCAGGTCTTTTTTGAACGTGGCTGCGCTTGCGGCCCACGCCTTTTCGTTCGGGGGCGCTTCCGACTCGGGCCAGTATCCCTCCGGCCATTTCGGTGAGACATGCTTCGAGTTGCGGCTGAATTCCAGGATGTCCCACTGGGCGAGACGCATATGCTCGAGCAACATCCAGGCCGTGTGGGGAAAGTTTGCGACTTTGACTCCGGCGAGTTGCACGGGCCAGTCGCCCAAGGCAGCGTCGAAGGTGACGTGCGCCCCTCCATCTTTCAGCAGATAAAGCAGGTGGTCGGGGAGAAGCTGATCGGGAGATGCAGATCGCGCCGCCGCTTTCTTTTTCGATTTGGATTTGATTGATGTTTTTCTGGTCTGCTTCGCCATAGTGATTCCATTCTACGTCGATGATCGTTCGCCGTTGGTCGTTGGTGATTAGTCGTTGGCGAACGACTCACGCCCCCTGAACTCAAAGACCGATTGGCTTCGGGATCTCGCTTTCCGGTGCTTCGCCTTTATATACACGGCTGATTCCGCGCACCAGGCGACGCATTGGCAGCTCCCCTTTGGCGTCGGCGAAGAAGATTTCGCCTGCCCGGGATCCGCGATAGCACCAGCGTTTCAGGATCGCGAGGTGCTCCATGCGCTCGAGCGCGCTGTTTGGCGTGGCCGCGGGGAATGCCGCCAGCGCGGCGTTGATCCGGGCTTCCATTGATTGGGACTTGGCGTGTTCCACGTCGGAAATAGGAAACTCCGACGGCCCGGCGAGCGCACCACCGTCAACGCGAAATAGAGCAACACTTCCCGGCTGGTCTGACTTCTGGATAGCCTTCTGAACCACCACGGCATGCAACTGGTCGATTCGGTGGACGAATTCGGGCAGCTGCTGCAGCACGGGCGTCAGCTTGTCGAGCCGCGCGTGGATGGAGGCAGCTGCTTCGAATTCCATTTGCGCCGAGGCGGCGTCGCGCTCGGCCGACATCTGCCGTTTCAGCGACTCACCGCGCGAGTCGAGGAAATCCTCCACGCGCACGACTTCGGTGCGGTATTCGTCATCGGTGCAGCCGCGAAAGCATGGTGCCAGACACATCTTCATCTCGGAATAAACGCAGCCGGGAAATTTCGGGTCGGGATGGAGGTCTTCTACGCAGCGCCGCATTTTGAAAAAGTCGAGTGCGTCGTTCATGAACTTTTCTGCCGCTACCCGCGAAGCAAACGGGCCGTAGTAAATGTTCTTCCCGGAAGCTCGTCCAAGCCGGTTCGTGATGGATGCCCGGGGGAATTCATTTTCCAGATGCAACTTGACTAGCGGAGCGAAGCGCAGCCGCAGGCGATTCGCGTAGGTCTTGGGAAAGGCGGCGCGCAGAACTTGGTAGAGCACGAATCCAGATTCGAAGTCGGAGCCGGTCAGCGTGTACTCGATCCAGCGGACGCGATTACGCAGGTTGAGGCGCTTGGTGCGCTCCTCGGGAGGGGAGAGTAAACGCTGCAGGCGGCGCCGCAGGTTGGCCGTCTTGCTGACATAGGGTTCGGAGTCCGCGTCTTCAGCTCGCAGAAGGAACACGGCGGGGGCGTCGGCTACAGAGGAAAAGACTTTGGAGTCGGCTTCCGGGTGGAACTCCATGCGTTCGGTGAGCACGATTCTGATTGTAGAGCGCGCTGCCGCCCAGATGCAGGCCCACTTCCGCGCTCTGTCATCCCGAGCGCCGTTCCGAGCGAATGCGAGGGCAAGTCGAGGGACCTTGTGTTGGTTCTCCGCTTTCGCTTGTCTCGGGCGCAGGTTCGCTCGGGTCGAGACGCCCAGTCGCTATATTCTCGAACCAGTCGGCGGCCAGATTCGTCCATCCCGGATTGAACCGAGCGATCAACCGCAGCTTCTTTTCTCGTCGCCAGCCCTTTAGTTGCTTCTCACGCGCTATCGCTTTGTAGACGTCGTCGTACCGCTCCCAATACACGAGACGGATGGCGTTGTATTGATCCGTGAAACCGTCGTGTCGATGTGTTTTATGCTCAAAGACTCGCCGGTGAAGGTTGTTGGTCATCCCGATGTAGAGAGCCCTCCGGGAGGCGCTTTGCAGAATATAGACGTAAAAGCGATATTCACGAGGCGCGCTTCCTATAGTGCTTTTATGGACTGGCGAGCGCAGTGGCGGTGATCACAGTGAAATTGTGATAAGCGGGAAGACACAAGGTCCCTCGACTTGCCCTCGCGTTCGCTCGGGACAGCGCTCGGGATGACAGAGTGCGGAGATGGACAAAGGATAAAATCCTTCGCAGGCTCGGCCTAACCGAAACGCGCTTTCCTAAGATTCTCCCGATAGTCGTCTCCATCCATCTTCACGATGCGGCACATCTCGTGAAGACGGGAGCGCATCGTCTCGGTAATGCGGTCGCCAAGAGTGTACTTAGTCCATTCCGGCTGATCGGGCTCACTGTTAAGCTCGTTGTACTTCGGCGGGTTTGGATCAGACCTCTTTTTTCTTTTACTCGCAAGGGCTCCCGGAGGATCGTCCGGAAAATTAGTGGTAATGATGGTTGTGCGGCCATCGTTGTATCGCGTGTTCAAGATCAGGCGCACCGTGTCCCACCGCCACTCAGTGGGCCTCACTGACCCCAGATCATCGAGCACCAACACTTCCGTTTCAAACACTGGCCGGAGTAAACCTAGCTCAGTAGCTTGCACCGTGGGGTTGTATGAGTCCTGGATTTGTTTTAGCAAATCCGCATAGTCATAGAAAACACACTCGATTCCCTTTTCGCGGATCAGCGCTTTCGCGATGCCGGCCGCAAGATGTGTCTTGCCGAGCCCTGTGTTCCCGATTAACAACAGACCGGTTTTGTCGAACGGATACTCTTCGACGAACCGACATGCCGCCATTCGCGCTCCCGCAAGGCGCAAGTGCGGCCCCTCGAATTTAAAGTTCGACAGCTCGCAATGCTCATATCTCTTGGGAATCCGCGCCGCTGCAATCAACGCGCTGCCACGCGCCCTCATCTGGCAATCGCAACGCGTGACGCCGCGCTCCGGCGCTCCGGCAACCGGCTTCCATCCCGAGCCCGCGCATAGCGGGCAAACTTCAGCTGCTGTCTTCATAATTATTATGTAATTAAACTGTGCACCTTAAACGGCCTGCGCCGCAACTCGAAAGCGGTTGCTCTCTGTGTACATCCTGTGGAGAGGAGGAGCTAGTTGTGGAGAACGGCGCGGAAGCAGGGAAATATGACGATCCGAGTTTGCGGACGGCGAGAAACTAAGAAGCCCTTAGCACTTTCGACTCATTCTCCAATCACTACACAGAGCAACGCGCGCAAGGTGTCAAAACCGGCAACTGGCACGTGTTTCCCATTGACAATCCCTTCATATGGGCGAGAATGGCCATCGCCGGTGCTCGCGCTTTGAGCTTTCCTCCCCGGCTGAATGCGCGGGAACCGAAACGACTAGTGTCAGGAGAGAGCATGAATAAAGCTGATCTGGTTGACCGGATCGCCGGGGCCTGCAACATATCAAAGGCGCAGGCGACGACCGCGATCGACACCACCGTGGACAGCGTTACTGCTGCCCTTAAAAAAGGAGACCGAGTAGCTTTGATTGGATTCGGTACGTTCTCCGTCTCACAACGCAAGGCCCGCAATGGCCGAAACCCTCAGACGGGTGCCACCATCAAGATAGCTGCCCGTAGAGTCGCAAAATTTACTCCCGGGAACGAACTGAAGAAAGTAGTCAATAAAGGTAAGTAAGGGGCCCCAGAATTCTTGGATAAGAGCGAGACGGCAGGGCGTCAGTCCTGCCGTTTTGCTTTATGGTTCTCAGCTATCGGCTCCAGTTCTCAGTCAAATCCGCCCCCACAAGAGTGCCGAGGGCTCCTTGCTGAATCCTTACTAACTCCGGTAGAATCAAATGTCTGAATCGAGGATTTAGGAACCAACATGAAAGCAGCTATCCATCCCAACTACAGTGAGATCCGAGTACATTGCGCCTGCGGCAACGCATTTGTCACCCGCTCCGCCCACAAGGGCGACATCAGCGTGGAAATATGCTCCGCCTGCCATCCTTTCTTTACCGGCAAGCAGAAGCTTATGGACACCGCTGGCCGCGTGGAGCGCTTCCGCCGCAAATACGCCAAGAGCGATGCTGGCAAAGCCGAAGCCGCAAAGGCCGAGGCTGCAAAGAAGTAATTGCCGAGAAACGGGCATTCTTAAAAGCCTCCCGTGCGGGAGGCTTTGCTTTTGGGCCGGACACCTTTGCCAAGTCCTGGCCGTAAAAAGGACGTAAAATCAGACCGTGCAGAAGTTCTGGGACAATCCGCGCGGCGCTGACGCTCCGGCCCTCGAGCACGCGGGCCAAGCGGTCACGCGCGCCTTTCCCAGTTCCTTCGCGATAGGCGGCGTCCACATCGCTCCCGCCACCGTGCTCGCCCCCATGGCTGGCGTCACCGACACCGTTTTTCGCCGTTTTATCAAGAACCTTGGCGGATGCGGGCTGATCATGACTGAGTTCACCTCGGCGGACGGCGTGCTGCGCGACCAGCGCGTCCGCGGACGCTATCTTCATTTCTACGAAGACGAGCATCCGATTTCGGCCCAACTCTTCGGCAGCAGTCCGAGGGTGTTGGCCGATGCTGCGCGACTGGTGGAAGACCTCGGTTTCGACATCGTTGACCTGAACCTGGGCTGTCCGGCAAAGAAAGTCGTGAAGTGCAACGGCGGATCGGGACTGCTGCGCGACCTTCCACTGATACGGCAAATTTTCGAAGCGGTGCGCGCGGCGGTGAAGATTCCATTCACCGTTAAATTTCGCGCGGGGTGGAGCGACGACGAAATCGTATGCGTCGAACTCGCACGCATGGCTGAAAGCTGCGGCCTGGGAGCGGTTGCGCTGCATGCCCGCACGCGCGAGCAGGGCTACAGTGGCAACGCGCGTTGGGAATGGATTGCGTCGGTCAAGCAGGCGGTCAAGATTCCCGTGATCGGCAATGGCGACATTCGATCGCCCGAAGACGCTTGCGCCATCGTCGCTCAAACGGGCTGCGACGCGGTGATGATCGGCCGCATGGCCCCGGCGAATCCGTGGATCTTTCGGCAGATTGAACAGTACGCGGGCGTCGCCGCCCGTGCAGCGGAGCAGAACTCCAGACCAAAAACGTACGACGAACCCACCGAAGCCAACCGCTACCAGATGATCCGGACTTATTTCCAGATGCTGCTGGAAGAAGAAATGCCGGGAGCGGAAGGCAAGATGAAGCAGTTCGCTTCGTGGTTCACGCACGGTGTGCCCGGCGGCGCTGCGCTCAGGAAGGCGATCTACGAGGCCAGGAGCGGGCCAGAAATCTTGGGACGGGTGGAAGAGTTCTTCGAGGCGAAACTTCCAGTGCAGGCTACCTAAGGACAGCCGCAGGCGTATTCCGCTATACCAGTGGCTTTAACGCTAGTCTTCCCCGCTCGTCGTGTTCCACATATCCCCACGGTGTCTTGTCATCGTGCGTGAACACCGTCAGCCACTTTTCCGGAATCGCCTGCGCGTAGTACTTTTTGCGGCTCTCGATGGTTTGCAGGGGATAGAGGTCGAAACTCATGCCCCAGGTGATGGCGATGTGCGCCGCGGTGGGGATGAGGTCGGAAATATAGCAGGCGGTACGGCCTCCGCTCTCGATGATCACGGCTTGCATGTGGGCGGTGTGGCCGGGGAAGGTTTTCACCGAGATGCCGGGGACAATTTCCTCGCCGCCTTTGAGCAGCGTCATCTGGCCGCTTTGCACGAGCGGATCGTAGTTGTCGGAGATGTAGCTGATGGCATCGCGTTCACTGGGATGGCGCGCATATTCCCATTCGCCGTCCGGCGCATAGTACTTCGCGCGCGGAAAAGTTGAGACAATCCTGCCGGCATCGTGCCGCATCGTGTTCCATCCGCAATGGTCAAAATGCAGGTGGGTGTTGATGACGATGTCGATGTCTTCGGGCGCGAGGCCGGTGGCATGCAGATTGTCGAGCACCTTGGCGGGCTGTTTGTAGATCTGCACCAGTTTTTCCGGCAGTTTGTTGCCGATGCCAGTCTCGATCAGAATATTCTTGTCGCCGGTGCGAACGAGCAGCGAATTTAGTCCCACGTCGAGCCGATTCTGCTCGTCAGGCGTCACCTTTTTCGACCACATGGTCTTTGGGATCACGCCGAAGAAGGCTCCGCCGTCGAGCAAGTAGGTTCCATCGGAGACTACGGTCAGTTCGAAATCGCCGAGAGTTGTACGGTGCATAGGAGCCGTTAGCATTTAGCACTTAGCCATTAGCTAGACCCAGACGCGCGCTCGAGCTAATTGCTAAGTGCTAAGTGCTGTCTTTCTATTTCAACTCCTTGTTCCAGAAATCTTCCATCATGTGGAACAACTGGGTGCGCGCACCGGATCCTGCAATTCCGTGCGTCTTGTCCGGATAAATCATCAGCCGGAACTGCTTTCCTGACCGGATCAGAGCGTCGGTCATCTGGACTGTATTTTGGAAGTGAACATTGTCGTCGCTGGTGCCGTGCACCAGGAGCAGCGACCCATGCAGACTGCTGGCCGCGCTGACAATGGAATCGTCGTAGGCGCTGGCATTGTCCTTCAGCAAACCCATGTAACGCTCGGTGTAAATCGAATCGTAATTGCGCCAACTGGTTACGGGCGCGACCGAGATTCCCGCCTTGAAGCGGTCAGAGTGTGTGAGGGAGTAAAGCGTCATCGAGCCGCCGTTCGACCACCCCCACATCGCTGTACGGGTGGAGTCGAGCTGCGGAAACTGAGCATACACCTGATCGAGCGCGGTGAGTTGGTCTTTCAGCTCGATCGGGCCCGACTGTCCTCGGATCGCGGCCGAGAATTTCTTTCCGCGATTCGGGGTTCCGCGATTATCGACAGAAAAAATCGCGTACCCTTCACTCGCCAGAATCTGATGGAAGAGCTCATTTGTTCCACCCCACGCATCCTTCACGATCTGTCCAGCTGGGCCGCCATAGATGTGCACGACGAGCGGAAGCTTCCGAGTCGCATCCGTATTGCGCGGCAGAATAAGGTAGCCGTACAGCACCGTGCCGTCATCGGCCTTGAATTCCATAGGCTTCGGCTCAATCAGGCCATAAGCGGCCACGCTGCGACTCTCCCAGATTTTCTGGCAAGCCCCTCCGGGCGCGCATACCGAAATCCGCGGCGGCGTCAGGGCTGCAGAGTGGGTTTCCACAAAATGCTTGCCGTCATTCGAGAAGCTCGAAGCATAAGTCCCGTCGTCCGCCGAAATAGGCTGCAATCCCGAGCCATCGAGCTTGACGGAAAAGAGCTTCTCCTGCCGCGGATCTCCCTTGTTGGCGGTAAAAAAAACTGTGCTTGATGTTTCATCCACGCCGCTGATCGCGATGACTTCATAATCTCCGCTTTCAAGTTGGCGTTCGAGTTTGGCATCGGCCGAGAGCGGGTCTGGCGCGCTGAAGCTGTAGAGATAAATGTGGGTGTGGCCGTCGCGCCAACTGGTCCACAGAAAGCGGTCGCCGGAGTTCAGTATGCGGAAATCATCGTTGACATTGACCCACGCGTCCGGCGCCGACTCGGTCAGCACTTTGCGAGACTTGCCCGACTTGGCGTCAATGAAATAAAGGTCCATCACGTCCTGTTTGCGATTCAGGACCTCCGCCCAGGCCCAGCCTTCGCGAATCCAGCCGAACCGCGGAACGTACGTGTCGTCATCGTCGGTGAGTTTGATCCACCGCACCTTTCCGCCATTACTACCCACCACTCCCAAGCGCACGCTGGGATTGGGATCCCCCGCCTTCGGATACTTTTCCTGTTCGAGCCGGGGATGCGTGGGCATCCAGTCGGTAATCGGATACGTCGGCACCCGAGTCTCATCCATTTGCAGAAAGATAATTTCGTGTCCCTCGGGCGACCAGAAGTAGTTGCTGCGCACTGCCAGTTCTTCGGCGTAAACCCAGTCCACTTCGCCGTTCAGGATGTTGTCGTCCTTATCTTTCTCGCTATCCCTGTCTTTATCTTTCTCTTTCTCCTCGCGGGTGAGCGGCCGTTCGCCTTCCTCGCCCGATATCGGATGCACATAGAGATTGTGCTTGCGCACGTAAGCGAGCCGCTTGCCGTCCGGGGAAAACTTCGGGTCTCCGCTGGGGTCAGGAGACGAGGTGAGCTGCACCGCCGTTCCGGTGTCGAGGCTGTAATACCAGAGCTGTCCCTGCGAATCGAAGAGAAGATGTTTGGAGTCGGGCGACCAGATGTAGGCGGCGACGTGATACCGAGTCACGCGTTCTTTCTCGCGCTCGTCCTTGATCTTGCTTGCGGAAGGGGCAAGCGGCGATAGCTTGTTTTCGCTGGCCAATAATTTCTTCTCGCCCGTCGCTGCGTCCACGTACCAGAGTTCGCCGTGCTCGCCCTCGTCATCGCGCTGGACGAAAGATACCTTGGTGCCGTCGGGACTCCATTCGATCGTCTCGGGGGCGCGTCCCGTGACTCCTCCCTCGGCGAAGATCTGTTCAATCGTGAGTTGCTTCGGTGCGGTGCCTGGCGCACCAGTTTGAGCGCTCGCTGCGGAAAGCAATACCGACAGGCTGAGAGCGAAAAGTAAAGGAAGCTTTTTCACGAACGGACTCCGATTCATCATGAGGTGTGACCCAAGACGGGGCGGCAGTAAAACTCAAAAGTGTACAACGGGAAGGCAATTTGCGTCAGAACGATTAGTTGCCCAACTCACGGGGCCACGGCGTGAACGCTCTTTACTTCAGCGTTGCTTCGCATGTCGGGTCAAACAGCCAGAATTGTCTTCATCTCCGCGCGCACTGGATGGTTTGCTTCATAGGCCGCGATCTCCGAATCGCGTTGCAGTGTCAGTCCGATATCGTCCAATCCGTTCAGCAGGCAATGGCGCGAGAATTCATCCATCGCGAATGTCGCCGCAAAACCCTGGCGGTCTTCCACTCGCAACGCTTCGAGATCGACCGTGAGCTGGTAGTTTTCGATTTCCCTTGAGCGGCGCATGATCTCCGCCACCTGGTCTTCTTTGAGCCGCACTGTCAACAAGCCATTTTTCAAGCTGTTGTTGGCGAAAATGTCGGCAAAGGAGGACGCGATCACCACCTGGAAACCGAAATCCGTCAGCGCCCAGACGGCGTGTTCGCGGGAAGAACCGCAGCCGAAGTTTTTCCCCGCGACCAGGATCGAGGCCTTGGCATAGCGGGGCGCGTCGAGCACGAAATCGCCGGTGTTT
>Ga0209169_10001679_pt1 | contig 13510 bp, 11 predicted proteins | sample HubBroMetageWRM4_FD_188346 | JGI IMG/M metagenome (GOLD analysis project Ga0209169, IMG submission 188346) | Warmed soil microbial communities from the Hubbard Brook experimental Forest, New Hampshire - Hubbard Brook CCASE Soil Metagenome WRM 4... | ecosystem: Environmental > Terrestrial > Soil...
TCTCGAAAAACGTAATCCGGAGAAAGCCCCGTGTGCGGAATCTCGGCGTAGCTCTTTTCCTTGAGATTCATGAGCCCGTAGTTCATGTCGATGATCGTCGGCTTCGACAGATCGCCATAAATCGTCGAGCCGATGTTGTCCGCATACAACGCCATCCGCTCGCCGCCGCAGTTGTTGTACATCACCACCTTGATGAAATCGGAATGGGCCGAAAGCTCGTGCAAGTCCTGCTCGGCACGATAAATCGGATTGAACGAATTGTTGTGCCAGATATGCCAGCCCACCGGAATCGAAGGCTTGGCCGTCTTCACGGTTTCATAAATCGCGGCGTAGGTTTCGCGCAGACTGTCGGTCCACAGCATTTCCCACGCGGCCAGTTCCGGATAGCGAAGCAGCAGGCGCCAGAACTGCGGATAGTAGCCGTCAACGGGCCGTTTTCCACTTCGGCAGGCGCGCACGTACTTCTCGAGTTCGAGGAATCCTTCCTTTGCGCGGTCAGGATTCACGCCGCGCTGCCGTGCTTTCGCCTGACAAAATTCGCAGAAGCAAGTGACCTCGCCGGGATCGACAGGCGGGGTATCGTGTGTGGCCCCGATACTGTCGCAGAGCGCGCCCTGCCGCTCCGAGCCCCACATCAGTCCGTCGATGTCATACGACCGCGCATAGTCCTCGACCAGCCCCGTCAAAAAATTTCGGTAGTTCGGATTGTTGACGCACAGCGTCTCCGCGTTTCGCCCGTGCAGATCGCGCTCCTGCAGTTTGTCGATATTCGGCAGATCGGTGCGAAAGACATCCTCGAGCCAGCAGATCACCTTCATGTTGCGTTTTTTTGCCGCAGGTATGACTTCAGCGAGGATGTCGAGGTTGCCGTGGTCCGGCGCGCGCGTCTCTTTCAGAACTGTGTTCTTGTAATACTCGGGGTGCGGCGTCGCAAAATTTCCGCCATGAAAATTCAGATCGTATTCCTGCTTCCCGTGATCGGGCAGAGGCTGGCCGGGAATCTGCCGCCCGGCGATGCCGCGCCCATAGGTGAAGACCGCGAGGAAGAGCGTGTTGACGCTGCCGCGCTCCTGGAGAATATCGAGCACTTTTTCGGTGCCCTCGTCGACGAACGAAATCGCGCCGACCTGAATGCCGATCATCTTTTTCGATTCGCCAGGGAAGGCGATCGCCGGCATCGCCAGCGCGGCTCCCGCACCCGCCGTAAGTTTCACGAACTCGCGCCGATTTAGCTCGGGTTTTTCCACGAACAGATCCTTTCGAACAAGGAATTGGCCTGCGATGGGTGCGTCCGCCCGACGTTACACGGCTTGACGCAGATTTTTTCGCAGCGTAAGGCTGCCGTCGTTGTTGAGCTTCTGATGGCACGCCCAGCGTACGGGATAACGCATGCCCTTCACTTCGATCTCTGCGCGAAGTTTCAGCCCTTCGAACTGCGTGCCTTGCGGCAACACGAGTTGCGCTTGTCGAATTTTCCCGGGGAGCGGATACCCCGGATCGAGGCAGCCGCTTTGCAAAACTTTACCGTCTTTGCTCTCGACCGTGACGCGCAAAACTCCCGGCACACCCGCGATTCCATCGTTCGCGAAACCGATGATCAGACCCAGATAGCCCGTCTCCTCATAGCTCCAGATAAACGACGGCCGCACGCGATAGCCGATACGCCGGCCGATGCGATCGAATGCGGCGGGATACGCCTGGTAGTAGGCCTCCAGGTTTTTCGCGTTGATCTGGTGAAAATTCCAAAGCGAGAAGTAATTCGCGCCAATGTCGATGACGTGCGAAATCATATTTTCCGCCGGCGAAACGCCTTCGATTGCCGCGGCCGGGTCGGGCGGCTTCCCGGGGATGCCTTGTTCGAGTAGCGCCGCAATCCACGGTGGACGATTGCTGAGCGCTTCGATCTGTTCGTTCTCAATAAATATCGTGTCGCTACGAATCCAGTTGTTGCTGCGCACGCCGCGGTCGAGCATTTCCGAGTTCCCAACGCGGCTGAAGTCGGGCTGCGTGTTGGTCAGCAGCGGTGTCTTTTTAAAATTTTCGATCTGCACTTCCATCATGCGGATCCACGTGCGTTCGGCGGTCAGGTAATCGGGGAAGGGGTTATTGGCGAACGGCCACGTGTGGCCTTCGCCCCAGAAGCCGTACATAAACGTATCGATGAATTCGATTTGCGGATTGCCGTCGAATTCGGCGGCCAGCTCGCCAACGAGGTCGGCGAATGCTTGCTGAAAAAACGGATCGTCGTAGCGCGGCTGATATTTCGAGTGCGGATTTTCCAGATAACGTTTGGCGCTGCGAGCCTCGGACTGATCCTTCAGGATGAGATCGACCTTCGGAACCTTTTCCAGAACGAAATCGGGGAGCGCGGCGGAGTGCGTGTAGTCGGGTGCGCACATCTGAATGCGCAGGCCGATGCGCTTGTCGTTCTTCTTGGCGAGATCGAAGACAAGCTTCAGATAATCGGGCAGCTGCAACTTTCCGGGCCGCGGCTGAACTTCGCGCCACGTCGGCCGAATATAGAGTTGCTGGCCGAGCGGAAATTTGACGAGATCCTCGATCGCCTGCGGGATATTGTCGGATTTGATCTCATCGGTGCCGGAATCGGCGGTGATATACGTGACAAGCCCTTTGCCATAGTTGGGAACGACGTCATCGGAAGGAGTCGTCGTCATAACAACATCGTCGGTGGGGATGATCGCTGTCGGCGGATATTGAGGGAAGGGGCCCTGGTTCAGGCGATCCGTCACCTTCGGGCCGGAACCGAAATCATACTTGCCCCAGTTGTGAGCGGGGACATCGGCCTTGCTTGCTTTGGCGGCCGCTCCTGCTGTTGCTGCGAGTAATGCGCTGTTTTTTAAGAAATCGCGTCGCTGCATCCGGATTCTCCACCGAGAAAGTGGAGAGACCATAGCACACTAAAAGAAACAGAAGGAAATAAAACGTAACTTTGCGAAAGTCCGCTCCGCGCTCTTTCCGGCCGTTCTTCTCCGAAACAAAGGGCATGTGTTGGAGGTGCGTTTGATTTGAATTGAATCATGAGTTACGGTAGCCGCGCCGGGCCGCCAGTTTTGCGATCCGCCGCCTTCTCGGGAGAATCCGGATGAGCTCTTTGGATAAGATCGAACACATTGTCGTCGTCATGTTCGAAAATCGGTCGTTCGACAATTTGCTAGGTTGGCTCTACGACCCTGGAAACGATGCGCCCTTCAATGTCGTGCCGGATGATTTCGAGGGCCTGTCACGAAAGCAAAAAGTTCTCACCAACGTTGATCCCACGACAAAAGCGGCAGTGTCCGTAGGCAAGACCGAAGATGTTCGCGGCCCGCAACCCAATCCAGGCGAGCCTTTCGAGGATGTCTACAGCCAAATTTACGACGTAGATCGGCCGGCGTTCGAAAGCATCCCGCCGGCGCCCAGCAATCGGGCCACAATGGGCGGCTTTATTCGAAACTACGCCGCGCAAAAGTACGCGCCCAAAGATCCATCGACGATCATGCAGTGCCTCGTGCCCAAGGCTCTTCCGGTGCTCTCCACGCTCGCTCACAACTTCGCGCTGTGCGACCACTGGTTCGCATCGATACCGACGCAAACATTCTGCAATCGCTCGTTTGTCCATGCGGGAACGTCGTCAGGCTACGTCAATAATGGCGGCGGTGGCCTCTGCTTCGTGAACGAAACGCCCACGATATTCGATCTTCTGGAGCAGGCAGGCCGTTCCTGGCAAGTCTTCTTTGGTGGATGGCTCTTACAGAGTTTCACGTTGCTCACCCAGAAATCGATGTGGAAATACGCACTCACCGAACACTTCGCGCATTTCACAAAGTTTCTCAGCGCCGCCGCGCGACCCGGAGGGTTACCGAATTACTCGTTCATCGAACCAATCTACTTCGACTCTCTGCGTTGGGGACCTCAAAACGACATGCATCCCGAATGCAACCCCTATGAATTCTACGGTCCGTCAAACCTGCACCGCGGCGAGGCGCTGCTGGCGACGATCTACAATGCGCTGCGTGAAAGCCCGGACTGGGAAAAAACGATGCTGATCGTTGTCTTCGACGAACACGGCGGCTGCTACGATCACGTTCCACCGCCTACCGCGGCCGATGGTTGCAAGGTCGCGATTAACCCCGACCCGGATGGTCGAGTGATTCCCAAGGGGCAAAAAGGCGGCTGTGGTTTCAACTTCGATCGGCTTGGACCTCGAGTGCCCGCGATCGTGATTTCGCCCTACACGAAGTCGGAGACCCGTCTTCACGATACCTTTGAGCACACGTCGATTTTAAGAACGATCACCGAGTGCTTCACTTTGCCAAAAGGAAGACTGGGAGGAAGGGAAACGGTCGCCTGTGATCTGAGCGGCGCACTGAATCTTTCAACGCCGCGAACCGAGTATCCGGTCGTCCAGGCGCCCCACTTCTCCCTCGTCGAGGACCTCAAGGCGGAGTTTCGCTGGCTCGTTCATCGAGACTCAGCCGATATTGCGGAGACGCCCGTCTCCGATCTGCAATTCGCCGCGCTTCACGGTATCGCGGAACTCACGGGGAAGAAGGATCTTCCAAGTCGCATCGCGAATCTTTCGCGTGAACACGAGGCCGACTTACTCATCGCCGAACTCGAAGCCGAATTCAAAGGGCAAAGGTAGAGCAGCGCCGCGATGTCGACTGGAACGAAAACGAATGCCGAGCGTCTCGCAAGATAATTCGTTGGGTTATGCCGGTTCTGCGGTTGCCGCGCCGATTTCGATACTGAGCTTTTGCGTACCGAGGACCGGATGCGTGGCGGTCAGCGTTACGGTGCCAGGTTCTTCCTTGGCGCGGATCCAGACCGCTCCAGTGCCGCCGATCACTGCGAATGGATTGTCGCCGATTAACTCCGCTGGTCCCTCGAGTTGAAACTTTACAGCATCGTTCGCAAACGGACGGATCGCGCCGAATTCGTCGGTAACCCGCAGCACGATGCGCGTCGTATCGGCGCCGTCGGCAAACAGCTTCGTGTCATCGGGGGTAATCGAAAATTTCTGATCGACGCCGCGGCCCGACATCGTCTTTTCGATCACTTTCTTTCCGCCGATATAGCCCTCGATGCGCAGGTCGCCCCAATTGCCCACGGCTTCTCCAAGTTCCGCGACAAACGGCGCATACTTCAAATTCTTGAACTCCGTGCGGTTTGGATCCACCTGCGCGACCATCTTTTCTCCGATGTAAAACTTCAGTTGCTCGCAGTTCGAGCAGACCCACGCCTTCGTAAAACCGATCGACTCATCGCCACGCGCCCAATGAAACGCGGGCTCCAGCACGATTTCTTCGGAGGGGTCGCACTGTGACTTGTAAAAGCCCGCGGCCGATTTCGGCTCGCGGAACATGTCGGTTACGCCGTGGTAACAGATGCGGTCGCCGGTGCCGAAATCCGCATGCGTGTTGTAGTCGAAGGCGCACCAGCCGATGCCGCCGGCGTATTGCGAATTCGACGCGAGCTGATCGTGGATGCGCGCGTGCCGCAGCATGTGTTCCTGAATCCGTTCGACCTGATCGATCGTTTTCGTCGGATACGTATGGCCGACAAATTCCGTATTCAGGTAGCGCGGATGGTTCGGTGGCTTCAGCGGGAAGCCGAAGTCGTTCATCGTGAAGACGTCTTCGAGAAACTCTGACGACTGGAAATAGCGGATACCGCCGGTCTGCCGCGTCGGGTCGAGCTTGTGCGCCATCGCGTTCGTTCGCACGTAGAAATCATGATTGTCTTTCGATTCGTTGATGCGCACTCCCCACAAAATAATGCTGGGATGGTTCCAGTCGCGGCGAATCATCCGCGAGACGTTATCGACCGAAATGTCCTGCCAGGCCAGATCGCCTATGTGCTGCCAGCCCGGAATTTCCTCCAGGACGAGCAGTCCCATTTCGTCGCAGGCGTCCAGGAAATGCCGTGACTGAGGGTAGTGCGACGTCCGCACGATGTTGCAGTGCATCACGTTGCGGAGAATGTTCGCGTCGCTGCGCTGGCAGCGCCCAGGCATCGCTTGCCCGACGAAGGGAAATGTCTGATGCCGATCGAGGCCGCGCAGCTTGATCACCTTGCCGTTGAGTTCGAAGCCGTGATCGGTGAATTCGGCGTGACGGAAACCAATTCGGCGATGGTCGCTGTCGAGAAGCTGCGCCCCTTTCAGCAAGCGCACATGAACCGTATACAGATTGCGGTTCTGGAGATCCCACAGCTTGATCGCGCCCAGATTATCGAGATGAACTGTGTGAACCATCGGCTCGGCTGCCGCTTGAGCCGCAAGAAGTTTTTGCGAACCCTTCGCGAGCGTGTGGTCGCCGTCGCGCAGCTCGACTTCCAGCGTCAGGGGTTCTCGCGTCGCTTCGAAGTGTTGAATGTGGCAGTCAACATCGAGCGACGGCTTGCCACTCATCACATCTTTCGGCTTCGCAAAAATATTCTCGATAAATGTTCCGGGAACAATCCGCAGCGCCACTTCACGATAGATTCCGCCGAAGGTCAGATAGTCGATCTGGTATCCGAACGGTGGAATGTCCGCCCGTTCCGTCGAATCGACATCCACTGCCAAAACATTCTCACCGTCGAAATCGATGTGCGGCGTCAGGTCAAACGAAAATGGCGTGTACCCGCCCTTGTATTCGCCCAGCTTTTCGCTGTTGATCCAAACTGTTGACGCCGTCATCACGCCTTCAAAATCGACGAAGACACGTTTGCCCTTCGCTTCAGGCGGCAATTTGAAGCGCCGCCGGTAGATCGACACGAACTCATAGTCTTTGTCGTCGAAGCTGTGCCAGGGAAGCCGGACATTCGTGTGGGGAATGACGATGCGATCGAAGTTCGAATCGTCGAAATCTTTTCCGTGCGCGCCTTGCGCATACTTCTTGCTGTATCGCCAGTTGCGATTGATCGGCAAGACGATGCGGCCAGTTGCATCGGATGCGGGCGCGTTCGAAGCGACAGCATTGGGAACAATCGCTGCGCTGGCGATCACAGTGCCAGTCGTTCGGAGGAAGTCGCGTCGATCCATGGGGCTCCTTCTCACGCGGCGCGAAAGATCGGTGTGGCTGAAAGCGGCCGATGGAAAAATCTGCGCCGTCGGATTTGTGCCGCGAATCTTAACAGGTTAAGCGCATAACCTCCAGAGCGCGTGGTGCGGCAAATTCCGGCTGGGTTCAGGCTCAACGCGGCAGGGATGGGAGGATCACGACCGGAATAGGTTTCGTCGCGTTCTGCTGCAGATACCAGCAGGGACTATTCCCCATGTGCGGAAACAACGAATGCACGCACGGCATCGTCACTTCAGGCTGGTTCGCATCCAACTCGTACTCGACACGCCCATTTTTCTGCGCAATCGCGTAGAGCCGGGTCATCTGCACCGTGCCTGTAGCGGCGCCCAGCTTGGGAAACATTATCTTCGCGCGCAGCACCAGATAATCGAGAACAAACAAAACAACAATCACAACCACAATTCCGATGGCAGTACGTTTGAAGATGTTCGAAAGCTTGCTCATTCAATCCCGTCGTCTCTAGAGGTGATTCGATGGACGGCGCGCGCTCGCAATCATATGCACAAGCGCTTGGTCGGCCGCAGCAAGCACCGGATCTTCATTGGCCTGCAAACTCTTCAGAGTGGGCACTACCATTTGATCAGGTAGGATTCCCGTCCCTTCGAGCCGGCGCCCTTTCGGCGAAAACCACAAAACCTCGCTCATCTCGAGGACGCCGCCGCCCTTCATGATCCGTGGCTTGGCAATCCCCAAAACACACCCACAACTTTGACTCCCAACGACGCGAGCCCGCTGCGAATCTTGCATGCCCGCCGCAAACACTTCCGACGAACTCGCAGAGTGCGACCCCATCAGAATCACCACCGGCCCGGAGTAAATCTGGTCGCCGCTTCGACCGACATACAAATCGAGCGGCAGCCGCAAAACTCCAGCGAATTCCGATAGCGGTTTCCCCGAGCGCGTCTCGTCCTTCGCAAATAATGTCTTCTTGTCGAAAAAATATCCGGCAATCGGAACCAGCACACCAAGATCCCCGCCGCCGTTCCGTCTGAGATCGACAATTAGCCCCGGCGAATTGCGAAATCGTTCCAACGCCTGACGAAATTCCTTCGTGATCGTCGGCTGAAACCCATCGAACCGAATGTAGGCGTTGCCCGACGGCGTTGTGTCGGTCGCCAGGTTCGGCGCCGCCGAATAAACCTGTCGCCGCACCTCAGTTTCGAATCGCGACCCGTCCGCCCGTTCGAACTCCAGTTTCACCTCAGAGTCCGGCGGCCCCGCCAGCAACCGGCTGTACGTAAAGATCCGCGTAGCCTGTGTCGTCGAAGACGCCAGCTTCGCACTCTCAATCTCCGCGATCCGCTCCTCCACGGGTTTGCCGTCAACGCTTAGCAGCACCATCCCGAGCTCAATCCCGACATGCGCCGCGTTCGAATCCGGCCGAATCGCGGTGACCACAACTTTCCCATCAATCTCATCCAGGCTCAGCCCCGACCCCACGCCCTGCTGCTTCTTGATATTCCTCCACTGCTCCGGCGAATTAAATCGCGTGTGCGCGTCATGCAGTTCGCCCGTCATCCGGCTCATCAGCGCATAAAATTCGCCGTCATCGTTCGTCTCATCCACGAGCGGCTTGTACCGCGCGTGCACTTCCTTCCAATCGACGCCGTTGAACGAGCGATCGTAATAATGCTCATCAATGTCTTTCCACACGCGTTCGAACACTTCTTGTCGGGTCTTGAGCGATAAATGCTGGAATTGCAGCTTTTCGGTCGAGGATGGTGGAGGCTGTGCGCCGAGGGTCGCCCGTGAAGCCCGTGCCGGGGAAGCAGTCGTCAGAGTCAGCGCGAAAATCAGCGCCAGGCCGAACTTCAAAACCGTAGTGGACGAACGAGGTCCATGCATCGAATTCAGCGGGCCTCCAGCGGGTTGGATTATAAAGAGTTGCGGCGATTTCCGCACGCCGAATCCGCGCCACGCCTGGATGCCGGCGCCCATACGTTCAGCAAGCCGGGCAGTCTTCTCCGTCAGGTTCCCGCCGCCTCACCGGGCTCATTGGCAAAAATCCGCGCCAATTCTGCGTGCACCATCACCACCGCCGGGTCCCGCTGAATCGCATCAAAGTACCGCTTCTGGAACGCATCCCCCGCCTCCGACGGCGAAAACATCTTCCGTGCCAACATAATCGCGTTGTGCGTGTCTTCCCCCGTTATCGGATTCTCTGCCGCGAGGCTCTCATCGATCCGCACCACAAACTCCGAAATATTGTGCAGCCACGCAAACTGCTCGTGGTCGATCACCAATCGAAACAGCTCCCCCGTATTCACTTTCCCGTGCAGCCGCTCGTAGTCGCGCCGCTCCATGTCCAACAACTCTTTGTGCAATCGCAGCAGGCTCAGCCGCAACGCTACAAGCTTTTCTCGCGCAGGATTCGCCGGGCCGCCCGTATTTGCGGCATAAGGATCGGAGTTCGTCATTTTTTTGCAAGATGGCCTCCCAGGAATCGGCGAGACCTGCCATTCATTGTGGAACACAAAAAGCCCAACGCCAAGCGCCTGAATAATCACGCGGGCGTACAACGCAGCGGAGCGCTCCGACAAATCTACTCGTGATACCGCAGTTCGCCCACCGGCAGCGCAATCGGCAACCGATTCCCCCGCGGCGGCAACGGACACGTTGCAAACGCCGTGTACGCGCACGGCGGATTCTCCAGATGATTGAAATCCAGAACGATCTCACCCGGCTTGTCGAGCCCACCCGGCGGCAGGGGAGTATAAAGAAATCGGCAGGCGCCGTAAGTCCTGGTTGCGCTCGTCGTGTCCTTCAAAATAAAAAACAGCTTCACAGCCGGCGTGTCTTCCGTCACCGGCTCAAGCCGATACGTTTTTCCGCCCAGTTGAAATTCCGCCGCCCCCGGCACTGGCGCGTCGTATGCGGCGCCGACCATCCTCGCCAGCTGGATCGTCTTCGGCGGATTGTACGGAATCCACTTCGCCGTCACCACATAGTGCGCATTCGGCGGATACCACTTCAGCCCATGAAATCCAACAAGTGTCGCCGCATTCGCGTCCTTGATCCGCACCGCAAACCGATCCCCGCGGCGCACCGCGTAAAAATTCAGCGCCCCGATCGTCATCCGCGGATTGCCTTTGTCGTTGTCCGAACTCGTGTGCAAGTCCTGCGCCGCCGCCGCCTTCCCATCGACGAGCAACCCAGCAGGGAATCCGCCACTCGGCGCCCGAAGCGACACCGTCGTCCCCTCAAGATGCAGAACGCCCACGTGCGCCGGACCGCTCGCCGGCAATCTCACCTTGTTATCCGCAGCCGAACCCATCGAGTTGTCCCCAGGCTCGAGCCACACAAGTCCCGCAAGCGCCAGCCACCCATCCGGCTTCTGCAAATCGGCGGCATGTTGCGCGCGCCACGCAGACAGATCCTTCTCAAACGTCGCACTTTGCTGCGCCGACGCAGACCCGCCGGCGACAACCGCAAAGACAACCGCACACACGACTCCCCAATATCGTCCTGAAATTAGGGGATAAAGCCTGCGAGGGGTTCGGCTGGGAATCATGCCGCATTATAGGGGCATCAGCAGCGCGACAAAAATGCATTCTACGAATGCGTCAAATTCGGCTCGGCCAATCCGCCAAGGCGACGAAAACCTTATTGAACTGGGGTCTTCTTGTGCGAGTTGTGCGACGACGACCGCGTCTGCTCTTCCTGCATCCGATCCAACTGCCGATCCAAAATAATCTCCGCCGTCTTCGGCGTAAAAAACGTCCCGCCCCCCTGAATCGCCTCGACCGCCGCAATCAGGTCCCGCGCCGCGTCCGACTTCAGCACAAACCCTCGCGCCCCCGAATCAACCACCTGCCGGATCACATTCTTCGAGTCGTGTAGGGACAAAATGAGGATCTTTGCCGTCCCCCCGCTGGCCAATATCTTGCGCGCCGCGGTCAACCCATCGATGCCGGGCATGCCGATATCGAGAACCGCTATATCCGGTTCGCAGCTCAACACGCCTTCAATAGCCGCGGCACCGTCCGAGGCCTCCCCAACGACCGTCCACTCCCCATGGATCTCCAATAGGGTGCGGACCCCATACCTAACGATTTCATGGTCATCAGCCAGAAATATGCGGAGTGGCGCCATGTCTTGCCCCCAAGCGCGAAGAGCCCATCAGTTGGACTGGATGGCGCTAAGTATCACGCTTTGCGACCGAATAGATATCGGGACTTTACCCGACCCTTCCCAGAATGGGAAAGTCAGCCAAATGCCTGCAACTAGCAGCACTGTATGGGTTTAGCTATCGGGCAAGAGTGAGTAGCTGAGCGTTCAGCTCCATTAGGTCGGCCTCGAAGCAATAGTAGCCGGCCTGCCATTCCCCTTGGGCCTCCGCCGGGCTGAATCCCAGCACCGCGAAGTCTCCCGATTTGCCGTTCGTGCCGCCGACGATCGGGAACTGGTCCCCGACATACTTGGCGACGCCTGACCCGATCAGTCGCTTGCAATCGGCTAGTGATATCACCGCCCGCAGCATTCCTTGGTTCTGGGCGTGCGGCTGGCAGAAGTAGAGGTTGGGCATGACCGGTACATCATCGGCAGGGCGGGGCAAAACTTTAATGGTACGTGGGTTCCACCGCGTACGTGTCAGTCAATGGCCGCAAAACCTGGTTGGCATTCTAACCAGGGCCCCAACCCCGATTACCAAAGGAAAGAGCCGCCGGACCCCTCAAAAATACAGGCGCGACGGCTCAAAGTCCTAATGAGGGCGATTATTTGCTGACAACGAGGTCGTTCTTCACCGAAAACACGTTCGGCACGCCGTTGGCTCGCAGCCCGGCGAGGTTCTTGTCGGTATCGTTGTCCGCTACGCCCACCAGCGTCACGTTTCCGTTCTTCACGATGATGTGGATCGACGGCACTGCCGACAGCGCATACCGCTGCAACCCCGGCTCGCTATAAATCGCCCGATACGTAGCCCGGCGAATTTGGTCATCCATCGGCGAGTTCGGCAGCACCTCAATATCGTTCTGCACGCTCGACACGCCTTCGACGTTCTTTACCGCGCCTTCAGCATCCGACTTCAGCGTGGGCCGCACTACTTGCCCCATCAAAATCACTTTGCTTCCCTCGATCCGGAACGACAGATTGTCGAACACCGAATACCAGGGCAGCAGCACCAGCTGGTGTCGGATCTCTTTCACCATGTTTTGCTGCGCCTTCGGTTCCTGCGCCGTCGTGGAACCAGGCAGGGACACGAGGCCAAGCGTCATCGCAAGCAGAGCGAACGCAATACGGCGGTGGGTAGCCATTTTCTCTCCTCAATCTTATCCGTCTTAAGATTTTCGAGTTTAGACTCACGACGCAGTTTTCAAGTGCTGCATCGGTACTCGGCGCGCCGGATGTTAGCATGAATTTGGGACGCCTCGCAGTAAAGAGCCGCGCCCTACAGATCGACAAACTTCATCTTGGGAGCACAAGCCGCAGCCGTGCTGGTCATTGCACATCGAGGAGCGTCAGGCCACGCGCCGGAAAATACTCTGGCCGCATTTCGTCGCGCCGTCTCGCTCGGAGCTACGTTCATCGAGACCGACCTCCAGCTCACGCGCGACACGCGCTTCGTCGCCATTCACGACGACACCGTCGATCGCACGACGAACGGCAAAGGCAGAGTCCACGATCTCACTCCGACCGAGTTGCGCCGCCTCGATGCCGGTTCGTGGTTCGGCAGCGAGTTCACCGGCGAGCGCATCCCCACGCTCGAAGAAATCCTCGAATTCTCCAAAAAGCACGACGTCGTCTTTTATCTCGAACTCAAACCTACCGGTTCGTGGGGCGGGGAACATGCCTTAATCGGCGCGTTGCGGGAGTCGGGAGAAGCGGCGCGCGTCGTGGTCATTTCTTTTGACCACGGAATTCTGGCAAGTTTGCGCAAGATCGAACCCACACTCATGACCGGCGCGTTGTATGACGGGCAGATTGCCGATCCTCTGAAATCCGCTGTGGATGTGGGCGCGCGGCAGATTGTGGTCCGCGGTGATCTGGTGACGCCGTCGATGATTGAGCAAGCCCGCAAGCGCGATTTGCAAGTCGTGTGCTGGACCGTGAATCATCCCGCGCACATTCGGCTACTGATGGCCGCCGGCGTGGACGGAATCATGAGTGACTATCCCGACCGCTTGATCGCCGCGCAGAAGAAAGACGGCGAAAAGAGTTAGCGCGAAGCGATTAAAGAGTCGTGAAGCGCGGCGAACTGCGCGACGGAGAGTTGCTCGGCGCGGGCATCCGGGCGCAGGCTCTGCGCCGCGAGAGCTTCGCGGACGAAATCCGGCTTCGCCAGCGCCCGCAGATTGTTGACCAACGTTTTGCGCTTCTGCGCGAAACACAATTTCACGAAATCCAGAAAGGCCATCTCGTCGCGGAGCTTGAGCTTTGCGCGTTCGCCGGGAAGAGGAAGCGTAACCAGGGCAGAGCCGACTTCCGGCGGGGGACTGAACGCA
>Ga0209169_10001681_pt1 | contig 13503 bp, 13 predicted proteins | sample HubBroMetageWRM4_FD_188346 | JGI IMG/M metagenome (GOLD analysis project Ga0209169, IMG submission 188346) | Warmed soil microbial communities from the Hubbard Brook experimental Forest, New Hampshire - Hubbard Brook CCASE Soil Metagenome WRM 4... | ecosystem: Environmental > Terrestrial > Soil...
TCATTGCGGCAAGGACTGAGGAGACGGCGAGGATGGAGCCCACCGAGAGGTCGATGCCGCCCAGCAGGATCGATAGCGTCATGCCGAAGGCAATCAGGGCGTTGATGGACGCCTGGCGCATCACGTCAAACGCGTTGCTGGCGCTGAGGAAGTTCGGGCTCATGAAAGCAAGCCCGATGCACACGGCAATCAACGCAAGCAAAGGCCCGAGCCTCTTGAGCATCGCCTTTTGTTGCGCGCTCATGCTGCTCTCAGCCCTTCCGTCGCGGTGGACATGATCTGCTCCTGGTTTACGGCTTTGGCGTCGAAAATCGCCGCTTGCCGGCCCTCGCGCATCACCAGGATGCGGTCACTCATGGCGAGCACTTCCGGGAGCTCGGAAGAAACCATCACGATGGCGGTGCCGCCTGCGGCAAGACGATTGATGGTGCGGTAAATCTCGGCCTTGCCGCCCACATCAACGCCGCGCGTGGGTTCATCGAGCAGCAGCACCTTCGGCGGCTCTGCCAGCCATTTCGCGAAGACGACTTTCTGCTGATTGCCGCCCGACAGTGCCTTCACCTCGAGCTCGGCATCGCGGGCTCGAATTTGCAGCTCGTCCATCAATTCCTTAACCGCCGTCTGCTCGGCTTTGCGATTGATGATGCCGCCGCGCGCATATTTTCCGAGGTGCACGAGCGTGATGTTCTCGCGCAGCGACAAACCAAGCACCAGGCCCTGGCTCTTGCGATCCTCGGTGACGAAGCCGATCCCTGCGGCAATCGCATCGGCGGGCTCGCCGATCGACTGCGGCCTGCCATCGAGCAGAACCTGGCCCGAGGTCTTGCGGTTCACGCCGAAAAGGGCATTGAGGATTTCGCTGCGGCCGGCGCCGATCAGTCCGGCAACGCCCAGGACTTCTCCGGCATGCACCTCGAAGTGGATGCCTCTGATGTGGACCGCGTCCGCGAGATCGTCGACTTTGAGCCGCACAGGCCCGAGGGAAGTCTGCCGCTTTGGAAATCGCTCCTTGAGTTCACGCCCCACCATCATCTTCACGACTTCGTCGAAGCTGGTCTGCGCCACGGCGCGCTCGCCGGCGAGATGCCCATCGCGCAGCACCGAGACCTTGTCGCAGATCTTGAAGATTTCCTCCATCCGGTGCGACACGTAGACGATGCCCACGCCGCGCGCTTTCAAGTCCCTCATGATTTCAAATAGCGCGTTGATCTCGCGGTCGGTGAGCGAGGCGGTGGGCTCGTCCATGATCAAGACTCGCGCATTGAGCGACAGCGCCTTGGCGATCTCCGCCAGCTGTTGGAGTCCAATCGAGAGCGTCTCCGCCGGCCGATTCACATCGATCTGCCCGGCACCGACCTTGCCCAGCCAGTTTGCGGACTCGCGCTGCATACGGCCGCGTTCCAGCACACCGAAGCGGTTCCGCTCGCGACCCAAGAACAGGTTGTCGATCACCGAGAGCTGCGGAATCATGTTGAGCTCCTGGTGGATGATGGCTATACCGAGCGCCTCCGCGTCGCGGGGCGAGCGCATTGTGACGGCTTCGCCGTCTATCAGAATGGTGCCGCTGTCGGCGCTATGCGCACCGGAGATGATTTTCATCAACGTCGATTTACCGGCGCCGTTCTCGCCGACGAGCGCGTGGATCTCTCCGCCCGCGACCGAAAAATCGATGCCGTCGAGCACCCGCACCTCGCCGAACGACTTGCTGATGCCCTGCATGGTCACTTTCATGGGATCGCCCGACGTGCGTCATCGAAGATCACCCCGGAAATCAGGAGAACGTTTGCATAGGGAGTAGCCTCGCCGGTGCGAATCACGGCACGCGCGCGCTGCGAGAGTTCCTTGAGCGTCTCATGTGTTACGAAATCTACCTGTATCTGTTTCTTGGAGAGGCAAGATGCGCGCGCGACGACGGCGGCGTTGTGTTCCTTCGCTTCAGTGGCGAACACCGCGCGCTCGATCTTGAAATCGGCGAGCACGGTATCGAGAACATGGATGAACGACGGATCGCCCAATGCGAGTGATAGATCGATGCACTCGACGCCTTCCGGCACCGGCAGGCCGCAGTCAGCGATCACCAGGCTGTCGGTGTGGCCCATGCGCGCCAGCACTCGACTCACGTCGCGGTTGAGATGTCCGCCCTTTTTCATCGCGCGCGCTCCAAGAATGCGTTGAGCTCGGCGAGCATCGGCATGCTGTCCTGCGCGCCGTGCTTAGTCGTCGACAAGGCTCCCGCGGCGCATCCGCGGCGCACCGCCTCGGCGACTCCAAGGTCCCAAAACGCCCCCAGTGCGCCGTTGAAGGTATCGCCGGCGCCGGTGGTGTCGACCGGCTTGACCGGGAAAGCAGGTTGATGGCGCTGCGCTCCCGTCTCATCGGTGAAGTAGGCGCCGTCCGCCCCCTTTGTCACGACCACGCGCCCCGGCAAGCGAGTCAGCAGCGCCTGCCAGCCCAAACCTGGCTGAGCGAGGGCGACCCCCAGTTCATATTCGTTGGGAGTGATCATCGTGCAACGTGCGAGAAGACTCTCCGGGAGCCGCGCGGCCGGCGCTGGATTCAGCAGGAAGGGCTTGCGGTACCGATCGGCGAGCTCGGCCCCGTGCGCGACCGTGGCGAGAGGCACTTCGAGCTGCGCGAGCACGACGTCGGCCTCCGCGAAGGCGGACTCCGCCACGTCGAGATCGGCCGCGCGTAAGCAGCTATTGGCGCCCGACACCACGACAATGGCGTTGTCGGCATTGCACACAGTGATCGCAGCGATTCCGGTCGATACGCCCGGCGTTTCTTGAACCCAGCGGGTGGCCACGCCTTCGGCCGCGACGCGCGCTTTCAGCTCTGCGCCGAACTCGTCAGTGCCCACGCGGCCGAGCATGGTGACCTCGGCGCCGAGCCGCGCCGCTGCCACGGCCTGATTGGCCCCCTTCCCGCCAGCATGCATCGCAAACGTCCCTCCCAACAAAGTCTCTCCAAGCCGCGGGAACGCGCTTGTTTCCACGACGAGATCCATGTTGAGACTGCCGAACACCAACACACGGGACATCGAGATGCGCCGTCCGCTTCAGGCTTGCACGACCACAGCCGCCGGCCGTCGCGCGTACAGTCCGTAGGCCAGAATGCCCATCTGGCAAATTGCCGGCACGAGAAGCGCGGTCCTCAGGCTGAACACATCGGCAACATGACCGGTCAGCGGCGGGATCACCGCACCGCCGACGATCGCGACGGCGATGATGCCGGATGCCGACGCGGAGCGCGGGCCGAGACCCTCGGACGCCAGCGAAAAGATGGTTGGAAACATGATCGAGTTACACAGTCCGATCGCGAGAAGAGACCAGCCGGATACGGCACCGGTCGTGTGTGAGGCGATGAACAGCAGGCTTATGACTCCCGCTGATGCGACGGCCAGCACCTTGCCTGGCGAGAACAAGCGCAGCACATACGAGCCGATGAAGCGCCCGACCATCGCGCCACCCCAATAAAGCGGTACGTGTTCTCCGGCTGCTCTTTGCCCCAGCCCAAGGACATCCGACTGCATCAGATAGTTGACGATCAGCGAGCCGATCGCAACCTCCGCGCCGACATAGAGAAAAATGCAGCTTGCCCCGAGCACGAATCTCGGCACCCGCAGCAGCCCCAGCGCCTCCCGCCAGCTGCTGCCCGGGATTCGCTGCTCGCGCAGGTGCTTGCGATACCACCACACCAGGATCGCCAGCACCAACAGCGTCAGTGCCAACCCGAAGTAGGTTCCGCCGATGACATGTGTGGCCTGCGCACGGTAGCTCGTCAAGGCGGCGCCCGTGAGGCTTTTCGGATCGACTGTCGCCAGCGAACCGAGAATCAAGGCCGATCCCACGTACGGAAAGATGGTCGTGCCGAGCGAATTGAACGCCTGCGCAAACGTAAGACGGCTGTGTACCGTCGCTGGCGGACCGAGGAGCGAGATCAGCGGATTCGCAACCACCTGCACTACCGTGATGCCGGCGGCCACGATGAACAGGGCGAGCAAGAACATCTGAAACAGCGCCGATGAGGATGCCGGGATGAACAGCAGACACCCGACCATCATCAGCGAGAGCCCCACCACGGCGCTTTGCATGTAGCCGATCCGCCTCACGAGGGCCGCAGCAGGCAGGGAGATGATCAAATAGGCCCCGAAAAATGCCGACTGTACAGTCATTACTTCGGCGTAGGAGAGTGTGAACAGCTCCTTGAGCTTCGGGATGATCACGTCGTTCAAGCTCGTGATGCCGCCAAAGAAAAAGAACAGCGCAAACACGAACACCGGAAGATAACCCACATCGTGCCCTGCCGCGGTGGGCGCGGCACCGGACGCGCTTGGCGCCGTACTCGCCTCCGCCGTTGGCATGGGGCCCTTGAGCCTTGTATCCGCATTCGCGCCGTCTCGTTCCAAAGCCACTTGCTCGCTCATGGATGTATGCCTCCGAATTGACCTCGCAAGATAGAGTGCCCGAGCTTCGACTCAATTCATTGGACCGCAGTGCTGGAGTCGTTCGCTAATCCAATTCTTGCGCGCGGGCAATGCGATTCTCGAACACGCATTGAATCGCGGTGCTGTCTCCATTCGCGCATCCAATTCTTTGACGCTTGCGCCGCATACGATGCGTGCCGCAGCTCTTCCTTTGGTGCGAAGAGCATAGAGGGCGAGAACCGGAGGCTTGGCGAACATGAATTTCAAATCGGCATGTACTTCTGCGGCGCTGATGATGGCATGCACCTCGGCCGCGTGGGCAGGTGCGCCGCAACCTTTCAGCGACGATCTTTCCCTCGATTGGGACGGCATCCGCAACGAGTGGTTGGATAAGGGAATCGACGTTCGCATCGGCTATGTTTCAGAGACAGCCACAAATGTTCAGGGCGGCGACCAAGAGCTCGTGCGCTACACCGATCAGATCACTTTCACCTCGACGCTCGATCTCGATAAGCTGCTCGGGCTGCCGCTGGCGACCTTCAAGTTGGCGATCACCGATCGCAACGGAGACAATTTGAGCAGCGATGCGAATCTGCAATCCCTGCAGCAGGTGCAGGAACTCTATGGCCGCGATCAAACGTGGCGCTGGACTCAATTCTGGTATCAGCAAAAATATCTCGACGGCTTGGTAACCTGGAAGATCGGCAGAATCACCGAGGGCGAGGATTTCGCTGCGTTCTCGTGTGAGTTCATGAACCTGACCTTCTGTGGCGCACAGCCGGGCAACATCGTGGGGAGTTACTGGTACAACTGGCCGGTGAGCCAGTGGGCGACGGAGGTCAAGATTGCGCTCAAGGGTCTAGGTTACTTTCAGATCGGCGCCTTCGATGTCAATACGGACTATCTGCAAAACAAGTACTCGATGGATCTCTGGCGACCCGGTAGCTCGAGCGGCGTCTTGGTTCCGCTGGAGTTCGGCTGGCTCCCGAGCTTCGGTGACGGACTCAAGGGGAGCTACAAGTTCGGGGCCTGGTACAACTCATCCACGGCGCCAGACGTCGTCGAGAACGTCTACGGGCAACCGCTGGCGATCGATGGCGGGGCGCCGCTCATGCGCCACGGTCAATACGGCGCGTATGTGAATTTCCTGCAGAAGCTGACGGCGCCCACCGCCGATCGAGGCCTCAGCGTGTTTTTCAATGCAACCTATGCGGATAAGCGCACTTCCACGCAGGACAATCAGATTGCCGGCGGACTTCTCTATAAAGGAGCGCTCGATCTGCGCCCCGCGGATGAGGTGGGGTTAGCGGTCGGCCGCACACACGTGAACAGCCGCATCGCGGATGTCGAGACACAGCAGAATGCCTTGAACCCCGGATCGGTTGGCGTTCAGGGCTCCGAGTATGTCGCGGAGTTTTTCTACAACGTACAGGTGACCCGCTGGCTCGATCTGCGCCCTAATGTTCAATACGTGGTCCAGCCGGGCGGAATTGCCAGAAATACCAACGATGTCATCGTCGGCCTGAGACTGTCGGTCAATATTTGATCGAGGCGCGCGTCGGCTCCGCTTGCCCCGCGAGAGCGGGTCATACTTCCGCGGGTGGGGTCTTAGCCCGGTGTACCGCGCGCCAGCATCACGCCCGATCGTGCCGCTCCGAGCAGCGCGATATCCGGATACACGATCAGTTGGGTGGGAATTGCCGCGACGTAGGCGGTCAAGCGGCCTTTGTCCTCGAAGCGGCGGCGAAATGGACTGTGCATGAGAAACTTTTCGATCTTCTCTGCGATCCCGCCGGCAATGTACACCCCGCCGCGCGCCCCATGCGCGAGCGCCAGGTCACCGGCGACGGCGCCGAAGATGGAGCAGAACATGCTCAGCGCGGCACGCGGGCCGACCTCATCGCGCAGCGCCGCGGCACTGATCTCAGCGGCCGTGAATTGAGGGCTCGCGCGGCCGGCCAGCTGCTCCAGCGTTTGGTACAGCTGCTCGAGTCCACTGCCTGAGAGGATGCGCTCGATCGATACGCGTCCCGATTGCTTCCACATGAGCTGCAGCACCGCCAGTTCCTCCGCAGTGCTCGGCGCGAATCCCATGTGCCCGCCCTCGGTCGCCATCGGCACTCCCCGATCGCCGAAGCGCGCGAGGCAAGACACGCCGAACCCTGTGCCGGCACCGAGGATGGTGATCGTTTCACCCTCGAGACCTTTGATGTGCGGGCCGATGGCGCGCAAATGTTTTCCATCCAGCAGATCGACCGCGAGGGCGAGGGCTGCAAAATCATTGATCAGCAGCGCTCGATCAAATCCGAGCCGCCTCAAGGCTTGCTCTGAAATGTTCCAGCCTCGGTTGGTGAAGCGAGCGCTTCCAGCTGCGACTGGACCTGCGACGGCAATCGCCGCCATGGGCGGAAGTGGGTTCACCGCGGCGCGCTCGAGATAGGCCCGCAGCGCCTCGTTGAATGTCGCAAACGGCTCGGCCAGGTCGAGCCGATGATGGATTTGCCATGGCCCGGCATCAGCGGGCTCGACCACGGCAAATCGGGCGTGAGTGCCGCCGACATCGCCGACCAGGATCCGGTTATCCGATCGCACGGCGGCCGCACTCCGATGCTCGAACCCGCAGAGCTGTCGGCGTGGGCGCTTCGATGCGCCGCTCAGGGATTGACTTCGCTAGCTGGGCGTTGCTTCGGCGCCAGCGGCCGGGGCTGATACCGACAATATCGCGAAAGCGTCGATTGAGATGCGCTTGGTCGGCAAATCCGCAGGCCAGCGCCACTTCCGCGAGCGGCTCCCGTGTGCCACTGATCATCGCTTTGGCTCGCTCCACCCGTCGCACCACAACGTATTCCATCGGCGAGAATCCCAGAGTGCGCTTGAAGGCGCGCGAGAAATGACTCCTGCTCAGGGCGACCACGTTGGCCAGATCTTCGATATCCATCTTCGATGCTAAATTCGCTTCGATATGCGCCAGGGTGCGCCTCGCTTGCCAGGTCGCCAGGCCACCTGGCTGCAGCTGTTCCACGTTCGGGACATTGACACCCAACTGCGGAGCATCCGCGCCGAGCAGCGTCGAGGCGTCGCTCAAGCAGCGCCACGCTGCCTTGCGGTCCGAATCGAAAAAACTCATCGCTTGCCTGACCAAATGTTCCACCCGCATGGACGCGGAGGCCACTGAACGCAGCGAACGATTCAAGAAGGATGAATCCTGTACTTCGGCGACACGCAAACTGCTCGCGGACGAGATCGTCTCGAGCGGGTATGGCTCTCTCATTTCCGTCCTCCTGCAAAGTGCTGAATCGACTGACGTTGAATCACGTATTCAATTACGCCACGAGCAGGAAGTGCCTTTAATTGGACGATGGTATCAACCGATACCTTTGGATGAGTGCGTGCTACAGTCGCTCATCGCTCGGGGCGGGGCCGCGCCTCGAGAAAAGCGATACTTTAGTACTGTGGCGAGCCCGGCCAATGCCATTGACCATGAAGCGTCCTCAAGCCTGCTGACTTTCGGACCCTGCGACTCCCCTTCAGGACAGCTCACCCGCGTGGCGTTGACGCACGCGGGTGATCTCCTCCTGATCGAGAGTCTCGAGCTGCTCGTCGATGTACTTGAGATTCGATTCGATCTCGGGGAGCAGTACATTCTCGATGGCTCGCGCGCGGCGCTCGGTGCGCACATATTCCCGCGTCAGCCGCCGCAGGTTCAGCGAGCACGCGGCAATCATCACCAGAGGCTCGAGCAACGCGCGATGCTCCCGGGCACAGCTCTGCGCTTCGGGCGAGGGATTGACCGGCCGCTCGGTCGCGCGCGCCGCGCGCGCGTGCCATTGCGCCTCGAGGATCTCGATTCCAAACAGCCGGGCGCGGCCGAACTTCAGTTCGCTCTCGTCGGCGGAGAGGGCAGGATAAGCCGATAGTTCATCGATACCGTGACGGTTCAATGCCGCTATCAACGCGCCGCGTGCGGACTCTTGCGCTTTGCGCACCTCGGCCTGCCAGCGGCGAAGGCGCGCGAGCTGTGCGCGGATCTCAGCGACCAGCCGAATCCGCTTCTCGTCGAGGAGCTCATAGCCCTCCCGGACGAGGCGCTGCTCATCCTTGAGCTCGAGTTGCGCGATCCGGGTGGCGACGGGCTGGCGTTGTGGGTCAGGCATGCGTGGTCGCGAGGTAGCGCGCAATCTGCTCAGGCTTCAAGCGCGTGAGCTCGCCCACCGGCAACGCGCGCAGTAGCTCCCACCCGACCGCCATGCTCTCATCCAGCGTGCGTCGATCCGGCTGATTGATCATCCGCTCCTCGAACGCGCGGCCGAACGCGAGGAAACTGCGGTCGACCTCGGGCAAGCTATCCTCGCCCATGATGCCGGCGAGCACGCGTACGCGGGTGGCTCGCGCGTAGCAGGCAAACAGCTGATTGGCGAGTGCGGGGTGATCCGCATGCGTGAAACCCTGGCCGATACCCGCGTTCATCAGTCGCGAAAGACTCGGCAGCACGCTCACGGGCGGGGAGATGCCCTTTCGATCCAATTCCCGATCGAGGACGATCTGGCCCTCGGTGATATACCCGGTGAGGTCGGCGATCGGGTGGCTGATGTCGTCGTTCGGCATGGTAAGAATCGGGAGCTGCGTCAGCGTGCCGGGCATGCCGCGAATGCGGCCGGCGCGCTCGTAAAGGGAAGCCAGGTCGGAGTACATGTAGCCCGGATAACCTTTGCGGCTTGGAATTTCGCCGTGGCTTGCCGACACTTCGCGCAGCGCTTCGCAGTAGTTGGTCATGTCGGTCATGATCACGAGTACGTGGCGTCCCTCGTCGAAAGCCAGGTACTCGGCCGCCGTGAGAGCATAGCGCGGGGTCAGTAACCGCTGCGCCGCCGGCTCGTCGGCGAGATTCAGAAACATCGCCGCGTGCTCGAGCGCCGCGCTCGATGCCATGGCATCGCGAAAGGCCTCCGCCGTATCGTGCGACACACCCATGCCGACGAATATAATGGCGAACGCGCCTGCATCGCCACTGCGCAGCCGCGCGTTGAGGGCAATTTGCGTGGCGAGCCGATCGTGCGGCAGGCCGGCCCCGGAGAACAGCGGTAGCTTCTGGCCACGTACCAGACTGTTCATGAGGTCAATGCTCGACACGCCTGTTTCGATGAAATCGCGCGGCAGCGTGCGCGCAGCCGGGTTGATGGCGAGCCCGTCGATGCGCATGCGCTTGACCGCCGCTACCGGTCCGCCGGCATCGGTTGGACGGCCGATGCTGTCGAACGTGCGACCGAGCATTCCCGGCCCGACGCCGAACAGCAGCGGCTCATTCCGAATGCGGATGCGAGTGTCGTACACTCCGAGCCCGTCGGTCGACTCGAGTACTTCGACCACGATGGATTCCTCGTCGAGGGCCGCGACGCGCCCGACGAGACTCCGCCCATGGCGATCCAGCACTTCGACGAAGCTGTTAAGTCCGAGATCGGTCTTGCGTTCGAGGAATAGCAAAGGTCCCTCGATCCGCTTGACGCTCTTCTCCAGGCTCACTTCAAGGCGCATGCACGGGCTCCTTGATCAGCGCTGCGAATTCCGAATCCATCTGCTTCCACAACTCTCGGATTGCCGGGATGCGGTCTTCGCCGTAGGTTTCGCCTACACGTTGCAAGACCTGCCGGATCGGCAGGGCCGCGATGCTCTCGAGCGCTGCCCCGCGCTCGAGCGAGGTTTGCGCGAGATCGATGAAGCGCATGACCACGCCCAAGATGACAGTTTGGCGCTGCGGCGAGCAGTAGCGATCCGCATCGGAGAACGACGACTGGCGCAGCACTCCCTCCTCCAGCAGATCCGCGCACAAGAGCGTCAGCTGTTGCGCCGCAGGCAGGGCATCCTTGCCGACGATGCGCGCCATGCGTTCGAGCCGCGACTTGGCATCGAGCAATTCGAGGACGCGGCGCCGCTGAGCGCTCCACTGAGGACTGCCCTGCACCTGCCACCAGGACCCAAGCACATCCACGTCCGCGCTATAGGACTGCAACGGGTCAATCGCCGGAAAGAAACGCGCCTGGGCTCGGCTGCGGTCAAGCGCCCAAAATGTGCGTACGGATCGGCGCGTATGCGTGGTGACCGGCTCGGAGAAGTCACCGGCCGCCGGGCTGATGGCGCCGATGATGCTGACGGATCCCTCATTGCCCGCGAGCGTGTTCACGCGCCCCGCCCGCTCATAGAACTGCGCGAGCCGCGAGCTCAAGTAGGCCGGATATCCCGCCTCACCCGGCAATTCTCCGAGCCGGCCGCTCACCTCTCGCAGCGCTTCCGCCCAGCGGCTGGTCGAGTCGGCCATCAGCGCGACATGCAGTCCCTGATCGCGGAAGTATTCCGCGACGGTCACCGCAGTGTAGATACTTGCCTCCCGCGCTGCGACTGGCATGTTGGATGTGTTAGCGATGATCACGGTGCGCTCCATCAGCGGCCGACCGTTGCGCGGATCCTCGAGCTTTGGAAACTCATCGAGCACTTCGGCCATTTCATTGCCTCGCTCACCGCACCCAACGTACACAATTATGTCCGCATCGCTCCATTTGGCGAGTGATTGCTGCAACACCGTCTTGCCGGTCCCAAAGCTGCCGGGTATCGCGGCACGCCCGCCGCGCGCAATCGGGAATAACGTATCGAGTACGCGCGTGCCGGTGATCATCGGTCCGGCGAGGGGCAAGCGGCGCTGACTCGGGCGTGGCTGCCGCACCGGCCAACGCTGAGCGAGCGATAGCTCTATGCCAACGCCATCGGTTCCGCGCAGCGTGCAAATCGGTTCGTCCTCCGTGTACTCGCCAGGGCCGGCGACCGACATCACCACTCCCCCGTGCTGCGGAGGAGCGAGACATAGCTGGTGCCTGGGCGTCGCGACCGCGCCGATCGACTGCCCTTGCCGCACGACATCGCCGACGCGCACGGTAGGTTCGAACGCGAAGCGTGCGCTGGATCGACTCCCCGCGCCCGGCCGAACAAATGGCCCCGCACTGCTCAAAGGCCGCAGCAGTCCATCAAAGATCTGGCCGAGCAAGGCGGGACCGAGCTTGATCGACAGGGGCTCGCCGCTGCCCGTGATCGCATCGCCCGGCTTGAGACCGGTCGTATCCTCGTAGACCTGGGCGACGATCTCATCGGCCCCAAGCCGGACGATCTCGCCGAGCAGAGCCGCGGGCCCCACAGCGATCGCGTCCTGCACGTGAAAGAGGTCCGAGGTTCGCGCGCGCAGCACCGGTCCGCTGATCCAATGTATGCGTCCTTCAGCCATCAGTCCGCTTCTCCGTCGCTGCAAGCACCGGCATATATTCGGCGAGAAACGCCGCCTCGATCGCGTCCCGCTGCGTCAGCAGTCCCGGAACGGTCGCGTCGACACACACGCTACCTGCACGAATCTTCAGTCCCGCCGGCCTAGCGGCATGCAGGACATATTCCACCGTTTTTGCGCCCCGCGCGCGGGCTAGCTCCGTGAGCTCGCCGCGCTCGTACTCCGTCCAATCCGATCCGACCTCGATCAGCCACGCGCGCCCAGAAATAAGCGCTCCGGCTTGACTGATTACTGCGTCGATCCACTCTCGCCGGAGCGCCGGCTCCTGCCAGCGACGCGCGAGAGCATCCGCGATCGCGGCCCACATCTGTTCAAGGAGTTCTCGGCTTTTCTTCCGTTCCTGGCGGCGTACTTCGATATCCGCACGCGCCGCCGCTTGGCGCATTCCGAGGTCCATGCGGGCGCGCTCCTGGATCACCGCATTGCGTACGTTAGTGAGGGCTGCGGCGCGGGCTGCATGCACGATTTGTTTCGCTTGGCTTTCGGCGGCCGCGCTAAGCGCCGCGCAACGCCGATCACGGTCATCTGTCACCCGCTGCAGCAGCGCCTGTGCTTGAGCGTCGAGCGGGCTTATCGGAATCGCGAAGTTCATACGTCCATCCCCAGCACGTGCTTCACCTCTTGTTCGAGGTCGGGTGGCTCGCTGCAGCTCGGCAACCCGGGAATCACGGCGATGAGAGGCTTTTCTGCCAGCAGCGCCGCGTTCAGCACGGAGTCCGGCAGGTGCTTCGCGAGCTCCGCCGTGATGAGTACGAGGTCAGCGTCGCGCCGGGCCTCGGCAAGACCCTTTTGCACGCTGCGCTCATCGGCTATGAGCGGCTGTGCTCCAGCCAACCGCCATCCGAGGGCGCTCACCTCATTGGATATGATGACCCAATTCATCGGTTACGCGATGCGATTGAGAATGAGTATGGAGACGATCAGGCCGTAAATCGCGATGCCCTCCGCCAGACCGACGAGCACCAGCGCGCGCCCGAAGAGTTCTGGCTTCTCGGCTATCGCGCCGACGGCCGCGCTGCCGACCCGGGCGACTGCGTAACCCGCGCCGATCGCCGCGAGCGCGGTGGACAGTGCCGCTGCGATGAGACCCCACCCCACGATTTGCGGATTGACTGCGGCGAGAGGGGCCGCCGCCTCGCCGGCTTTTGCGGTACCTACCGCGACAACCATCAGCGTCGTCGCGAAGCCGACCAGGGTGGTCAGCGCAATGAGGAGCCGGGACAGGAATGCGCTACGTCGCCTGATTTCGATCATGATGATTTCCTCGCTAATTCCATCTTGATGGTGATTGGTAGAGCTGGCAGAGGTTTGAGCGAACGGCCGTCGCCGCTCAGGAAACGGATGAAGAACTCGAACAGCACGAGGCGCGTAGTCTGAATTCCGACCACCAGGCCTTCAATGACGATGACCAGAGCATTGCCGAGCGTCAATCCCAGGATCGCCAGCCAGCGCGTCCCGATCCCCGCGCACAGCGCGTTGATGGCGGCCGCGAGGCCCGCGTGCGCGAGTGCGAAGGCGCCGACACGCACAAAGGAAAGCGTGTTGATGAGCAGTTGCAGCAGCGTCTCAAAGGCCTCGGCGAAGCTCGCCCCGAGACGCTGTGCACGGTGCTCAGCGCGCGCGACCTCCCCGGCGCAATACCAGCCGAAGCCGGCTAGTATCAACCACGCCGCCCGCTGATCCACCGCGCATGCAATCGAGGCCAGATAGCTCAAGACCAGCCCGGCACGCGTCGCCCACCAGCGCAGAACCG
>Ga0209169_10001682_pt1 | contig 13499 bp, 9 predicted proteins | sample HubBroMetageWRM4_FD_188346 | JGI IMG/M metagenome (GOLD analysis project Ga0209169, IMG submission 188346) | Warmed soil microbial communities from the Hubbard Brook experimental Forest, New Hampshire - Hubbard Brook CCASE Soil Metagenome WRM 4... | ecosystem: Environmental > Terrestrial > Soil...
CGTGGACAACATGAACTACATGTATTCGTTGAACGCCACGGCCAATGGCGGGATGACGATGATCGTGGACTTCGATGTGAAGACGGATCCGAATATCGATCAAATTCTGGCACAGAGTCGCGAAACGCAAGCGGCTTCGCAACTTCCAGCGGACGTCAACAACTACGGCATCACCGTGCAGAAGTCGGTGACCTCGCCGCTGATGCTGCTCACGTTGTATTCGCCGAAAGGCACCTATGACGCGGCGTTCCTTTCCAATTTCGCGTACATCAACATTCGCGACCCGCTGACGCGTTCCTACGGGATCGGCAACGTGCAGATCTTCGGCGCCGGACAGTACGCGATGCGCTTGTGGGTGAAGCCGGATCAATTGGGCAAACTCGGCATCACCGTTACCGACATCATCAACGCGATCCAGGGGCAGAACACCGTGAATCCTGCCGGGCAAGTGGGCGGCGAGCCTGTGCCTGCGGGGCAGGAGTTCACCTACTCCGTTCGCGCGCAAGGACGATTGATTTCCGAGGAGGAGTTCGGGCAGATCGTGGTGCGCGAAACGCCGGATGGCGGAATCGTCCGTGTAAAAGATGTGGCGCGCGTGGAACTGGGTTCGCAGGATTACAGCACGGCGGGCCGGTTGAACGGCAAACCTGGCGCGATCATCGCCCTCTACCAGTTGCCAGGCTCGAATGCGGTGGACGCTGCCGCCGCGGTGAATAAATTGATCGCCGGGATGAAGAAGACGTTTCCGCAGGACATCGATTACGTGACTTCGCTGGATACCACCAAGTCGGTGACTTCCGGCATAAAGGAAATTGTCGAGACGCTGCTGATTGCGATCGTGCTGGTAATTCTGGTGGTGTACATCTTCCTGCAAAGCTGGCGCGCCACATTGATTCCCATGCTGGCCGTGCCGGTGGCGCTCATCGGGACATTTGTCTTTTTCCCGCTTTTCGGATTTTCGATTAACACGCTTTCACTGTTAGGACTGGTGCTGGCGATCGGATTGGTGGTGGACGACGCGATTGTGGTCGTGGAGGGCGTGGGGCGGCATATTGAGGAAGGCCTTGCGCCCAAGGAAGCGGCCATGAAGGCGATGGACGAATTGACCGCGCCGGTCGTTGGTATCGCGCTGGTGCTTTCAGCCGTATTCGTTCCCACAGCATTCATTCCGGGAATTACCGGACGCCTTTATCAGCAATTTGCAGTGACGATCGCAATTTCCGTGATTCTTTCCGCTTTCAACGCACTAACGCTGAGTCCAGCCCTGTCCGCACTTTTGCTGCGCCCTCGTGGAGAGAGCCAGGGCATGATGGGAAAGTTCTTCGGATGGTTCAATCGGACGTTCGAGCGGGCGACGGAGGACTACGTGTCGGTTTCCGGCGCGCTGATTCGCAAGTCCGTCGTCGCCATTGTGTTGCTTGTGGCATTCGCAGCGGGCGCGGCATTTTTCGGAGCGCGCGTGCCCTCCAGTTTTCTGCCCGACGAAGATCAAGGCTATCTCTTCATCAACTTGCAACTTCCGAACGCCGCCTCGCTGCAACGCACGGACCGAGCCGCGCGCGCCGTGGAAAAAATACTGGCGGACACTCCCGGAGTGAAATACACCACCAGCGTAATCGGCTTCAGCTTGCTGAGCTTCGTGCGCACCAGTTACAACGCATTTTTCTTCGTCACGCTGGACCCTTGGGACGAGCGGAAATCACGAGCCGAACAGTTTCAGGAAATCAAGACGCGTCTGAACCAGAAATTGAGCCGGATTCCCGAGGGCATCGCCTTTAACTTTTCACCCCCGGCGATTCCCGGGGTAGGCACTTCCGGCGGATTCACCTTCGTGCTCGAGGACCGCGCCGGGAAGGACGTGGAGTATCTGACGCAGAATTTGAGCACGTTTATGGCGGCGGCGCAAAAACGTCCGGAGATCGGTTTTCTGGCCACTACCTATTTGCCCAGCGTGCCACAGCAATTCGTGACGGTGGACCGCGACAAGGTGATCAAGCAGGGCGTGAACATCTCTGACGTTTACAAGACCATTCAATCTTTCATGGGCGGATTTTTCATTAATTATTTCAACCGCTTTGGCCGCCAGTGGCAGGTGTACATCGAGGCGGAAGGTGAATACCGCACGCGCGCCGAAAACGTGGGGCAATTCTACGTGCGCAACATCAGGGGCGACAATGTGCCGCTTTCCGCACTGACGAAATTCGAGCCGCGCATGGGGCCGGAATACACCATGCGCTTCAACGAATATCGCAGCGCGCAAATCGTTGGCAGCGCCGCTCCGGGTTACAGTTCTGCGCAGGCGATGAAAGCGTTGGAAGAAGCGTTTGCGCAAACGATGCCCAACGACATGGGCTACGACTACAAGGATATGTCGTTTCAGGAAAAGCTGGCGCAGCAGGGAGTTTCCCCCACCACCGTTTTTGCATTTTCACTTTTATTTGTGTTCCTGATTCTCGCGGCGCTGTATGAAAGCTGGTCGCTTCCTTTCAGCGTATTGCTCAGCACGCCCGTCGCGGTGTTCGGCGCGTTCGCCGCGCTGTGGTTGCGGCGCGCGGTTGCCGGATGGTTCTATCCCGCGTACATGGTGCAAATCGAAAACGATGTGTATTCGCAGATCGGGCTGGTCATGCTGATCGGCCTTGCTGCGAAAAACGCCATCTTGATCGTTGAGTTCGCAAAAGACGAATTCGAGGAAGGCAAGCCGCTCATAGACGCCGCGCTGGCGGGCGCGCGTATCCGGCTGCGGCCCATCTTGATGACGTCGTTCGCTTTCATTCTGGGAAGCGTGCCCTTGTGGATAGCTACCGGCGCAGGTTCCGTGGCGCGCCAGATTATCGGCACAACGGTGATTGGTGGAATGCTCGCCGCCAGCTTCCTCGCCATATTTCTGGTGCCGGCGATTTTTTATCTGATTGAGACATGGTCGGGCGCCGGCAAAAAAGATGCTGCCGCCGCAGCGCCGCCAACGCCTGCGCCAGCGCCAGGAGACTGACGTGCGCAACCGACCGATGGACGAGCGCACGGCGCAGCGGAGCGATTGGAGAACGGTAATTTCATGAACATGAAATTCATGAAAACTCTGCGGCCATTAATAGGCGCTCTGCTGGCTGCAAATCTCGGCGCCGGGTGCGCGGTGGGCCCGAATTACCATAAGCCCGACGTGTACGCTCCGAGCACGTTCCGTAATCAGCCCGAAAATCCGCAGGCAGCGGCACAGGCGGCCTCCTACGCGGATCTGCCCTGGTGGGAAGTGTTTCCAGACCCTGTGCTGCAAGACTTGATCCGCACGGCGCTGAAACGGAATTATGATTTGCTGATAGCCACCGAGCGCATCAACGCCGCGCGCGGGCAACTGGCGGTAACGCGCTCCAGTCTTTTCCCGCAAGTGAAGGGCGACGGCCAATACATCGGCGGCAATGAGCAATTTTTCCCGGCGAAGGCGAATGTGGTGCTGCTCACGGCGGACGCCGCGTTTCAAGTGGATTTATTCGGCGGGCTGCGGCGCGCCACGCAAGCTTCGCGCGCGCAGTTGCTGGCGACGGAAGCAGCTCGGCAAACGGTAGTGCTGACGCTGGTGAGCGACGTTGCCAGTAATTATTTTGCGCTGCTGCAGCTTGACCTGGAATTGCAGATCTCGCGCGATACGGTAAAAACGCAGGAAGATTCCGTCAAGCTAACATCTCTGCGCCTGGATCACGGCGTCGCCACCAAGCTCGACGTGCTGCAAGCGCAGCAAGTGCTGGACACCGCCAATGCGCAGATCCCGGATTTCGAGAGGCAGATTGCGCAGGAGGAAGACGCGATCAGCATTCTTCTCGGTAATTACCCGCAAGGGGTGCCACGCGGGCGCGTGCTCGCCGAGCAGACGCTTCCTCCGGACGTGCCTCCCGGTTTGCCATCCTCGTTGCTCGAGCGTCGGCCCGATATTCGCCAGGCGGAGCAATTGCTGATCGCCGCCAACGCGCAGATTGGCGTGGCCAAGGCTCAATTCTTTCCGCAAATTTCGCTGACGGGCGCGGGCGGCGGCGCATTTGGGCGCAGCAGTCTTTTCTCCAGCATGATGAGCTCGCAAGCGGGGGTGTGGGCCTATGGCGCGACGGTCAGCCAGCCGATTTTCACGGGTGGCGCTTTGCGCGGGAACTTGCACGTGGCCGAAGCGCAGCACGAACAGGCTCTGATCTCTTACAAAGAGGCGATTCAGTATGCGTTCCGGGATGTGTCCGACGCGTTGATTGGATATCAGAAATTTCACGAGGTGCGCCTTCGCCAGGAAGATTCCGTGCGAGATTTGTCGGAGTCGGTGCGCCTCTCAATAATGCGCTATCAGCACGGCACGGCGGCGTATCTGGAAGTGCTCGACGGCCAGCGCTCGCTCTTCGAAGCGGAAATCACTTTGGCGCAGGCGCGCGGCGCCGAATATCAAAGCCTGGTGCAACTCTACAAAGCCCTCGGCGGCGGCTGGAAACAGTGAGCGGAATTGTTCCCCCGCGCTATCGCTCTAGAATCTCTTTCAGTTTTTTCATCTCAATTTCCATTTGCTTCATGGCTTCATCGAACTGCTGATCGTTCATCACCTCGGGCTGAAACAGCGTCATCATCACCGTCGCGCCTTCGCCATTGGGCACCACCCGCGAATAGACCTGCCACGTCGCCTGAGGATCCTTCCATACGTGGTCGAACACTCCGAGATCCTTCACGGCGTTCACTTTCAGCGCGCCTGCACCGAACTTGGTGACGGCATGAAACCATCCGTCCTTTCCGGGGCTCACAGAGCGTAAGTTCACCACGGCGTATGCGGGCCAATTCATGGGATTTGCCAGGAAGTCGAAGGCCTTGCCCGGACTGGCTTGGATATCCACGGATTTTATGGCGGAGCGTGCAATTTTTATCATGATGTCCTCTCCAGTTCTGTAATCGTCTGTTACTTCGAGCCGGGAAATAGTAGCGCTGATCGACTCCGGTCCGCAGGAGGTTTCGCCAAAGAACTGCCAGGGACTGGCGCTAGCCTCAGCTCGAACCAATACCAAAGTACAATGGACGGCGTTTAAGCAAGCGAGCATGCTGGTGTGTCTGCGCGCTGCTTGGAGGGGGCGATGGAGAACGATTGCTCCCGCACAGCTGGTGCGCCTTTCGGATTCGTTGGGACTGCGCTGCCAATGGCCCGCATCGACTACCTCAGTGTAGGCTGGTTCGTGGGCGCCATGCGAACGCCTTCCGCGCAGGACGCTCAACCTCTCACGAGGAACCCGTGACTCTCCATCGCCCACTGGTATCGGTAGTTGACGACGACGAATCAGTTCGCGAGTCTTTGCCGGATTTGCTGCGGGAGCTGGGCTTTGCGGCGCAAACGTTCTCGTCGGCCGAAGAGTTTCTCGCGTCGGGTTACTTAGACAGAACCGAATGTCTGGTCCTCGACGTCTCTATGCCAGCCATGACCGGTCCCGATCTCCAATTGGAATTGCAGCAGCGCGGCCACAAGACTCCGATCATCTTCATCACTGCCAGTAGCGATGAAACCATCCGCCCAAGACTGATCGCGCAAGGTGCTGTAGAATGCCTGTTCAAGCCCTTCAGCGAAAGCGAACTGCTGCAGGCGCTGCATGCCGCGCTACCGAAGAGCTGAGAGGTGCACATGAGTTCAGCGAGCGCCCCCGGCCACTCGAAGTCAGCATCCAAGCCGCACGCCACAGCGACAGTGTTCGTTGTGGACGATGACGTCTCGGTGCGCGAATCGTTGGAGTTGATGATTCGCGCCGAAGGTTGGCAGCCGCAGATATTTGCGTCGGCACAGGAGTTCCTGGCCCACCCACGAGCGCTTGTTCCCTGCTGCCTGATCCTTGACGTTTCTCTCCCCGACCTGAACGGTCTCGAGCTGCAGAAGCGCGTCGCCGTCGAACGCACTCACATGCCGATCATCTTCATCACTGGCTACGGTGACGTGCCGATGAGTGTGCAGGCGATGAAGGCTGGCGCTGCGGAGTTCTTGACGAAGCCGTTCGGCAATGACGTGTTGCTGAAAGCCGTCCGGCACGCCCTGGAACGCAGCCGCGCTGCTCTCGTTCACGAAGCGGAGATGCAGCAGCTGCGCGACTGTTACGAGTCACTGACGCCTCGCGAACGCGATGTGATGGCGCTAGTGGTTTCCGGCCTGCTGAATAAGCAGGTAGGCGGCGAACTCGGCATCAGCGAAATTACGGTGAAGGCCCATCGCGGCCATGTGATGCAGAAAATGAAGGCCGATTCGCTCGCCGACTTGGTGAAAATGGCCGAGAGACTACACGTCGCCGTTTCGCCGAAAGGCTAGTGTTCCACCAGCTGCGGGCCGCCTACGCTGCCGGTGCCAATGGAACGGCTACCGCGAAAAATGCGCAGCGTGTCGCGTTGTTTGCGATGGTTATGAGCAAGCGGCCCCGCTGACCGGGGCCGCTTGTCGCGAGCAACCCTCTAGAGCGCCTCCAGTGATTCGCCTGCGTGCCGAATATTGCCCTCGATTGTGGCCACCACCTCTTCGATGTTGCCGGAGAGGATCATCTTTCCCATGGCCAGCGCGAAGCCCACGGCTTGCGACCGGTCGGCATGAGAAGGTATCGAGAGAGCATTGGGATCGGTCACTACATCAATGAGCGCGGGCCCTTTATGCTCCAGCGCCTTCTTGAGGCCCGAGGTCACATCCGCGGGGTTTTCGATTCTTACACCCATCATGCCGACGGCTTCGGCAAGCTTGGCGAAGTTTGGATTCTTCAGATCCGTCTGATAGTCGGGAAAGCCTGCGGTTTCCATCTCGAGTTTCACCATACCCAGAGCGCCGTTGTCGAACACAAGTACCTTAATAGGGAGGTCGTACTGTGTGATTGTCAACAAGTCACCCATGAGCATCGCGAAACCGCCGTCTCCGGACAGGGAGATGACCTGTCGTCCGGGATAGGCGCATTGCGCGCCTATCGACATGGGGAGCGCGTTGGCCATGGACCCGTGGTTAAAAGAACCGATGATGCGCCGGTTCTTAGTGGGCTTAACATGCCGGGCGGACCAGACGTTGCACATGCCAGTGTCCACCGTAAAGATGGCGTCGGGAGCGGCAAGTTCACTGAGCGCGGCGGCGACAGGCTCGGGATGCATGGGCGTGCGTTTTCCCACGTGGTCAACGTAGACATTCATTTTTCGCAGCTTCTCTTTGTGCTTGCGGATCGTGGTATCGAGGAACGCGCGGTCCGGCTTTGCATCCAACAGCGGCAGCAGAGCTTTTAGCGTCTCGGACACATCACCCCACAATCCGAGATCGATTTTGCTGCGCCGTCCCAGACTCTCAGCCCGGATGTCAACTTGCGCGATCTTGCAGTTTGTGGGCAGGAATTTGTCGTAGGGGAAATCAGTGCCCAGGAGCAGCAGAAGGTCGCATTCGTGGATCGCCTCGTAACACATCCCGAAACCAATCATGCCGGTCATGCCCATCTCATACGGATTGTCATATGCGACGTGTGGCTTCCCTCGGTAGGTATATCCAACCGGAGCTTTTGCTTTCTCCGCAAGAGCGACTACCTCATCGTGGGCGTTCTCGCATCCGATGCCGCAGAAGAGCGCAACTCTCCTGCTGGAGTTGATCAGGTCCGCCAGTCGAGCCAGATCCTTTTCGCCGGGACGGACGCTCGGACGCTGCTTTACCAGCGAACGCGAGCCGGCCTGCGCCGGAACTTCCGTTGCAGCCAGGTCGCCGGGCAGTACGATCACGCCTACTCCAGCTTTTCCAATGGCAGTCTGCATGGCGATGTGCAGAACGCGCTCGAACTGGGCCGGATTCGAGATCATCTCGCAATAGTGGCTGCATTCCTGAAACAGATTTTGTGGATGCGTTTCCTGAAAATAGCCCGTCCCGATCTCACTGCTGGGAATATGCGATGCGATCGCAAGCACCGGAGCGTTGCTGCGATGAGCGTCGAAAAGGCCGTTGATCAGGTGAAGGTTGCCGGGTCCGCAGCTCCCCGCGCAGCAGGCGAGTTTGCCGGTGAGCTGTGCCTCCGCGCCGGCCGCAAACGCGGCGACTTCTTCGTGGCGCACATGGATCCATTTAACCTTGTTGTTCAGACGGAGTGCATCGGTGACAGGGTTCAAGCTGTCGCCGACGACGCCGTAAATCCGTTCGATACCGGCTTCGGCAAGTCTCGCTACCAACTGATCCGCCAATCGGTGTGCCATTGCCTAAATCCTCCTTTGAGATTTCATCATTTTTGCGCTAGCGCAGGTTGCGGTTGCGCCGCACGCCCGGTTTCACGAAGAAAGAAGCTCACGAGAATTGCAATCGCACAGCAGGCAATCCAGAAGAGTGCGCCCCTCTGAAAGTGCACCGCGAGGTTTGGCGTGTTCCCCGTGCCCCTGCCGATACGATGTGCGTAAATTGGGCCCAGCAACGCTGTAATCGCGAAAACCAGGAAATTGATCCCGCCGGTTGCGCTGCCCTTGACATTGTCCGGATTGACTTCCTTGATGATGCTGTAAGGAATCATCGCGGCGCCCGATGCCACCCCGAATATGAACATCCCCAGCTTCGCTGAAAGGGGCAATGGGTGGAATGCGATTTGCGCGCCCGCGAGCATCATCACTGCCGCGCTCCCCACGATTACGGGCTTGCGCCGTCCGATACGGTCGGAGAGCCAGCCGAGCAGCGGACATCCGAATACCCAGCCGAGAGGAACCATGGAAGCGATCACCACTGCGTTGTGGTAGGAAAATTGAAGATCCCTTTGAAATGCTGCGACTCCCCAGATCATGTCTCCGATTGTGGTGGGTGCGAATAGCAAGCCGGCAACAATTCCGCAGAGATACGACTGAGGATTTGAAAATACAACTTCGTACGGCTTCAGCAGCGAGCCGAAGCCGCCTTCTTGGGCGTGCGCTCCGAGCTGTTCTTTGGGGGTGGAGACATAGAGTAGAACTGCAACGACTAGGATAATTATTCCTATTCCGATCCAAAAAACGTGAACACCGAGACCGTGCTCAATCATCGGCCCGACGACATTCTGTCCAGCCGAGCCACCGAGCATTCCGACGCATTGCGTGGCGCCGATAGCAGTAGCCAGGTAGCGCGCAGGGAATCCGCGTGCCGCCAAATAGACGGCGCCAGTGAATGCGAATGCAGAGCCCGCACCCTGGCAGAGGCGTCCAATATCACCCGCCAGTACTGCCGGCACGCTGAACAGCAGGCAGCCTAAACCCAGAATCGCCATTCCGACGGGCACGGAGCGCTTGGCTCCCAGATGATCCAAAGCAGCCCCGGCGACCAGACTCATCGAGGAGTAGGTGTAGTAATACACTCCCAGAATCGTAGCGATGCCGAGCGCACTCGTGCTGAAGTGGTCTTCCAATCCCGCAATCATTACGGACGGTGATGACCTCACCGCGTATTCGAGGAAATAGAAAATCACGGTGAAAAACCAGGCGACGATGAATGCTCGCGTTTGAGCCGTGGTCTGCTGTGGCTGCGCGGCGGGTGTGGTTGTGGATGAAGCAGCCGGAACTTGCGATCGGGCAGCGCTCGCCGCAATTGGAAGCGGTTTATCAGCCATGGTTATCTCCTCCATCAGCTCGAAAACGTGAACTGCGTGTGGCAAGAATGCGATCCGTTCGACACCGTAGGTTTCGCTGTGTCACCGTTTGTTTGCCCCGCCCGTGGGATACACCGATCATTTGGATGCGGCATAGCCTGATGTCGAGCTCGAAGGCAAAACGTAGCGGAAGCCTGCGTACACCATGCTGAGATGCGCGTTCTTAGGCGCGCCAGGCGCGACAGACCACGGATCACGACTTATAAAGGAATATTGGGTGTAGTACTGGAGGGTTCCGTATTTTTCACTCTTCCAGAAAGCGCGGATCAAATCGAGCGTTGCTTCCTCAACGGTTCGGTTATTTGTGTTGGGGGAACCAGGCCCGCCAAAACCGATGATCGTGCCAGGAGCGGTGGTGTTCGTGGTGTCCGGGAAAAAATTCCGCCCATAGTAGTCAAGCCCGTAGTAAGCCGCCACGGTGGTCCTCGGGTTCATGATCCACTCGAACCCGCCGAGCGCTGCTCCCGCGTGTACCAGCGAGGGACTGACGTTGGTCCCTGCCGCGTTTGGCCGTATCACGACTTGGGGTCCGGTAACTACGAGGTAGTGAGCGCCGCCGTCGCTCCAAAACACATTGCCCAGAAGGACGAAATTGTGAAACAGAGTAAAGTTCGCGGCTAGGTCCCCACCCCCACCCACTGCCGAGTGCGAAGAGAAAGGTGCGCCAGGCGCTGGGAAAACCCCGGCCCTTACCCCGGTGACCAAACCGGTACCTTCGAGGTGGAGATGCCTACCTCTGATTTCTGTGTCGTAAGCGATCTTGGCGAGAATATCTGGAAATAGATTAGGAGCACCAACTTGAGCATTGTTGTCAAACTGGGAGCTCAACTGGCTGCTAAAAGCCGTGGGGAGCGCAACAAACGCGCCGGTAAATTGGTTGGGATCCTCGATGCCCAGTCCCATGACCCAATGGTCATTGAAATGATACGCGGCGCGGAACTCGGCAGCGCGTGTATACGGGATGCCGACCTGGACGTCCTGATCCTCGTTGTAGGTAGTTATCAAATCGCCGAGTAGGGGACTCACGCCGTTGCGGTTCGGCATGAGCCAACTCCAAGTCTGCCCGCCCATAATCTCCCATTTACCGCGTTTCAAGTACAGGAAGCAAAGGCGGAGACGAAGAGTGTGCCCGTTCACGATTTGATAGACATTCGCTGCATCGTTTCCGCTGAAATCCGCTTCGCAGTAGGCTTCCACATTATTGGCCCCAAATCTGCTTTTAGCGTCCAGGTCGAAACGGGAGTACTGCCCGGTGAGGCGATACTCGCTCAGCTGCCCCTGTGTGGTGTTGCTGAAGGGTATGGCGCCGAAGTTTGTGGCAATATTGTTCTGCGTGTTCGTGGTGCGGTATATGTTTTCTAAATCCACGAACCCGCCAGGAGTAACTTCTATGTTGCCGATATTAAAGGATCCGAGCGGCCGGTTTCCTTGGTCCTGGGCCATCGGCTGCAAGCTGGCATTTGCGCCACCAGTGCTGCCCGCCGACGTCAACCCCGACGGAACCCCGGTATGCATTGCTGCGTCGATTAAACTGGGTGTTTGCTCGTTACTGGTCGGCACCACGTGCTCGGTGTTCGCCCCACCCTTCAGCGCCTCGATCTCCTGTTGTTGTGCCGCCATCTGCTTCTGGGTTTGCAACAGAGCTTCGCGGAGAGCCTTCAACTCGGCGGCCACGTCAGGGTTGTTCTGCGAAGCATCCGTCACCTGAGCGCTAGACTGCGCCCACACAAGGCCTGGTGTTACCAGCAATAGGAATAGAGACCGTAGGAATTTCATACGTAAGCCTCCTTGCCTCCAACCAGCAACGTTCGACTAGCGCCGCCGGGCGTTGGAGGGTTTTTATGAACGATGGTCTGCCTCTGTCCCCCGAGGGACTCTCGGCAAACGCCGACGGCATACGCCACTTGGTTTCTGGGGCCGCCGAACGCCTGTGACTCGCGTCGAGCACAAAGTGCATTTCATGACCCAAACGTCCGACGTAGGAACCCGCTGAAATGAAATGCCTTAACTCCGATACGCAGATTACGGCTGAGGGTTTGGTGTTGAAGTGTTGGCACTTGCGCAGCTTTTGACACCTGCGCGTGGAGCCAGATCCCGAATTCTGACAAGCCGCCTATGCCGACAGCACCCTAGGCGCGAGCATCAATAGGCGCGGAGCATTTAACAGATTCCTAGCCAGCTCCTCACCTCTGTCAGGCGTTGGTTAACTGGTGAGCTGGAATTTGCGATTCCCCTGTGCGGCCGCCAACAATCCGTTTCCTCTACCATATCTGCTTGCCGCGTCACAGCTTTGCTTGAGCTTCTCGCGCAGTACCCTTCGTCCGCGGTTTACCCGCGATTTCACCGCAGCGACCGACAGTCCGAGGACTCCGGCCGTCTCTCGTAGCGACAGCTCTTCAAGGTCGCAAATCTGCAGCGCGATTCGTATTCCCGGCGTCAGCTCATTTATGGCCGAGAACAGAAGCCGCCGCCGCTCTTGTTGAAAGTAGCTGTGTTCCGGATTCGGCCTCGAGTCAGCGATTTCCAGCGGCAACGCGCTCTCGTCTGCAACGTTCGCTTGATCGATCGACACGTCGCGGAACTTGCGACCAGCTCGTGCCAACATGAGCCCTTCGTTGAGCACGATTCGCGTCAGCCAGGTGGAAAACGACGATCTGCCTTCGAATCTCCGCAGATGCACGAAGGCTTTTTGAAAACTTTGCTGAATCACGTCTTCGGCATCCTCGCGGCTGCGCGCAATTCTTTGAGCAACACGGAAAACCCTCGCCTCGTAGCGCGCGACGAGTTTTTCGAAGGCAGTGTGGGATCCGCTTTTTGCCTCCGCTACCAATTCTTCTTCGTTGTACGCAACCGCACCTTTGCTGGTATTAGTGCGAAGCGATAGCGTTCCGCTATTCGCCCGCTTTATTAGTTCCGTTCGCATCGCGCCTCCCTCCAAGTTGACTGAGTCACTTTCAAGCTTTCCTATGGAATAACTTGCGACGCAGCGATAAGAACAGAAGCGTGTCAGCGAAGCAATTAGACGATGGTATCGGGATACCTTCGTATGTACCGAAAATCGCAGTCGCGCGGGCGGAGCAAGCGGTAGCGTAAGTGCTGGCCGTGCGAGAAATTGGGGAGAGAACGCCCGCGCGTCATTTGGAAAGAACGTCTGCCCATCAGGCAGAGGCAAATTCAATTTAACTCATTGCTCCGGTTGCGCTTATCAGCTCCGATCTATCGTTGTGCTGCGCCTAAGTTTGCGCATGTAACCACGATCCAATCACCACGATCTCCGGCCGGAGGAGGGAGAATCCGTGAGTCGAAGGTCACGTCGGGCGCAGTATCAAAAGTCCTGACGCCGTCTGCAGTTTTCACTGAAATCGGGAAACACCGCTTCAGCGATCTCCGCGCGGCATGCCCGCGCTACGTCCCAGTGCATCACATCAAGCATCTCCGTGTAACCGCGCCGCTCTCCGCCTTGCTCCGTCGGGCTGTTTCGCGGTCCCGCGCTTTTTATTCCAGCGCAATCATTGCAATTAGTCCTTCCTGCAACTTGTTGGGTTTCGCAGGTCCTGTCGAAAAAACATCGTGGGCCGCTCCGCGCAGCCAACGCGATTCCCCTTAAACAACTCGCTGCTGATTTTCAGTCGCCATTCGCACGCGTGCGTGAGACATGTTCGAGATATTTCGGCGACAAAAGCTTTACATGCATTTCTGTTACGCGTGGGCGCATCACCGCGTCCAATTCTCGTGAACGTTTTGAAGATGATTTCGACCAGGATCACTTTGGCGGAATAAAAACTTCGAGGCGGCAGTTAATACAGACGTACAGAAGTGAATTGCGAGCAGCAGTTGGCCGCAATACTAAAAAAGGAGCAGTTATGAAGAAAGCCACTATCGTAGCGAGTTTTGCCAGCA
>Ga0209169_10001685_pt1 | contig 13471 bp, 10 predicted proteins | sample HubBroMetageWRM4_FD_188346 | JGI IMG/M metagenome (GOLD analysis project Ga0209169, IMG submission 188346) | Warmed soil microbial communities from the Hubbard Brook experimental Forest, New Hampshire - Hubbard Brook CCASE Soil Metagenome WRM 4... | ecosystem: Environmental > Terrestrial > Soil...
AGCCATGAGCGGCGGGCAGCCAGCGCCTCCTCGGCCCGTTCCTGCGCCTTGGCGTCCCCGCTGGCCTGCGCGCGCGACAGCTGGCCCTCGAGCTGGCTGATCGCCGTCCGGATCTGCTCCACCGTTCCCCTGGCCCGCGACAGCGCCTCAGGATTAGACCGGCGCCACTGCGAGTCCTCGGCCCGGCGGACGGCCTCCTCGACCCGCCGCAGCCCGCCTTCGAGCCGCTCGTGCGCGTCGCGCGGCACCGATCCGGCCTGCTCCCAGCGCTCCTGGATGCTACGCAGCGTGGCGCGGGCCGCGCGCGGGTCGGTGACCGGCAGCAGCTTCTCGGCCTCGCCCAGCAGGCGCGTCTTGACGCCCGCGTGCTCGCGCAGCTCGGTGTCCTTGGCATTCAGCACCTGGCCCCTGGCCTGGAAGAAGGTGTCCTGGGCCGTCTTGAACCTGGTCCACAGCTCCTCTTCGGCACCCCGGTCGGCCCGGCCAGCCTCCTTCCACGAGCGCATCAGCTCGCGGAACGCGGACGCCGTGGGTCCCCAGTCCGTCGACGAGGCGAGCCCTTCGGCCTCGGCGGCGAGCTTCTCCTTACGCTGCCTGGCTTCCTCGCGCTCCTCCTCGAGACCGGCGAAGTACGCCTTGCGCCGCTTGGTGAACGCGTTGCGCGCCGCGGAAAGCCGCTTCCACAGCGCGGTCTCGGTCGCCCGGTCGCCGCGCGGCGCGGACTTCCAGTCCTCGAGCAGCTGGCGCATCCGCTCGCCGCTGATCTTCCAGTGCGTGGCCTCGGCCGCGATCCGCTCGGCCTCGGCGACGATGCGCTCCTTGGTCTCGAGGGCCTGGCTGCGGGCCTGCTCCCGGGCCGCCTTGTGCTCTTCCCGCCGGTGATCGACCAGGCCGGTCATGGCCTCGAGCCGGGCGTGCAGCCCGTCCAGGTCGCCGACCGCGTGTGCCTCGGCGACGGCGGCGAGCAGCCGCTTGATCGATGCCTGAGCGTGGGCCGGCGACAGGTCCGTGGTCGAGATCCGCTGCTCGAGCAAGCTGATCTCCGTCTCCAGCGACGCGAACTTGCGCTGGAAGAACGCGAGGGCTTCGTCCGGGCTTCCGGCCTGCCACGAGCCCACCACCCGCTCGCCCTCGGCGGTACGCACGTAGACGGTGCCGTCGTCGGCTACCCTGCCCCACGCTTCGCTGGCCGTGCTCACCGCGAACCTCCTGCTCCGCGCTGGTCCGGGAGGGCGGCCCTCCCAGCACTCCCCGCCAGTAATCGACGGGGTCATCGCTCCAGTTATGTCTGCTTGATGGTCACGCTCTCGATCTCGACCTTCTCCTTGGGAGCGCCGCCGCCTCCCGAACTGAGCGGCTTACCATATCCACTCTTGGCCACAGTCTGGAGGATATTAAGCCCGCTGACGATCTTGCCAAACGGTGTGTAATCGGGTGGTAGCGAAGAGTTCTTGTACACCAGGAAGAACTGGCTGCCGTTGCTGTTCGCCACGCCGCTGACGTTGGCCATCGCCAGCGTGCCCGCCGGGTACGTGGCGCCGGTGAGGTTCTCGTTCGCGAACCCGTATCCGGGGCCGCCCGATCCCTTGCCGGTCGGGTCGCCGCACTGCAGGATGTACACGCCGCCGGAGGTGCTCAGCCGGAAGCACGGGCTGTTGTTGTAGAAGGCCGCCTCGGCCAGGTGAACGAACGAGTTCACCGTGCACGTGGCCTTGCTGTTCAGCAGGTCGATCACGATCGCGCCGCGGTTGGTGTTGATCGTCGCGGCGTACGTGGCCTTATAGTTCGGCGTCGCTGACGGGAGGCTCACCTTGCGCGCGGCCGTCCCGGCCGCGGTGTAGACGCACTGCGTCGCGGGCTCGGCGACCGTGGGGCTCGGAGTCGGAGTCGGAGTCGGGGTCGCGGTCGGGGTCGGCGTGCTCTTCGGCGTGGTCGTCGTGCCCGAGGACGTGCTGGCCAGCAGCACGCCGCCCACGGACAACCCGGCCACCACGATGACCGCGGTGATCGCCATGGTCACTCTCGTAGCCCGCCGGTCCCGCTGAGCCCGCCTAGCCAGCCGCCGCCGGTGACGTTCCGCGGCAAGTTTGCGCTGGCGCTCCTTCTTACCCGCCACGCCGTCGGTCCTCCTGTATCCGCCCGTTACCTGAGTAAAGTGGTCAGCGAAACTTCGCGAATCGTACCTGCGTAAAGCCGCTATTGGCGCGACCGTTATCTGTTCGCCGCACCAACCGCGTCCAGTCTGTGTCCTGAGCAGCCCACCGAGGCCCCTTTGGCCGGGCGCCGATAGCCTGTACGCACCACCGCCAGCGCCCGTGCCAGAGGAGGCAAGCCGTGCTGATCGCCGGGTTCCCGGCCGGCTCGTTCGCCGCCAACTGCTATCTGGTCGCGGCCGGCCCGGGGGAGCAGTGCCTGATTATCGACCCTGGCCAGGACGCTGAACAGGGCATCAACGAGATTATCGAGCGGTACCGGCTGCAGCCCGCCGCCGTCCTGCTCACGCACGGCCACGTGGACCACATCTGGTCCGTAGCCCCGGTGTGCGGCGCCGCCGGCATACCGGCCTTCATCCACCCGGCCGACCGGGCGCTGCTCACCGACCCCGGCCGCGGCCTCGCGTTGCGGCCCGGACAGCAGCTGTTCGGCGGGATCACCTTCACCGAGCCCGACGACGTGCGGGAACTGACCGACGGCGCGGTGCTCGATCTGGCCGGGGTCCAGGTGGTCGTGGACCACGCGCCCGGGCACACCCCGGGCTCGGTGACGTTCCGGCTGGCGCCCGCCGAAGATCCCGGGACCATGTTCAGCGGCGACCTGCTGTTCGCCGGGTCGATCGGCCGGACCGACCTGCCCGGCGGCGATCACGCGACGATCCTGGACAGCCTGGCCAGGGTCTGCCTGCCGCTGCCCGACGAGACCGAAGTGCTCGCCGGGCACGGGCCCGCGACCACCATCGGCGCGGAGCGCCGGTCCAACCCGTTCCTGGCCGGCCTCGGCGAGGGCGACACCTCTATCCCGACGATCCCGGGCGCACGGCGCCCTACAGGGCTTTAGACAATGATGCGGACACATGAAGCGGGGACGCTGCGCGCCTCCGACAGCGGCCGGAACGTTACGCTCGCGGGCTGGGTGGCCCGCCGCCGGGATCACGGCGGGGTGGTGTTCATCGACCTGCGGGACGCCAGCGGCATCGTGCAGGTGGTGTTCCGCGCCGAAGACGTCGCCCACGACCTGCGCGCCGAGTTCTGCGTCCTGGTGACCGGGACCGTGCGGCAGCGGCCGGCGGGCAACGAGAACCCGGAGCTCGCAACCGGCGAGATCGAGGTCGAGGTCAGCGAGATCGAGGTGCTGTCCGAGTCCGACCCGCTGCCGTTCCAGATCGAGAACGCGGCCGACCTGAACGAGGAAGTCCGGCTGCGCTACCGCTACCTCGACATCAGGCGGCCGGACATGGCGGCGGCGCTGCGTGCCAGGTCGCAGGCGGCGTACCTGGTCAGCGACGTGATGCGGGCGCACCGGTTCGTGAACGTGGAGACGCCGTTCCTGACTCGGTCCACGCCGGAGGGAGCGCGCGACTTCCTGGTGCCGGTGCGGCTGCGCCCGGGCAACTGGTACGCGCTTCCGCAGTCGCCGCAGCTGTTCAAGCAGCTGCTGATGATCTCCGGCCTGGAGCGCTACTACCAGCTCGTCCGCTGCTTCCGCGACGAGGACTTCCGGGCCGACCGGCAGCCCGAGTTCACCCAGATCGACATCGAGATGTCGTTCGTCACCCGCGAGGACGTCGTCGAGGTGGCCGAGGACCTGGTGGAGCGGCTGTGGGCGGAGATCGCCGGGTATCGCGTGCCGCGGCCGATACCGCGGATGACCTACGCCGACGCCATGGCCAGGTTCGGGTCAGACAAGCCCGACCTGCGATTCGGCTGCGAACTCGCCGACCTGACCGGCTACTTCGCGCAGACGGAGTTCCGGGTGTTCCAGGCCCCGCACGTCGGGGCCGTGGTGATGCCGGGCGGTGCCGCGCAGACCCGCAAGGAGCTGGACGGCTGGCAGGACTGGGCCCGCTCGCGCGGCGCCAGGGGCCTTGCGTACGTGCTGATCGGCGCCGACGGCCAGGTGTCCGACTCGGGCCCGGTCGTCAGGCACCTGTCCGATGCCGAGCGCGCCGGGCTGGCCGACGCCGTCGGCGCGGGGCCGTCGGATTGCGTCTTCTTCGCCGCCGGGCCGCCGAACTCCGCGCGGGAGCTGCTCGGCGCGGCCCGCCTGGAGATCGGGCGCCGCTGCGGCTTGATCGACCCGTCGGCGTGGGCGTTCACCTGGGTGGTGGACGCGCCGATGTTCGAGGACGACGGGTCGGGGGGCTGGACGGCGGTGCACCACCCGTTCACCGCGCCGCTGCCGGAGTGGGCGGACAAGTTCGCCGCCGAGCCCGCCGGGGCACTGGCCGACGCGTACGACATCGTCTGCAACGGCACCGAGATCGGCGGCGGGTCAATCCGGATCCACCGGCCAGACATGCAGCAGCAGGTGTTCGACGTGATCGGGCTGTCCCGGGAGGAAGCCAAGTCGCAGTTTGGCTTCCTGCTCGACGCGCTGCGGTTCGGGCCGCCACCGCACGGCGGGATCGCGTTCGGCTGGGACCGGCTGCTGATGCTGCTGACCGGCCGGGACTCGATCCGCGACGTGATCGCGTTCCCCAAGGCCGCTTCCGGGCTGGACCCGCTGACCGGCGCGCCCACGCCGATCACCCCGGAGCAGCGCAAGGAGGCCGGGATCGACGTGATTCCGCCGGTCGGCGGCCCGGAGGCCTAGCAGGGCTTACCGGGTAGCCGGTGCGGCAGACTCGGTGTCTAACCCAGCAGCCGGGCTGTATCCAGCGCGATCCCGAACGGCTTCGGCAGCCGCATCGGCTCACCAGCGGCGGCCACCTGGCGCTTGCCGTAGCCATCTTCGCCGGGCTGGCTGAACAAGGTGACTGCAGGCGGGCTGGCAAACCGGTCGATCAGCACATAAAGCGGCACACCACCTTGGGCGTACGCCCGCGGCTTGACTTCGCGGTCCCGGCGTCGGCTCCACGGCAAGACCACCTCCGCGACGAGCAGCGTGCCAGGAGAGAGCAATTCGCATTCGCCGAAGGACGGAGGATCCGCCGACGTGACCATGAGATCGGGGATGAGCCGCTCCCTGGTCGCCGGGATATGCACGGTGAGGTATGTATGGAAAATCCAGCCACGCCGACGCTTGAGATCGACAAGTTGATCCATCAGCTTGTCAATGGCTGCCGAGTGCCAAACGCTGCCGGTCGGACTCACGACGAGCTCGCCGTCGATAAGCTCGGCCCGGACGCCTTTAGGCACCTCGAGCTCATACCAGAGCCGCTCGAGCTCGGCGGACCCGTCCGCTGCTGCCGCCGGGTCGGTCCTGGGCATCGCCATCGCCTGTGCCTCCACGTCACGTCTCACCTCCAAGGTACGCCGCTCGCGGGTGTCGGCCTGGGCGCAACGTATCGCCGCGTACCGACAGGCTGTCGGAGCCGCGGGCACTGGGAGGTACTGTCGAACCGTGCCCAGAGTGGATGCCATGTCCGGCAGCTTGTTCGACGACGCGGCGGCCGACGCCGAGCAGGCCGCCGCGCCGCTGGCCGTGCGGATGCGGCCGCGGAACCTGGACGAGGTGATCGGCCAGCGGCACCTGACCGGCGACGGGTCGCCGCTCCGGAAGCTGGCCGACCACGACGCCCCGATGTCGCTGGTGCTGTGGGGCCCGCCGGGCACGGGGAAGACCACCCTGGCGTACGCGATCAGCCAGGTGACGCGGCGGCGGTTCGTCGAGCTGTCCGCGGTCTCGGCCGGGGTCAAGGACGTGCGAGCGGCCATCGACACCGCCCGCAGCGAGCTGGGGCTGACCGGCACGCAGACCGTCCTGTTCATTGACGAGGTGCACCGGTTCAACAAGGCGCAGCAGGACGCGCTGCTGCCGGCGGTGGAGAACCGCTGGGTGTCGTTCATCGGCGCCACCACCGAGAACCCGTCGTTCTCGGTGGTCGGGCCGCTGATGTCCCGGTCGCTGCTGCTCACGTTGCAGCCGCTCGCCGACGAGGACATCCAGGTCGTGATCGACCGGGCGCTGGCCGACGAGCGCGGGCTGGACGGCGGCGTGACCCTCGGCGACGGCGTGGCCGAACAGCTGATCCGCGTCGCCGGCGGCGACGCCAGGCGGGCCCTCACGTACCTGGAGGCGGCCGCGCTTGGCCTGCCGCGCGGCGCGGTGATCGACCTGACCGGGCTGGAGCGCGCGGTCGACCGGGCCGCGGTCCGCTATGACCGGGGCGGCGACCAGCACTACGACGTGATCAGCGCGTTCATCAAGAGCATCAGGGGCAGCGACGCGGACGCCGCGCTGCACTACCTGGCGCGCATGATCGAGGCGGGGGAGGATCCGCGGTTCATCGCCCGCCGGCTGGTCGTGCACGCCAGCGAGGACGTCGGGATGGCCGACCCGTCGGCGCTGCAGACCGCGGTCGCGGCGGCGCAGGCCGTCGAGCTGGTCGGCCTGCCGGAGGCCAGGATCAACCTGGCCCAGGCGGTGATCCACCTGTCGATCGCGCCGAAGTCCAACGCCGTCGTGCGGGCGATCAACGCCGCGCAGGCCGACGTGCAGGCCGGGCTGGCCGGGCCGGTGCCGGTGCACCTGCGCGATTCGAGCTACTACGGCGCGAAACGGATGGGGCACGGGCAGGGCTACCGGTACCCGCACGACTATCCGGAGGGCGTGATTCCGCAGGCCTACGCGCCCGACCAGGTCGCGGGGCGCACGTACTACGAGCCGTCCCGGCACGGCGCCGAGGCCAGGTACGCGGAACGCTCCGAGCGGATCAAGCAGATCCTGGGGCGCGATGGCGATAACGGCCGGGACGCCGGCCCGCCGGCTTCCGGCTAGACAGCCCGCGCTGCACCGGGTTCTGACCTCTTTCCCTGCCCGGCGCCCGGTGCCCAGGCGATAGGGTCGGGCGGGTGACAGACCAGGCAGCGCTCCGAAATCGGAGCAGCCGGTGAACGCCGGGCAGCTCGCGGCCCTCATCGCGGCGGGGTTCTTCGCCCTGGGAATGTGCGCCGTCGTGTTCGTGCTGCTCAGGCTCGCCGGGCTGATTTCGCACGCCAACCGGATCATGACCGACTACGGCGACCGCGCCGGCACCCTGATCGAGCACGCGCAGGCCGCGGTCGACCGGACCAACGAGCAGCTCGAGCGGACCGATTCGATCACCGCCAGCATGGACGAGGTCACGTCCAACATGGCAGACCTCTCCGGGCACGTGGCAGACCTCGCCGGGCTGGCACGGGGCATCTCGGCCGGCTTCGGCACGCCGCTGCTGCGCGTTTCCGCCTTCGTCTTCGGCGTCCGCAGGGCGGTATGGCTGCGCCGCCCGGCCCGCCCGTCCCCGGTGCCCGCGGCCGCGCTTCCGAAGCCGCGGCCCGGCCAGGAGGCGCTGGAGCGGGGTACATCTCGGGAGGCACGGCGATGATACGCAGGCTGTTCTGGCTGATCGCGGGCGTGCTGGTCGGCGTGACCGGCTACCGGCGGGCTACCCGGCTGGCCCGGGCGGTTGCCCTGGGCGGCCCGGGCAGCAGGCGCGCCAGGATGGCGGCGAGGCCGAACGGGCGGGATCTGGCACGCGGCGCGGCTGAGTTTGCCCACGACGTGCGCGAGGGCATGGAGCTGTACACGGATCGTCATCCCCGGCTGGCAGGCCGTACCCTCGAAGGTCAGCAAACACGCGCGCACCGTCCAGGCAGCGCCATCGGCGTCGACAATGCAAAGGAAGGCCGCTGATGGAGTCGGCAGAGATCGCCCGCCGTTTCCTTAACTATTTCTCCCAGCGCGGGCACACCGTCGTCCCCTCGGCCAGCCTCATCGCCGACGACCCCACGCTGCTGCTGGTCAACGCCGGAATGGTGCCGTTCAAGCCGTACTTCCTTGGTCAGCTGGCACCCCCGTTCCGGCGGGCCACCAGCGCCCAGAAGTGCGTGCGCACGGCGGACATCGAGGAAGTGGGCAAGACCACCCGGCACGCGAGCTTCTTCCAGATGCTGGGGAACTTCTCGTTCGGCGACTACTTCAAGGAGCAGGCGATCCCGTTCGCGTGGGAGCTGCTCACCAGCCCGGAATCGGCGGGCGGGTTCGGGTTTCCCGAGGAGCGCCTCTGGGTGACCGTCTTCACCGACGACGACGAGGCGGCGAAGCTCTGGCACGACGAGGTGGGCGTGCCGGAGGACCGGATCCAGCGCCGCGGGCTGGCAGACAATTACTGGAACATGGGCGTGCCCGGCCCGGGTGGCCCCTGCTCGGAGATCTACTACGACCGCGGGCCCGAGTACGGTCGCGAGGGCGGGCCGGTCGTCGACGAAGACCGCTACCTCGAGGTCTGGAACCTTGTGTTCATGCAGTACCAGCTCGCCGCGGTCCGCTCCAAGACGGACTTCGACACCTCGGGCGAGCTGCCCTCGCGCAACATCGACACCGGCATGGGCCTGGAGCGGATGGCCGCCCTGCTGCAGGGCGTGGACAACATCTACGAGATCGACACCATGTGGAAGGTGCTTGACCGTGCCGCCGAGCTCACCGAGCAGCGGTACAGCCATGATCACCGGACCGACGTGGCGCTGCGCGTGGTCACCGACCACGTGCGCACCGCCGTGATGCTGGTCGCCGACGGCGTCGTGCCATCGAACGAGGGCCGCGGGTACGTGCTGCGCCGGATCCTGCGGCGCAGCATACGCAACCTGCGGCTGCTCGCGGGCGCGCAGCGTGGCGGGTCGGGCCGCGGCGAGGACGAGCACTTCATGCACGAGCTGTCCGCCGTGGCGATCGCCGCGCTCGGCGATCAGTACCCGGATCTGCATCGCGACGCACCGCACATCCACACGATCATCGACGCCGAGGAAGCCGCCTTCCTGGGCACGCTGCGCACCGGCAGCGCGATCTTCGACGCCGCCGTCGAGGAGACGAAGCGCCGCGGGCAGGAAACGATCCGCGGCGACCAGGCCTTCCAGCTGCACGACACGTACGGCTTCCCGATCGACCTGACCCTGGAGATGGCGGCGGAGCAGGGGCTGTCCGTGGACGAGCCGGGGTTCCGCAGGCTGATGGGGGAGCAGCAGCAGCGCGCCAAGACCGACGCGGCCGAGAAGAAGACCGGGAATGCGGATATCTCGGTGCTGGCGTCGGTGCTCGACCGCTCGGGGCGGGTCGCGTTCACCGGCTACGACCAGGTAACGGACGAGGCGACGGTCACCGGCCTGCTGGTCAACGGGGTCTCGGTGCCGGCGGCGGCCCAGGGCACCGAGGTCGACGTGGTGCTCGACCGGACCCCGTTCTACGCCGAGGGCGGCGGCCAGCTCGCCGATGCCGGGGTGATCAGATCCCAGGGCAGCGGAGCGGGCGACGGCGCGGAGATCGAGGTGCTCGACGTGCAGACGCCGGTTCCCGGGCTGATCGTCCACCGCAGCCGGGTGACGCTCGGCGAGATCGTCGTCGGTGCCCACGTGCAGGCCGAGATCGACATCGAGCGCCGGCGCGCGATCTCCCGGTCGCACACCGCCACGCACCTGGTGCACCGGGCGATCCGCGGCGCGCTGGGCAATTCCGCGGCCCAGGCGGGCTCAGAGAACTCGCCCGGCAGGTTCCGGTTCGACTTCACCTCCATGGGCGCTGTGCCGCCGTCGGTGCTGAACGACGCCGAGCAAGAGGTCAACCAGGTGCTGATCAACGACCTGGCCGTCCGGGCCTTCCACACCTCGATCGATGAGGCGCGGGCGATGGGCGCGCTGGCCCTGTTCGGCGAGAAGTATGGCGACCAGGTCCGCGTGGTTGAGGTCGGCGACTACTCCAGGGAACTGTGCGGCGGCACTCACGTCGCCCGTTCTGGGCAGCTTGGGCTGGTCAAGATCCTCAGCGAGTCGTCGATCGGCTCCGGCGTGCGGCGCGTCGAGGCGCTGGTGGGCATCGACGCGTTCAAGTTCCTCGCCCGGGAGAGCATTCTGGTCAGCCAGCTCGCCGAGCAGCTGAAGGCGCCGAGGGAAGAGCTGCCGGACCGGGTGGCCACGATCGTGACGCGGCTGCGCGACGCGCAGCGGGACCTGGAACGGCTGAACTCGGCCCGCCTGCTGGACTCCGCGGCGGAGCTCGCCAAGGGAGCCGCCGACGTGGCCGGGGCGGCGCTCGTCGCGCACCGGGCCCCGGACGGCGTCGCGGCCGACGGCATCCGCAAGCTCGCGCTCGACATCCGCGGCCGTCTCGCCGCCGACGGCCCCGGGGTGGCCGTCGTGGTCGGCGTGCCCGCGGACCGGCCGACGGTCGTGGTCGCGGTCAACGACGCCGGGCTCGCCCGTGGCCTCACCGCCGGGGCGTTGGTGCTGGTCGCGGCCGGGGCGCTCGGCGGCCGTGGCGGCGGCAAGGACGACGTGGCCCAGGGTGGCGGAGCGCCGCTTGGGGACGGTGCGGCGCAGGCGATTCAGGCGTCGTTCGAGGCGGTTCGCGCGGCCATTGCGGACATACTGGGGTCGGGTAGCGTACGGTGAGACCGTGCTGCGGCCATATCGTTGCCGGGGCGAGACCTGGCGTTCGCGGAGCCTTCAGTTGAGGGCTGGCGTCCGGCTTGCCATCGACGTCGGCTCGGTCCGGATCGGGGTGGCTCGCTGTGACAGCGAGGGCCGGCTCGCGAGCCCGCAGGCCATGGTGCCCCGCGGCCGCGGCGATCTGGACGCCATCAGCAGCCTGGCCGTTGCCGACAACGTCATCGAGATCATCGTTGGGCTGCCCGTCGGCCTCTCCGGACGCGAAGGGCAGGCGGCCGCGGGCGCCAGGACGTTCGCCGGTTGGCTGGCCGAGCGGGTCACGCCGGTCCCGGTCCGCCTGGTTGACGAGCGCTTCACCACGGTCATCGCGCACGACGCACTGCGCCAGAGCGGCAGCGACGCAAGGGGCCGCCGCCCTAAAGTGGACAGCGCTGCCGCTGCATTGCTCCTTCAGGGAGCGCTCGACCTGGAGCGCTCCACGGGCCAGCCAGCGGGGGAACTGGTCGGCGCGGCAACGGGAGGTGCTAGGTGACCGGCGATTGGCAGGAGGACTGGGCGGAGCGCCCAGAGCCGCCCACCCCACCTCCCTCGTCACGGGGCCGGCATAGCCGCCCGCCGCAGGACTACGGCGACCAGGACGAGTACGCACCGGCGGACGAGTACCCACAGCCAGACCCTTACGCGACGCCGACCCCGTACGATCAGCCCGACCCGTACGGCCAGCCCGGCCCGTACGGCCAACCGGACACGTACCCTGGCCCGGGCCAGTTCGGCCCGCCCGATCCGTATGCGACAGCGGACCACCCTGCTCAGCTGGATCCGCTCACCGCCCCCGGCCGGTTTGCCCCGCCCGATCCGCTGACTGCCCCCGGCCGGTTTGCGCCCGACCCGTCCGCCGTGGCGGATCCGTATGCCACCAGGCCGCACCGCGTTCCGGCACCCGAGCCAGGGCCCCCGATCGGCCCTCCAGACGCTGCCGCCACCCAGGCGTACGACCGGCCTGCCTACCCGCCAGCAGATCCTTACGGTGGCCAGAGCCAGGGCAGGCACGGTTCCCCGGCCGCTCCGGCAGGCCCCGGCGATCAGAACGGCTACGGTCCCGGCGATCAGAACGGCTACGGTCCCGGCGGCCAGAACGGCTACGGTCCCGGCGGCCAGAACGGCCACGCCCGGACGGACTCATACGACCCGCCATCCGCGCCGCAGGGCCGAAACGGCTACGGCCCGCCCGATTCCTTTGACGCGCCCGCCGGGCGCGGCAGCAGCAACGGTCACGGGACCGCGAGCTACGCACAGCCGGACGACGGCCCGTTCCGGTGGCGGCCGTCGCCGGAAACATCCGGGCCGCAAGGCCTGGCGCCGCTTCCCGAGTTTCAGGGCGGGCCAGATCGCGGGCCCTCGCCGGCGCCTCGCGACTGGGATCCGCCCCATGAGCGTGACTGGGATCCGCCGCAGCAACGTGACTGGGACCCGGGCCCGGACGACAGCGCCGTCGGCCTGGCCGAGCCCGTCTCCGGCCCGATGCCGCCCGGCCCGGTGCCGCCCGGCCCGGCCCGGCCCGGCCCGGCGCGGCCCGGCGCGAGGAAGCGCGGAGCGGACCAGCGGGACGAGCCGCAGGACTGGGATGACGCTCCGCAGGCCCGCCCGGGGGGCGGGAATGGCGGGGGCGGGCTCGTTCCCGGATTCGGGGACTCCGGCTCCGGGCGGGGAAGGGGCGGGCGGAAGCGGCGCCGGGTGGGCCGGGTGCTCGCTCCGATGCTCGCCCTGGTGCTGCTCGTGGTGCTGGGCATCGGCGGCTACAAGATCTACCGGCACTTCCAGTCCCCGGACTTCACCGGGCCGGGGACCGGAGACGTCACCGTTCAGGTGCTGAACGGCGACACGGCCACGTCGCTGGCCCCACGGCTGGTTAAGGCGGGGGTCGTGGCCAGCACCAAGTCGTTCGTCAGCGCCGCGAAGGACAGCAAGAACCCGGCTGGCCTTCAGCCAGGGTTTTTCCGGCTGCACCACCACATGAACTCGGCGCTGGCGTACGCCCTGCTGCTCAACCCGAAGGCACGGATCCAGAGCGTGGTCGCGATCCCCGAGGGCCTGCGGGAGACGCAGATCCTCACCACGCTCGAGCAGAAGACTGGCACGTCGGCCAGCGCGTTCGCCAAGGCCCTGACGGACACCTCGGCGCTGGGCCTGCCGTCCTACGCCAATGGCAAGGCGGAGGGTTACCTGTTCCCGGCCACCTACAACTTCAACCCCGGGACCAGCGCGCTCAGCATGCTGCAGACCATGGTGGCGCGGTACAACCAGGAAGCGACCAGCATCAACATCACCGCGGCCGCGAAGACGGCGCAGCTCACGCCGAACCAGGTCATCACCGTGGCCAGCATCCTGGAAGCCGAGGCCGGGGCCCCGAAGTACTACGCGGACGTCGCCGAGGTGATCTACAACCGGCTGAACGACGGCATGTTCCTGGGCCTGGACAGCACCGTGAACTACGCGCTGCACCGGTTCGGGGTCAGCCTCACCACCACGCAACTGCACGTCAACTCGCCGTACAACACGTTCATCCACAAGGGGCTGCCGCCCGGCCCGATCGACAGCCCGGGCAACGCGGCGATCGAGGCCGCGCTGCACCCGGCGCACGGCCCGCTGCTCTACTTCGTCACCGTGAACATAAAGACTGGCCTGACCAAGTTCGCCACTACCGCGGCCGGATTCCAGCAGCTCGAGAACGAGTGCAACCAGAACAACTCATGCTGAGACCGCCGCGATGAAGGCGGCCGTGCTCGGCTCGCCGATCGGCCATTCCCTCTCGCCGGTGCTGCACCGGGCCGCCTACCGGGCGCTTGGCCTGACGGGATGGACCTACGACGCGATCGAGTGCGACGAGGCCGGGCTGC
>Ga0209169_10001687_pt1 | contig 13453 bp, 11 predicted proteins | sample HubBroMetageWRM4_FD_188346 | JGI IMG/M metagenome (GOLD analysis project Ga0209169, IMG submission 188346) | Warmed soil microbial communities from the Hubbard Brook experimental Forest, New Hampshire - Hubbard Brook CCASE Soil Metagenome WRM 4... | ecosystem: Environmental > Terrestrial > Soil...
TTTGGGCATGAACGAGGCGTAGACCCCCTGGTCCAGCGCCACCTCCTTCATCGCCAGCCGGAAAGACATCACGTTGTCGGCCGTGGTCAGCGCGTCGGCGTAGCGCAGGTCGATCTCCTGCTGGCCGGGTGCTCCCTCGTGGTGGCTGAACTCCACCGAGATCCCCATGCTCTCGAGCATGTCGATCGCGCTGCGCCGGAAGTCGTGCGCGATGCTGTGCGGGGTGTGGTCGAAGTATCCGCCGTTGTCGATCGGCTGCGGCTTGATCCCCGGCTCCGGCCTCTCGCGCAGCAGGAAGAACTCAATCTCCGGGTGGGTGTAGAAGCTGAACCCGAGATTGGCCGCGCGGCCGAGCGCGCGCTTGAGGACATGGCGCGGATCGGCGTAGGACGGGCTTCCGTCCGGCATCAGGATGTCGCAGAACATGCGGCCGACCGCAGCCTCGCCGCGCAGCGGCATCAGCTGGAACGTTGACGGGTCCGGCTTAGCGATCATGTCGGCCTCGTAGACCCGGGCAAAGCCCTCGATCGCCGATCCGTCAAACCCGATACCCTCGGCAAACGCTCCCTCGAGCTCGGCCGGTGCGACCGCCACAGACTTCAGGTAACCGAGCACGTCGGTAAACCACAACCGGACAAACCGGACGTCACGCTCCTCGAGCGTGCGCAGCACGAACTCTTCCTGCCTATCCACGTCGTCAGTCTGCCCCGCCCGTGTTTCCGGCGCGTTAACCGCCCCCCACCTCAGCGGCCGTTCGCCGCGAGGCGGCCAATCTGCTCGTTGAGGTAGCGCAGCTGCTGGAGGTTGGTTGCCGCCTGGGCTGCAGCCCGGTACGCCTCGAGCGCTGCGGCATCATCGCCGGCCATCTCGAGCAGGTGGGCGCGGACAGCGTGGAAACGGCGATCGGCGTTGATCCGGGGGTCGGCGTCGAGACCGTCGACCAGTTCGAGGCCCGCCCGGGGCCCGGCGATCATACTGACGGCGACGGCGTGGTTGAGCGCGACGACGGGGTTGTCGTCCAGGCGCAGGAGCACCTCGTAGAGGGCGGCGATCTGGGGCCAGTCGGTTGCCTCGGCGCTCACGGCCTCGTCGTGGACCGCGGCGATCGCCGCCTGGAGCTGATACGGCCCGGTCGGTCCGCGAGGAAGCGCGGCAGTGAGGAGCGCGGTCCCTTCGGTGATGAGACCTCGGTCCCACCGGCTGCGGTCCTGTTCCGCCATCGGAATGAGCGACCCGTCGGCGGAGGTGCGGGCCCGGTGCCGAGCGTGCACGAGGAGCATCAAGGCGAGCAGCCCGCTCACCTCGGTATCGTCGGGCAGCCCGGCATGCAGGGCCCTGGCGAGGCGGATCGCCTCGTCTGCCAGGTCGACTCGCATCAGGGCCGTCCCTGCCGTAGCGGCGTAGCCCTCGTTGAAGATCAGGTACAGGATCCGGAGGACCGCCTGCAGCCGGGTCGGCAGGTCGTCGAGGGCCGGCAAAGCAAAGGGTGTGCCGCTGTCTTTTATCGACTGCTTTGCGCGGGTGATCCTGCGGGTCACGGTCTGCTCAGACCCGAGCAGGGCGCGCGCGATCTCGGCCGCGCTGAGCCCTCCGACCGCCCGCAACGTGAGCGCGATCTGGGACGCCGTCGACAGCGACGGGTGGCAGCACATGAACAGCAAGACGAGCGTGTCGTCCGCCTCGCCCGCTTGGCGCTCGCCCACCTGGGCTGCGCCGCGCTCGGTTAGCGCCCATTCGGCGACCGCGTCTTCCCGGCGGCGGCGAGCCTGCTCCGAACGCAGCATGTCGGTGAGCCGACGTGACGCGACCGAAATGAGCCACGCCTTAGGGTTCTCAGGCAGCCCATCTCGCGGCCACTGGATCGAGGCTGCCAGCAGCGCCTCCTGTGTGGCGTCCTCGGCCAGGTCGAAGTGGCCGTAACGGCGGACTACCGCGCCGAGGACCTGCGGCGCCAGTGGGCGCAGCAGGTCCCCAAGCCCGGAAGCTGGCAACACCAATCGCCCTTCGCGTTCAGCCTTCGAAGTCGGGCTGGTGCTCGTCGACCGGCCTTACATCCGCATAGGCCCGCGCCCGGATGTGCTCGGGGCCCGGGCAGCTGCCAAGCCGAGAGGCGATCTCGGTCGCCCGGTCGAAGCTCTCACACTCCACGACCCAGTAGCCGGCGAGCACCTCCTCGGCCTCGGCGTACGGCCCGTCGGTGACCATAGGAGTCCCCTCCTTGAACCGGATTCGCCGAGCGTGCACTGGAGCGCTCAGGCCTCGGGTTTCGACCAGCTCGCCCGAGTCCAGCAACTCCTGGTTGAACGCTTGCATGAACTCCCCCAGCGCCGCCCAATCCTCTTGGGTCCAGGCTGGCTGCGCCGAGGGCTGCCCGACCATCTCCTGGTAGTGCTGCTGTGAGGCGAAAGTCAAGATCATGTACTTCACCGCAGAATCCTTTCCACCCGGCGGCACCCCTCTGATGCCTTCCCCCTAGACGTCGGAGCCCTGCCCTGTTACCGGACATCATCAGCGGGTTCACGAGGTTGCGGCCGCCTGCAGCGTGCGCCGCGCCGGATGATGCGTGCGTCGCCCACTCACAAGTGTGACAGCGATCGGGGATGCCGCCGTTGGGAGCGGAGGACGAGAGCGTCGACGGTAGATTGCCAGTTCGAAAACAAGTCGCATTTCTAGATATGCCATGGTATGGTTAATCGAACAAGGGATCGGAGGTGCCATGACGGACAGCCCCGCCAGCGCCAGCGGTGACCAGCCGCCTGCAAAGGCAGGGATGACTGTCCAGGATCTGATCGCCCGGCTGGAGGCCGACGGTGAGCTGAGCGCCGAGGATGTCGTCGCGCTGGCTCGGCTCGACGACCGCGCCGACGCTGGCGGCGGCTGCTGGGACGATGACCCCGGCCCTGCGCTTGACGGCGACCCCTGGGACGACAGCCCCGACGCTAGCGGCCGCCCCTGGGACGACGACCCCGGCCCTGAGCTTGACGGCCATCCGCCCGACGACGGACAGGCCTCACCGCCCGTTGCCGAGGTGTGGGATGCCGGGTTCAACCATCACATACCGGGCGAGCCGGGATACGGGTTTGCATCTGGAGGCCTGTTCGACCGGATGCTGCCGGGCCGGGAACTCGCCGCCTTCACCGGCACCGCGCTGCGCGACGGCCTGGACCGGCTCAGCGACGGCGAGCTGATCGGGTTCCTGTGCGCGACCCATCGGAACACCTCCTGGCAGCAGGCTGCCGAGCTGACCGCGGTCACGAACCTGGACCAGCGTCGGGCCGGCACCGATGGTGCTCCCGGCGAGCACGTCACCGACGAGGTCGCCGCCGCGCTGAAGCTGACCCCGCGCGCCGCCGACGGGTTGCTGGCCCTGGCGGCCGGGATCGCCCGGCTGTCACAGGTGCCCGCGGCACTGGCCGCGGGTCTGATCGACAGGTCCCGGGCGGAGGTGTTCGTCCGCGAGTTACTCCCGCTCGATGACGAACTGGCGGTGCGGGCCGAGGCGATGGTGATGCCTCGTGCCCCCGACTTGACCACCGGACAGCTGGCGTGGGCGCTGCAGCAAGCCGTCGCGGCCGTGGACCCGGCCGCTGCCGAGCGTCGGAAGAAGCGATCGGAGCAAGACGCCCGGGTAGAGGTGTGGATGGAGCCGGGCCGCGGCACAGCCGCAGTGGCCGGCCGCGACCTGCCCGCCACCGAAGTGATCGCCGCCGACAAGCGGCTGACGGCTGCCGCTCGGTGGCTCAAGGCGCGCGGCGCCGACGGCACCATGGACTGGTTGCGCTCCCGGGCCTACCTCGCCTTCATAAACGGCTACAGCCTCGACAACCTCCTGGCCGACCTGCTCGCCAGCGAGGCAGGTGCCCAGGATCAGCGCGTCGACGGCAGCTGCGATGCCGCCGGTGCACCCGGCGCGTCCGGCGCTCCCACCGCTGACGACTCTGCCGTGGAGGCAACCGTTGGCGACGGCGACGCTCCGAGCACGGGCTGCCCGGCAGGCGGCAATCAGCTCCCGACCGAGCTTGCCACGCCTGCCGCCCCGCCCGGCCTGGCCGCGCTGGCCGGCACGGTCAACCTGACTATGCCCGCGTTGGCGTGGCTCGGTCTGTCCGATGTGCCCGGAGAGGCCGGCGGGTTCGGCGCGCTGGACGCCGGCACCTGCCGTGACCTGACCGCCGTGCTCGCCGCCAACCCAGCCACGCGCTGGTGCGTGACCCTGGTCAGGCCGGACGGGAGGCCGATCGCCCACGGGTGCGCCCGCGCCGGACCCGGCCCGCCGGGCAACGGCGACCCGGCGGCCTGGCTAGCCAAGGTGAAGATCGTCCCGATCGAAGCCGGTGCCTGCGAGCACCGGCGGGAATCGGCCGGCTACCAGCCCTCCAACACCCTGCGGCACGTGATCAAGATCCGCAGCCGGCGCTGCGGGTTCCCCGGCTGCCGCCGGCCGGCGGTCGCCTGCGACGACGATCACACCATCCCCTACGACAAGGGTGGCCGGACCTGCGAGTGTAATTTGTACCCTTTGTGCCGCCGGCATCACCAGGCCAAGCAAGCACGAGGCTGGCGCCTCGAGCAACCCGAACCCGGCACCCTCATCTGGACGCTCCCGAGCGGGCGCCAGTACACCGTCACCCCTGAGATCTATCCGGTCTGATCGCCACCACCCCGAGCCGTACCCGCTCTGGCCGCTGCCCCCCGGCCTGATCTGCTCGCTCGGTCAGCCGGTACCGACGACGTGGCCGATGAGATAGATGATCAGGACGACGGCAGCGTTTAGCGGCAGCTGTCGCAGAACACCGCGAATGACGGGCCGACCGGTGAGTCGCGCGAAGAACACGCCGCCGGCGCACGCGAAGACCGCGGCCAAGGCCAGGGCGGCGGGCAGTGAGGCGAACCCAAGCAGGTAGGGCAGCAGCGCGATCAAGGCCCCGGCCGCGAAGCTGGCGAGTACCGCCGCGGCTGCGGTGACCGGCGAGGAGAGGTGGCGGTGGTCCGCGCCGAACTCCTCGCGCAGGAGGACGGTCAGTGCCTGTTCGGGATCGGCCGAGACCTGACGGGCCACCGAGTCGGCGAGTCCGGCAACGAAACCGTGAGAGCGCAGCAGCTTACTCAGCCGTGCTTCTTCTGCGTCAGGCTGGAGTAGCAACCGCATGCCCGCCTCATGGGCCTGCGCCCGCACCAGTTCGTTGTGCGACGAGACCGCCGCATACCGGCCGGTGGCCATGGACAACGCGGCTGCCGCCAGCCCGGCCAGGCCGGTAAGGACGATGGCGTGCGGGCTGGCACCACCTGCACTCACCCCGGCGATCAGCGAGGCGTTGACGGTCAGGCCAACCATGGCTCCCGACGCCGGCCCTAACCACCCGGCGGGCAGGTGGCCAGGCTGTTCGGGCTGGCTGGCCTTGGCAGGGGTGATCGCCGCGGCGGCTTCTATCGCGTCGCTGAACGGGCGGCGTGTGTCGGCTTCCTGCTCGCCCAGCGCGGGCGGGCTGGCTTGTGCCGTCATGGCTGCGGCCTCCCTTCGGGCTCGACGCTCAGTGCCCCTTCGGGCTCGACGCTCAGTGCCCCGTCGAGCTCGCCGCTCAATGGCGTGGTGTAGATCGCGGCCAGGTCGTCATCGGCGTGCCCGGCGGCGGCCGCCCGGCGCCAGCGCGGCAGCAGCGCCCCGGTGAGGGCGAGCTCGGCGCCGCTTGCCTGCGCGGCCTGCGCCGCAAGCTCGGCGTCCTTCAGCGCATGCTTCAGCGCGAACGAGGGAGCGAAGTCACCCGCCAGCATGCTGCGGGCCTTTTGCATCGCGTAGGGCGAGCCGAGCGGCGTGGACTCCAGCAGGTCCACGACCGAAGCGGGATCCAGGCCGAGCTCGCGCGCAAAGGCGAGAGTCTCCGCCGTGGTCTCGGTGAGGTCGGCGAGCCAGTTGTTGATAACCAGCTTGGCCCGGGTGCCGTTCCCGGCCGGGCCTAGCCAGGCGGTCGCCCGGCCGAGCGTGGCGAACACCGGGGCCAGGACCTCCTGCAGCCCATCCGGGCCGCTCGCCAGGATTGTCAGCTGCCCGGCCTCGGCAGGCCCGCGGCTGCCGGAGACGGGGGCGTCGACGAAGGCCACCCCGGAACGGGTCGCGGCATCGGCGAACCGCTGCGTCCACTCCATCCCGACGGTGGCCATCTGCACCCAGATCAAGCCCGAGCCTGCCGTCAACCCGCCGAGCCCGTTCCACACCTGCTCGGTGGCCGGCCCATCGGCCAGCATGGTGATGAGGATCCCGGCGCCCCGCACGGCCTCGGCCGGGCTTGCCGCCAGGGAGGCACCGTCGTCGGCGAGGGCGCTCGCGCGGGTGGCGGTGCGGTCCCATGCCCGAACGTCAAAGCCGGCCCGGGCCAGGTTGGCGGCCATCGGGCCGCCCATGCGCCCGGTGCCGAGGAACGCGATCGCCGGGGTGGGCGCTTGGTGGCCGGTAGTTGTGGTTGGTTGTGACGAGCGCTGAGTGGTGATCATGACATGCCTTCCGGGGTGGGGCCGCCAACCGGCACGGCGGCGGCCATGATGTGGTCGATCTCGGCCAGGTCGGCCTGGCCAATGAGCTTGGCTCAGCTGCAGCAAGCTTCACGCTCGCCAGGGTGAGCCGACGTCACACGGCCGGGTGAATCCTCAGCCTCCGGCGGCGATCCCCAGGGCCGAGCTCAGCGCGGCAATGATCGCTCCGCCGACGGTGATCGCCAGGAACGACCGGGCGAAGCTGGTGTGGAAGAACCTGTGCCGCAGCCAGGCGAGGACAAGCAGCTCACTGGCCACCACCGCGATCGCAACGCTGATCGCGGCGCCATAGCCGGAGATGAGGAACGGCAGGGTGTGGAAGATGCCTCCGGCAAACGTTCCGCCGCCGGTGATCGCGCCGCGCAGTACCGGGCTGCCGCGGCCGGTCAGGTCCCCGGTGTCGGACAGGCCTTCGGAGAAGGCCATGCTCACCCCCGCGCCCAGGGCGGTCGCGGCCCCGGTGAAGAACGCGGTCAGCGGGCGGTGGGTGGCCAGGGCCACGGCGAAGATGGGCGCCAGGGTCGACAGCGATCCGTCCATCAGCCCGCTGAGCGCGGGCTGGACGCGCGTGAGCAGGAACGACTGCGCCTTGCCCGCTTCGGGCAGATCACGCTGCTGGACTGCGTTGCGTGCGGCGGCCTGGGTATTGGTGGGTTCCGGTGAGGTCCGGACCGTTGCCACGGCGTTCATGTCGGGTCACCTTCCGTTAGTGCGTTCCGCGGCCCGCGGCCCGCCAGGAATCAGGTCACGGCCAGCGTCACGCCCGGCCGGGTGAGCCGGCGTCACACAGGGAGGTGATTCGCGAAGATCAGGGCCTTCGCGCGGAAGGTGCCAGCAGGCCGAGGTCACGGGCCCGCTCTACGGCCTCGTGGCGGCGGTGCACGCCGAGCTTGTCGTAGACGTGGCGCATGTGCGTCTTGACGGTGTTCACCGACAGGTAGAGCTGGTCGGCGATCTCGGGCGCGGACAGCTTGGTGGGCAGGTAGCGCAGCACGCGGACCTCGCTGTGACTAAGCGGCTCGCGCAGGCCCCGTTCCGCTCTCTCCCTGCCATCTCTCTCCGTGCCATCGTCCGGTGCCGGCTTCCGCCCGGCCAGCAGGTTGAGGATTTCGGAGATGAACGCGGCGTGCGTGGTGCCCAGCCGGCGGTGGCGCTCGAGAAGCCCCGGCGCCGGGTCGAGCAGGAACGGGAACGCCAGGTTTTCTGGCTGGGCGAGATCGAGAGCGTGCTCCAGAGCACGCCGGGCGGCCGCCGCATCGCCGAGCGCGTCACGCGCGATCGCGTGCAGCAGGAACGCCTGAACCTCCCAGAGATGAGCGTTCACCAGACTGACGGAGCCGTCGATGACGGGGGCCAGCGCGACCGTCGCGGCTCCAGGATTGTCCTGGGCGAGCCGTAGTGCCGCCGTCGCGTTGCGCATCTCCCAGCTGTCGCGTTCCGGTCCGTCCATCCCGGCCAGTGCCTCGTCGACCCGCTGCGTCTCGCCCAGCCGCACCAGCGCCTGCAGCACGTGCGAGCGCAACCTCCTGGCGAGCGTGTGCTGTGTGACGAGCTCGTTGGCCAGCCGTTCGGCCGCCCGGAACGGGCCGAGTGCGGCGTGAGGCCGCCCGCTCACGAATTCCAGCAGGCCGCGGGCATAGTGCATCCGCATTGCGGCGGCCGGCTCGACCTCGGCCCGGAGAATACGCTCGGCCTGCTCGAGCGACCGCTCTCCCTCTTCGAGCCGGCCCTGCGCAACCAGCGCCATACCCAGCGCCAGATAGGCGACACCGGTGATCGGCTCGGCGGTCCAGCCGTGCCGCTCGGCCAGCTCGATGGCCTGCGTGCTCAGCAGCGCTCCCCGCAGGAAAGACCGCCAACTCACCAGCTGCGCCCAGTGCGCCAGGCCGGTGGCCTCCAGGAACGGCCGGCCGAGCCGGCGGGCGAGGGCGATGCCCTGGTCGAGGTGTTTATCCGCATCGTCGAAGCGAGCAGTCCACACCTCGGCGGTGCCAAGGTTGATCAGCGCCAGCGCCCGTAGTTCCTCCTCGAGCCCAAGGCGCGAAGAGTCGGCAGCCGCGGCCGGTGCCAGCAGCTGCTGCGCCTGCTCGGCCACCGCATCCAGGTCGCCCCGCTGGCGGGCAAGACGCATGCGCACGACGGCGAGCACTACCTGCGAGTGCTCACGCCGTTCCGCGGGCACAGATGGCAGCCTCTGCGTTGCCAGCGTCAGATACCGCTCCGCCTCCTCCAGCGACCCGTGGAACAGCTGGACCCCGGCCATCCGCGCCGCCAGCTCCGCATCCGCCGCGATCACGTCTGCCGGGAACTGCGACAGGAGGTCGTACGCGGTGGTGCCCAGCCCGGCCAGCCCGAGGCCGACCCAGTGGCCCGACAGCAGGCTGCCGGCCAGCTCCCAGTCCTGGGCTGCCTGGGCATGCCGGACCGCCTCGACCGGGTATCCGTGGTCCCCGTACCATCGCGCGGCCGCGGCGTGCAGCGCGGGCAGGTCGGCCGGCGCGGTGCCACGCAGCTCCAGTTGCAGCAGGTCGGCGAACAGCCGGTGGTAGCGGAACCAGGACCGCCGCGCATCCAGCGAGACCACGAACGTGTTGGCCTGCTCCAGCTGCTGCAGGAGCCGCTCTCCGCCGGAATCCCCGGTGAGCAGGTCGGCCAGCTCCCCGTTCACCCGTTCCAGCACCGAGGTACGCAACAGCAGCCGCCGGACCGGCTCGGGCTGGCGGTCGAGCACCTCGGCCAGCAGGTACTCGGCGACCGTCCGCTCGCTGCCCGAGAACTCGGCCGCGAACCGGTCCGGGTCCGGATGCCCCGCCAGCGACAGCGCCGCCAGCCGCAGCCCCGCCGCCCAGCCCTCCGTCCGGTCATGCAACGACTCAAGGGCCGGGCCGGACAGCGGTATCCCGGCCGACTCGAACAGCGCCCGCGCCTCGTCGCGGTTGAAAAGCAGATCGGCCGCCCGGATCTCGGTCAGCTCCCCCTCCAGCCGCAGCCGGTGCAGGCCCAGCCGCAGGTCATGGCGGGTGGCGAGGACGAACCGCAGCCGCGCGGGCGCGCGCATCACCAGCAGCTCGAGCTGGCGCAGCGCCTCGGCCGCACGCAGCTCATGCACGTCGTCGATCACCAGCCAGACCCGGTCCTCAAGTCCGCCGAGATCTTCCAGAAGCCGCTCGACGACCGCCCAGCCGTCCAGATCCGGGGCCGCCGTCAGCGGCCGCACCAGCTTTGACCCCGGGGCCGTGGCCCGCAGGGCGTCGAGCACCGACAGCCAGAACTGCTGCGGGTCGCGCTCCTCGCCCGGCACCTGAACCCACGCGGCGCGCTCTGCCAGGCCCGTCTCGCCGATCCAGGAGCGCAGCAGGAGCGTCTTCCCGCTTCCCGCTGGCGCGGAGACCTCGGTTACCCGGCGCGCCCGGCCAAGAAGTTCGAAGAGCCCGGGGCGGAAGACCACTCCATCCCGGACAGCGGCGGCCGGAGTGCTGGCGGTACCGGACCGTTCGGCAGGCCCCACGGCGTCCTCCTCGACAGGCCTACCCTACGTCCGCTCCACCGGCCGCTACCCCTACGTCCGCTCCACCGGCCGCTACCCGTACGTCCGCTCCGGCCGGTCGAGCTTGAGCCGCGTACCCGGGCCCGATTCACCCGGCCGTGTGACGCCGGCTCACCCTGCCGGGCGTGAGCCTTGGTGATGACCGGTGCAGACGAGCAGGAACTGGAGCCGACATGAGTCCCACCATCGCAGCGCCAAGGCCATCGACCGCTCCTGACAGAGCGCGCGATCGCGCGAGACGAGGCATTCCTCGCAAGGCGGCGTTTTGGCTGGTCGCGCTCGTGCTGAGCGCCACCATGCTGGGCACGACGCTGCCCACCCCGCTGTATGACATCTACCAGGCTCGCTGGCACTTCTCTGCGGCCGTGGTCACGGCCACCTTCGCCGTCTACGCTGCCGCGGTCCTGGTCACCCTGCTGCTGGCCGGGCGGTCCTCGGACCAGGCAGGGCGCAAACCGGTGCTCGCCGCCGCCCTGGGGGCCAGCGCGCTGAGCACGGTCGTGTTCATCTTCGCCCCGGACGTGGGCGCGCTCGTCGCCGCTCGCATCGTTTCCGGGTTGTCGGCCGGCCTGATGACCGGTACGGCGACCGCCACGCTCACCGAGCTGATCCCGGCCTCGGCCAGCCGCCGGGCCTCGCTGGTGGCCACGGCCGCGAACATGGGCGGTCTCGGCCTCGGTCCCCTCATCGCCGGTCTGTTCGCCCAGTACGCACCCCATCCCACCGTGCTCGTGTTCGAGGTGTACCTGGGAGTGCTCGCGGCCGCGGGCGTGTGCCTGCTGCTCGTCCCCGAAACGGTGACTGCCCGCAGGCGGCCCACCCTGCGTTTCGCCGGGCTGGGCATTCCCGAGCGCGGCCGGGACGAATTCATCGCCGCCAGCGTCGCCGCGTTTGCGGCCTTCGCCCTGCTGGGACTGTTCAGTTCGCTCGTCCCCGGCTTCATAGGCGGCGTGTTGCACCAGACAAGCCACGCAGTACAGGGCGGTGTCGTATTCCTGTTGATGGCGGTGGGGACCGTCACCCAGATCCTGCTCTCCCGGTTTAACAGCCGCCGGGTCGTGCTGTCCGGCCTGGGCCTGTTCCTGGCCGCGCTGGCCCTGATTCTCGCCGCGCTCGCCCGGGCTGAGATTTCGCTGTTCCTGGCCGGCACCGTCGTCGGCGGGGTCGCCGTGGGCGCCATCTTCCTCGGCAGCCTCGCCACCGCCAATCGCCTGGCCCCGCCCGGCCAGCGCGGCCAGGTCATCTCCGCCTTCTTCGTGGCGTGCTACACCGGCCTGATCGTCCCGGTGGTCGGCGTCGGCGTGCTGACGGAGTTCACCAGCACCTTCCCGGCCGTCCTCGCGCTCTCGATCCTGCTTGCCGCCCTGTCCCTGTTCTCCCTGGCGAGCATCGCAAAGGCGCCCGAGTCGGGCCGGGCAGTACGCGAATGACCGCCGGGCGCGGCCGGCGGCAGCCGGCCGATTACGAGATCCTTTTCGGCGGTCACCTGGGCACGACGATGCTGCGGGCGTTCCCTGCGCTGCACGCGGAGAGGCGGGGCGGCGACACCCTGTTGCGGGGTGCTGCCCTGGATCAGGCCGCGCTCTACGGCGTGCTCGCCCAGGCCGAAGCGCTCGGGCTCGAATTGCTCGAGGTCCGCCGCCTGCCTGCAGCCGCCGCCGCCGCCGCCTGATCACAGCCGCCGCCTGGCTGCAGTCGCCGCCCACCTGCCTGCAACCGCCGCCGCCTGTTCGCAGCCGTGGCCGCCCGCGGGGTGAGCCGTACAGGATGATGTAACGCCGACGCGTGCGTTGACCACTCACGGGTGTGACAGCGATTGAGGGATGCCGCTGATGGGAGCGGAGGACGAGCCGGTCCGGTCGATCGGGACCGATCCCGCGGCGTTCACCGAGTTCTACCGCGCCCACGTGGACGAGGTGACCCGGTTCGTAACCCGCCGGGTGGCGGACCCGCAGCTGGCCGCAGACCTGACCGCGGAGGTGTTCCTCGCGGTGATCGAGGCCGCAGCCAGCTACCGGGGTTCCTTTGGCGGCCCCCGGACCTGGCTGTTCGGCATCGCGCGCAACGTCATCGCCTCCGAGTTCCGCCGCTCCGCCCGGGAACGCCGCGCCCAGCAGGTGATCGCCGGGCGCAGGCTGCTCGACTCCGACGACATCGATCGCCTGACGGCGAGGATCGACGCGTCCCGGCGGGTGCGCGAACTGCACGCGGAACTGGGGGCCCTGCCGGAGAGCGAGCGGGCCGTGCTCGAGCTGGTATCGGTCGACGGGCTCACCGTGGCCGAGGCCGCCGCGGCGCTGAACATCAAGCCGGTCGCGGCCCGGGTACGGCTGCACCGCGCCCGCCGGGCCCTCCGGTCCACGTCGTCGCGCTCGTTTCAGCTCGTCGTCGACACAGAGGTAGTGCCGTGAACGTTGACGAAATGCCGCAGCCACGGGGCCGGTTCGAGAACCGGCTCGAGGCCGAGCTCGTCCGGGTGGTCGCCGAGCGGGCCGCGGCCGTGCCGGGGACGCTAGGTGCGCAAGGAACGGCGGCGAAGTCCCGGACGGCGGTGGTGTGGGCGCGCTCCCCCGGCCCAGTCGAACGAATCGCGGGTCGGCTGCTGCGCTCGCCGGGCCTGGCCCGGGCGCTGGTGACCACGCCGTCGCTGCTGCTGCCCTGGCTGATCGCCAGCGCCGCGGTCCTGGCCGCAGGAGCGGCTGCCACGATCGGCACCGGCAAGCCGATGGTGGCGGTGCTGGCCCCGGCGGTGGCGGCGGCGGGCATCGCCTACGCGTACGGCCCCGGCATCGACCCGGCGTGGGAACTGTCGCGCAGCTTGGCGGTCAGCGACCGCATGGTGCTGCTGGTCCGCGCGCTGGCCGTGTTCGGCCTCGACGCCGGGCTCGGCCTGGCCGCTTCGGCGGCGTCGGCGCGCGCGGTGGGCATCACGTTCGGCTGGCTGGTGCCGATGACCGCGCTGTGCTGCCTGACGCTGGCCGTCGCGACCGTGGCCCGGTCGGCCAACACGGGCGTCGGCGCCGGCCTGGCCGGCTGGGCTTTGCTGATCCTCGGCGGGCAGGCCTCGAACGGGCGATTCACCGCGGCCATCGGCGACCCGGCCCTGGTGCTCCCCTACCTTGCGTTCGCGGCCGTCTGCGTCGTGATCGCGCTCTACGCGACCCGGACTCCGAAAGGCACGAGATGAACGTGGAGATCACCGACCTGACCCGGCGGTTCGGCCGGACCCAGGCCGTCGCCGGGGTGGACCTGGCCGTCGGCGCCGGCGTGTTCGGGCTGCTCGGGCCCAACGGGGCGGGCAAGACCTCGCTGCTGCGCATGCTGGGGACGGTGATCCCGCCGTCCTCGGGCACGCTCAAGCTGCTCGGCCGCGACCCC
>Ga0209169_10001688_pt1 | contig 13451 bp, 10 predicted proteins | sample HubBroMetageWRM4_FD_188346 | JGI IMG/M metagenome (GOLD analysis project Ga0209169, IMG submission 188346) | Warmed soil microbial communities from the Hubbard Brook experimental Forest, New Hampshire - Hubbard Brook CCASE Soil Metagenome WRM 4... | ecosystem: Environmental > Terrestrial > Soil...
GGCTGCGGACCTTCAGATCATCACGAGTCAAGTCGCCGGCTGCGATGGCCTCGGCCTGGACGAGGACGGACTGCGTTGCGCCGGCAATGCCGCGGCTCAAAAAAATCGCCACAAAAATGCCAATGCCCAGGGCCGCGAGCGTAGTAATCGTCATGGTCAAACTGAGCGAACGGTTAGCTACCTCTAGACTTTCCTTGCTTTCGTCCACTAGCTTATCGAACGAATCTGCCATGGTCCCGAGAGATGCTTTTATCGCTCTATTGATCGGTGTCGCCTGATCTGCGGATTCGTTACCTGCGACAATGACCGCATCGCGCTCGCTGCCGCCTGCATGGACGATCGCGGCCTCTTGAACTGCGTGGAGCAATAGAAGCTGTTTCTTTATCTCGCCTAGTTGGTCACGGTTCTCTTCGTTAATCCATTTGGGAGCCAATTCGTCCATCCCGACCATGTCCTTCGTGACATCGCTCCAAGTTCCGTCGAACAGCTTCTTCGCTTCTTCTCGCCTGGCAAGTTGAGCTCCGGCCAAGATAGCTTGGCGGCCTTTCACTTGGGTCTGATTCAGATCTCGCTGCAGCCTGATCGCGGCTTTGAGCGACGGGACCCGTACCTCAAAGGCCGCGTCCTGGCTTTGTCTGATTTTGACTGACTTCAGATAGCTCGTGGTCGCGCCGAAGACCATCAAGGCAAGGATCACACCAAAGCCCAGTCCCAGCTTTTTCCCAACGGTTAACCTCATGCGTTCTCCTTAAGCCACACGGCACGAGTGATTCTCAGAAATCATCGTAAGTGCGCGAGGAACTTCTTAATGAGATGTCTATCGGCAAATTTCAGTGAAAGGTTTACTCGAGATGAATGGCACGATTTCCGACAGAGAAGTCGGACAGAGAACACCTTCGGATGTACGAAGGCTGAGATTTCGACTGTCAACTGGAACCAAAAAAGCGCGGAGGGACCGCGGCGCACACAGGCTGAATCATCACACCTGTGTGCACCGCAGCTCGAATATCTATTTCGTTCTTCCGCCCTCGACCTTCAACTTATCGCTCGCACCGGCTTGTGCCGCGGCGAGCCGCGCGGTCAGTACACGAAATGGTGAGCAGGCAACATAATCCATACCTACCGCGTGACAGAACTCAACCGATGATGGGTCTCCGCCGTGCTCGCCGCAAATTCCCACTTCCAGATTGGGACGGGTCTTGCGTCCGCGTTCGATTCCGAGGCGAACCAGTTCGCCTACTCCGTCGCGATCGATAACTGCGAATGGATCCTGTTTGATGATGCCTTCCGCGAGATAAGTCGGCAGCACCTTGTTCACGTCGTCGCGCGAGAAGCCGAACGTGGTCTGGGTGAGATCATTGGTGCCGAAGCTGAAGAATTCGGCTTCTTTGGCGATCTCGTCCGCGATCAGCGCCGCGCGCGGCAACTCGATCATCGTCCCCACCATGTAATGCACTTTTGTCCCTTTTTCTTTAAACACTTCATCGGCCACTCGTCGAACGATGCCGCCCTGATGAGCCATCTCTTTCACTGTTGCAATGAGCGGAATCATTACTTCCGCGTGCGGCTTGCCACCTTCTTTCGCAACGGCCACGGCCGCCTCGAAAATTGCGCGCGCTTGCATCTCGGTAATCTCGGGATACGTGATGCCAAGACGGCAGCCACGATGTCCGAGCATGGGATTAAACTCGTGCAGTTCTTCGACCCGGCGAAGCAGAGCCGTCAGCCCTTTCAACTTCGGTGAGCGCGGTTTGGTCGCTTCCAGCACAGCGATCTCGACCATCAACTCTTCGCGCTTGGGCAGAAACTCGTGCAGCGGTGGATCCAGCAAACGGATGGTGACTGGCAAGCCATCCATTGCGCGAAACAGACCAATAAAATCGGCGCGTTGCATGGGTAACAATTTTTTCAGCGCAGCGCGGCGATCTTTTTCGTTATCCGCCAAAATCATGGCACGCACATGCGGAAGACGGTCTTCCGCGAAGAACATGTGCTCGGTGCGGCATAGGCCGATGCCCTCAGCGCCGAATGCGCGGGCTTGTTTCGCGTCACGCGGAATATCGGCATTGGCTCGCACCCCAATCTTGCGGAACGGCTCAGCCCAACTCATGAACTTCATCAACTCGGGATCATCGGGCTTGGCGTCGAGAGTAGCGAGCTTGCCTTTGATGACGCGGCCAGTGGTTCCGTCGAGAGAAATCCAGTCGCCTTGCTTGAATATCTGGCCTTTCACTCTCATCTCGCCAGCTTTTTCGTTCACGCCGATGTCGCCCGCTCCAGCGACGCAACATTTCCCCATGCCGCGCGTCACTACGGCCGCGTGACTGGTCATGCCGCCGCGTGAAGTCAGAATTCCAGCGGCCACTTCCATGCCGTGAATATCTTCGGGAGTGGTTTCGGCTCTAACCAGGATGACGGGATTTCTTTTGCTGCCATGTCCTGCCTTTTCCACCGCCTCATCCGCAGTGAATACGATCTGCCCCACGGCAGCGCCGGGGGACGCGGGCAAGCCGGTAGCAAGAACTTCGACCTTCGCTTTCTTCTCATCCAAACGCGGAACCAGAAAGTCGTATAGCTGGTTCGGTTCGACGCGGAAGATCGCTTCTTCTTTGGTGATCAATCCTTCTTCGACCATCTGAATCGCCACGCGCACAGCCGCAAGTCCCGTGCGTTTGCCGTTGCGCGTTTGGAGCATGTAGAGCTTGCCGTCCTGGATGGTGAATTCAAAATCCTGCATGTCGCGATAATGATTTTCCAGCCGCGTGGTAATTTCACGGAGCTGCCGGTAAACATCCGGCATTACCTTTTCCAGTTCCAGGATTGGAACAGGAGTGCGAATACCCGCAACGACGTCTTCGCCCTGTGCGTTCATCAGAAATTCGCCATAGAATTCTTTGGTGCCGATTGCCGGATTGCGCGTGAAACCTACGCCGGTGCCGCTAGTGTCGCCAAGGTTTCCGTAGACCATTGCCTGGACGTTCACCGCCGTTCCCAGTTCGTCCGAAATATTGTTGATACGGCGATAGTGCTTGGCGCGGTCGTTCTGCCACGAACGGAACACTGCATCGCGCGCCATGACGAGTTGCTCGTGCGAATCCTGCGGGAAGTCGCGCTTGCTGTGCTTCTTGACAACCCTCTTGTACTCATCGATGACTTCCTTCAATGCTTTAGCATCCAGATCGGTATCGAGTTTGGCTTTTTTCTGCTTTTTCTTAGCATCGAAAACTTCTTCGAAATCCGACTTCGGAATCTCCAGCACCACGCTGCCGAACATCTGGATGAGGCGGCGGTAGGAATCGTAGGCAAAACGAGGATTGTTGCTGCGCTTTGCCAGTGCCTCCACGCTCTGATCGTTCAAGCCAAGATTGAGGATCGTATCCATCATGCCTGGCATGGAAAATTTCGCGCCCGAGCGAACGCTTACCAGCAGCGGGTTATCACCCTTGCCGAGTTTCTGGCCTTGCAATTGTTCGAGCTGGCTTAGCGCCTCTTGCATTTCTCGATCGACTTGTTTCGAAACGCTTCCGTGCCGCATGTATTCGCGGCAGGCTTCAGTCTGGATGGTGAATCCGGGGGGCACAGGCAATCCTGCGTTTGTCATCTCGGCCAGGCCGGCGCCTTTTCCGCCGAGATCGTCTTTCATCTTGCCGTTGCCATCGGCTTTTCCACCGCCGAAAGAGTAAACATATTTGACCGGGCTCACGCGGGCTTGCTCCTTGTGCGTTTCGGGAAGTGTGTAGGTGCTCACGAATTTATCCTCTTTCGAATACTAGGTTGTGAATTTAAACCTCAAGCTTTTTGAGGCTTTCTCCTCCACCAACGATCTTCCACAACGTCGGGAGACGTGAAGCCTTCTCGGGAGGTAACTGAGGAGACTTACCAGTTTACCTGATAATTGAGACAGAGACGCGGCTACTGTGGACGGCTAGTAAATTTCTCAGAACTATTTCTAAGAACTAGCAAGAAGAACGCAGAGAGCGACGCCTTCCGCGGCTTGTGCAACTTCAGCCAGCTCCGGAAAAGTTGGCGCAATGCGGATGGTGCGGTCGTTGAGATCTTTTCCGTACGGATGAGTTGCTCCGGCAGGCGTGAGTTCGATCCCTGCCTCTTTGGCAAGAGAGATGACCCGCTGCGCGCAGCCTTTGGGAACGTCGAGGCAAATAAAGTAACCGCCCTTAGGCTTCGTCCAGTTCACGTTGGGGGTACGACTCAGTTTTTCGTCGAAGATGTCGAGTACCTTCTGGAACTTGGGCGCGATGATGGCCCTGTGGCGATCCATCAACCGCATGATTCCACTTTCATTCTTTAGAAAGCGAACGTGACGCAACTGGTTGATTTTGTCTGGACCAATCGTCCGCGGCGTCAGCCGTGCGAGAAGCCACGTTACGTTATCTTTTGAGCAGGCAAACAACGCCAATCCGGAGCCGGCCAAGGTGATCTTGGAGGTGGAGGCAAAGACAAACGGACGATTCGGATGTCCGTGCCGCTCGCAGAGTTCGATGATGTTGGCGATCTCGATGCGTTCGTCCGTCAGATGATGGACGGCGTAGGCGTTATCCCAGTAGAGCCGGAAATCTGGAGCTGCGGTTTTCATGGCCGACAGGCGCTCGATAACAGCATCCGAATAGACGGTGCCGGTCGGATTGCTGTACTTGGGGATGCACCACATCGCCTTGATGGATGCGTCCTGTGCTACGAGCCGTTCCACCTGATCCATGTCTGGGCCATCTTCCTTGAGTTGGACCGGGATCATTCGTATTCCGTAGTCAGCGCAAATCTTGAAATGCCGGTCGTAGCCGGGGACGGGACACAGAAATGAAATTTCTCCCTGCTTTGACCAGGGAGAGTCGCTGTCACAGGTTCCTTTGAGCAACGAATAGATAGTGACATCATGCATCAAAGCGAGACTGGAGTTATTAGCGACAACGATCTGCTCTGGCACTGTTCCCATAATTCCAGAGAATAGTCTGCGTGCTTCCGAGAGACCCTGCAGACCGCCATAATTGCGACAATCGGTTTTGTCCTCGGCAATGTAATCCGTCGTGCCAGGAAGTGATAGCAACTCAGCGCTCAGATCGAGCTGCGCCGACGAGGGTTTGCCTCGGGTCAGGTTGAGCTTGAGGCCCTTCGCCCTGAGAGCGTCGTAGCTTTCCTGGGTCTGTTGTCGAACGCGGGCGATGTCCTCTGAACTAAGCTGCGTAAAGTCGGTCATGCTGAATTATGAAAAATCCTTAATTGAGTTTGTTTGCGAACGGGGAATCCGTGCGACAAGAATGCCCCTCGCATCACTATTATCACAAGATTTCTCTTTTGATTGCGATCGCTGGCCGCAGCCAGGTAGAAAAACCTTTGGCGCGGCACTTCAATTCGGCGGAAGGACGTGTGGTTACTGATGCCAGCCCAGATGCTCTTCGTGCCCTTCGAAAATCTCGTGAAGCAGACGATTGATGCGCTGCTTTATGGTGAGAGGCTGCGGCTGGGGCGTTTCCGGCGTCTCGCCTTTCGCATCAACCTTTGGTTCGCGAGCGGTTACTGCACCAGTTGCCATGAAGATTGGTTCCTTCCCAGAAGTTAGTTTTTATAGCTTTACCGCTTGTCACTTGCGACAAACTCATCGCTCGTCATCGGTCTTCATCGGTGAAGTGGCCGATCCGAGAGGAGGTTGGGAGAGTTCCAAATTGAACTCTCATTCTAAATTGGTCTTTTCCCGGATAGGAGATAACCAACGTTGTAGTACCTGAGATTACGCGCAAAGCCGTCCGCGTAGGCAGGGGTGGAAAGTTGCCTCGGAACGCGCTATTTGGTCGTAAGTCGACTACTCGAGACCACGGTACTTCAGCATCGCCTTTGAGTTGGGCGGAGCCCCGCGCCACGCTTCATACATCTTGGCGAGGTCTTCGGTGTTGCCGCGCGACAGGACCATCTGGCGAAAGCGATCGCCGTTTGCTCGGGTGAGTTCACCGTTATCGACGAACCATTGATAGGCATCATCGGCGAGCATCTCGGTCCAGAGATAGGCATAATAGCCGGCGCTGTATCCGCCTCCCCAGATGTGGCTGAAGTAGGTGGAGCGATAGCGGGGCGGAACGTAGCTGACGTTGAGATGGGTCTTATCGAGCGCCTTCTTTTCGAACTCATCAGGCTTCTGGAGCGGCGCGGTTGAAGGAAGAAAGTGCCACTGCATATCGAGTTCGGCCGCGGCCAGTAGCTCGGTCATGTCGTAGCCTTTGTTGAAGGTCGCAGCCTTTTGGATTTTCGCGGCGAGTTCTTCAGGCATGGGCTCGCCAGTCTTGTAGTGCTTGGCGTAGTGATGGAATACCGCGGGATAGATGGCCCAGTGCTCATTAAACTGCGAGGGAAATTCGACGAAGTCTCGAGCGGTTGAAGTGCCGGCGAGGCTGGGGTACTGGGCATTGGAGAACATGCCGTGCAGGGCGTGTCCAAACTCATGGAACATGGTAATGACGTCGGTGAAGCTGATCAGGGCGGGCTCGCCTTCGACTGGCTTGGGTAAGTTTGCGACGTTGTAGACGACCGGAGACGTTCCCAGCAGGTGCGATTGGCCGACGAATTCAGACATCCATGCGCCACCGTTTTTGTTGTCGCGCTTGAAATAGTCGCAATAGAAAAGAGCGAGGTGTTTTCCGTCGGCGTCGAAAACCTCGAAGACCCGGACATCGGGTTGGTAGACAGGGATGTCGTGCCGCTCTTTGAAGGTGATTCCATAGAGCTGAGTGGCGGCATAAAAGACGCCGTTTTCCAACACATTGTTGATCTCGAAGTAGGGTTTTACCTGGGCATCATCGATGTCGTAGCGGGCTTTGCGAACCTGCTCGGAATAGAAATTCCAGTCATAAGCCTGAACCTGGAAGCCGCCTTTTTGAGCATCGATTACGTCCTGAATATCTTTGGCTTCGCTTGCGGCCTTTGCAGTCGCGGCAGGGACGATGGCATCCATGAAATGCAATGCGGCTTCGGGAGTTTTGGCCATTTGATCTTCCAGCTTCCAAGCGGCGAAGCTCGAATAACCTAGGAGCTTGGCTTTCTGCGCGCGAAGCTGAGCGAGGCGAGCGATGGTGTCGCGGGTGTCGTTGGCGTCGCCGCGTTCGGCGCGGTTCCAGGAATGTTCGAAGATGGTCTGACGCGTCTCGCGATTGCTGAGTGAAACGAGGTCAGGCTGCTGGGTGGTGTTCTGGAGCGGAATTACGAAGCCTTCAGCCTTGCGGTTCTTGGCGGCCTGCGCAGCGGCAGCGATGCGAGCGTCGGAGAGTCCGGCGAGCGCAGCTTTGTCGGTGGTGACGAAAGCGCCCGCTTTGGTTCCGTCGAGGATCTTGTTGGTGAAGGTATCCGACAGGGAAGAGGCTTCTTCGTTGAGTTTTTTCAGCTCAGTTTTATCGGCTTCGGAAAGATTTGCGCCGGCGTGTACGAACTCGTCGTAAATGTGCTCGACCAGGCGAAGAGATTCGGGATCGAGCTTGAGCGCGGCGCGCTCTTTGTAGATGGTGTTGATCCGCGCGAAAAGTTTCGTATTCAGGTGAATGAAATCTGCGTGAGCGGCAAGTTTGGGAGCCTCGGTGGTCTTGACCTTCTGGAGGACAGGATCAGTATTTGCTCCGGTGACGCCGAAAAAGGCCGACATGACGCGATTGAGCAACCGCCCCCCCTTCTCCATGGCGACGATGGTGTTGTCGAAGGTAGGAGGCTCGGGATTGTTGGCGATGGCCTCGATTTCAGTTTGTTCCTGCGCGATGCCTGCCTCGATGGCGGGCTGAAAGTCCTCGTCCTTGATCTTGTCGAACGGTGGCGCTTGAAACGGCAGGGTGCTGGGCGCGTAGAAAGGATTAGAGGGCCCAAAGTCGGCGGGCGCGGCGAGTGCGGGGTTGATGGCGACAGTTCCGGCAGCGATTACGGTGCTCATGAATACCATCATAATCTTTGTCGTTGTCTTTATCTGGGGAGGTGCGGATTTGGCAATTGCGTTTTGGACTCGATTAGCGTTCATCATGATTGATTGTGATTCCCCGGCTTCTGATTGTAACTGCCGAATGGGTTGAAGGAAATACTAGCGGCGTCGAGTTTTATTCTGAACATTTGTTCAGGGTTTTTGTTGAGAACTTTTCTCCAGAAAGTTTTTTAGAACTATTGAAATCTGTCGCAATCGTGGAATCTCAACCCGCGCTGGTCTTTGCCGGAGACCGTTGGTTCGCCGTCAAGTTGCCAATCGATAGCGAGGTCGGGGTCATTCCACGAAACCGAACGTTCGTGCTCAGGAGCATAGAAGTCGGTGGTCTTGTAGGTAACGTGCGTGGTTTCTGAGACTACGCGGAATCCGTGAGCCAATCCAATGGGTACCCACAGCATGCGTTTGTTTTCGCCGGAGAGCCGGAACGACTCCCACTTCCCGAGGGTCGGAGACGATTGTCGCAGGTCGAGCACGACGTCCAGAATTTCTCCGGTGATGGCGCGTACGAGTTTTCCCTGGGGATGCTGAATCTGATAGTGAAGGCCGCGCAGCACATTCCGGCTGGAATATGAATGATTGTCCTGCACGAATTTGTCATAGATTCCCAGCTCCGCGAACATGCGCTCGTTATAACTCTCCAGGAAAAACCCTCGGTCGTCACCGAACACTCGCGGTTCGAGCAGCCATACTCCCGGCAGACTGGTTTCTATTTTCTTCATCTTAATTTGCTCAATGAGGATGTCTCGGGCTCGCGCAGTTAGAAAACCTGCTCCTGCAAGAGCTGCAACAAGTATGCGCCGTAAGAATTCTTTCGCATCGGCTGCGCGATGGCTTCGAGCTGTTGTGCCGTGATGTAGCCGGAGCGATATGCGATCTCTTCGGGACAGGCCACCATCAGACCCTGGCGCTTCTCCAGCGTCTGGATAAATAACGCAGCCTCCATCAGAGCTTCGTGCGTTCCGGTATCCAGCCATGCCATGCCTCGTCCCATGACACACACGTCGAGTTGCTTGCGACGGAGGTACTCGCGATTCACGTCAGTGATTTCAAGTTCTCCGCGGCCGGAAGGTTTCAGGTTCGATGCGATTTCCACGACCTGATTATCGTAGAAGTAGAGACCGGTCACCGCATAGCGGGATTTCGGCTGCTTGGGTTTTTCCTCGATGCTTAGAGCCTTGCCTTTACCGTCGAATTCAACTACGCCATAACGCTCGGGATCGTGCACCGGGTAGGCGAATACGCGCGCTCCGATAGATTGCTGGGTCGCGGCGCGTAATTCTTTGGCGAGATCGTGTCCATGGAAAATGTTGTCGCCGAGGACGAGCGCGCAGCAGTCGGCGCCAATAAACTTTTTTCCAATCAGGAAGGCTTGCGCGATGCCTTCAGGTTTGGGCTGCGGCGCGTATTGCATGCGAATTCCATAGTTGCTGCCATCGCCCAGCAGGTTTTGGAATTTCGGCAAATCCTCAGGAGTTGAAATGACCAGAATATCGCGAATGCCCGCCAACATGAGGATGGAGAGCGGATAGTAGACCATCGGCTTGTCGTAGACGGGCAGCAGGCTCTTACACACGGCGTGAGTGATGGGATAGAGCCGGGTGCCGGAGCCTCCGGCGAGAATGATTCCTTTATAGGTTGGTTGCGATGAAGTGGTCATGAGAAGTTCTATTGTTGTTCAGTCGGAATATTGTTCAAACTGAATATTGCTTCGCGATCCACTGGCGATAACCGCCGGTGGTTACGTTCTGAACCCAGTCTGGATGTTGCAAGTACCAGTCGACTGTTTTGCGGATTCCAGTTTCAAATGTTTCCTTGGGGCGCCAATGGAGTTCGCGCTCGATTTTACGCGTGTCCATGGCATAGCGGCGATCGTGACCGGGGCGATCCTTGACGAATGCGATCAAGTTACGGTGCGGCACAACCGGATCATTCGGGCGTAGTTCGTCGAGCAAGTCGCAGACAGTATTTACGATCTCCAGATTTTTCTTTTCGTTGCATCCGCCGATATTGTAGGTGTCGCCGACACGGCCGTTGGAGAGAACCATGCGGATCGCACTGCAGTGATCCTCCACATACATCCAGTCGCGGACGTTCTGGCCATCTCCGTAGACGGGCAGAGGCTTCCCGTTGCAAGCATTCAAGATGATCAGCGGAATCAGCTTTTCGGGAAATTGATAGGGACCGTAATTGTTGGAGCAGTTCGTGGTCAGCGTGGGCAATCCGTAGGTGTGATGGTAGGCGCGCACCAGATGGTCAGAAGCGGCTTTGGATGCGGAGTACGGGCTGTTGGGACTATAGGGAGTGGTTTCGCTGAAGGCCGGATCGTCCTCGCGAAGGGAGCCATAGACTTCGTCGGTGGAAACGTGGAGGAAACGAAACGCCTTGCGGTCGTCTTCCGCTAAGGAGGACCAGTAGGCGCGGGTTTCTTCGAGCAAGCTGAAAGTGCCATTGACGTTTGTACGCACGAAATCGTCCGGACCGTGAATAGAGCGATCGACATGGCTTTCGGCAGCAAAGTGAACAATGGCGCAGGGCTGCTCGCGTTGCAGAAGGCTTCGCACCAGATCGCGGTCGACGATGTCTCCCTGATGAAACTGATACGACGAATGCGCCACGACTGATTCAAGATTTTGCGGATTTCCCGCATAGGTAAGCTTGTCCAGATTCAGGATGGGCGACGATTCCTGCTTAATCCATTGCAATATGAAATTCGATCCGATGAATCCAGCTCCGCCCGTGACCAAAATCTGATTTCGCATATTGATTAGCGTCCAGAAAGAAACGTCGGGGGAGGCTCCTCGCTTGGAGAATCTTGGCCAGTACAGTAAATGAATTGCGTCAGCAAGCGTATGACTAGAAACGAATCAAGCACATTCTACTAGAGAGACATATGAAATGCCCCGCAATCGGAAGAGCGTGTCCATCGGATAGGCAATAAAGGTCGAGTCGGAATTTTATGAATCAAAACTCCGGTATAGTGAAAAGAGCCCGTCGGAAGACGACGGTGAAGTATCTTTCGGTGCCGCGTCTGAGCGTTGCTGATATATGCGGGTGAAGTAGGCGATGGGCCCGACCAGGGTCACAGCGGCGGTGCCGACTCCGTCCCACCCGCTCCAAATTTGGATCTAGAGTGGACGCCGCAAACCTCTCTGACTACCGGCACAGCCAAATCAATGATACGAAAAGCGATTAGAAAGCAGGCCTGCATTGCGGCTGGACGCACTCGCAAAACAGACCTGCTCGCGGACCGTACAAGTTAGGCTTGCGTCGGCTTTGCTGCCCTGGATCGCAAGAACATGGCTCCAATACAGGTGAGTCCAGCTCCAAGCAGGTAAATGGCGGCGGAACCGCCTTCCGGCACTTGTACCGCTGGCTGGGCTGGTTGGCATCTCCCCCGTGATTGCGGATTGCATCCGCGTTCAGGATAGCGAAGCTCATCGTGGTCGCGTCCCGGATTAGCAAACGCCGCAGGGGCTAGACAACAAGCGATGACAACTGCCAGCCACCATTTTCCGTTCTTGTTTCTCATGAAATACTCCCTCTTTACGGACGGCAAATTAGCAAATCGCTTGGAAGGAGGGAGTTCAGGGAGGATTAGAACATCCTGCGCGAGGCTTATACGCCAGTTCTAGTTAACGATGCTTGGTGACTACTGTCAAGATGATACTTTTTGCGATAGTTGCAAGCACGTGCAACTATTAAGATACTAACAAGTCATAGACAGAATAGTGGTAACACGACTAATAGTTTCGCTGTCAATAAGATCCAAGCCGTTTTCCTTTTTACTTGTGGCTGTACTCATCCCGCCCGATCTGTGGATCGAATCCCGCCTCCAGTACCGGTTCTCCAACCAGCACAAGCCCCGTGTTACGGGGTAGGAACGACCGCCTGCGCTTGATTCGAGTATCCACTTTCTTGCGACTCGCTATTCACAGCTGTCACTACGTAGTAGTAAGTTTGGCCGGAGACGACCGTACTGTCGGTGTAGGATGTCGTGCCGTCGAGTGAAGAGTTGATCATAGTGTAAGGACCACCCGAAACAGCGCCGCGGTAGATGTTGTAACCCGCCGCATCGGCCGAGGCGGTCCAACTCAAGTCCACCGTATGCTGAGTCGCTGCCGTTCCGGTACCCGTCATTGTTTGCACAGCAGGCGAATTGGATGCATTGCTCGCGAACGATAATGTACCTGAAGTGGCTCCACTCGCCTGCGGTGTGAAGGTGACGGTGAAAGAAATGGATTGACCAGCAGCGATGGTTACTCCTGGAGAAAATCCGGAGAGCACAAACTCGCTGTTGTTGAGACTCGCCGATGTAACCGTAACCGACGTGCCGCTGGCAGTGAGGCTACCGGTTAAAGCCGAACTTGACCCGACGGCGACGTTGCCAAAGCTTAGACTGCTTGGAGAAACCGCCAAAGTCCCTGCTGCCGTCCCGGTTCCGGAGAGCGCAATACTGAGCGTGGAGTTCGATGCATTCGAGACCACGGACAACGTGCCGCTCGTCGCACCAGCACTAGTAGGCGTAAATGTTGCAGTAAATGTCACGCTTTGGCCGGCCGCAAGGTTGACCGGGAAGCTATTTAATCCACTGATCGAGAAAGCCGCCCCGGTTACATTTGCCGCCGAGATGGCGACCGTCGATCCGCCGGTATTGGTAACAGTTTCAGACAAGCTGGTGCTGCTGCCGACCTGAGTGCTGCTAAACGCCAGGCTCGTTGGATTTGCAGATAGAGTTCCCGGCTTCACACCAGTTCCGGAGAGCGGAATACTCAAGTTGGAATCGGATCCGGTGGAAGTAATACTGACGCTTCCGCTGGCCGCACCGCTCGCACTCGGATCAAAAGTCACTGTGAACGACGTGCTCTGGCCCGCAGCCAATGTCAAGCCAGCCGCGAGTCCACTCAAGCTGAATCCGGACCCGCTGGCAGAAGCAGCTGATATCGTGAGGCTCGATCCGCCAGTATTGGTCAGAGTCTCCGACAAGTTCGTGCTGCTGCCAACCTGAACGTTGCCAAACGCGAGGCTAGAAGGGTTCGCCGTTAGTGTTCCCTGTGTCACGCCGGTTCCAGAAAGCGGAATGGTCAAGTTGGAATCGGATCCGGTGGAAGTGATGGTGATGTTCCCACTAGCCGCGCCACTAGCGCTCGGATCAAAGGTTACCGTGAAGGATGTGCTCTGGCCGGCATTCAGAGTCACAGGCAGCGCCAGGCCGCTCAAACTGAATCCGGAACCGCTGGCAGTGGCCGCCGATATTTGGAGAGTTGTCCCGCCACTGTTGGTAAGAGTTTCGGTCATCGACTTCGGAGTGCCAACCTGCACACTGCCGAAAGCAAGGCTCGTCGGATTCGCAGACAAAGCTCCCTGTGCCACACCAGTTCCCGAGAGTGGAATGCTCAGACTTGGATTCACGCCATTGGAAGTAATATTCACGCTGCCGCTGGCTGCGCCCGTTGTCGTCGGAGAAAAGAGTACTGTGTACGACGTGCTC
>Ga0209169_10001690_pt1 | contig 13449 bp, 12 predicted proteins | sample HubBroMetageWRM4_FD_188346 | JGI IMG/M metagenome (GOLD analysis project Ga0209169, IMG submission 188346) | Warmed soil microbial communities from the Hubbard Brook experimental Forest, New Hampshire - Hubbard Brook CCASE Soil Metagenome WRM 4... | ecosystem: Environmental > Terrestrial > Soil...
CATGACGTCGAGCACGATCTCCTCGAGGTCGGACTGCCTGCGGGTGAGCGAGACGATCTCGGACTGCAGGTTCTCCAGCTCGCGGGGGGACGCGACCTGGCCGGCGTCGAGCCGCTGGCGGTCCCGGTCGATGCGGCTGCGTACCTGATCGACGTCTGCCTCCGCCTTGCTCAGCGCGCGCTTGAGATCGCCCTGCTCAGCCTCGAGGGAGGCGATGGTGTCGCGCAGCCGCGCGTCACGCTGCTCGAGCTGGTCGAGCTCCGCGTGCTCGGGGAGCCCCCGGCGGCGGTTCTCGAGCCTCGTCAGCTCGGCGTCCAGGTCGGCAAGCTCAAGCAGCCGCAGCTGCGCCTCGGGAGATGCTTTCACGAGTCCCCACGTTAGCCGGTGCTTTACCCGCTGTCGCACGCAGCAGGCCCCGTTGCTGGCCCGGCGTCAGGCGCCGGTGAGCGCGATGACCACGACCAGGGGCGTCGTCGGGTGGGGTGACCCGCCGGCCGGTTCCACCGTCATCCCGACGCGGTCGCCGGACGAGAGCCCAGCCACCACCATGGGGCTGGCCATCTTCCCGCTGCCGGACACATTGATCATTCCGGCTGGCTTGTTTCCCGCCGGTCCCATCAGCCACAGCTCGTAGCTCTCCGACGAGGGCAGCACCCGCAGGTCGGCGGCGGTGAACACCAGAGCGCGCTCGCGATGGGACATGACCACGGTTGCGGTGCCCCCGGTGGTGACCGGGGCGCTCATCATCTTGGCGTCCGGCGCGCCGAGCACCATCGCGACCGCGTGATCGTGGCCCTGGTCCTGATCGAGCCGGCTGTGCATGCCGTACGCGGAGATCCCGGCGACGATGGCCACCACGGCCAGCACGCAGGCGACGGTGCCGGCCAGCGCCACGCCCAGCCTGGGCCGCCAGCCGCGCGGGCCGAGGCCCTGCCGCCGCAGCGCCCGCCACGGCGCCGGCGGCGCGGCATCGGCCGGCGGGAGCTGCCTGGTCTGCGCCGCGGCGCGAAGCGTCGCCTCCCGGAATGCGGCCGACGGCTGCACCGCGGTCGCCGCCGCGAGCGAGGCCGCGGCCTCGCTGAGCCCGCGAACTTCCTGGCGGCACTCCCCGCAGCCTGCCAGGTGGCGCTCAAACGCGGCCCGCTCCGACGGCGGCACAGCGTCCATCGCATAGGCCCCGGCCAGGGTGTGCACGTCGCTTCGGCGCCTCATGCGGTGCCTCCACTCGCCTCGGTCACGCGTCCACCCCCAGGCAGTCGCGGAGCCTGATCAGCCCGTCGCGCATCCGCGTCTTGACCGTGCCGACCGCGACGCCGAGCAGCTCGGCCACCTGGCGGTAGGTGTACCCGCCGTAGTAGGCGAGCGTGACCGACTCCTGCTGCAGCTCGGTAAGGGAGCCCAGGCAGCGCCGCACCCGCTCCCGGTCCAGCCGGGCCTCGACCGCCTCGGTCACCTCGTCGTAGGCGATCTCCGCCGCCGCGACGCGCTGCTCGCGCTCGGCCGCCTTCTGCTCCGACCGCACCCGGTCCACCGCCCGGCGGTGGGCCATGGTCATCACCCAGGCGGCCGCGCTGCCCAGCTCGGGGTCGAACCGGGAGGCGGACCGCCAGACGTCCAGCAGTACCTCCTGGGCGACCTCTTCGGACTGGGCCGGGTCGCGGACCACCGACAGCGCGATGCCGAGCACCTGCCCGGCCGTCCGGCCGTAGACCGCGGCATAGGCGTCGGCGTCGCCGAGCGCCACCCGGGCCAGCAGGTCGCCGAGCTCGTCGGGCCGCTGCCGGGAGCCGGCCTGCCCGGCGCCGGCGTCACCGCCGGGCACGAACCCGCCCGGCCCGCTCCGCGGCTTGCGCTGGCCTCCGGTCACATTCCCCACGCCCTAAATTCGTAGCCAACCGCTCCCCGGCTTGGATGCGGCCCTGTCGCGCCCAGACCATCGCGATGAATGTACCGATCGACGGCGTGGAACCCGTCTTTTGGTACATCCATGAGCCACCCAGGCGCCCGGCAGACCAATCCGCCCCCTACTGTGCCGCGAATAAATAGTGTGACTCTCGACATGGACATCGCGCGAATAGGCCGGGGCATGATCGCGGGGCTGCTTGCCGCCGCCGTCGCGCTCGGCGTCGGCCAGCTCATCGCCGGGTTCGTGGCGCCGGACGCCTCACCGGTGGTCGCCGTCGGCGAGTCCTCGATCGGCCTCACCCCGCCCCCGGTGAAGAGCTTCGCGATCTCGGCCTTCGGATCACACGACAAAGTGGTCCTGGTCGCCGGCATCCTCGCGGTGCTGGCGATCTTCGCCGCGGTCGTGGGCGTGCTGGCCATGCGCAGGCTCGCCTACGGCATGGCCGGCCTGGCGGTCTTCACCGCGATCGGTGTCGCGGCCGCGCTGACCCGGCCGACCGCCGACGCCGGCTGGGCGTTCCCGACGCTGATCGGAGGCGTCGCGGCGGCCGGTGCGCTGCGGCTGCTCGTCCGCGCCGCCCCGCCGGCCGTGGCCAGGCCCACGCCCGCGCCTCCCCTCGAAGACGGCGTGCCCGACTCCTACGCCGGGCCGCCCGCCGTGCCGGACACCCCGGAGCCGGGCCCGCCAGGCGCGACGCGACCGGGAACGGCGCCGGCGTACCGGCCCGTGCGCCCGGTCCCCGTATACGGGCCAGGACGCAGGCGCTTCCTGCGCACCAGCGCGGCCGCCGCGGGAACGGCGGTCGTGGCCGGCCTGGCCGGGCGCCTGCTGTCCGAGCGTTCCAGCGTCTCGCAGGCGCAGTCGTCGCTGCGGCTGCCCAGGCTCGTGCATCCCGCTCCCCCGCTGCCCGCTGGGAGCAATCTGCGGATACCGGGCCTGAGCTCGTTTATCACCCCGAACTCCTCGTTTTACCGGGTGGACACCGCGATCGTGCTGCCCGAGGTGCCTCCGTCGGGCTGGCATCTGCGGATCCATGGCATGGTGGCCCGGGAGATCACGATCAGCTTCGACGAGCTGATCCGGCGCCCGCTCACCGCCGACTACATCACGCTGACCTGCGTCTCCAACCCGGTCGGCGGTCCGTATGTGGGCAACGCGGAGTGGATCGGCGCGAGCCTGGCCAGCCTGCTGAGGGAGGCCGGCATCCGGGCCGGGGCGGAGCAGCTGCTGTGCACGTCGGTCGACGGCTTCACCTCCGGCGCCCCGGTGCAGACGGTCATGGATGGCCGGGACGCGCTGCTCGCGATGGCGATGAACGGCACCGCGCTCCCGGTGGAGCACGGGTTCCCGGTGCGGATGGTGGTTCCGGGGCTGTACGGCTACGTCTCCGCGTGCAAGTGGATTACCGACATTAACGTGACGACGTGGGCAGATCGGGCGTACTGGGCACAGCCGGGCCAGGGCTGGGCTCAGCAGGCGCCGATCAAGACCGAGTCGCGGATCGACGTGCCGTCTGGCGACTCGGTGCTCAAGCCCGGCCGGACGCCGGTCGCCGGGGTCGCGTGGGCACAGCACAAGGGCGTCGCCGCGGTGGAGGTCCGGGTCGATAGCGGCCCGTGGCAGGAGGCCCGGCTGGCCGCCGTGCCCGACATCGACACCTGGCGGCAGTGGGTGTGGGAGTGGGATGCGACGCCGGGCACGCACCTGATCAACGCGCGGGCCACGGACGCCACCGGCTACACCCAGACGTCCACGCAGGAACCCCCGGCGCCGAACGGCGCGAGCGGCTACCCGGCCATCTCGGTCACCGTCAGCAGCTGACGGGCCGGGCGGTTCCGATCAGAGAAGCTGGTCGCGTACGCCGCCGTACATGTAGGCACCGAGCCAGCGGCCCATCTCGTCGAAGAACTGGCGCCGGTCGGCCGTCTCGCCCTGCGGCTGGCCGCCGCCGTCCAGGTGGCCGCCGTCGTCGGGCTGGCCCGCAGCGCCGGCGGGCGGATCCGGCTCGGCATCGAGGCGCAGCCAGGTGACGTGCGGGCCGAGCTTGATCGCGCCTGGGTCCTTGCCGCGCCGCGGGCGGAGCCGGGCGCTGGCCCGGTCACCCGCCGCGCTGAGCACCAGCACCGGGCAGCCGATGTCCAGGCCCCGCCGCAGCCGCCGCCCGAACACCGGGCTGGACAGGATCAGCGCGTCCGCGCCCCCGGCCTCGCGCCGCGCGTCGCACCACTGGGCGGCGGTGGCCGCGTCGGCGGAATCCGCGGTCAGGATGACCATGTCGTGCCCCTCGGCCTCCCGCAGGCACCGGCAGGCGGCGTCGAGGCGGGCGAAGCGCCCGGCCCGGCTGCGGTCCTGACGCCGCCCCTCCTGCGGGCGCAGGTCGGCCACGTAGAGGTGAAACCCCCGTTCGGTGTACCAGTCGACCAGGTCCTCCGGCACGAACGTGTCCGGACGGCAGTGCAGGTACAGGACGGAACGCCTGCTCGGCAGCGCCGACCGGCGCCGCAGCATGGCCCCACCGCTCTCAGTTGCCTCGCCAGACGCGAGCGGGACAGGCACTGCCTCGAAGCCGTCGGCGGCACTGCCACGCTCCGTGGTGAGGCCCATCCTGTCCCCCGTCGTCGTTGATCCGTCCGAGCACGGAACGTCAACGGCAAGTCTCGCACCGTAATTGTCCGGATGCGAGCGAACACGCGGGGTGCTGGCCCGGGACGATGCCGTAGCCTCTCAGCATGAGCGGCAGGCTGACCGAGCACCTCGAAACCGAGCTGAAGCTCGACGTTGACCCCGGCTTCGTAGTGCCGGATCTTGGCGGCCTGGTCAGCGGCCAGACGGTGAGCGAGCCAGAGGTCAGGCACCTGGTCGCGAACTACTTCGACACCAGCGACCTGCGCCTGGCGGCGGCGCCGGTGACGCTGCGGCGCCGGACCGGCGGGCCCGACGAGGGCTGGCACCTGAAGCTTCCCGTGGGCGCGGGCACCCGGCGGGAGCTGCAGGCCCCGCTCGGGGATGACCCGACGGCCGTTCCGCCGCAGCTCGTATCGCTGGTCGCCACCTGGGCCGAGGGCCGTCCACTGCAGGTCGTGGCCGTGCTGGAGACCCGCCGCACGGTCCGGAACCTGATCGGCGCCGACGGCACCGTCCTTGCCGAAGTCGCCGACGACCTGGTCACCGGCCGGCTCCCCGGGCTGGGCGATACCCCGGCGGAGCCGGTCACCTGGCGCGAGATCGAGGTCGAGCTGGTGTCCGGCGGGCCGGAGATCCTCGCCGCAGCCCGCAGGAGGCTGATCGCCGCCGGGGCCCGCCTGTCGAGTTCCGCATCCAAGCTCGGCCGACTGCTGGGCACGTCGCCCTAAGCGAGAGCGCCTGACCGCCGGCGGCAGGGTGATCAGGAGCTCGAGTTCAGGTACGCCAGGACCGCGAGCACACGGCGGTGATCGTCGTCGGATGGCGGCAGGCCCAGCTTGGCGAAGATGCGCGCGATGTACTTGCTCACGGCCTTTGTCGTGATCACGAGGCTGCGCGCGATCGCGACGTTGGTCCGGCCCTCCGCCATCAGCGCGAGCACCTCGCGTTCCCGTGGGGTCAGCGCGGCCAGCGGCGTGACCCGGGATCGCCGCGCGAGGATCTGGGAGATCACCTCGGGATCCATGGCGGTGCCACCGCCGGCCACCCGCTGCACCGCGTCCACGAACTGGCGGACGTCGCCGACCCGGTCCTTGAGCAGGTAGCCGACACCGCCTGCGCCGTCGGAGAGCAGCTCACGCGCGTAGAGCTGCTCGACGTACTGCGACAGGATCAGGACCGGGAAGCCCGGACGGCGGCGGCGGGCCTCGATCGCGGCGCGCAGGCCCTCGTCGGTGAAGGTCGGCGGCAGCCGGACATCCACCACGGCGACGTCCGGCCGGTGCGCGTCGACCGCCTCGAGGAACGCGGGCGCGGTGTCGACGGCGGCGGCGACGTCCAGGCCGTTGGTGCTGAACAGCCGGATCAGGCCGTCCCGCAGCAGCAGCAGGTCCTCAACGACGACGACGGAGGTCACTGGCGGCAGGGCAGCTCGGCGAACAGTTCGGTGGGGCCGCCCACCGGGCTGCTCAGCGTGAACTTGCCGTCGAAGGCGGCCAGCCGCTGCTGCATGCCGCGCAGGCCGCTGCCGCGCGCCGGGTCGGCGCCGCCGCGCCCGTCATCGTGAACGATCAGGCGCAGCTTGTCCTGCTCCCTCCAGAGCCTCACAAACGCCCAGGTCGCCTCCGAGTGCCGGGCGATGTTGGCCATCGCCTCGGCGATCATGAAGTACAGGGCCGACTCGAGCGGTGCGGGCAGCCGATCGTCCAGCTCCACGTCCACCTCCACCGGCACGGCGCTGGCCAGCGCGAGCGCCTCGACCGCGCCGCCGAGGCCGCGTTCGGTCAGCACTGGCGGGTGGATGCCGCGTACCAGGTGGCGCAGCTCGTTCAGGGCCGTCCTGGCCGAGGAGCGGGCCTCGATGACGAGCTGGCGGGCCGCCGCGGGGTCCCGGTCAAACTCCTCCTCGGCCATGCCGAGGCTCATCGTCAGCGACACCAGCCTGGCCTGCGCCCCGTCGTGCAGGTCCCGTTCGATGCGCCGCAGCTCCGCGGCCCTGGCGTCGACGGTCTCGTCCCGGGTCTCGGTCAGGTGCGCCATTTCCACCCGCAGGACCGCGGCCTCGTCTGCTGCGAGCGACTGTGCGGAGAGTGCGGCCAGAGTTTTCGCTACCGGAGGGCACCCCACCCAGCCCATGGCGGTGAAAAACGCGCCGAGCGGCAGCAGATCGAGGACCTTCCCGTCCCCGGCCCCGCGCAGGAAGTCGAACGGCACAACGACCACGAAGGCCGGGCCCACCACGGCCGCCGCCAGGAACGCTAGCCCGACTCCCCCGGCCACTATCTGCACGAGCAGCCAGCCCAGGTCACGCCAGGTTCCAACGTCGGACAGCAGCGTGCGTACCCGGGACGTGAGCGATCCGTGCAGCGGCCGGTAGGCCTCGGCCACCGGGACCCCGGTAACCATGCGCACCCTGCGCCGCTCCGCGCGGGCCAGTGGCCGGACCAGCCCGGTCATGACGGCGAGGAATGGGGCGCCGAGGTCGCCCAGCGGACTGAGGACCAGGGTGGCAAGCCCCAGGGCCAGCACCGGAATGCCGACCAGGGAGATGAGGCCCCCCGCCAGCAGCGCGGCGAAGGATCGGGTCGTATCCCGGGTGCGGCGCCACACGGCCCAGCCGAGCCCGGCGGGCGGCTGCTCACTCATTGGGTAGATCGGCGCGGTAGGCATGATCCGTAGCCTCGGCTCGTCGCTCAACTGGCAGGATGCCTCACACGGTACGGTCACCGGCGCACCCGGGCTATGGGGCAGGCACCCCATCTCACCTGGGGACCCGGCCCCACCGCTGGCCGGCGCGGAAGCGGCGCTGTGACAGACTCGCTTGCGTGCCGCGCGCCTTCCAGCAGGTCGATGTGTTCACCACCACGCCCTACCTCGGCAACCCGGTCGCCGTGGTGCTGGACGCAGAAGGCCTGTCCGACGCGGACATGCAGCGGTTCGCTCGCTGGACGAACCTGTCCGAGTCCACGTTCGTGCTGGCGCCCTCGGACGGCGGCGCGGACTATCAGGTCCGCATCTTCACGCCCTCGCTCGAACTGCCGTTCGCCGGCCACCCGACGCTCGGCACCTGCCACGCCTGGCTCGCGGCGGGCGGCGTTCCGCGCCGGGACGACGTGATCGTGCAGCAGTGCGGCGCCGGGCTGGTGCGAGTGCGGCAGACCGCGGACGGCCTCGCGTTCGCCGCGCCGCCGCTGCTGCGGTCCGGCCCTCCCAGCGAGGCGCTGGTGCAGCACCTCGCCGCGGTGCTTGGCATCGACCGCGGCGAGATCATAGACGCCGAGTGGGCCGACAACGGGCCGGGCTGGGTGGCCGTGCTGCTCGGCAGCGCCGACGCGGTGCTCGCGCTGCGGCCGGGCATCACCGACATCGACCTGGGCGTGGCCGGCCCGTACCCACCGGGCTCGCCGCACGCGTTCGAGGTGCGGGCGTTCTTCCCGACGGACGGCGGCACCGGTGAGGACCCGGTGACCGGGAGCCTGAACGCGTCGCTGGCCGGATGGCTGCTGCGGACCGGCCGGGCCACCGCGCCGTACGTGGCCAGCCAGGGCACGGCGCTCAGGCGCGAGGGCCGGGTGCACGTCTCCCAGGACGCCGACGGCACGATCTGGGTCGGCGGCGGCACCGTGACGTGCGTGACCGGCCAGGTCGAGCTGTAACCCGCTACCGTCAGCCAAGCACGCCTACCTGGAAGCGCGCATCAGGAACTCCGGCTGGTGTATGACGTGGTGCATGAAGCGGACAACCATCTACCTCGCCGAAGACCAGGTCCCAGCACTGGACCGGATTGCGCGGGCGAAGGGTGTTTCCCGGGCTGAGCTGATCCGCGTGTCGATTGACCGGGCGATTGGCTGGCCGTCCGGCACCAATCTTGCCGCGGACCTGGCTGCGATCGAGGGCTCCTTCGGTGTCCTTGCCGGAGAGGGGAGGCTTGCCCTCATGCGGGACCAGCGCATGGATTACCCGGATTAAGGCGGTATCGATCTTGCCCACTTTTAGGCCGCCCCGGCGGCTGTGGCGCATGCGTCTTTCTGGTTTTCGGCGTCCCATACGAGGCTTAGCAGTGCGGTGCAGGAGTCGCAGAGTTTTGCTGTGTCGAGTGGCGCGATGTAGACGCCGCCGCTGAGCATGACCTGGCTGAGTTCTTCGTCGTAGTCGGTGTCGGCCCAGTCGTCATTCAGGACGATCATCCATCCGAGGTACTTCCGCAGCCGTAATACCTCTTGGATGAGGTCGACCCTGGTCAGGGTCCGGGGGTCGGCGGCCTTGAGCAGTGCCTCGCGTGCTTCGATCACGCCACGGTCGCATGTCTCCATGTTGGTCACGCTAGCAAGAGTGTTCAGACTGTTCAAGATAGTTACACTGCTAACGATGACAAGGTGGTTGCTGGTTGACCAGCTTGGTAATGATGATCATGTGAACCAGCCACGGCGGCCGGAAGAGCGGCCAGGTGTCACCGTGGAGCGCGATCTTCGGCGACGGCTAGCCTCTGGCGAGTGGCAGCGCGGAGACCAGCTACCGAACACCAACGAGTTTGCCGAGCACTATGGGGTTGCTCCGGGGACCGTGCAGCGCGTCATGCGCAAACTCGCAGACGATGGCTTGGTCCGCGTGGTGGTGCGGTGGGGAACCTTCAAGACGTAGCTGTGCCCTAGACGGCGCCACGAAGCCCCTATCTGCACCTCAGCTTCCAAGATCATGGGTGGAAAATCAGTGGCCGCCCGGCCGGGGCGCTGGCAGCCTGTGCGCATGAACCGCCGGCTGAGCAGCGACGAGATCCGTGAGACCTTTCTGCGATTCTTCACCGAAAGGCAGCACGCACGGATCGAGGCCGCCTCGCTCATCCCGGCCAACGACCCCACGCTGCTGTTCGTCAACGCGGGCATGGCCCCGCTCAAGCCCTACTTCCTCGGCGAGGCGCTGCCCCCGGCCCCGGACCTGTGCAACGTGCAGCCGTGCGTGCGCACGATCGACATCGGGGACGTCGGCGACCGGCACCACCTCACGTTCTTCGAGATGCTGGGCAGCTGGTCGATCGACCACTACTTCAAGGAGCGCGCGGTCGAGCTGGCCTTCGAGCTGCTGACCCAGGGCTTCGGGTTCGCCGTGCCGGAGCTGTACATGACCGTGTTCGCCGGGGACGACACGCTCGGCATCGGGCCCGACGATGTGTCCGCGGCGGCCTGGGAGCGGGCCGGCGTGCCCCGCGACCACATCGTGTACCTGGGCGCGGAGGACAACTTCTGGTCGGCCGGCGATACCGGCCCGTGCGGGCCGTGCACCGAGGTGTTCTATGACACCGGGGCCAGCCACGGCGAGCAGTACCGGCCGGGCGGCGAGTTCGACAGCGCCGGCCGGTACATCGAGATCTGGAACGCCGGGGTGTTCATGGAGTTCAACCGGCTTCCCGGCGGCACCCTGGAGCCGCTGCGGTTTACCAGCGTGGACACCGGTTCCGGCCTGGAGCGGATGGCCATGGTGCTGCAGGACCGCGACTCGGCGTACGAGACGGACCTGCTCGCCCCCGTCGTCGCGGCCGCGGAGTCCGCGCTGGCCGGGTCCGGCGCCGGGCAGCGGGACATCCGGATCGTCGCGGACCACGTCCGGGCGTCGACGTTCATCCTCAGCGAGGGCGTCGTCCCGTCGAACGAGGGCCGCGGCTACATCCCGCGACGGCTGCTGCGGAAGGTGATCGCGACCGCGACCCAGGCCGGCGCCGCCGACTTCGACGTGCGCGACGTCGCCGCCGCCGTGATCGACCGCATGCGCGGCTGCTACCCGCAGCTCGCCACGGGCCGGGACCGCACCATGGACCTGCTCGCCCGCGAGCAGCGTGACTTCGGCGGCGTGGTGCGCCGCGGCCTGGACCGGCTCGCCGCGCTGGACACCGGGCCCGGCTTCGAGATCACCGGCGACGAGGCGTTCACGCTGTTCGCGACCCACGGCATGCCGGTGGACCTGATCAGGGACTTCGCCGCCGAGCGGGGCGGCCGGCTGCACGAGCCGCGGTTCGCCGAGCTGTTCGCCGGGCACCGCCAGCTCTCCCGCGCCGCTGGGCCCGCCCGCGACGGCCAGCACGGGCACGCCGTGGCGGACCCGGACGTCATCGCCGCCCTCGGTGCCACGCAGACCCGGTTTCTCGGCTACGAGGCGCTGACCGCGACCGCGCGGGCGGTTGCCCTGGCCGGCCCGGACGGGCCGGTTGGCAGCCTGACCGCGGGCGAGTCCGGTCTGGCCGTGTTCGACCAGACTCCCTGCTACGCCGAGGGCGGCGGCCAGGTAGGCGATACCGGGCAGATCACCGCGCCGGGCCTTTCGGCCCGGGTCACAGACACGCAGAACGCCGGCGGTCACCATCTCCACCACGTTCAGGTCACCGACGGCGTGCTGAGCGTGGGTGACGCCGTGGAGCTCGCCGTGGACGCGCCGCGGCGGCGGTCGATCATGCGCAACCACTCGGCGACCCACCTGCTGCACGCGGCGCTGCGCCAGGTGCTAGGCGACCACGTGCGCCAGGCTGGGTCGCTGGTCGCCCCGGACCGGCTGCGGTTCGACTTCGTGCACCCAAGGTTCCTCACTGAGGAGGAAAAGGGGGAGGTCGAGCGGCTGGTCAACGCCGAGGTGCTGGCGAACGTGGAGCGCACGACCGTGATCAGGCCCTACCAGGACGCGATCCGCGACGGGGCGATCGCGTTCTTCGGCGAGAGGTACGGTGACGACGTGCGGGTGGTGTCGTTCGACGGCTTCTCCACCGAACTGTGCGGCGGCACGCACGTGCACAGCGCGGCCGAGGTCGGCCTGTTCCTGATCGTCAGCGAGGGCAGCATCGGCTCCGGTACCCGGCGGATCGAAGCGATCACCGGGGACGTGGCGGTGCGGCGCACGCTGGAGCGGGACAAGCTGCTCCGGGAACTGGCGGCCCTGCTGCGGGTCTCCGTTGATCAGCTGCCGTCCCGGGTCGAGTCGCTGGCCGCCCGGCCGGGCCGGGAACGCCGGGCGCAGGTCGCCGCCGGGTCCGTGGCGGACGGGGTGCGCGCCGACCGGTCCGGGCAGCGCTACCTCGTGGTCAGCGACCCCGGCCTCGGCCCGGCCGACCTGCCGGCCCAGGCCCGCCAGCTCAGCAGCGACCTGGACGCGGTGGTCGTGCTGCTGCTGCCCGACGCGAGCGAGGGCTCGCTGCGCACCGGTGTCGGCGTGCCCGACGCGCTCACCGCGCGGCTTCCGGCGACCGAGGTGCTGGACCGGGTGCTGGCCGTGACCGGCGGCCGCGGCGGGGGCAGCGCCAGCTTCGCTCAGGGCGGCGGGGCGAGAACCGATGACCTGCCCGGCACCCTGTCCAGGATCTGGGCCGCGCTCGGCCTCGATCCGGCGCAGCAAGCGCTCTGACCGGCCCGCCGGGGCGGCTACGCGGTCGGGGGCAGGTCGGCGGGACGCAGGCGGTACTGCTGCAGCCGCAGGTCGTGGTACTTCTCCGTCTCGCCCACCCACTGCATCCCGATGCGGCGCACCGTGGCCACGGCCCGTGCGTTCGCGGGCCGCACGAGCGCGATGACCTGCTCGATCCCCTGCTCGAACGCCCAGCGCGCGAGGGCCAGGCCGGTCTCGGTCGCGTAGCCGCGGCCCCAGGCGTCCGGGCGGAGCTGCCAGCCGACCTCGAACTCGCCGTCGGGCGGCAATGGCAGCAGCGTCGCCCCGCCGATCAGCTGCCCGCCGTCGCCGAGCGCGACGGCCCAGCGGCCAGCGGGCGTGAACATGCGCGCGTCCTCGGCCGCCCACTGCTGCAGGACCAGCCCCATGGCCGCCTCGTCAGGCACCTGGAACATCGCGGGGGTCAGCCACCGCGAGACGTCGGCGTCGCCGTAGGCGCCCAGTGCCGCGGCGGCATCATCGGCATGCCACGCCCTGAGTACAAGGCGATTAGTGATCAGTCGCTGAGCCACGGGCTCACCTTAACCTGGACCAGAGCCTGGCGCCGACGGCCTGTGCAAGCTCGCCGCGAGGCTGCCAGGGCAGAACCATTCGTCTGATCTGTCCCGCATTGCGCGCGCGGATATGCAGAACTCTTGGAGTTTATCTGGTTATTTGATGTCGTTAGGCCAACTATTTCTTGACGGCGCTTACGAGCCAATACACGATGGCTTGCAGCAGCCCGCTGAAAGCTCCTCTCCAGATACCAAGTGACAAATGCGATGGCTTCACAGCACGATGACGCGCCCCGGCAGGCCCGGCCGACGCGCTACGGCGAGCCGGGCGGGCCCGCGCCGCTGGCCGTGGTCGCGGAACTGCGGCGGCTGATATTAGCCGAGCATTTCGGCGTTGCCGAGCAGATGCTGGCCAGCCTGCGCGACGTCGGCTCGGCGGCCACCATCGACACCCTGCGCCAGCTCTGCGTGTCCGGCGCCGAGCAGCTCCGGATCGCCTCGGAGCTCGACTCAGCGGCCAGGGCCCAGCGCCTGCTCGCACAGGAGGTGCGGCAGGGGATCGAGGCCATCCTGGCCAGCTGGGAACGGCACATCACGATGGCCGGGGAAGAGGCCGGCGCGCTGGCGGTCTCGTCGGCGCCGCGCGACGGGAAGCGCCGCCGGCGGCGCTGGTGGGCGCCCAGCCCGGGCCCGGTCGGGTCGGCCAGGACCGTGCCTCAGGCCACGCCCGCAGCGCCGGCGCCGGTGGCCGTTCCGCCGGTCATCGGCGTCGAGCCCGCACCCGCCGAACCGGCCGTTCCCGGGGCCGAAGTCGCAGCCTGCGTGCTGGGGCCGCTGGACCTGACGGTCGCCGGGCACCGCGTGCTGCGGTGGAACAGCCTCAAGGCGCGGACCGTCTTTCAGTACCTGGTCGTGCAGATCGGCCGGCCGGTCCGGCGCGAGGCGCTGATGGAGCTCATGTGGCCAGACCACAGCGTCGGGTCCGCCCGCAACAACCTCAAC
>Ga0209169_10001691_pt1 | contig 13449 bp, 12 predicted proteins | sample HubBroMetageWRM4_FD_188346 | JGI IMG/M metagenome (GOLD analysis project Ga0209169, IMG submission 188346) | Warmed soil microbial communities from the Hubbard Brook experimental Forest, New Hampshire - Hubbard Brook CCASE Soil Metagenome WRM 4... | ecosystem: Environmental > Terrestrial > Soil...
CCGGATCGACGAACAACAGGATGTGGCCGCCGCGCAGTGCGTACTGATCGATGGCCCATTGGGTCGCCGGAGTCAGTCCCTTCGGGTGCACGATGACGAGCGTGTTGACGTCCGCGTCGATCTTGGTGACGTTGGGCTGAACCTCGCGAACGTCGAATAGCTGCTGCACCTGGGCATAGAGGGCCCAGGCCGGTTTCACCCCGCCGGAGCGCGGGTCCATGCTCTCACCCATCGGAATCGTCGAGAGCCACGCCACCACGGGCTTCTTCGGGTTCGCGAGGGTGTAGATGAGCTTCACGACATCGTATTCGAGGAACTGCTCCTTCTGCGGATCGAAGAATTCGATGGCAGCGTGGCCGTCCGTGGAGTTCGTGCCCGCGAGCCCAAAGAAGAACTGCGAGCCGGCGGCGCCTACCGGCACACTTTTCACACCGAGCTCGTTTGCGCGGTCTTCATCCTCCGAGAACGGCTGCGGGTCGATGACGTGAACCCGCACGTTACCGCTCGAGCGCGCCTGCAGCTCTTCCAGGAACTCGCGCACCCGGGTGCCATAGGTCTTCAGGGTCGGGATCTGGTCAGCCGTCTTCTCAGAGAAGAAGAAGTAGAGGTTGATCGGCTCCTTGATGCTCTTCAGGATCCGGTCAGTGCCGGGCGCCGTGGTGTAGAGGTGGTTCTGCGTGAGATCCAACCTCCAGCCGCGCAGCGTGTAGTTGAAGAGGATGGTGAGTCCGATGAAGAGGAGGGCGAGCGCCAACAGAGTGCCGCCGCTGAGTGTCGAGCGTTTCGTCATGTCCGTTAACCTTGCCGCTAGTCCGCTTTACGCAGTTCGAGGGTGATCGAGGTCGCGAGCAGGAAGAGCGCGATCAGCATTCCGAAATACAACAGGTCGCGTATGTCGATGACGCCCTTGGCGATCGATTCGAAGTGCGTGAGGAACGACAGCGACGCGATCGCGTTCACGATGGCCTGTGGTGCCCATGCGCGGAACACGTCCAACACCAGCGGGAAGCCGGCCAGCAGAAACAGGAAACAGGCCATCACGCTCAGGATGAATGCCACGACCTGGTTCCGGGTGAGGGCTGACATCCAGGAGCCGATTGCCAGAAACCCGCCGGCAAGGAGCAGGCTCCCCAGATACGCCGCCAGGATCGTGCCGTTATCCGGGTTACCCAGGTAGTTCACGGTGATCCAGAGTGGAAAGGTGAGGGCGAGCGCGAGAGCCGTGAAAATCCACGCGGCGAAGAATTTCCCGAGCACCGCCTCCCAGAGGGTTACCGGCTGGGTCATGAGCAGCTCGATGCTCCCTGACTTGCGCTCCTCGGACCACAGCTTCATGGAGATCGCGGGGATCAGGAACAGGTATAGCCACGGATGGAATCCGAAGAACGGGTCCAGGTCCGCCTGGCCGCGCTCGTAGAAGCTGCCGAGGTAGAAGGTGAAGGCGTTCGCCAGGATCAGAAAGATGAGAATGAAGATATAGGCCAACGGAGTCGCGAAATAACTCGTCAGCTCGCGGCGCATGATGATGCCCACGTTACGCATAGCGTTCCTTTGTGGTTATACGGCCAAACTCGCGCAGGCCGGCTTAATTCGTGATGCTGCGGAAGACTTCGTCGAGGCGTCCCGACTCCAGGTGCAGTTCGTTGAGCTTGAAGCCCTTCGCGGCGGCAAGCTCGGCGATCGCAGGGAGAATGTTCGCACCCGCGCGAGGGAGCGCAGTGACTCGGCCTTCGCGCTCGCTCATTTCGACTTCCGCTACTGCTGGAATTCCCTCCAGCGCCGTACGCAAGGCCGGGAGCTGGCCCGGTTGATCGAGCTGCACAGACACGGCGTTGTAGTAGCGTGATTTCACCGCGAGTTTCGCGGGCGAGTCATCCGCGACGATCCGGCCGCGCGCGATGATGATCGCCCGCGTGCAGACCGCACTGACTTCCTCGAGGATGTGGGTCGAGATGACAATGATCTTGTCACGCGCCATGTCGTTGATGAGGGCGCGCACTTCGTGTTTTTGGTTTGGGTCGAGGCCGTCGGTGGGCTCGTCGAGAATCAGAACCGGCGGGTTGTGCACAATCGCCTGCGCGAGACCCACGCGCCGGCGAAAGCCCTTTGAAAGGGTCTCGATGGTCTGGTCGAGGACTTTCGCGAGCTGCAGACGCTCGATCACGTGATCCAGGCGCGTCTTACGCTGCGCCCCTTCCAGATGTCGGATGTCAGCGATGAATTCGAGGAAGCGGCGGACGGTCATTTCGCCGTAGGTCGGCGCGCCTTCCGGGAGGTAGCCGAGGCTCGCCTTCGCGCCCAGGGGATCTGTTTCGACATCGTGGCCGCAGATGCTGGCCGTTCCCGAAGTCGGGGACACGAAGCCGGCGAGCATCCGCATGGTCGTCGTCTTGCCCGCGCCGTTCGGCCCCAGGAACCCGAGCACTTCCCCCGGGCTCACCGTGAAAGTCACGTCGTCAACCGCGGTCAGCGAGTCGTATCGCTTGGTCAGGTGTTCAGTCTTGATCATAGGTTTGGCACTAGATAAATGTCCCGTACAAAAGTTCCCTGATCTTTTCGGCGCGGGATTTTGGACGGGGCAGCGCGCGAAATTCAAGCGCTGTCATGGTGTTCAGGGGTCCTGCTGATTCCGGCTTTCTGTTGGCTTTCGGCCGGCAGTGAAATTCTTCCGTAATATCGGGTTGTTAAGGTCGTTATCTGAAGTATTTAAGAAGAAAGACGCGCCGGTCGCGTCATCGATCCGCCATGGGAGCGTCACAGTGACGTCAACCCTGAGCGGCACACTCCGTGCTACCTGATCCTTAATCGGGTCATTGAGCCACAGGCTCCAAGAGGGTGCACGAATGCATTCGATGGGCATCGATGCCGCCGACGCTAAGCGCGGCGGGCAACTCGGCGGTGTCTGCGTAACCTGGCACGCTGAAGACGTCTTGTCGGCCCACAACGAGATCGAGCGAGGGGCGCCGTTCTGCTCGAATCCCTCCTGCGATCTGCACGTCAGGCTAACCGATCTGCAGGTTGAGAGCGGCGGAAACTGGGCTTCACTACCGGACGGGCGAGTCTTCGGTCGCGGTCGCTACGGGAGCCGGATGCTCTGCGACGCATGCGGCACCCGCCGGGGTCCAGTACGGCTCGAGACCCGGCTACGTCTCTCCCGCTAGTCCGCAACCCGCTAGCCGGCAAAGCGGCCGCGGGTGCGCCAGTAGAGAATCGAGAGGGCGCCCCCTAGCATTCCCCCCAGGTGGGCGAAATGCGCGACGCCGGGCTGGATGCCTGTCACCCCGAAGAAGAGCTCCGCGACGCCATAAAGCGTCACGAAGAGCCAGGCCGGCATCGGGATGGGTGGGAACAGCAGCATCAGCCGCTGCTTCGGGAAGTACCACGCGAACGCCAGCAGCAGACCAAACACGCCGCCCGACGCGCCGATCACTGGTTCCCCGCCTTGTGTCGCATTCTGCACCAGCAACTCGGTGCCGGCGGCGGTCAAAACGCACGCCGTATAGTAGAACGCGAAGCGACGGCTGCCCCAGAACATCTCCAGAGGGGTGCCGAACATGTACAGCGCGAACATGTTGAAAAAGATGTGCAGGAAGCCGCCGTGCAGAAAACTGTAGGTCAGGACCTGCCACGGTTGAAACAGTGGGTCGCCCACCGGCCAGAGCGCAAAAAGGGATACCAATACAGTGGCCGCCACCTGCTGTAGCAGGAACACGGCGACGTTGGCGATGATGATGCCCCGGGTAACGGGCGGTAAGGAGAACATGCCGTCAGTTTACCGGGGCCCGATCCACCTCTGCAGGAAAACGAGGTCGAGCCACCGGTCGAATTTGTGCCCCACCTCGCGCAGGTGACCGCTTTTTTCGAATCCGAGCTGCTCATGGAAGCGGATCGAGGCCTCGTTCGCGGCATCCACCCCCGCGATCATGACGTGCTTGCCCAGGGCAGCGGCCCGTGGAAAGAGGGCTTTCACGAGCTCCTTGCCCACGCCCCGGCCGCGGGTCTCGGAGCGAACGTGTACCGAGTGCTCGACCGTGAACCGATAGCCCGGCCACGTACGGAAGTCTCCGAACGTGGAGAAGCCCAGTACGCCCGACTCGTCGGTGGCGACCAGTACCGGGTATCCCATGGCAACGCGCGCGCGCCACCACTGCGCCCGGTCCTCCAAGGTGACCGGGATATAGGAGTAGATCGCCGTAGATGTGGCGATTACATCGTTGTAAATGGCGAGCAGGCCGGGCAGATCGGACTCACCGGCGTCGCGGATTTCCATGGGCCGTCATTTTAGTCAATTTGTGGCGGCGTGTACCGTGTCACTCAGGAACCGGACCAAGGGCGCGGAAGCACTGTGCGCCACGTTAAACCTGAGCCACTGGCCACATCCCTGTGCAGGGGAGAACAACGAGCCTTTCGCCAGGAGGATCGACTTCTCACGGGCGCGCCGCACGAGCTCGTCCACGGGAGTGCTGTCAGGGACGCGACCCCAGAGAAACATTCCTTCGCCAACGCCACCTTCGAACGAAATTCCAGCGGATTCGAGGGCGGCGCGCGCGTCCCGGCGCATGCGCGCGAGACGGGCCCGTACCTGGTCCACGTGGCGTTTGTACCGTCCGCTATCGAGCACTTCTGACACGAAACACTCCAGCAGCGCGGAGCCTGATAGCACGGAAAGCACCTTACGTTCCACGAGCTGCGCGATGAGAGCGGTGTCGGCGGCCACGAACCCGACCCGCAAAGCGGGGCCGATCAGTTTCGTGTAACTGCCCACGTAGATGACGTGCCGCAGGCCGTCGATCTGCGCAAGCCGCACCCCGGTGCCGTCGTAGAGGTCGCCGTAGACGTCGTCCTCGATCACGGCAAACCCGAACTGCTCCGCGAGAGTCAGTACGCGATGGCAGTTGGCCGGTTCGGCGCTCGTGCCTGTTGGGTTGTGAAGGAGTGTCTGGGTGAAGAAGGCCCGCGGCCGATGCGTCCGGCACGCAGCTTCGAGCGCTTCGAGGTCCGGGCCGTCCGGCCGCCGTGGAATCGGTACGAGCCGCACATGGTGGGCCCGCAGTTGCTCGAAGAGCACGAAGTAGCCGGGGTCTTCAACCAACACCACGTCGCCGGGAGAGAGCATGATGCGTGCGAGCAGGTCGAAGGCCTGCGACGCGCCGAAAGTCGTCACTATGTTAGCAGCGCTCACGGCGATACCGTGCTGCGCGAGGCGGCCGGCTATCTGCTCGCGCAGCTCGAGTATTCCTTGCGGCGGGCAGGGTTGCCACGCTTGCGCGCGCCGCCCGCGTGAGAGGCGGGTCAGGATGGTGCTTGGCGCCGCCTCCAGCAGCCAGTTCTCCGGCAGAAACCCGGAGCCCGCGGCAATGAGTTCCGTCGAGCGCGACATCGACAGTCGCGCCAGTGCCAGTGCGTCGGAGCCGGTGTCGGGCAGGGCTTCGATGGCCGCGAGCGGCGTCGCGGGCCGTCGTCGGGTCACGAAGAATCCGCGTCCGGCACGGGATTCGATGAGTCCGCGTGCGACGAGGCGGTCGTACGCATCGACGACGGTAAAGGGACTCGCACCCACGAGTTTGGCGAGCTTTCGGATCGAGGGCAGTCGGGCGCCGGCGGCGAGCTGGCCGTGTTGGACGAGCTTGGTGATGCGCTCGGCGATCTGGTCGACCAGCGGGATGGAGGACTCGCGCGATAGCTCGAACACGTGTGGGGCTCCTTTACAGCACCATGATGACGCCTGTGGCGGTCAGCGCAACTGCCATCGCGGCATTGAACCCCATCCGGCTCGCCGGGCGCTCGAGAAAGCGTCGCAGTGAGCTGCCGAACAGTGCCCAGACTGCGATGCACGGCATGTTCATCACTACCATGATGGCCAGCATGTAGGCACCGGCCGCCAGCACCCCGAACTCATGCGGCAGGAAGAGCGAGGCTGCCGTGATGCTCATCACCCAGGCCTTCGGATTCAGGAACTGGAATGCGGCCGCCTCGAGGAAGGTGACCGGCCGCTTGTTGGCGTCGCCATCCACCGGACCGGAGTTCAACATGCGCACGCCGAGGTAGAGCAGATAGAGGGCGCCGACCCAACGCAGTACCGTTTGCGACTCGGGCCACTGCGTGAAGATGGCCCCGAGGCCCGCGCACACGGCCAGTAGCTGGATGGCGCATCCGAAGCTGATGCCCAGCATGTGCGGAATCGTGCGCCGGAACCCGAACGCGGCGCCCGAAGCCGTCAACATGACGTTGTTAGGGCCCGGGGTGATCGACATCACGAAGGAATACGTTACAAAGGGCAGGGGGTCGACGACCATGGCACTCTCCCGTAAGGAGTCCAAGGTTCGGTGCTTATTGGAGTTGAGGGCAGGTACAGACAGAGGCCGCGCGCCGCGTACTGTATCGGCGCGCGACCTGTACGCCGTCAGCGCGAGGGGGGCAATTGGCTGCCGAGCCGCTCCGCCGCAGCCTGTAAGGTCGGCAGGCATCGCTCTATCAACTCACGGCGTGACACGCGCGAGGCCTGCGTGCTGACATTCATCGCCGCGACCACGGCTCCGACGACATTTCTTACCGGTACGGCGATCGAGCGCAGTCCGATCTCGAGCTCCTGGTCGTTCAAGGCGTACTGTTCGGTGCGCACCTGCTGAAGAATTTCTTCCAGCTTCTTCCGCGAAGTGACCGTGTGCTTGGTGTGAGTCACGAAATCAACCTTCCCCAACTCCACTGCTACCTGCTCTTCAGGCAGATAGGCCAGTAGCACGCGACCCAGCGCCGTGCAGTAGGCGGGCAGGCGGCTACCAACACCGAGCGTAACGGACATGATCCGTTTCGTCGCTGCGCGCGCCACGTACACAACCGCGCCGTCATCGAGCACGGCGACGGAAGACGCTTCGCCGAGTGTCTCGCTCATTTCTTCGAGCACCGGCTGCGCGGCGATCGGGACCGCCGCTGTAGAGAGATACGCGTAGCCGAGGTTCAGTATTCTCGGCTGCAAAAAGTACGTGCGTCCATCGGTCGCCGCATACCCCAACTCACGCAGGGTGTAGAGGCAGCGGCGTACGACCGCGCGGGTAAGGCCGGTCGCCCGGCTCACGTCGGCGATCGTCAGGCGACGGTCGACGCCGGCAAATGCACGGATGACGTGCAGGCCGCGCGCCAACGAGGTCATGAAGTCCGGATCGCCGCCCCGAAACAGGTTGTTTTCGGGGTCGGTGGAGCTCATGACTCGTTGAGCGATAAACGAACCCGAACTCTTGGGAAATGCTTTAGAGTGCAGCACAGCAGTATCTTATAGGTTTAGATGACAGTACGGTAATCGTACCTTACGCCAACGTCGGTGTCATCTCCAGTAGGGGTGAGGGCGGTACTTCGAGGGGGCGGTATCATTGGCAGTTCGGGTACGCACCTGATGGGGGCGCGTGTGCATCGCCGCACGAACCTCCGGGGCTACCCTCACCGTCACTGAGGAAGATCCATGACCGACGCATTCATTTGCGACGCCGTACGAACGCCCATCGGCCGTTACGGTGGAGCGCTCGCTACCGTGCGCCCCGACGACCTTGCCGCACTGCCGCTCGCCGCGTTGCTGGCGCGAAACCCGTCCCTCGATGCTGCTGCGATTGACGAAGTGCTGCTTGGTTGTGCGAACCAGGCTGGAGAGGACAATCGTAACGTGGCCCGGATGGCCGTTCTGCTTGCGGGCCTTCCGGTTTCGGTGCCCGGCGCAACCATCAACCGCCTGTGCGGTTCGGGTCTCGACGCGGTAATGGTGGCAGCGCGCGCCATCAAGGCGGGCGAGGCCGGACTCATCCTGGCGGGCGGCGTTGAGTCCATGTCCCGTGCGCCCTTCGTCATGCCGAAGGCGGACTCCGCGTTCAGCCGCAGCGCCGAGGTTTTCGACACCACGATCGGGTGGCGCTTCGTCAATCCTGTCATGAAGCAAAAATACGGCGTCGATTCGATGCCGGAGACCGGCGAGAACGTCGCGGCCGACTACAAGGTGTCGCGCGAAGACCAGGACAAGTTCGCGCTGCGCAGCCAACAGCGCGCGGGCGCCGCTTACGCCCGCGGCTTTTTTGAGTCGGAACTCATTCCCGTCGAGATCCCGCAGCGCAAGGCCAAGCCGTTGATCGTCGCGCGTGACGAACACCCGCGCCCTGAGACGACTCTCGAGCAACTCGCCAAGTTGCCCACGCCTTTCCGTGCGAACGGAACGGTCACGGCGGGTAATGCGTCGGGGGTGAACGATGGCGCTTGCGCGTTGATCATTGCGTCCGAGGATGCAGTGCGACGCTTTGGGCTAACTCCTCGCGCGCGGATCGTTGCTGGCGCCACTGCGGGGGTCGAGCCGCGGATCATGGGCATGGGGCCCGTCCCCGCTACCCGGAAAGTGTTGGCGCTGGCGAAGCTGGATATCAAACAGTTGGATGTGATCGAGCTGAACGAGGCCTTCGCATCGCAGGGACTCGCTGTCCTGCGCGAGCTGGGTCTTCCCGATGATGCGGAGCACGTCAACGCCAACGGCGGCGCCATTGCGCTCGGCCATCCGCTCGGGATGACAGGGGCCCGCCTCGCGACTACGGCGACCTACCAGCTCATGGCCCGGAAGGGCCGCTACGCCCTGTGCACCATGTGTATCGGCGTCGGGCAGGGTATTTCGCTCATCATCGAGCGTGTTTAGGCCTTAAGCGGTATAGGTCCCGCGCATTCCTTTCAAAATCGGAGATCTCGATGCTGAACGAGGGTGATCTGCTGTGGACGCCGAGTCGGGAGCGGGTTGAGAAGGCGCAGCTCACGGCCTTTACGCGCTGGCTCGCGACGGAGCGCGGTAAGAGCTTTGCGACCTACGAAGACCTGTGGCAATGGTCCGTGGATGACCTCGACGGGTTCTGGCAGGCGATCTGGGATTACTTCGAGGTGCAGTCCTCCGCGCCGCACACTGCGGTGCTCGCGGACCGGCACATGCCGGGCGCGAAGTGGTTTCCGGGCGCGCGCCTGAACTACGCCCAGCAGGCTCTGACGCACGAGCGCCCCAACGCTACCGCGCTGTTGTATCTAAATGAGCGCACGCCACTCGCTTCCATGTCGTGGGAAGAGCTCGGCGCGAAGGTGCGTATCCTCGCCACGCAACTCCGCAAGCTCAATGTGAAGCCGGGTGACCGTGTAGCGGCCTACATGCCGAACATTCCGGAGACCGTCATCGCGATGCTGGCGACCACCAGCATCGGGGCAATCTGGACGAGTTGCGGCCCCGACTTCGGCACGCGCGGAGTGTTGGATCGTTTCACGCAGCTCACGCCGAAGGTGCTCTTCTACGTCGACGGCTATCAGTATGGCGGCAAGGCTTTCAGCCGCAAGGACGAGATCCACAAGATCATCGACCAGTTGGGCTCGCTCGAGCGGGTGATCTACCTTCCGTATCTGAACCGTGACGATCGGGCCACGTTCCACGAACACACGGTGTTGTGGGATGACCTGTTGAATCATGCGCCGGTGCCGCGCGCCGGGTTCGAGTTTGCGCAGGTGCCGTTCGAGCACCCGTTGTGGATCCTGTTCTCCTCGGGCACGACCGGGCTGCCGAAGCCGATCTGCCACAGTCACGGCGGCATCATTCTCGAGCAGTTGAAGCACATGCAGTTCAACTTCGATGCGGCCGACGGGGATCGCCTGTTCTTCTTCACCACCACCGGGTGGATGATGTGGAACTTCCTCGTGAGCGCACTGTTGTCCGACGTCGTTCCGGTGCTCTACGACGGGAATCCGGCGTGGCCGACACCCGATCTGCTCTGGAAGATGGTGGACGACACCGGCGCGAAGGTGTTTGGAACGAGTCCGACCTACGTTTCCGCACTCGAGAAGGGCGGCATCGTGCCGAAGACGTTCGCGAAGCTCGAATCGCTGCAGACCGTGACGCTCGCCGGCTCCCCGGTCACACCGGAATGTATGGAATGGATTTACAACAACGTGAAGCAGGACCTGTTGGTGGCTTCCGGAAGCGGTGGCACGGACATCTGCACCGGCTTCGTGATGGGCAATCCCACCCTGCCGGTGTACGCCGGCGAGATCCAGTCGCGCGCGCTGGGCTGCGCCGTGTATGCCTTCAACGAGCGCGGCGAGAAGATCGTGAACCAGGTGGGCGAGCTGGTGGTCACGGAGCCCATGCCCTCCATGCCGGTGTGTTTCTGGAACGACGTGGACAACAAGCGCTACCTCGATTCCTACTTCGGGGAGTACCCGGGAATCTGGCGCCACGGCGATTTCTTCAAGATGAACGACCGGGGCGGCTGTTTCGTGCTCGGCCGCTCGGATGCCACGTTGAATCGCCACGGCGTGCGCATCGGCACGGCGGAAATCTATCGCTCGCTGGCGACTTTGCCGGAGATGGACGACTCCCTGATCGTCAACCTCGATCTGCCGCACGGGAAGTTCTTCATGCCGCTGTTCGTGAAGCTCAAGAACGGCCTGCAACTCGACGAAGCCATCCGTGACAAGATCCGGGCAACACTGCGTCGGGAGTATTCGCCGCGGCACGTGCCGGACAAGATTTACCAGGTGGAGTCGATTCCCTTCACCCTCACGGGAAAGAAGATGGAAGTGCCGGTGCGCAAGATTCTCATGGGCGTGACGCCTGATAAGGCTGCCAACCGCGATGCGGTGGCCAACCCCCAGGCGTTGGATTATTTCATTGAGTACAGCCGGAAACAGACCGACTACTCACTTACCGGCTGAAGCGAAGCGGAAGGTGCGACTATGGAAGATGTGAAGTTGCTCATTGGGGGACGCGATGCCCCGGCCGCGAAGTCGGCGACGTTCGATCGCCTCAACCCCATCTCGGGCGAAGTTGCTACGCGTGCCGCCGCAGCTTCTGCGGCGGATGCCAAGGCCGCCGCCGATGCGGCCGCCGCGGCGTTTCCGAAGTGGGCGGCGTTAGGCCCGAGCGCACGTCGCGCGCTACTCAACAAGGCTGCGGATTTGTTGGAGTCCCGGGCCGCGCAGTTTGCCGCGATCCTCTCGACCGAAACGGGCGCGACGGGTGGTTGGGGTCATTTCAACGTGCATCTGGCGGCGGGCATGCTCCGCGAAGCGGCGGCGATGACGACCCAGATTTCGGGTGAGGTCATACCCTCCGACGTCCCCGGAAGTCTGGCGATGGGGATCCGTCAGCCAGCGGGCGTAGTGCTCGGAATCGCGCCTTGGAATGCGCCGATCATCCTCGGTGTTCGCGCCGTCGCCATGCCTTTGGCCTGTGGCAACACCGTAATCCTGAAGGCCTCTGAGGTGTGCCCGGCAACTCACCGGCTCATCGGGGCCGTGTTGACGGAAGCGGGTCTCGGCGACGGTGTTGTGAACGTCATTACTCACGAGCCCAAGGACGCGGAAGCCGTTGCCGAAGCCCTGATTTCGCACGCCGCCGTGAAGCGCGTGAATTTCACGGGCTCGACGCGGGTAGGGAAGATCATCGCGGCGCTCTGCGCGAAGTATCTGAAGCCGGTAGTTCTCGAACTCGGTGGCAAGGCGCCTCTGATTGTTCTCGACGATGCGGATATCGATGCCGCCGTGAACGCGACCGTTTTTGGTGCATTCGCGAATTCGGGCCAGATCTGTATGTCGACAGAGCGTGTGATCGTCGACGAGAAGGTCGCGGACGAGTTCGCGACGAAGCTGGCGAAGCGGGTGGCGGGGCTGCCGATCGGCGATCCGCGTAAGGGCGACTTCGTGCTGGGTGCGGTCGTGGGTAAGCCGACCGTGGACCGTGTCATGAAGCTCGTGAACGAAGCTGTTGCTAAGGGCGCGAAGGTTCTCTGCGGCGCCGACGGGGATGGGACGACCGTGATGAAAGGCCTTGTGGTCGACCATGTCACCCAGGACATGTCGCTCTTCCGCGAGGAGTCATTCGGTCCGCAGGTGTCGATCACCCGCGTGAAGTCGACCGAGGAGGCCATCAAGGCCGCAAATGATACGGAATACGGCTTGTCGGCGTCGCTCTTCACCCGCGACATCGCTCGAGGCATCGAGCTCGCCAGGCGCATCGAATCGGGGATCTGCCATATCAACGGTCCGACGGTACACGATGAGGCACAGATGCCGTTCGGGGGTGTGAAGGCCTCGGGTTACGGCCGATTCGGCGGCAAAGCGGGGGTGAACGAGTTTACCGAGTTGCGCTGGATCACGATCCAGACGACGCCGCGGCACTACCCGTTCTGAGCCGGTAGTTTCCGAGCTGGCCGGGCGGCCTATCCGGTCCGTCCCGGTCACTTTTGTTCCCTGTCTGCGAAACCGCTCATACACCGGCGCCCGGGTTGGTGTCAGAATCCGTAACATGAAAATCGCAGTTCTTTTCGGTGGTACCAGCCAGGAGCGGGATGTCTCGATCGCCAGCGCGGCCCAGATCATTCCGGCGCTGCGCGGCCTCGGACACGATGTCATAGCGATCGATACGGTCACCGGAAGGCTGACGGCGGACGCCGAGAAGAAGATGCTTACCAGTGGTGTGGGACCGGAGCCACCGTCGACCACCGCCCTCGCGAACATGCGCGAGTCGGCACTCGCTCTCACGAGCAACGCCTCCGACATCCGCGATGTCGATGTGGTTTTCCTCGCGCTCCATGGGGGTGCGGGTGAGGACGGTCGTGTGCAGGCCGTGCTCGATCTGGCCGGTATGGCCTACACCGGTAGCAATCACATCGCCAGTGCAACGGCGATGGACAAGGATCTCTCCAAGCGTTTGTTTCGGGCAGCGGGCGTCCCTACGGCCGATTGGCTCATGGCGCCGGTCCTCGCTCACGATGTAACGGAGAGCCTCGGGTGGCCGGTGGTCGTAAAACCTAACAAACAGGGCTCCACCGTCGGCTTGTCGATCGTGCGCGAAGCAGCGGGACTCGCGGACGCGTTGGAACTTGCGGAGCGCTACGACGACGAGGTGATGGTCGAGCGGTTCGTGCCGGGCCGCGAGCTCACCGTGGGCATTCTCGAAGGCGAGCCCCTGCCGGTGGGCGAAATCATCACCAAGAGCGGCATTTTCGATTACCAGGCCAAGTACCAGGCCGGCGGTGCGCAGGAGATTTTTCCAGCCGACCTGCCGGAGGAGCAGTCGATCGAGTTGCAGCGCCTCGCAGTGCGTGCCCACCAGGCGCTCAAGCTCGGGGTCTACAGCCGGATCGACTTCCGATTGGACCCAAAAGGTCGCTTCTGGTGCCTGGAGGCGAACTCGTTACCTGGCATGACGGCTGCGAGCCTCTTGCCGCAAGCGGCAAAAGTCGCTGGCATTGAGTTTCCGAAGCTGGTCGAGCGCATCTGCCGTGCGGCTCTGCTGGTGGCAAAGCGGGCGGGTTAACTAGAGCCGCGCCTTACGTGGCCCGCGAGGCCGGTCCCGGCACGCCCCCACTCCCTAGGCGCGTGCCGTATGAGATCCGAACGATCTGCATTTCAGCATCCACGCGTCGAAGACAGTCGCTCAATTAGACATCC
>Ga0209169_10001692_pt1 | contig 13448 bp, 11 predicted proteins | sample HubBroMetageWRM4_FD_188346 | JGI IMG/M metagenome (GOLD analysis project Ga0209169, IMG submission 188346) | Warmed soil microbial communities from the Hubbard Brook experimental Forest, New Hampshire - Hubbard Brook CCASE Soil Metagenome WRM 4... | ecosystem: Environmental > Terrestrial > Soil...
GCGCCCGCCGGTCCGCCAGTAAAACGTTTTCCAGCCACGAATGCGCGGTCAGGCAAGTATCGAAAGCGTGGTCGGTAGGATCGTGAATGTAAACCGCTTCATCGGCCTTCACGAAAAAGAAAAGCTGGTAGCGATCGACCAACCCGGTCGCGAATCTTTCATTCGCGCCGCCCTGCAGCGAAAGTTTTCCGTCGTAATTGAGCGTCGTATTGAATGGATCGTGCGCCGCGTTCACGTAATGCGCCAGAATCGCCGCCGTGACCTTCGCTTCGGTCCAATTATGATCGCGAAACGCGTCCGTCAGTTTTTTGCTGTAGAATCCAATTTCCCACGGCAGCAACCCGTACAACTCCAGATTCCGCCGGTTGTACTTCGCCAGCGCGGCATTGTAGTCCCGCGGCAACGTAGCGAAGGGGAAGGGTCCGTAGTGATCCAGTCGGATAAAATCGGTGTGGTGTTCGGCGGCGGCCTTCGCGCCGGCATCGTCCTGGGTCACATGCTGGACCAGAAATTGCCGGTTCGCCTGGAAGAAGGGCAGCATCTCGTCCGGCAACGTGTCCACCGCTTTGTTCGTCACCAGCCGATCCGCGTTGTCACCCCAGCCGTACGAACTGGCCAGGCTGAGCACCAGGATTCCCACCGAAAGCGCGAGCGCGCCCTGTGCCGTTCGACGCATCAGGAAACAGCATCTCCTTAAATCTTACGCCCTGTTCTCTGCTTGGCCTGATCCGCTGCGATATTCGCATCGGAAAGCTGGCTGTGCTTGCGCCCATACGCGTAATAAAAACAAAGCCCAATCAGCAGCCAGACGAAAAACCGGATCCAGTTGGTGATTGGTAATCCGGCCATCAGCAACAAACACGCCAGAATCGTAATCACCGGTGCCAGAATACCACCGGGAGCACGGAATGCGCGCGGCCGGTCCGGCTGTTTGTAGCGCAGAATCAACACGCCGCCGGCCACCAGCGCGAACGCAAACAGCGTCCCGATATTGGAAAGGTCCGCCAGCGTCCCGATGTCCAGCAACCCCGCCGGTATCCCCACCAGAAATCCCGCGACGATCGTCGAAAAATCCGGCGTGCGATACCGTGGATGCACCCGGCCAAAAATGCGCGGCAGCAACCCGTCGCGCGACATGGCGAACCAGACCCGCGCCTGCCCCAGTTGAAAAACCAGCAGCGATGAAATCATTCCCAGCAGCGCGCCGATCAGCACGATCAACTGAATATTCCCCATGCCCAGCCGCTTCAGCGTGTTTACCACCGGCGCCGCGTCGTCCATCAGCGATTGCCACGGCACCAGCCCGGTCAGCACCACCACCACGCCGATATAAAGGAGGGTGCAAACCACCAGCGTCGCAATGATCCCGATCGGCACATCGCGTTTCGCGTCCTTACATTCCTCCGCCGCGGTCGATACCGAATCGAACCCGATATACGTGAAAAATATTATCGACCCGCCGGTCAGAATTCCGGGCCAGCCGTTCGGCGCAAAAGGATGCCAGTTCGACGGGTGAATCATGTGCGAAGTGAAAATCACAAACACCATGATCGCCATGATTTTCAGCGCCACCATGATACTGTTCGCGTTCGCCGATTCCCGAATCCCGCGCACCAGCAAAATCGTCAGCAGCATCACGATGATGAACGCCGGCCAGTTGAACCCAAAATGCCAGCCGGGTGCGTAAAGCATGTTGCCCTGCAAATCCGCCAGCCCCGACGGCAAATACGCCGGCGAAATCCAGCGCAAATCCGGATGCACCCCGAACCAGTCCAGCAGATTTACGATATGCGCGGAAAATCCCACGCTGACCGCCATGTTCGAAACCGCATACTCCAGAATCAAATCCCAGCCGATGATCCACGCGATCAATTCGCCCATCGTCGCGTACGTATAGGTGTAAGCGCTTCCCGCGATCGGAATCATCGCGGCCAGTTCGGCGTAGCACAGCGCCGCGAACGCGCACACAAATCCCACCAGCACGAACGACAGCGCTATGGCCGGTCCAGCCCCCGGCCGTCCAAAAGATGCGGAATGGTAAATCAGGTATTCGAGCAGCGGCGCATTGAGCACCGAACTGAATTGCAGCTTTTGTCCGGCGATGGCCGTGCCGATGATCGTGAAAATCCCCGAACCAATCACCGCGCCAATTCCCAGCGACGTCAGGCTCAGCCAGCCCAACGATTTCTTGAGCTGCTTATCTGGGTTTTCCGAATCAGAAATCAACCGATCGATATTCTTGGTGCGGAAAAGCTGTGCGCCCAATCATCACCTTCCGGTAGAAAGCCAGAAGAATCTACATGCTGCAACGCTTCTGCGCAACATCATACCAGCCGCCGCACCACCCACCGCACATTCCTGAACTTGTATTTGCATCTAGGTTAAACAGCGAAGCATCAACCGGGGAATCGTACGACCGGGCGCCAAACGATGTCCTGCCAATCAAATTCTCCCGCCTTCCTCAATCTTTTCTCGGTGCCCTCTGTGCTAAATCTTCGGCCGTCCCCTCAAGCCAGCTGCAAATTCGCATACCTCTCGATCAATTTCTTCGCTCCATAATCCTGAAAACTAACCGTCAGCTTCCGTTCCTCTCCCTCGCCTTCCACCCCGATAATCGTCCCGACTCCATATTTCGAATGTCGCACCCGCGTCCCAATCAAAGGATCCTTCGACGATCCGCGCGTCACCGGCTTTACCGCCCGCCCGTACCCGCCGCCAGACCCATACGGCGTCCGCGTTTTCTGCCGGTAGGAATAACTCGCCACATAATCCGGATCCGGCTCATACCTTCGCGATTCGCCCGGCTCGGCCTGCGATCCCATAGCCGCCTCAATAAAATCCCCCGGAATTTCCGCCAAAAATCGCGACGGCAGGGAAGCCCGCAACCGTTCTTCTCCGTAGCTGCGCCGGTACACCGCCCGCGAAAGCACCAGCACCTGTTTCGCCCGCGTCATCCCCACGTAAAACAATCGCCGCTCTTCTTCCACCTCGGCATTCCCGCTGTTCAATGAACGGCTGTGGGGTAACACGCCTTCTTCCAGCCCCGCCAAAAATACCGAATCAAACTCCAGGCCCTTCGCGCTGTGCAAAGTCATCAGCGAAACCGGAATCGTGTCGTCGTACTGATCCGAATCGCTGGCCAGCGCCGCCGCGTCCAGCACGTCCTCGAGTGTTTGGCCCTGCTCCGTCGCCTCCGCCATCGCATTGGCCAGTTCGCGCAGGTTCTCCCCGCGCGAAGTGTGTTCCAGATTGTCTTGCTGCTCGACCCAGTCGAGATACCCGGTCCGCGCCAGCACCCGTTCGATCAACTGCGCCGGCCCCAGCTCTACACATTCCGTTTGCAACTCTTCGATCAATTTCGCAAACGACCGCAGCGCTCCGCTGAATTTCTTCCCAGTCAGAAATTCGCTCGACCGAATCACTTCCCACAACGATTGTGAATTTTCCCGCGCCCGCGCCTCCAGCGCCGCCACCGTCACCGCGCCAATTCCGCGCGGCGGCACATTCAGCACCCGCAGCAGCGCGACATCGTCCTCGGGATGAAATATCAGCCGCACGTAGGCCAGCGCGTTTCTTACTTCCGCGCGCTCATAAAAACTGAACCCGCCCACCACCCGGTAGCGGATATTCAGCCGCCGCAACACTTCTTCGAACGAACGCGACTGCGCCCCGGTGCGGTACAGCACCGCCAGCCGTGCGTCCGGATCGTTCCGCACCTGCGCCGAAATCTGCGCGCCAATGTATTCCGCTTCCGCCGGCGCGTCCGGCGCCTCGTAAAAACGCAGCCGGTTGCCTTCGCCCAGCGTCGCCTGCAGCGTCTTCCCCAGGCGCTCCGAATTGTTTTTCACCACCGCCGCCGCGGCATCCAGAATGATCTGCGTCGACCGGTAATTTTCTTCCAGCCGAATCACTTTGGCGTCCGGAAAATCCTCGGTAAAGCGTTTCAAATTTCCCGCCCGCGCCCCGCGCCAGGAGTAAATCGACTGATCCTCATCGCCGACGATGCAAATGTTCCGCCGCTCGCCGCCCAGCATTCGGATCAAATCTTCCTGCGAGCGGTTGGTGTCCTGAAATTCGTCCACCATGATGTAGTGAAATCGCGAATTCCACCGCGCCCGAACCTCCGGACTGTCGCGCAGCAAATCCACCGCCTTCAACAGCAGATCGTCAAAGTCCAGCGCCGCCGCCTTGCGCAGAATGTCCGTATACGCGCGAAAAAGTTTCGCCACGTCCTTGCGCTCTTCGTCGCGCATCTCCGCTGCGTTCGCCGCCATGTCGTCTGGCGTGATGCCGTGATTCTTCGCGTGGCTGATCTGCGCCCGCACCGCGCGCGGCGGATAATCTTCGGCCGACAAATCCAGCGCCGCCAGCGCCCGCTTGATCGCCGCGTTCTGGTCGTCGTCATCGTAAATCGCGAAATCGCGCGGCAACCCCAGATGGCTCGCCTCGCGCCGCAGCAGCCGCGCACAGAACGAATGAAACGTGGACACCCACACGTCCGCCGCGTCGCGCCCGCTGGCCCGCAGCAGTTCGCTGATGCGTTCTTTCATCACGCCGGCAGCTTTATTCGTGAACGTAACCGCCAGAATGGCGTAGCTCGGCACCCCCAGTTCAATCAGGTGCGCCACCCGGTAGGTGATCACCCGCGTTTTGCCCGTGCCCGCGCCGGCCAGCACCAGCAGCGGCCCTTCCGTGGTGAGCACAGCTTCGCGCTGGGCTTCATTCAATTTGTCGAGGAGCGCCATGGATGCTTGAGTGGATGTTCGGACGAAAAAATTCCAGAACAAATTCTAACCGACCTGTCGCGATTCAGCAATTTTGCCGCCACGCGCGAATTTGCCGCGCCTGCGAGCCGCCCCGCAAACTCTGTTACAATCGTTCGATTTTCCTGGAGAATTATTCTCGCCAGTGGACCGCAAAAAAATATTCGCGTGGCTGCAGGGCCTGGTTCTCGCCTTTGGCGGCGGCGGCCTCTTCGTCGTCACCTTTTTCGACTCGTCCATCCTTTCCTTTCCATTTTTCCCGGACGCCATGCTGATCCAGCTTTGCGTTGCGAACCCCGCGCGCATGCCCTACTACGCGACCATGGCTGCACTCGGCTCGCTGTGCGGCTGCGTCGTGCTCTACGCCCTCGCCAAAAAAGGTGGCGAAGCTTTCTTTCACCGGCACGCTCGCGGCAAAGCCGAAACCATCAAGGAGTGGGTCGAGAAAAACGCTTTCCTTAGCGCTTTTCTTCCCGCCGTTCTTCCCCCGCCCATTCCGTTCAAGCCCTTCATTCTCGCCGAAGGCGTTTTCCAGGCTCCCTGGCGCACCTTCGTCCTCGCGATTCTTCTCGGCAGGGGATTGCGTTACGGTGCGGAGGGAGTTCTCGCGGTTCGCTACGGCGATTCCGTGCTCGCGTTTCTGAAAGTGCACGGCATTGCTTTCGGGTTGGGCGTGCTGCTGGCGGTCGTTGTTCTCTACGTAATAATCCATTTCTTGATGCACAAGCCGGTCGCGAAATCCTGAGGCGCTTACCGCACCAACCTGTGTTGAATCACGCCGTCGACTATCGCGCCCGGGCGGCGCTCGCGAAACGCAGTTGCTGCGCCGCGATCCTCGAATCACTATCGACTCGCGTATCCAACACGATGTTCTCGATCGATTTGTCGCCGGCGGGAAAACGCAAATCGCGAATCGTGACCTCCGGCCCCGTGTCTTGCGGCTCAATCGCCGCCAGCGGAAACCGGGCGTAATTCAAAAACAATTTCCCGTCCGCCGTATTTTGTGCCGCCGCTATCGCTGCCGATTCCTCCGGCTTGTAGTGCGGCACCGCGTGTTCCGGATCGAACCCAGCCCCCGGCAAAAGTGAAATGTTCAATTCGTAGATCGCGGCTGAAGTTGAAACCAGTCCTCGCCAGGCAAACGGGTTCGACGATGCCGCGAACGCGCCGGCATTTTGCGGCGCCTCGCCACGGTAATCTCGCGATCGCAGCAGTCCCGTCGCCCGCGAATGTAAAATCATGCGCCCGCCGGCGTACAGCACAACCATCACCAGCGCTACGCGCGCCGCGGTTGCCCCGAACGCACCACGCCTGCGTTCCCCAATTTCTTCGCTGACCAGGCGCCCGAGGTAGGGAATTGCCAGTCCCGCGCCGAGTACCACCAAAATCCACAAATCGAAAGGCGGCAGCAAATCCCATGCTTGCCAGCTTTGACGAAATGGCCAGAAGAGTCGAACGCCGATTCCATCGCCGAGATCCAGAAGAATATGCGCCGCCGCGCCAACCATGCACACCACCAGCGCGCGCGAAATCCTGAATTCGCTGGAATTCGCCTCCGCCGTTTTGTCGCGCCTCGACCGATCGATTAGGAAATAAATTCCCGCAATGCAGCAGCACATCACCAGTGCCCCAACCACTGAATGTAAAACCGTGCGATGGAATTTCAGAAATGACGCCGGACCGGCAAAATAGCTGACGAAATCCAATTCCGCCGCGACGCCCGCGGTAACCAGCATCGCCAATCCGTAGCGTGGCAGGAACTTACGCGCCGCCCGCGCCAGCACGCAGGACAGAAGTAAATAGGTCACAAGTTGCATCGGGAAAGGGAACCGCTAAGTCGAAGCAGCGACGTGCAGCGCCGCTGGCGTCACCAGCGACAGCGCGTCCGGCACAATCCGGAATTTCAGCGGCAACGGGCCCACCGGCTCGCCGTCCACCTGCGCAAACACCGGATCCGTTCCGGCTGATTCGCACAGCACTTCCGTGTCCTTCCACATCTTGATTCCTTGCATCCCGCGAATTTTTCCCAGCCACAGGGCCGGCAGGCACGCGAGATACTGCAGCCGGCTGCGCGTCGAATTCGTCAGAAATTCGAACGAATCCTCGAACAAAGTCGCGTTCGTCGTAATTTTAAATGGGCCTCCGTAATTCGCCGTCCGCCCCACCACAATGATCGACGCCAAATGATCCGTGCCATTCGAACGCACCCGCATCTCCGGAAAATTGTAGCTGAACAATTGCTTCATGCCTTCCAGCCAGTACGCCGCCACGCCGACTTTTTTCTTCAGCGCGCCATCGACGCCATTCACGATCGCCCCGTCCGGTCCCGCGCCCCCGCAACTCAAAAAATAACGTCCGCCCTCCGGCATCGCTTCGGTGTAGCCATCTCCGTTCGCGCCCGCAAAAGTCGCCACTCCCAGCGCGATGCGCCGGACGATGCCCTCCGGAATCAATCGCGCGGCCCGCGGAATATCCCAGGGAATCCCCAGTTCCTTCGCCAGAATATTTGCGGTGCCCGCCGGCAACAGCGCCATCGGTACCTGGCTTCCCGCCAGGCCATTGATAATTTCGTTGATCGTGCCGTCGCCGCCGCAGGCGATCACCATTTCCCGTCCGTGCACCACCGCCAGCCGCGCGATTTCCTGCGCGTGGCCTCCTTCGGTGGTCGCCGCCAACTCCACCGTAATCCCCGCGTCTTTCAGGATGCGCACCGCCTCTTCAATCTCCTGAAACCGGCGGTGCCTCCGCCCACCGCTGGTCGGGTTGTAAATCAGCAGCGCGTTTTTGATCCCGTGCGACATAGCCTGCGTCAGTTGCTTCTCCAATTTTTTTCAGTCCCATACCCGGTTCCAAGTATCGGGCGCGGTCGAACGCGCATTGTATAATACTCGCCGCTCTTATTCCGGTAGCATTGCGTCGGAGTGTTCATGGCCCAGAACCCGAAAACGACCCTGAAAACGAACCAGAAAAAGACCGCCAAGCAGAACCCAAAACCGACCGGCGCAGTCGTCGATGAAATCCAGCGCCTGCGCGAAAAAATTCGTCATCACGAATATCTGTATCACGTCGTTGACGACCCCGAGATTTCCGACGCCGCCTTCGACAAGTTGCTCAACAAACTCAAGCAGCTCGAAAAAGAAAATCCAAAACTCATCACTCCCGATTCGCCCACTCAACGCGTCGGCGGCGCGCCTCGCGACGGCTTCCAAACCGTCGCGCATAAAACTCCCATGGGCAGCCTCGACAACGCTTTTTCCTTCGAAGAGCTCGCCAATTTCGATCGCCGCGTCCGCGAACTAACCGGCCGCGAAAAAATCGAATACGTCACCGAACACAAATTCGACGGCCTCAGCATGTCTCTGGTCTACGAAAATGGCGCGCTGATTCGCGCCGTCACCCGCGGCGACGGCACCACCGGTGAAGACGTGACGGCGAACGTCCGCACCATCCGCGCCGTCCCGCTCTGGGTCGATGTAAAACTCCTGAAAAAAGCCGGCATCGCCAGTTCCTTCGAGGTTCGCGGCGAAGCGATCATGACCCGCAAAGCCTTCGACGCCATGAACGAGCAGCAGGACGCCATCGGCGCCAAGCGTTACGCCAATCCGCGCAACGCCGCCGCTGGTTCGGTCCGCGTCCTCGATCCCAACATCACCAAGAATAGAAACTTGGATTTTTTCGCCTACTACATGCTGGTCAACGGCCGCGTCCCCAAGAAACGCCACTCCGAAGTCCTCGAAGCTCTCGGCACCATGCGTTTCAAAGTCAGCGAAGACTGGGAACTGCGCCACGGCCTCGACCAGGTCGAGCAGTACATCAACAAATGGGACACCAAGCGCGAAAAACTCGGCTTCGACATCGACGGCATCGTGGTCAAGGTAAACGAAATCGGCCTGCAGAACGAACTCGGCTACACCTCCAAAGCGCCCCGCTGGGCCATCGCCTACAAATATCAAGCGCACCAGGAAACCACACTGCTGCGTGAAATCATGATCAGCGTTGGCCGCACCGGCGTACTCACTCCCTTCGCGGTCTTTGAACCGGTGCAAATCGGCGGCGTCACCGTGGTGAAATCCACGCTGCACAATCTCGATGAAGTGCGCCGCCTCAACATTCACGCCGGCGATACGGTCCTGGTCGAGCGCGCCGGCGAAGTGATCCCGCACGTCCTGAAAGTCGTCAAGCACGGCGCCGAAGAAAAAGAATTCGAAATGCCGGACAAATGTCCGGTGTGTGGCATGCACGTCCATCACGTCGAAGGCGAAGCCGCCTACCGCTGCGTCAACGTCTCCTGCCCCGCGCGCACCCGCGAATCGCTCCTGCATTTCGCCGGCCGCCACGCTATGAACATCGACGGCCTCGGCGACAAAATCGTCATCCAGCTTCTCGAAAAGAAGCTGGTCAAGGATTACGCCGACCTCTACCGCCTGAATCTTGAAACACTCACCAATCTCGACCGCATGGCCGAAAAATCCGCGCAAAATCTGCTCGACGAAATCGCCGCCAGCAAAAAAGCCAGCCTCGCGCGCCTGGTCTACGCCATCGGCATGCCCTTCGTCGGCGAACGCACCGCCCAACTCCTTGCCAGCCACTTTGGCGATATGCAAAAAATCGCCGACGCCAGCGCCGAAGAATTGATGGAAGTCGGGGAAGTCGGCCCCAAGGTCGCCGAAGGTGTCCGCGAATTCTTTTCCGAGTCCGCCAACCGCAAGCTCATCGACCATCTGCGCGAAGTCGGCGTAAACATGAAAGAACAGCGCAAGGCCCTGATCGATACCCGCTTCGCCGGCCTGACCTTCGTCTTCACCGGCACCCTCGCCAATCATTCCCGCGAAGAAGCCCAGGCCCTCGCCGTAGCCCACGGCGCAAAAATCGGCGGCTCCGTCAGCAAAAAGACCAGCTACGTCGTAGTCGGCGAAGACGCCGGCTCCAAACTAGCCAAAGCCGAAGCCCTAAAAGTAAAAATCCTCACCGAAGCCGAATTCGAAAAGCTCCTCGCCGCGAAATAATTCCGCGAATATCTCTAGCAAACTACACCACGGCCTGTCCGCAAGAACCGCATCGCGCGGGCTCGCCGGAACTAAATTGAGATCCTTGACGATCATTACTCAGACGCGCAATGACAGACGCGCCGCAGGAAGGACATTTCGGCAAACTTCTAGTCCGGCGACTGAACGCGACATGTTGCCCGCCGTAAAAAACGAAGAAGAAATAAACGATGGCCGGCAACACCAAAGCGAAAAGGGCCTTCGCTGATGGCCCTGCACTGCCCACCGGTGAATCCGGAGCTGAAATCGAGATGCTCCACACACTTACCGCGAGAGCGATAACGGCCAAGACGTGAACGTACTTAGGAAGCCAGAATCGTGTCCGCGCCCAAAAAACAAAAAAACCTATTGCGCCCAGTACGACGAGCGCGATGTGTAGAGCCGTAAGTGCCCTCAAAAATGGTGCCAACGTCCCTCACCTAAGACCGAGACCGCTGCTTCCAACCAAAGTGTAGTTCAGTCACTTCCCACACTCGATCCGCATTCTCCGGCGCGCAACGAATGAGAAAACCCCGCACTCCGAACGAATCGAGCAATTGTAGCCCGACCACGGGAGCCGTATAATGGCATGAGCGGGTGAGTCGGATGATCGCCGGTTCGCTTCTCGCAAGGGAAGTGAACGGGAGGAAAGTCCGGACTCCCATGGTCCTCAGCTCGCAAGAGCATCGGACCACTCCCTGCGGCCCTCAAAAGCGGCAGGGTTAAGGGCAACGCGCCTGGTAACGCCAGGGGGTTGCGCCTTCATTGCAAAATGAATGCGCGGCCACGGAAAGTGCCACAGAAAATTAAACCGCCGGTGACGCACAGACCTCGGCGGCAGGCCAGCGGGAAACCACTGGCCCGCCTGTTTCGGTCGGCATCATTAGGCAAGGGTGAAAAGGTGGGGTAAGAGCCCACCGCCCGGATGGCAACATCCGGGGCACGGCAAACCCCGCGTGGAGCAAGGCCAAATAGGAGGGGAGGGCTGGCCCAGCCCGCACGCAGCATGCTCGCAAGAGCAAGCTGCCGCGACCCTCGGGTAGGCTGCTCGAGCCTCGAAGCGATTCGAGGCCTAGAGGAATGATCGTCACGCCGCGCGCAAGCGCAGCGCACAAAATCCGGCTTACAGACTCGCCCGCTACTTTTATTTGCTTTTTGAGTGATTTTTGCGTGCCTAACGACTGTCTAACCGCGATGTCTAAAGACTCGTTGCCATGTCCGCAATCACGCTAGCCTTTGTTATCGGTCTTGTGCTGATTGGCACCGGACTTGTCCTAAGCTATTTTGAGACGATAAAGCAAAGGGTTCCGGAACCCGCGGCTAAGCGAAACGTATTCAGAAGCTTCCTCGGAATAGCTGGAATAGCGTGCGTAGCCGCATCGACGCTACTACTGCTGGTTTATGCCGCTCACGGGAGTGTGACCGACTCCGTGGGCGGTCACTTTACGCTGGTGAGCATTAAATCCGGGAACACGCTGTCTTTTTGCGGCATCGTGCTGAGTTTAGTCGGCACGGGTAAGTTCAGGTGGCGAGCATTTCTTTCTGGGGCACTTCTACTGTTTTTGTGGTTCTGGCAAGGGATCACCCTTTAAGCCGCTCGCTTAGTTTCGAGCGACGTAGGCCAGTCGCCCGCTGCGACAAATCACTGCGATCGCTCCAACGCCCAACTAGCTACTGACCGCTAGACTTCCCCAATTAACACTCCGGCGTCTATCTGCTCCAGCAGGAGATGTATCTGCATTGGCACGCCCAGCTATACGCCCGGACAAATGAAATCCGATCAAATCCACTTGAAAAGGGCGTTAATCAGGACTTTGGCCTTCTTTGGTTGTTGACCGTACCCCATATTTCTGCAATAATCGAAATATGCCGACTCTTTCATCGAAGAAAAACGCCGAGCAGATCGCCAAATTTGCGGACATGTTCTCCGCAATGGGCACCGAGCCACGCCTCCGCATCATGCAGCTGCTCCTCTCGGCCCATCCCGAAGGCCTGGTCGTCGGTGAAATCCAGTCCGATCTTGATATTCCGAATTCCACGCTGTCGCATCACCTCGACAAGCTGAGGAACGAAGGCCTGGTCATCGTCAGCCGAGAGAGCACCTACCTTCGCTACTGCGCCAATACCGAGGCGCTGCAGGAAGTTTTGCAATTTCTCTACGCTGAGTGTTGCACCCGAAATAAAGCGGTCGCACCGCGCGACGTAATTCAAATCTGCAAGTAGGGAGGGATGCATGGCTGAAGCAAATATCAAAGATGCCGTGAAGGAGAAGTATGGCGAGGCCGCGCTGCGTGCCACCACTGGCGGCAGCTCCTGCTGCGGTGCTACGGCGGCCTCCGCAAGTTGCGGATTCGATCCCATCACCTCGAATCTGTATGACGCCGCACAGGCTGGGGAGATTCCCTCCGAAGCGATGCTCGCTTCGCTCGGCTGCGGAAATCCCACCGCGCTCGCCAGACTCAACGCCGGCGAAACCGTCCTCGACCTCGGTTCAGGCGGCGGCATAGACGTGCTGCTCTCCGCGCGCCGCGTGGGTCCCGCCGGAAAAGCCTACGGGCTCGACATGACCGACGAAATGCTCGCGCTCGCCAACGAGAACAAGAAAAAAGCCGGTGTCGAAAACGTCGAATTTCTGAAAGGCGAAATCGAACACATTCCGCTGCCTGATAATTCCGTGGATGTCGTCATCTCAAATTGCGTGATCAATCTTTCGTCCGATAAAGACGCTGTCCTCCGCGAAGCATTTCGCGTCCTCAAACCCGGCGGCCGCTTCGCTGTCTCCGACGTTGTTACCCGCGGCGAAATGCTTCCCGAAATTCGCCGAAGCGTTCTGCTCTGGGTCGGATGTATCGCGGGGGCGCTCGAAGAAAACGATTATCTCAGCAAACTCAAGGGCACCGGATTTTCCGAAGCTGAAATCGAGCCCACGCGCATTTACCACGTCGAAGACGCCCGCGAATTTCTCTCCGGCCAGGGCTTCGACGTGGACGCGATCGCACCCCAGGTGGACGGCAAATTCTTTAGCGCCTTCATCCGCGCAACCAAGCCAGCGTCGGAAGCCAAGTCCTGCTGCGGCCCTGCCTGCTGCGCCTAGCACGCGGAGATCGATCCTCATGCCCCAACACTTCAACGTGCTGTTTCTCTGCACCGGGAACTCCGCGCGTTCCATCATGGCCGAAGCCATCCTCAACGGTAAACGCAGCCCGAATTTCACTGCCTACAGCGCCGGAAGCATGCCGACCGGTACCGTGCGTCCCGAGGCCCTGAAGCAGCTGCACGCCGCCAATCTCCCGACAGAAAATGCGCGCAGCAAAAGCTGGGAGGAATTTTCTAAACCGGACGCACCGCAAATGAATTTCGTTTTCACCGTCTGCGATAACGCCGCCAAGGAAGTCTGCCCCATCTGGCCCGGTCAGCCGATGACGGCGCACTGGGGAGTGCCTGACCCAGCCGCCGTCACCGGCACACCGGAAGAAATCGACCGCGCCTTCCGCGACGCCTTCATCACGCTGGGACGTAGAATAAATTTGTTCGTCAGTCTGCCCCTCGCCAGCCTCGATTCGCTCGCCATCAAAAAAGAAATCGACCGCATCGGGCACCAATGACGCACACTCTCTCGCGCAGAATTGTTTCGGAGTTTGTCGGAACCGGTTTTTTGGTC
>Ga0209169_10001693_pt1 | contig 13447 bp, 10 predicted proteins | sample HubBroMetageWRM4_FD_188346 | JGI IMG/M metagenome (GOLD analysis project Ga0209169, IMG submission 188346) | Warmed soil microbial communities from the Hubbard Brook experimental Forest, New Hampshire - Hubbard Brook CCASE Soil Metagenome WRM 4... | ecosystem: Environmental > Terrestrial > Soil...
GCGCCATTCCCCACAGCATGGCGCGCCGGTTCTTCTCGTCGCCGTTCGCGCGAAAGTAAAAATACGGAGTCAGCCCCAGCACGGTGCCGATGTTCGCCGAAAGATAGCGCCCGAAATCCACCAGGCTCGTCCGGTTGTAGTTTCTCGATTCCTGCGTGTCGTCGATGCCGCCGTTTTCTTTGTGATGGAGCCGGACGTGCGCGATGCGGTCGAGCTCCGGAATATTCCCGTACAAATAGCCAAGGAAAAATTCCGTGTAGCGCCCGAAAATCGTGTGGTACACGCCCTTGAAGTAGCCGTTCGGCCGGTGCGCTTCGAGGTGCTTCGCACTGAACATCCGCACGAAGCGCTGAAACTTGAATCCGTAGAGGGACAGGTAGAACGCGGCAATCAGCAGCGGCTGCGGCTTTTTCAGAATTAGCTGCACCACGAAAATCGGCAGCGCGGTGAGCGACAACGAAAGCATTAGCCGGAGCGCGGGCGTGTCACGCGGGTCGCGCAGAACTTTCGCGCCGATTCGCGCAACGACGCGGTCGCACGCATCCGAGATATATCGATACGCAGCTCGCAGCGGCGGAATCTTGCCCAGAATCGCCGCCACCGCATAGCCGCCGAACGAAAGCGCAGCCACCGGCGCAATCGCCAGCAAGCTCACCGCCGCGATCGGAATCCCACACCACCACAGCTTAAATTTTGGCGTGAATCCCACGTGCGCCGAAGCCGTCGCAGGCGCGACCGCTGCACTCTCAATTCCAGTATTAGGCGTCATCGCTGAGGTAAAGGTAACCGCAACAGCGCCAACATCCTACACCGGCAAGATTGCCCATGCTACTCCCCGCCGCGTAAGTAGCATGGGCAATCCTGCCGGTGTGCTTTTGTGTTTAGTAGAAGGAAACCAGGACATCCTTACAAAAAAACAAAGCCGGACGCCCGTTGGTGAATAGGGGGAGCGTCCGGCTCTGGCCTCAGAGAAGACTGTTGTGGTTGTGCGCCGACGTTGAGCGCCAGCTTTGCGTGACGACGTTGCGTTTCGTCGAAGCGTGTCGCCCGATCGCCGCGTCAGGGGCGCTCACACTTCATTCGCCCCTGACGCTCAGCGAGGGCGCGCGGCCGTTTGCCGTTAGCTTGCGAGCGGCCGCGCTGGTGAACTTTCCACCGCGCAAATTTCCGGCGTTATTGCAGCTTGTCCTTATTTTCCGTGCTGCGAACAAACGTGACGATTTGATCCAGCCGCTCCGCGCGTTCGCGGAATACCGCGGCGGTCAGTTGTATCCGAGCCTGCTGCATCTTGCCCACGACGTGCGGGATCAGCGATTCGCAGCGCAACGCGGCTTGTTCCAGTTGCGCGGCATCGTCGGCCATAGAAGCGAGCAGGGATTCATAGGAACGTCCCATCACAGCTTGCGTACTCATCTGGCATTTCCCCCATGCGAACTTGCATTCGCACAGTGGCTAGACGCAACACGCGGGCCATTCGCGCACTTCGCGTAACGCACGTGATGTGAATGGCTTAGCCTGCAGTGACCGACTCGCGCCCGCGCCGCGACGCCGGAAATATTTGCCAGAGCGTGTAATTTCGCGGGGGCTGAAGCTGTAGCGCACGCCGTACGCGCTTACGTTAGCGCGAACGGCAACTCGTGCACCCGCACGTGGTCCGTAGTGAAAAAACTTGCAACCGGAGACCTTCTCCTGTTATCTAAGTTAGACGGAGATAGCCTCCGCTTCCAATCGATGCGCGCCGCTCGCACTCCAAACGCAGCGCATCGAACCAACGCGAGGCTCCTCCCTCCGGGTACCGGCCGGGGATTCGCAACGCCCACTCGGGCCACAGGAGAAAATCATCATGCGTGTATTCGTCACAGGCTCCACCGGCTTCATCGGTACGGCTCTCGTCCGCGAGCTACTCGATAACGGCCACAAAGTTCTCGGCCTCACTCGAAGTGAAGACGGCGCGAAGGCGCTCACCGCCGCAGGCGCGGAACCGCATCGCGGCGACATCAACGACCTCGACAGCATCCGGTCCGGCGCCGCGGGTGCGGATGCAGTGGCGCATCTCGCGTTCAATCATGACTTCACCGATTTCGCCGCAAGTTGCGAGACAGACCGCAAAGTGATCGAGACGATCGGCAACGCGCTCGCCGGTTCGAATCGCTTGATGCTGATCACCTCCGGCACCGCAATGGCCGCCACCGTTCCCGGCAAACTCGCCACCGAAGACGGTCCGACGCTCAGCGCGAAGCAATTTCCGCGCGTCGCTTCCGAGGAAACCGCTCAGTCCTACAAAGACCGCGGCGTTCAAGTCGCGCTCGTGCGGCTGCCGCAAGTTCACGACACGCGTCGCGCCGGCCTGATCAGCTACGCCGTGCAAATCGCGAAGAAAAGCGGCGAGGTGGTGTACGTCGGCGACGGCAAGAATCGCTGGGCCGCGGGCGCTCTTTCGGACACCGCGCGCCTCTACCGCCTCGCGCTCGAGAAAAAGACGTCGGGCATTTATCACGCCGTCGGCGAAGAGGGCGTCTCGGCGAAAGCCATCGCCGATGCCGTCGCTCGCGGCATGAAACTTCCGACGCGCTCGATCACCGCCGAAGAGGCGCAGGCCAAGCTCGGCTTCCTGGGCCACTTCGCCGCGCTCGACATGCCCGCCTCCAGCGCCATCACGCAGAAGGCGCTGAACTGGCACCCGACGGGCACCGACCTGATCACCGACCTCAACAACACCGACTACGCGCAACTTTGATCGCGGCGCTAAGTAGCACAGGCAATCCTGCCTGTATGCAAACAGCGCGGGCCAATCCCGCGCCGTTCGCCACTCCTGTCGCCGTCGCGCGCAACCAATTCGAATGCAACTAACGTCGCTGCTATCGCAGCGAATCACAGGCACGATTGCCTGTGCTACCTACCGCGGAGCTAAACTGACTTCATGAAAATCATCGCCATCGAAGAACATTTCCTCACCCCCGAAATCCGCGCCGCGTGGAAAGCCTCCGAGATCGGCACAGAAGGCACAAGCGTTTTCGACATGGGCGACATCGAATCGCGCCTCGACGACCTAAGCGACTCCCGCATCGCGCTGATGGACGAAAGCGGCATCGACGTCCAAGTCCTTTCCGTCACTACGCCCGCGCTCCACAATCTCGACGCCGCCGTCAGTATCCCCCTCGCACGCCGCACCAATGACCTGCTCGCCGCCACAATCGCGAAGCACCCGACGCGCTTCCAAGGCTTCGCCACGCTGCCAATGGCCGCGCCGCACGAAGCCGCACAAGAACTCGAACGCGCTGTGCGCGCGTTGGGCCTCCGCGGCGCAATGCTCTGCGGCCGCATACGCGAAAAAAACCTCGACCACGCTGATTTTCTTCCGGTGCTCGAAACCGCCGCGCGACTTGGCGTCCCTCTCTTCATCCACCCGCAAATTCCGCAGCGCGCCGTCCGCGACGTGTACTACTCCGGCTTCAGCGAGCAGATCGACACCGCATTCGCAGCGTTCGCGCTCGGCTGGCACTACGAAGCAGGCATTCAGTTCGTTCGGCTAATTCTCGCAGGCGCGTTCGAAAAATTCCCGAGCCTGCAGATTATTCTCGGCCACTGGGGCGAAGTGATTCTCTTCTACCTCGACCGGCTCAATGTGCTCGCTCGCGTCGCGCCACTTCCGCGCTCCATCACAGATTACGCGCGCAGAAATCTTTACGTGACCCCAAGTGGAATGTGGAGCAAGCCGTACATGCAGCAGACGCTCGACCTTGTCGGCCCCGAGCGCATCCTTTTCTCCACCGATTATCCCTATCAGTACAAGCCGGGCGGAGCGCCACGCAAATTTCTAAACGACTCTCCCCTCAGCGACGCCGAAAAAGCTCTCTTCGCCCAAGCGAATTGGGAGCGATTGACTCAGTAACTCAATCCTGGCAACAATTCGCCTTCTTGCCTCGATCACATTAGCAGCGCACGCCTGTGGAATAGGCAGACATGCCTGTGCTCTTGAATTTGGCTTTGGATCTACGAAAACCACAGACAAGTCTGCCTATTCCACACCCGTCCGCCACAATTGTGGCCGTAAGCGTTGCCAGGATTCAGCGTCAAATCGGTACCCGCTATATACTGTCGAGCGATGCGAATCGCGAAACTCGGTGCTTGCAGTGCGGTGATTGCCGTCGCACTAGCCTTTGTCTCCGCGCCGCACGCATCCCAACGCAACACCTCCTCAAAATCCGAAAAAGACAAACACGCCCCTCTAAACTCCTTCTACATCGTCACGCTAGGCGTCGCACCGCCGCCCGACGACACCTCAGCGTCAACAAATACCTCATCGCCATCGAGCACAGCACCTTCGCAACCCACCGCTCCCGCGTGGCGCGACACCATCGTCGACGTGCTCCAGGACGGCACCGGCATCCGCATCCGCGAAATCGCAATCGAGCCTGCCATCGGCCCCCACTGCCCTCCCCACGCCGTAATCGCTCGCGCCCGCGAACGCGCCCTCCCCGGCGAATCCGTGGACGCGGCCGCGGGCCACCACCACCTCTGCTCCATGAATGCATCGGAAGTCGCCGGCGTGATCTCCGCCGCCACCAAAGACGACGTCGCACGCGAAAACTCCGACGACTTCGGCACGCAAACCATCGTCGCCACGTGCGGCGAAAACGAGCACCTCTTCGAGCTGCCCTGGCCCGACACGCTGAGATTCCACGCGCTCGGCCTCGCTGATTCGCACATCACCGCGCTGTGGAAGCTCGCGCACGAAGTTGTCGAACACGCCTTCGACGACACAACATTCGCATCGTCGCCGCCTACAACCGCATCAGACGATACCGCTTCGCAACAGCTCGCCGAAAAACTGGTGCCTGAAATTCGCTCGGGCCGTTATGCTTCCGGCTTCGGCGATTCGAATTGCGCGTACGCTTCGTGCCGCGACCATTCGGCCGCGTCGGCGCTGCAGGGTTACGCGGGCGTTCTCGATCCGGCGACGTGCGCAGCGCCTGCCGCACACGAACCGCATTCCACACCAAACACGGAAAGAGGGACGAATGATCGTTGAAATTTGCGTGGACTCGCTCGCATCAGCCATCGCGGCGGATCGTGGCGGTGCGGATCGCGTCGAACTTTGCGAGCAGCTCGAAGTAGGCGGCGTCACGCCCGCGCTGTCGCTTGTTCGCGATGTGCGCGCCGCTATCAAATGCAAGTTGCACGTGCTGATTCGCGTCCGAGCCGGCGATTTCTTTTACACCGGCGCGGAAGTCGCGACGATGTTGCGCCAGATCGAAGCGATGAAGTCGCACGGAGCGGACGGAGTTGTGATCGGCGTTCTCGACGGCGCTTGCCGCATCGACGTAGCCGACACACACGAACTCGTACGTCGCGCGCGCCCACTCACCGCTACGTTTCACCGCGCGTTTGATCAGTCTCCGAATCCCGACCGCGCGCTCAACGATGTAATCGTAGCCGGCTGCGAGCGCGTTCTCACCACCGGCGGCGCAAGGAACGATGGCGGCGAATTCGCTACCGCGCTTGAAGGAGCGGACAGCTTGCACGCGCTCACGCAGGCGGGCGCAGGACGCATCACCGTACTCGCAGGCGGCGGCATTCGCGCGAGCAACGTCGCCGAGGTGATTCGGCGTACGGGCGTTACGGAGGTTCACTCGAGCCTGATCGACCACGCCAGTTACCGTAGCGGCGCCCCCTTCACCCTAACCGAAGACCAAGTCCGTGCCTTCATCCGTGCCTGCCGCAGTTAGTCGCGCGCAGCGCGATGTAGCTTAGACTTTCGAGTCTGAGCGCGACCAACTCTCAGTTGGTCGCGGGTTCAGCCATTTCCAATCCTGGCAACTTCTTCGCTAAATCGATTAGCCCCTCGTCAAAAGTTGCACGAACTTCGATGGAACTTCCAAATCCCCCGCATCGCAATTCGTTATTGGACGGCGTACCGCCAGTACCATTAGTTTAGATTATGGAAAATACGCCAGCCATCAACAGTCTGGAAGTCGATCTTCTCCACGACATTGGCAGCCGCATCGCCGACGCCGAACCCGACCCGCTCCACGAAGATCTTGGCCGCGTGCTCGACACCGCCGTCGCGCTCGTAAAATGTGATTCGTGCTTCGTGTACGTGCTCGAGGGCGATGAACTGGTCCTGCGTGCCTCCAAGAATCCGCATCGCGACGTGATCGACCGCCTCAAACTGAAACTCGGCGAAGGCATCACCGGCTGGGTTGCCGAACATCGCACCGTCGTCGCCGTTTCGAAAAACGCTTCCGCCGATCCGCGCTTCCAATTTTTCAAGCAGCTACCCGAAGACACGTTTCAGGCGATCCTCTGCGTCCCGATTTTGTGCCGCGGCAAGATCACCGGCGTCATCACCGTGCAACACATTCAGCCGCACGTGTATAAGCAGCGCGAAATTCGCCTGCTCTCCACCGTGGGGTTCTTGGTCGGCGCGGAAATCGAACTCGCGCGCCTGGAAACCGCGAACGAAGAACTCTCCGAGCGCCTTGAAACACGCAAATACACCGAGCGCGCCAAAGGAATTCTTCAGCGCGAACTCGGCATCAGCGAAGAAAAGGCGTACCTCGCCCTCAACAATCAAGCCCGCCAGCTCCGCAAGCCCATGCGCGAAGTCGCCGAAGCCATCATCCTGGCCGACGAAGTGAAGCGCTCCTCGCGCTCCTCCTCCGCGTGTTGATTCCTCTTAAGTAGCATAGGCAATCCTGCCTGTGAATCGCTGCGCCAGCAGCGACGGCAGTGAGATTTTTCGTCGTGCGCACCGATCGACTCGAAATTGGCGAACGCCGCGGGATTGACCCGCGCTGTTTACTCACAGGCAGGATTGCCTGTGCTACCTGCCACATCCCGCCTAGGGAAAATCCCCATGCCACTGTAGGGACTTCCCCCGATGGTGAATTCCGCACCACAAATCCACAATTTCATCTGCCGGTGAGCACTCACTCGGATTCGTAGCGCGTCACGCGACGCCACGCTCACCGAAGCCGCAGTCGCAATCGAATCGGAATTCAATCGATGAGTTCGCAGCCCAAAGGAGCAATAGACATGAAGAAGTTAGCCCTGTTTTGTGCCGCGGCCGTCATGGCGCTCACAATCCCAACCGTATCCCGCGCAGCGTCGGACAAAGAAGACGACATCTCGCGCACGCAGAACGCAACCCGCGTTTTCCAGGAAATCATGGACGCGCCGGACAGCATTCCTCACGACGTACTCGCTAAAGCGCGCTGCGTCGCCATCATCCCCGGCGACAAGAAATTCGCATTTGTTTTCGGCGCCAATTACGGCCGCGGCGTGGCGATCTGCCGCACCCCGACGGGCTGGAGCGCACCGCTGTTCCTCGCCGTTGAAGGCGGCAGCGTCGGCTACCAGATCGGCGGCTCGTCCACCGATTTGATTTTGCTTTTCATGGACGATCGCGGACTGAAGAGCTTGCTCAGCGATAAGTTCAAGATGGGCGGCGACGTTTCCGTTGCGGCGGGTCCTGTGGGACGCGACGCTTCGGCCGGAACCGACCTGAAGCTCACCGCTGAAATTCTTTCCTACTCCCGCACCAAGGGCATCTTCGCCGGCGCCGCGCTCGATGGCACCGCGGTGATGGCCGATAAGAGCGGCGACCGCTCCATGTACGGCGACGACGTCACGCGCCAGGCAATCTTGAGCGGCAACGTGCCGAAGCCGGAAGTTTCGATTCCGCTCGCAGCTGAGATGGATCGTTACGCCGCCCGCGCGGGTGACTAAGAAATAAAAAGCTGGCCGTTCCCCCAAACGGTAACGCCCACTCCGAAAAAAAGTGGCAGACTCTCACGAGTCTGCCACTCGGGGTGGGCGTTTTTTGTTTACAGCCCGCGAACTGCTACTTCGCGGGTTGTACGTTCGACGCAGTCGCGGCGCCCGGAACCGCGTAGTGCTTCGCGACGAAAATCTTCGGCTCCGCGTACTCCAGCTTCATCCCGATTTCACTCAACGTGATCGAGCTGATGTACGTCTCGCCATTCGCTACGCCCAGCGTTAGCTTGTTGTCCGTCGGCTTGGCGAGGGTGTGAATCGCGGACGGGAAAACGAACTCGTTCACCGTGCTGTCTGAATTCGAAACCGACAGCAGCGGCAGCGAGCTGGTCCACGAGACGCTGTACTTGTAATCGCCCGCCGGCAGCCACACCGTGCCGAGCTTGGCCGGCGCGGCGAGTGTGAACTTCCCCGTCGCTGCGGACTGCGCAGCCGCAATGTGCGGCAGCACGGTGAGCGCGACCAGCGCCATCAACGTGATTGCGACGCGCGACGCGATTCTCTTCACACGCGAAACTTTCACTGCACTTTCAGAAACGATTTTCGTGTTCGCAAATGTAGCGTTCATATATTCCTCCTTGGAATATAGGCACACAGCGCGCGCAGGCACTGGTGCGAATAGAGTTGTGTGGTTTTGCGGACGACGAGGTCAGCAGAAGCAAGCCGCGCAGCGGATCAGGGCGCACGGCAGGTACATCAGTTCATTGCGGTACAGCTACGCTTCACCAAATCGCTTCAGGGCAATCGGCTGGCAATCTCAGTCTCTCAGCGCCGAGCCACGCAGTCCAATCGCACTTTTCGATGTTACGCATCACCGCTGAGTAGTAAATCTCACGCTACACACGCACACATTTTTTCTAAAGTTTCATGCGAGCGCAGCGACCTGCAGCAAATCTGCAGTGGGACAGGCTCTCAGCCTGTCTGCATCCCGCTCTCAGCGGGGTGTGCCTTTCCGGGTTCCGTCAAATTTCCAACCCAATCGATCGCATCAATTGCAGCGCATTGCTCGTCTTCACAATTCCAGGGCTGAGGCGGTGATCGAATCCGAGTTTCCCATCGCGCAGGTGATCCTCAAAGTGCGCGTTCGTCGCCGCACTCCCCAACATCGGCACAATCTCCGCCAGCGCCAGATCGTGCGTCGTCACCAGGCCGAGCGCCCCGCGCTCAAACAGGCTCCGCACAATCGCCTCAGCGCCAATCCGCCGGTCGTGCGAATTCGTTCCACTTAACAACTCGTCCAGTAGATAGAGCACGGGCCGGTCGCCGCGCGCCAAATCCGTAATCAGCTTCAGCCGCGTAATCTCCGCGTAAAAATGCGAGATCCCGCCCTGCAGCGAATCGAGAATGCAGACGCTCGCCGCAACCGTGAGCGCCGAAAGCCGCAGCCGCGTCGCACGCACCGGCGCACCGCACTGCGCCAGCACCGCATTCATTCCCACTGCGCGGATGAAAGTGCTCTTCCCGGCCATGTTCGGCCCGCTAATCACCACGAGCCGCATCTCGCGGTCGAGCTTCAGCTCATTGCGCACCGCGCGATCTTCGGGAATCAACGGATGCGCAAATCCCACCGCATCAAAACATCCGCCCGCGCCAGCATCCACAAATTCCGGAAACACGTCCGTCGGGTGCTCGTACGCGTAACCCGCCAGATCACTCAGCGCCTCAAGTTCGCCCACCGCCTCAAGCCACTTCCGTATCGACGGCCCGTGCGCGCGCCGCCACGCCACAATTGCGAACGTGAGCTGCACCGACCACATCACAAACGGCTCAAGCACCGCCACCACTTGATTCCGCCGCGACTCCAGCAGCTGGATCAACTTATTCAGTTTCGCGATCGCCGCCGACGCGCGAATCCCATCGCCCTTCAAACGATCACGCAACGCCACAAGTAACGGGGCACTAAACTCCTCGGTTTCGAGCCGCGCGAGCACCCCGGCCAGCAGCGCCAGATCTTTCGCCGAGCGTTCGATCGCGCCAACCTGCTCCGCGACGCTCTTCAAGTAACGCAAGGACAACGCGAGGTTCGCAATCGCCGCCACGACGATCAGCCAGTGAATGCTCCAGCCGATCCACGCGACGATGCCCGCCACGCCCACCGCGCTCAGGATCAGCGTCACCACGCGCAGAGTGCCGGAAAATTGCGGCAGCTCCGCGCGCGCCGAGTCCGTTCCCGTTGTGTCCGAGTAGCCCTCGCCCCACCGCGCAAGCGCTTCGGGCTGCACGCCGCTCTGAATGTCTTCACCGAGATTCGCCAGGTCCTCCCGAATGTCGAGCCGGCCGCGTAGTTCGCTCACCGCGTCGTTCCGCGCGCGCACGGTCGCAGCGTCCGCTGGTTCGAGCAGCCATTTCGCGAGAGTCTCTTCGCCGGCCCGCGTCCTCGCCGTGCAGATCAATTCGAAAATCGAGCCGCGCCCAAAAATGTCGAGGTCGCGCGCATACGGATGCCGAGGATCCAAATATTGCTCGCCCGATTGCCCCGCGCCTATCCAGCGGTTTTCGAGGCGCGCCAGTCCCCGCTCGTAAAACGCGCGCGCCCGCGCCACACGCCGCACTTCGCGCAGCACACGCTCATGCTCCACCGCGAAATACGCGAACAGCGCGACGGGCACCACCACTGTCCACACCGGGATCGTGTGGTACACCACCGCCACCACGGCCACCGCCACAGCCGCGGCGAGCAGCAGCAGCTTCATCCGTCCGTACGCGTCATCCTTCTTCTTGCAGCGCGCCGCGTCCTCAGCCAGCTCGAACAGCCGCTTGGTGTACGCCGCCCGCGGACCTCCTCCAGTCGGCAACACCGGCGAAGTTTGCGTCTCTTTCGGATCACTCATCGGGAGGCAGTATAGCCGAGCGCGCCACGGGCGCCGCCTAACATTATAAGGATGCGTGACTTGCGAGCCACCGCAGAAATACGAAAAAAGATATTGACATATCCTATCTCCGATATATCATGCAGATATATCACAGCTGTATTTAAGCTGTTCGGAGAACACATGAAATACAACCAAGAGCATTACCAAAATCCTAGCCACGGGCAGCCGGACCACGAATCCAGGCGCTTCCGTTTTGAAGGCCGCTGCGGCGGCAAGCATTTCCGCGGCGGTCGCGGCGATTTCGGCGGCGAGCACGGCGGTGGGGGCTTCGGCCCCTTCGGACGCCATCGCGGCGGGTTCGGCGGACGCATGCGCTTTGCGGCGCGCGTCTTCGAAGGCGGCGACCTGAAGAACGTCCTTCTTCAGCTGATCGCCGAAAAGCCGCGCCACGGCTACGAGCTGATGAAAGCCATCGAGGAAAAACTCAATGGCGGATACGCTCCAAGCCCCGGCCTGGTGTACCCCACCCTAACGATGCTCGAGGAAATGGGCTACGCCACGGTGAGCTCCACCGACGGCAGCAAGAAGCTCTACACCATCACCGCCGAGGGCCAGAAATACCTCGACGAAAACAAAGACGCCGTGAACGCGCTTTTCGAACGAATGAACGAAATGCGCAACGCGTTTGGCCTGGGCCGCTCACCGCAGATCATGCGTGCGGTGGAAAATTTCCGCTACGCGCTCAGGCTCAAGACTTCGTCCGGCTCGATCACGCCGGAGCAGATCCAGAAGGTCGTTGACGCGATCGACGCCGCTGCGAAAGCGATCGAGCAGGCGTAGCGGGATAGCCACGCTGGCTGTTCCCAGGTAGAAACGCACGCTGTTGCAACAGCGCGTGCGTACTGATTCAAGCAGTACGGAGCGCCGTGAGAAGTGAGTTCCCTTCCGCGGCGCTTTTTTGTGCCTGCGCACACCACAAAGCACACGGGCGAGAACGCCCATGCTACTCGCCTCGGTTAATAGCATGGGCGTTCTCGCTGGTGTAGAAGCGGCGGCCTTCAGGCCGCTGTAGTGCGAACGCGGAGCAATGTATAATCCGCGCACCTTGCCACTCTCCGCCGGCACCAAACTGGGTCCTTACGAAGTTGTGTCGCTCATCGGTTCGGGCGGGATGGGCGAAGTGTACAAAGCCACGGACGCGCGCCTGGGCCGCGACGTCGCGATCAAAGTCCTCCCCAAATCCATCACCAACGAAACCGAGCGCCTGAAGCGCTTCGAGCAGGAAGCCCGCGCCGTCGCCGCGCTGAATCATCCCAACATCCTTACCATCTACGAAATTGAAACGCACGACGGCGCGCCCTACCTCGTCAGCGAGCTGCTCGAAGGCGAGACGCTGCAGCAGCGCCTGCGCGAAGGCGCGCTTCCCGTTCGCAAAGCTCTGGACATCGCCGTGCAATCCGCCAACGGTGTGGCCGCCGCGCACGAAAAAGGTATCGTTCACCGCGACCTGAAGCCCGCGAACATTTTCATCACCACCGACGGCCGCGTGAAAATTCTCGACTTCGGCCTCGCCAAACTCACGCAGCCCGAAGCGCCGCCGGGCACTCCGCTGGATGCGACACAAACGCGCGCCATGGAGCGCGGCCCGGTCACCGAAGAAGGAGTCGTACTCGGCACCGCCGGCTACATGTCGCCCGAGCAAGTCCGCGGCAAAGCCGCCGACGGCCGCTCCGACATTTTCGCGCTTGGCACAATCCTCTACGAAATGCTCAGCGGCCACCGCGCGTTCCAGCGTGATTCATCCGCGGACACGATGGCCGCCATCCTGAAAGAAGATCCGCCGGAGCTTTCCGGCGAGGGCAAACAAATCCCGCCCGCCGTCGATCGCGTCGTCCGCCACGCGCTCGAAAAAAATCCCACGGAACGTTTCCAGTCCGCCCGAGACTTTGCGTTCGATCTCGAATCGCTTTCGGGAGGCTCCACGTCGCCTTCGGGCGCCGCGAGTGCGGCCGCCGTGTCGCAAGCGCGCGCCGAAGCACAGGCCGAAGCGCTGGCGCAGGCGCAATCCGCTTCGATGGGCAGGAAACTGAGCCTCGCCATCGGCGCTGTCGCACTCGCATCAATCGCTGCGGCCGCAGGCTGGCTCATCGCGCGACAAACGCTGCATTCCCCGCCGCCACAATTTTCTCGCCTCACTTTCAAGCGCGGCTACATCGCCACAGCGCGGTTCCTGCCCGACGCGCAGTCCGCCATTTACACCGCGGCCTGGGAAGGCGCTCCCATCGACATCTTCGAGCAGCGCGTGGAAAGCCCCGAATCGCGGAGCATCGGGCTGCCGCCGGATACGATGCTGCTGGGCATTTCGCCCTCCGGCGAGCTTGTCGTGTCGCTTCACTCACGGGTCGCCGGACCGTTTCAATATCAAGGAACGCTGGCGGAAGTGCCGCCGTCGGGCAGCGCGCCACGCGAGCTGGCCACGTTCGTCACCGGCGCCGACTGGTCGCCGGACGGAAAACAGATCGCGGCCGTGCGGTTCCCTGTCGCGTCCACGGAAGATCTGGAATATCCGCTCGGCAAGGTGCTGTACGAGTCCGGTGATGTCCTGCGCCACGTGTATTTTCCGACCGACTCCATCGTATCCCTGCTGTACGTGCTGGCAGACGGTGCGTCCGCGGAAATCTCCGTGGTGGGCAACGAAGGCCTCATCGGCATCGCGCTGTTCATGGGCGGTGAAACCACGCCAAGTCGGGCGATCGTGCAGAGCGCCGGCTACGCCTACCGGCTGATGGCACAGCTGCTCAAGGACGAGTTCCATCGCAGCGGCCAGATGCAGCTGTTGCTACTGCGCTACACCC
>Ga0209169_10001694_pt1 | contig 13442 bp, 8 predicted proteins | sample HubBroMetageWRM4_FD_188346 | JGI IMG/M metagenome (GOLD analysis project Ga0209169, IMG submission 188346) | Warmed soil microbial communities from the Hubbard Brook experimental Forest, New Hampshire - Hubbard Brook CCASE Soil Metagenome WRM 4... | ecosystem: Environmental > Terrestrial > Soil...
CCTTTTCTGGTGGACAGGGGAGGATTCGAACCTCCGTAGCTCGCAAGGAGCGGCAGATTTACAGTCTGCTGCCATTAACCACTCGGCCACCTGTCCAGAACCCAAATCCCTCCCGCCTACGTCGTCACACGGCAACCCGCTTGTTTAAGAGGACAAAGTTGAAATCGGCGGAGGGACCGGAATCTACAAATCCATCAAAAATTTTAGCACAAGACGCGTCAGGGCGCAGTCGAGAGTCTTGTCTAATACAAGATGAGCCTGAAGGGGGATCGATTTCTAACACAGAATGAGCCTGAAGGAGGGGAGCGCATGCTAGGGATTGATCATCAGCATGCAGGATGGCGAGAAGCTAAGCTTGGCGCAGATCGAGACGTTTCTGGAGGCGAGCCAAGAAGTTGAGTTCCACGGAAAACGGCGACGGGAGGTGTATGAGTGGATCACGCGAACCTTGCGGCGGCAACGGTACGGTGAGCAAGGCAAGAAGGAGCGGGGGGTATTGCGGCGCTTTGTGGCGAAGATGACCGGGCGGAGCCGGGCGCAGACCACGCGGCTGGTGGGGCGTTATCTGAAACACAGCCAGGTGAAGGAATCCAGCGCTCGACGCCGTCGCTTTCCGAGCCGCTTCACGCGGGCCGACATTGAACTACTGGCGAAGGTGGACGAAGCGCACGAAACGCTCTCCGGCCCAGCCACCAAGAGGATTCTGGTGCGCGAGTGTGAGCAGTACAAGCACGCTGAGTATGAGCGGCTGGCGACGATCTCGGTGGCCCACATTTACAACTTGCGCCGGCGGCGGCACTACCGCGAATGCTGGCTGAGCTATAGCCCGACACGGCCCGTGCAGGTGGCCATCGGAGAGCGGCGGCGGCCCCAACCGGGAGGCAAGCCGGGCTATCTGCGGGTGGACACGGTGCACCAAGGAGATCGGGATGGAATCAAGGGGGTGTATCACATCAATGCCGTCGACGAGGTGACGCAATGGCAGGTGGTGGGAGCTGTGTCGGCCCTTACGCAAACGCATCTAATGCCGGTTTTACAAACGATTCTTGGCCAGTTTCCGTTTCCCATCCGGGGCTTTCACTCCGACAACGGCTCGGAGTTCATCAACGATATGGTCTCTGGTCTGTTGCGAGATTTGCTGATCGAGCAAACCAAGTCGAGGGCCCGCAGGAGCAACGACAACGGTTTGGTGGAGTCGAAAAACGGAGCGGTAATCCGCAAGCACATGGGCTACGGCTACATTGCCGCGGCACACGCCGAAGATATCCACCGGTTCTACCAACGCAGCTTCAATCCCTATCTGAACTTTCATCGCCCGTGCGGACAACCGGAACGGATCACCGATCCGCGCGGCAAAGAAAAGTTCGTATACCGGCGCTACGCTACGCCGTGGGAGGTGTTGCGCGAACTGTCCCCGGGTTCTCCGGATCAAACCAGCTACTTGAAACCGTCCCTGAGCATTCCGGCCCTGGACCAGATGGCCCAAGCGCATAGCGACACCGAATCGGCGAGCCACATGCAAGCGGCCAAACGCAAGCTCTTTCTGGCCTTCCGCCAGGAGCGTAAGAGCGCATGAAACCGGGGAGCGCCGTGGAAATGACGGGCGCGTGGAAAACGAGGAAAACCAAACCCAGGTTTCCCTTCGTTTCCCCCAGCCCTTGGAAATCGCTGCGCGATTCCCACATTCCCACCGCGCCGGCGATTGTTCTCTTTATCAACAGAAAACAAATCCGAAAAACCCAGGAAAGGAGCCCAGCACAACGCGCCCCTGAACTTCACCCCTTCAGGCTCATCCTTGGATTAGAAAATGCTGTGTGCCGGTTCGGTAGTGTCAGTTCAACGTGTCAGGTTCCACGTAACCGGAGCAGGGCAGCGCTGCCCGCTGGAACGTCGATTTCCATTTCCCCACTCGTCACCGTGATCCGCTCCGCTGCGCCGGGCTCCCATTGGCCCGCGCTGCTCACCGGCGTTCCGCCTAACAGCACGCCATCCTTGCTCGTGAGCGATGGCGCGGTGAGCCGCAGCGCACCGGCCGCCGTGATTCCGGGACACGCTGCGCGCACCTGAGCCGCGCGAGTTGCTTCTTTGTTTACCAGCGTCAGGCAGATGTCGCCGCTATCGGCGCGCACCGCATAGGCAGTCAGGTTCAGCCCGCCGGTGTAACCGGTCAAGGTCAAACGTTCGCCCTGGCTGGCCATGCGAAACGCGAGCATCCCGTAGTACAAAGGCTGAGCGTGGAAAGCGTGCGCCGCATCGATACCAATCGGAGAATACCAACTGAAGAAGCCCAATTGGTTGATCCCGGTTTCCAGGTTGACTCCGGCGGCGTCGAACTGCGCCAGCATAAACAGAAAATCGAGGCCCCACAGACTGGCCGCCATGGTATCGCTCACACCGGGTTTTCCGCCACCAAAGCAGGAATTGGTTTCGCAAATGCGATAGGGCAAGTTCGCTGAGTTTGAGGCGGATTTGAGCCGGCCAAGGACACTAGCCAGCCCTTCATTGGGCTTCAACAGATTTTCGAGCGTACTGGCCTTACTTTCCGGAGGGCCCTCGGCATAGTAATGATGCGTCAGCAGCCGGAGATCGCGAGCCTCCGCGGCCGCGAATTGTTCCACCCAATCGGTCTGAACCAGGACGTCCGGTCCGGCCAACGGCGCGTTCGGAAGCTTGTCCCGAATTGCCGTCTTGAATCGAATGTACTCGGCGTGATAATCGGCATACGAATAATTGGCGGGCCGGTGGATTCCCGGAAACAGATCCGGCTCATTGCCGATTTCGAATGCCAGAAGACTATTGCCCACGCTGGCCGCAACCGCTACGGCTTCGTCGGCAGCCTGTTCCACCGAGCCTTGACCCAGATTCAGTCCCCAAATCAACTGCCAGCCTGTGGCGCGAAGGAAGGTCGAAAGGTCGGTCAGGCTGCGGCGATCGACCACCGTTCCTTTAGGAGCCGAAACCGCCGGGCCATCCGCCGACCAGGATGCATAGTCGGAAGTATCGCCGCCGATGCGAATCACCCCGGCCCTTCCCAAGGTGCGGACGAATTGCACGTAAGCCTGGTTCGATCCGCTGAGCAAACCGCGTTCGGCTACCGAGGAAATCTCATAGCCGAGCCCCATGAAGTCCGGAGCAATTCGGCCGAGCCGCGCCTGCGGCTGCAGCACCACGCGTACGATGTCGGCTTTGCCTTGGGTCTGGCCGTATAGCGGGAACGCTGCGGCCGATGCTCCGAGAATCCCAGATCCTAGAACCCCGGAGACGAATGCGCGCCTGTTTACTTTGCACGCGGTGACCATGGTTGTCATGATATTCGATTGCGCAAGCAACGACATTGGTCATATTTTTGTGTTGTCGCACGGGAGGACGAGCAGGGCAGTTGGTTGGGGTGGCCGGCTTACTCGAAAGCAGACCACCAGCCAGCATCACTCCGACTTCGGCTTGTTCTTGCTGCCCTTCGGCCTGCCCCGGCGCTTCACTTCGGTCAGCCACTTCGGCGGCCTGCCTCGGCGTTTCCCTTGGCCAATGGTCAGGCGTTCCAACACAACGATGGCTTCAGAGATCTGATCGCGCTCTAGCCGAAGGTCGGCTAACATTTTGTTGATGTCCATTTTTAAAGCGTACCCTGAGATCGGCGTGGCTGTCACGAATTCCTTTGCTCGCCGAATCGATTTTTCCCATACTTTTGGCTTCCTCTAAATCATCCCGTCGTTTTACACTTGTTGAACAATTGTAGATGGTCGTGTTTGGAGGGAGCACGTCCCTAAGCGCCGGCGCCAGCTCATTCCGGTATTACAGAAGCTTACAATTAGGGCATCCCAGTCTGTCCATGATCCGCGGTTGGGTGGCTCTTTCGGGCTATGGCCCCGGCCTGTTCTACTAATCCTGTAACGAACCGGAGTATGCTGTCGTTAGTATCTCTAGGACCGAATTCTCAGCAATATGAAGAACGCTACGCCCACGGCGGTCGAGACCGCGCCTCCTCTGGAGACAAATCCTCTGGAAAGGCCCCCGCACGGGCCCACCGACGCCAGGAACCCTCCGCCGCAACCGCCCGCGAGACGGGGTTGGATCTGGTGGGTGGTCCTGCTCGCGCTAGCCGGCGTGGGTTATTGGCAATGGCCCAAACTCAAGACCTTTTTACCTAGCGACGACACGGCTGGGAAGGCTACGGGGAAAGCCGGAAGAGGCCGGCGCGGGGCGGGCGGCGGGACAGCGGAAGTGGTGGCGGCGCGAGCGACAAAGGGCACTATTAAGGTTTTTGTGCAAGGTCTGGGAGCGGTAACGCCTATCTACACCGTCACGGTGAATTCCCGCGTGACCGGCCAATTGATGAAGGTCCAGTTCAAAGAAGGGCAGATCGTACACCAAGGCGACTTGCTCATCGAGATCGACCCGCGTCCCTATGAGGTCCAGCTGGAACAGGCCGAAGGGCAGTTGATTCACGATGAGGCGCTGCTGAAGAATGCGAACCTCGATCTGGATCGATACAAAACGCTGATGAAGCAGGACGCCATTCCCCAGCAGCAACTCGACACCCAGCTGGCGCTCGTGACGCAATACGAAGGCACTATTAAGACCGATCAATCGCAGATCGACAACGCCAAGCTGAATCTGGTCTATTGCCACATCACATCGCCCATCACGGGGCTGGTGGGCTTACGGCTGGTGGATCCCGGCAACATCGTGCAATCCACTTCCACCAATGGGCTGGTGGTGATCACGCAGCTGGATCCCATCAGCGTGATCTTTACCACCGCCGAGGATCAGCTTCCGCCCATTCTGGACCGGCTGCACGCGGGTCAACAATTATCGGTGGAAGCCTGGGATCGCGAGAACAAGAACAAGCTGGCGGACGGCAAGCTGGAAACCGTCGACAACCAGATCGATCCAACCACCGGCACTTTGAAGCTGCGCGCTGTTTTCGCTAACGGAGACGGTAAGCTCTATCCCAGCCAGTTCGTGAATGCGCATTTGCTGGTGCAACAAAAAGAGAACGTTACGTTGCTCGCCACTTCCGGGATTCAGCGTAATTCGCAAGGGCCCTATGTCTGGCTGGTCAAGCCCGATCAGAGCGTGACGGTAAAACCGATCACCGTGGGAACCACCGAGGGCGATGTATCGGAAGTCAGCTCGGGGCTGGCGCCGGGCGACGCCGTTGTCACGGTGGGCGTAGATCGCCTGGAGGAAGGCGGCAAGGTGAACGTGCAAATTGCCGGCGAGAATGCGAGCGCGGGAAAGCGCGGCGGCAAGTCTGGCGAAGGCAAATCCGGCGAAGGCAAATCCGGCGACGGCAAAGCTGGCGGGAACAGGCCCCACAAGCGTGGCTCTGAGCCCGCGTCGTGAGTAGTCAACTGTCATGAATCCTTCTCGGACGTTCATTGTCCGGCCCGTCGCCACTTCGCTGCTGATGGCTGGAATTCTGCTGGTGGGCGGAGTGGCCTACAAGCAACTGCCGGTATCGGCTCTGCCGGAGGTGGATTATCCCACCATCCAGATCATTACCTTCTACCCGGGCGCCAGTCCGGACGTGATGGCGTCGGCAGTCACCGCGCCGCTCGAACGGCAGTTCGGCGAAGTCCCCGGACTGCAGCAGATGACGTCCACCAGCTCCGATGGATGCTCGGTGATCACGCTGGAATTCAATTTGAGCTTGAACATCGACGTGGCAGAGCAGGAAGTGCAGCAGTCGATTAACGCGTCGGGGACCTATCTTCCCGCCGATCTGCCGGTCCCTCCCATTTACGCCAAGGTGAATCCCGCCGACACGCCCATCCTGACTCTGGCGCTGATGTCCGATGCGCTAGCGCTCTCGAAGGTGGAGGACCTGGCCGACACACGGTTGGTGCCGAAGATCTCGCAGTTGCCAGGCGTTGGCCTGGTCAGTATCAGCGGAGGCCAGAAGCCCGCGGTGCGCATTCAGGCCAATCCGACGGCCCTGGGCTCGTATGGCTTGAACCTGGAAGACCTGCGCAATGCGATTACCGCCGCGAACGTCAACCAGGCCAAGGGCAATTTCGACGGTGCGCACCAGGCCTATCAGATCGGCGCCAACGATCAGATGCTTTCGAGCGCGGACTACTCGACCATGATTGTGGCTTATCGCAACAACTCGCCGGTGCGGGTGAGCGATATCGCAACGGTGGTGGACGATATCGAGAACCTCCGCCAGGCGGCCTGGATCAACGAGACGCCGGCCGTGATTGTGAACATCCAGCGGCAGCCGGGTGCGAACATCATCGCGGTGGTGGATCGCATCAAGGCGCTGCTTCCGCAGTTGCAAGCCTCGCTGCCCACCTCCATCAAGGTCAAGATTCTGACGGATCGCACCAACACCATCCGGGCGTCGGTGAGCGATGTTCAGTTTGAACTGATGCTGACCATCGGGCTGGTGGTTCTAGTGATCTTCCTGTTTCTGAGGAATTTGTCAGCCACCATTATTCCCAGCATCGCGGTGCCGTTGTCGCTGGTGGGCACGTTCGGCGTGATGTACCTGCTGGGCTACAGCCTGAACAATCTGTCGCTGATGGCACTGACCATTTCCACCGGCTTCGTGGTGGACGACGCGATCGTGATGATCGAGAACATCTCGCGTTATCTCGAAGAGGGCAAGCGTCCGCTGCAGGCCGCGCTGCTAGGTTCCGAGCAGATCGGCTTCACTATCGTTTCGTTGACCGTATCGTTGATCGCGGTGCTGATTCCGCTGCTCTTTATGGGCGACATCGTGGGCCGCCTGTTCCGCGAGTTCGCCGTGACGCTGAGCGTCACCATCCTGGTTTCTGCAATCGTTTCGCTCACCTTGACTCCGATGATGTGCGCGAAGATTTTGAAGCATACGCCCGAAAACCAGCAGGGGTGGTTTTATCGCGCTTCCGAACGTGGCTTCGAGGCCGTGATCGCGCTCTATGCCAAGACGCTGCGCTGGGTGTTGCGAAATCAGCCGCTGACGCTGGCGGTAGCCTTGGCGACACTGGCGTTCACATTCGTTCTGTTCATCAAGATACCCAAAGGATTCTTTCCAGTTCAGGATACGGGTGTGATCCAGGGCGTGTCGGAAGCCGAACAAACCATCTCGTTCCGCGCCATGTCTGAACGGCAGCAAGCGCTGGACAAAGTGATTCTGCAGGACCCCGCCGTCGAGAGCCTGTCTTCGTTCATCGGTGTGGATGGAACCAACACCACGCTCAACACAGGACGCATTCAAATCAATCTGAAGCCCCTTGATGACCGCAAGATCAACGCGAGCGACGTGATCCGGCGGCTGCAACCGGCGTTGACCAAGGTTGCCGGGATCACGCTTTACATGCAGCCGGTGCAGGATCTGACCGTGGAAGATCGCGTCAGCCGCACGCAGTATCAGTACACGCTCGAGGATCCCAACGCTGCCGAACTGAATTCCTTCGTTCCCAAGATGGTGGCGCGTCTGAAGGAAATACCCGAGCTGCGTGACGTGGCAACCGATCAGCAAGTGAATGGGCTGCGCGTGAGCGTGGTCTTCGACCGCGATACGGCTTCCCGTCTGGGCATCACGCCGTCCACCATCGACAACACCCTTTACGACGCTTACGGCCAGCGCGAAGTGTCCACCATGTTCACGCAGTTGAACCAGTATCACGTGGTGCTGGAAGTGAAGCCAGGCTTCCAGAACAATCCTGTCGACTTGCGAAATTTGTTCATCCGGTCGTCGGCTGGAACCACCGGCGGCTCCGGTGTGGTGTCGGGAGGCTCAACCAATACGGTGGGTTTCGGCCCGTCCAGCCAGTCGGTAGCGCAGGCCACGGGCGGGCAAGCGCTGGGCGCCGCAGTCGGCGGGTCGTCCAGTGGGCCGTTCGGCGGCGGGATATCGGCATCGTCGCTGGTATTCACCAACGGAAGCCAGGTGCCATTGAGCGCCTTCACCCACGTGGAACAGACCACGGTTCCCATAACGGTGAATCATCAGGGCCAGTTCCCGGTGGTTACGCTCTCGTTCAATCTGGCGCCCGGCGCTTCACTCGGTGATGCGGTGAACGACATCAATCGGGTAAAAGACGATCTGCAGATGCCGGCCAGCATCCAAGGTGCGTTTCAAGGCACGGCGGAGGCGTTCCAAGCCTCTCTTGCCAACGAGCCTATCTTGATCCTGGCGGCGTTGATCACGGTCTACATCGTGCTGGGTGTGCTTTATGAGAGCTACATCCATCCCATCACGATTCTTTCCACCCTGCCGTCGGCGGGCGTCGGCGCGCTACTCGCCCTTTTCATTTGCCGCCAGGATTTCAGCGTGATCGCGCTGATTGGAATTATTCTGCTGATCGGCATTGTGAAAAAGAACGGAATCATGATGATCGATTTCGCGCTGGACGCCGAGCGGACCCAAGGAATGCAGCCCCACGAGGCCATCTATCAGGCGTGTCTCCTGCGCTTCCGTCCCATTATGATGACCACCATGGCGGCGCTGCTGGGCGGCCTGCCGCTGGCGCTCGGAAACGGTGTGGGCTCTGAGCTGCGGCGTCCGCTCGGAATCACCATGGTTGGTGGACTGATCTTCAGCCAGCTATTGACACTGTACACAACGCCGGTGATTTATCTTTGGTTCGACCGCTTGGCGCATCGCAAGCGCACGGTGCCGGCCATGGATCCCAATCTGGCTCCGGAAATGGGCGACTAGCGCATGAATATCTCTGAGCCATTTATTCACCGGCCTGTCGCCACCACGCTGTTAACCATCGCGATCGCCATGGCAGGCGGCGTAGCCTACAGCCTGTTGCCGGTTTCACCCCTGCCGCAAGTGGACTTCCCGACCATTAACGTGCAGGCGACTCTTCCGGGCGCCAGCCCGGAGACCATGGCGTCCTCGGTGGCGACGCCGCTGGAGCGCCAGTTCGGCCGCATCGCGGCGGTGACGGAAATGACGTCCACCAGCACGCTGGGCGGCACCAGCATCACCCTCCAGTTCGAATTGAATCGCGACATCAACGCCGCGGCGCGCGACGTGGAGGCCGCCATCAATGCGGCGCGCGGCTATCTGCCGACCAATCTGCCAAGCAATCCAAGCTACCGCAAGGTCAATCCCGCCGAGCAGCAAATCTTTCAAATCGCGCTCACCTCCAATGTGCTCGATCGTGGCCAGCTCTACGATGCTGCTTCCACCATCATCGTGCAGAAGCTTTCGCAGATCCGCGGCGTCGGGCAGGTGAACGCGCAAGGAGGCGCCTTGCCGGGCGTGCGCGTGGAGCTGAATCCGATGGCGCTGAACAAATACGGCATCGGCATGGAGCAGGTGCGCGGCGTTTTGAACAACTCCAACGCCAATGTTCCCAAAGGGCACTTTTCCGACGGTTTTCACCTATGGGAAGTGGGCGCGAACGATCAGATGTTCAAGGCCAAGGATTATCAGTCGCTGCTGGTGGCCTACAACAAAGGCGCCGCGGTGCGGCTGTCGGATATCGCGGAGGTGGACGATGCAGTCGAGGATATTCGCAACCTGGGACTCGCCAACAGCCAGCCTTCGGTGAACGTCGCAATCAACCGGCAGCCAGGCGCGAACATTATCGACACGGTGGATCGGATTCGCGCGGCCCTGCCGCAGCTCAAGGCCGCCATTCCTCACTCCATCAATTTGAACGTTACTCAGGATCAGACCGTTACCATCCGTGCCTCGGTGCGCGATATAGAAAGAACGCTGCTCATATCCATACTGCTGGTGGTCCTGGTGGTGTTTATATTCCTGAGGAGCCCCCGCACCACGCTGATTCCAAGCGTGGCCGTCCCGGTTTCGCTCATCGGCACATTCGGCGTGATGTATTTGTGCAACTACAGCCTGGACAACCTTTCTCTCATGGCCCTGACCATCGGCACTGGCTTTGTGGTGGACGACGCCATCGTGGTAATCGAGAACATCACGCGCTATCTGGAGCAGGGCATGAAGCCCTTCGCCGCCGCCCTGCGTGGCGCGCGTGAGATCGGATCGACGGTTTTTACCATCAGCGTTTCTCTGGTTGCGGTGTTCATTCCACTGCTGATGATGGGCGGAATTGTCGGCCGTCTGTTCCGCGAATTTGCAGTGACCATGTCGGTGGCTATCGCAATTTCGATGGCCATCTCGCTGACCACCACGCCCATGATGTGCGCGCATCTGCTCAAGGAGCACACCACGCACGGCTGGATGTACCGCACCAGCGAACGAGCGTTCAATTCGATTGTCAACCTGTACGGACGGACGCTCGACCGGGTCCTGAAGCATCCCGCCATCACGCTGGCTGTTCTGGCCGGGACCATCGCGCTGAACGTTTACCTTTTCATTCACGTGCCCAAGGGATTCTTTCCGCAGCAGGACAACGGGCGATTGAACGGCACCATCATTGCCGATCAGGACACCTCTTTTCAAGCCATGGAAGGGAACCTGTTGCGGATGGTGAAGATCGTACAGGCCGATCCGGCGGTAGACACCGTGGGCGGATACACCGGGGGCAGCGGCGGCTATGGGAACACTCTCAACACCGCGCGCATGCAGATCCAATTGAAGCCGCTCGCGGAACGCAAAGTCTCGGTGTACGACGTAATCGAGCGCTTACGGCCCAAGCTCAGCGTCATTCGCGGATCAACGAATTACATGCAGGCCAACCAGGACGTGCGCGTGGGCGGGCGCAACAGCGCCTCGCTTTATCAATTCACCATGCGCGGCGACAACGTCCAGGATTTAACCAAATATGGCCCTCTGATGCTGTCTGCTTTGCGGCACCTGCGTTTGATCAACGACGTCAATACCGATCAGCAGAATAGCGGCTTGCAAGCGGTGGTACAGTACGATCGCGACACCGCCGCGCGCTTTGGGATTTCCTCCCAGCTCATGGACAATGTGCTGTACGACGCATTTGGCCAGCGCCAGGTCTCAACCATGTACACGGCGCTCAATCAGTATCACGTGGTGATGGAAGCGGCGCCGCGCTTCTGGCAGGATCCCGAGTTCCTGAAACAGATCTACGTATACGGTCCGCAGGGTGGAACCGTGCCGCTCAACGCCATCAGTCATTACTCGGACTCAGTGGCGCCGCTCGCAATCAATCATCAGGGGCTGTTTCCGGCCGTGACCATTTCATTCAATCTAGCGCCCAACGTGGCGCTCGGGGACGCGGTGGATGCCATCCAAGCCGAAGCGCGCAGGGTGGGCCTGCCGGATACCATCCAGACCTTCTTCGCCGGAACCGCGCAAGCCTATCAGGACTCGCTGCGCAATGAGCCTATCCTGATCGCCGCCGCGCTTGCCACCGTGTACATCGTGCTGGGCATGCTCTATGAGAGCTGCTGGCATCCCATCACGATTCTCTCCACGCTGCCGTCGGCGGGCGTGGGCGCGATGCTGGCGCTCCTGTTATCGAAGACCGATCTCAGCATCATCGCGATGATCGGGATCATTTTGCTGATCGGCATCGTCAAGAAGAACGCCATCATGATGATCGATTTCGCTATTGAAGCCGAGCGTGCCGAAGGACTGCCTCCGCGCGAAGCCATCTACAAGGCGTGCCTGTTGCGCTTCCGGCCAATTCTGATGACCACCATGTCCGCGATGCTCGGCGCTATGCCGCTGGCGCTGGGGCATGGCGTGGGCGCGGAATTGAGGCGTCCACTCGGTATCACCATCATCGGCGGGCTGATCGTCAGCCAGCTTTTGACGCTCTACACTACGCCGGTGGTGTACTTATCGCTGGATCGATTGCGCCTGCGCTGGAAGGGCCAGCACGTTCCGCAACTCGCGCACAGCTCGGCAGATTGAGCCGCGCTACGACGCTTTCTTCACCACGAACTCGAACGGCATCCCATCCGCATCGCCCGAAATCTTGATCTGATCGGCCGCCACTACGCCTTTGTAGGTCAGCTTCAGCGCGTTTCCGCCGAAATCCAGGCTGAGCCAGAATGAAATATTAGCGCCGTTGATCATGCCGTCTTTGATGGCGATGTCTCCGCCGTCCGGGCCGGCCATGGTGCCGTTCAGAGTTGCGCCATCCGCTTTGAAGCTGAATGCGACCGGGAAGTCGCCGTTCGGAGTGGAGACGCTTCCGGTCCATTTGCCGTCTACGTCGGCGGCGAAAGCGGAGACGGTGAGCAGCAACAGCGCCGCTGCCGATACCAGGAATTTCATCAGTAAATCCTCCTTTACGACCTTTGCAATATCCTATCACTCAGTGCGTCATCGAATACATCACGTAATTAACGCCGGTGCGAATGCCGAGCGCTGAATAGCGCTCCGGGTAATCGGGGTCGTCGGCCCACTCCCAGGAATCGCCCGTGTCGTGATTGAAGAGCACGGCTACCTGGATGCGTCCCTGGTCGTCGTAAATGGCGCGCCAATGCGGATCGCGCCCGCCGTTCAAGTAGGGCATGCCACCCAGGCTCCATTGCCCCGATACCTGATAACGCTGGTCGAGATCGAACACGGTGTGGAAGATAGCGTCGTTATTCTCGATTTCGACGATGGGCCGGCCGGGAAGCAGCTTAGCCATATTGCGCTGAAAATAATCCCAATCGCTGGGGCCCCAAAAGTCGTCGCCCAGCAGGAACCCGCCGCGCGCCAGATAATCGCGAACCCGGGCCATTTCCGCGTCGCTCATGTTCCATTGATCCGGCCCCGCGCAATAGAGGAAAGGCCAATTGTAAATGTCGTCGCCATCATCGGGACTGACGGGCTGTTCCACGCTGCGGACTTCGAGCCGCGTCAGACGGCGCAGCGCCAGCGCGAAGTGGCGATCGGCACGCGGATAATCGTTGGTCCAGGCGCTGCGGCCCTGGCGCCAGTCGAAGCGATACAGCCATCCGAAGATGCCCCAGTTCCCCTGCGGGTACATCAGGCGCGCGAAGACAAACTCGGTTTTGTCGCGGTAGTCGGCGGGCAGCGGGAAATCGTTATACTCTTGTCCGGCATACTCGCGGAAGGGCTTTTGAAAGGCGCACAGAAGGCCCGCGGCGGCCAGCCCGAAGGATAAAAGAAGGACCCGCCGGGAGCGCACTCGACCATGCTAACATCCACCGCGGCGCCTCACTCTTGTCCTCCAGGCGCGAGAGCGAGCTATTGCGCGGAAGCCCAATTCATGACCAGATTATACGCGTCCACGGTGCCGATGCCGGTGGCAAAATCCCAGCCGGTTGCGGCGCTGAAGGCTCCAGTGAAAGATGTGCTGGAAACCGAAAGCGCGCCGTCCGGCGCCCCGAACACTTCACCGCGTTGATTCCCAACGTAGCCATAGCAGCTGGCTGAACCCGCGCAGTTGACCACGATATCGCCCGCCGTCACGTCATGAAAAATGCAGCCGGCGCTGGGACCATTCGACGAGTTGCAGGTGGAGGAGCCCTGGGCGCCATACTCTTTGGCGGCCAGTTTGTAGTAGACGTAGTTGGGATTGCCCTGCGCGCTACCCTGTTTCTGGTTTACCAGTGCTTGAATTCCCGCCAGGATCGGCGAGGAG
>Ga0209169_10001695_pt1 | contig 13441 bp, 6 predicted proteins | sample HubBroMetageWRM4_FD_188346 | JGI IMG/M metagenome (GOLD analysis project Ga0209169, IMG submission 188346) | Warmed soil microbial communities from the Hubbard Brook experimental Forest, New Hampshire - Hubbard Brook CCASE Soil Metagenome WRM 4... | ecosystem: Environmental > Terrestrial > Soil...
TTGAGCGTCTTGAGCGGTCGCAACCGTCGCCAGGAGCGCGACGCAGACGATTGTCGAAAACCTCATTCGTAAACGCGACAATTGACCTCACAACCCGGATCGGGCACTGAGTAATGATCCCCGATTGGGGCTCTCAGTGCCAGTCTCCAGAGTCTGTTTTCAGGTTACGGAAGTGTACCCGCCAAGAAGATGGTGCCGTCCTGCTTGCCCGAACCCCGCTGGCGTACCAGGAACACGACATCCTGTCCGCTCTTCAAGGATGAAGAGACACGGTTAAAGTCATCCTCGGAATTCACCGCTTGTTTGTTGATCTCAAGGATGACGTCTCCACGAGCGAGGCCGACGTCGTCGGCAAATGACGAGGGCTTGATATCCTGCACGATCACGCCCTTGCCTGGGGGAATATCGAGGCGGTCGGCCATCTCAGAACTGATGCCACGGACCGTAATACCCAGCTTGCCCTCTTTAGGCGCTTCCTCCTCGCCAGTTTCGTCGTCTTCGCCGAGCCGGGCGGCAAATAATTTGGCTCTATCAGCGACAGTGACCGTGGCATCCTGTTTCTTGGCGTTGCGCACGAAGCCGAGGGTCACTTTGCTACCCGGTTTGCGACTGGCGATATCGGCAACCAGTTCATCGCCGTTCTTTACCGGCTTGCCGTCGACCGAGGTAATGGTGTCGCCAACTTTGAGTCCGGCCTGCTCGGCAGGACTGCCGGCCGTGACCCCGGAAACCGTCACCCCGCCCGCGCCCGCGCCGTAGACTCGAGCAATCGCAGGATTTTCCTGAGCGTTGAACATAATGCCAATCGAGCCGCGGGCAACCCGGTGGTCGGGAGCGATGAGCTGGTTGTAGACGGTCACAACCGTGTTCGAAGGCATGGCGAAGCCAACGCCGGCGTACGCATTTGTGTCGGTAAGAATCGCGGTGTTGATGCCGATGACTTCACCGGCCATGTTAACCAGCGGGCCTCCGGAATTTCCGGGATTGATGGCTGCATCGGTTTGAATGAACGACTGGAATTGCCGGTTGGGTACGATATTGCGTCCTTTCGCCGAAACAATCCCTGCTGTCACCGTCTCCGACAATCCAAAAGGACTACCGACCGCAAGCACCCAATCTCCAACCTCCATACTGTCGGAGTTACCCAGCTTAGCCACGGGCAGAGGCTTGTCGGATTCGATCTTGATTACCGCCAGATCCGTTTCCTGATCGGAACCGATCACTTTGGCGTCGTGCAAAACTCCCGGCGGATCATCCATGAGCTTCACCCGAACGCGGTCGGCTTTCTCGACCACGTGACGGTTGGTGACGATGTAGCCTTTGGCATCAACGATGACACCAGATCCCAAAGAATGCTCGTGAATCGGTCCGTTGTTGCCCTGGCCGCCGAAAAATTTATCGAAAAAGTCGCCGAATGGATCCTGATCGTCCGGTTGGTCGGGATTGCCTCCGCGGCGCCGGTGGGGGTTTTTGATCGTGGACTCCGTATTGATGTTGACTACTGTCGGTTCCAGTTGCTTGGAGATTTGCGAGAATTGACTCGAGAGCTGCTGCGGCGAGGGAATGCTCAAGGGAGTTGCATCCGAACCCTTTTTTTCCTGGCCTTTCACTCCTTTGGAAATAACCGTTCCGATAAGAATGCCGACGGTTAATGTAGCCAAAATCGTTAGCGTGTATGCCGGGCGGTTCGCCTTCAGGCGCGCCCAGAAACCGCTGGCAAGCGGATCCATAGGAACTTCCTCCAGTAGTAACAGTGCACTGACATTATACCTTTTCGTCATCGGGGCGACGAACGCGCACTGTTTGAGGTGATTGAATACTTGGTCGCTGATCTCGAATGAGACCAGACGCCCGAGAATCCGGAAGTATGCGAGGACTCACCGATCCGACAGCCTTAAATGTTCAAGGCTGGGATTCTGCGCGGGAAGCGGATAACATCTGCAGGGACTACAGGCCGGCGTGGGCTCGCTTGGTCCGCGCTTGAGTGCCGACCGCCGCATCTCCTCTATCGTCGATCTTGAATTGCTCGACCAGGCGGCGAAGCTCGGTGGAAGTCTCCACCAGTTGCTGCGCAGCTTTCTGGGTATCGGTAGCGCCCCGCGAAGTGCTCTCCGCAGCGTCTGCCACACCCGCGATGTTGCTGGTAATTTCGCCGCTGCCGTGCGCGGCTTCGCTGACATTCCGCGCCATCTCGTTGGTCGTCGCGTTCTGCTCTTCCACCGCAGTCGCAATGGTGTTGGAGATGCCGTTGATCTGGTTGATCACTTCGCTGATGGTGCCAATCGAATCCACTGCCGCTTTGGCGTCGATCTGAATGGCTTCGATCTTGCGGCTGATGTCTTCGGTGGCCTTCGCGGTTTTCTTGGCCAGCTCTTTCACTTCATTGGCAACGACCGCAAAACCTTTGCCAGCTTCGCCCGCGCGGGCAGCTTCAATGGTCGCGTTCAGGGCCAGCAGGTTTGTTTGCTGGGCTATCGACGTGATGACTTTGATGACCTGGCCGATCTCGGCGGAAGATTCGCCAAGTTTGGAAACGGTAGCATTCGCGGTTTCCGCGGCTCTCACCGCAGTGCTGGCAACTTTAGCGGCTTCGGTCGCGTTCTTGGCTATTTCCTTGATGCTCGCGCCCATTTCTTCCGCGCCGGTGGCTACGGTCTGCAGGTTCTGGTTGACCTGCACGGTCGCGTTGGAGACGACTTTGGTTTGGGCCGAAGTTTCTTCCGCGTTGGCGCTCATCTGCTGGCTGACCGTGGTCAACTCCTCGGACGCGGACGCCAAGTTCATGGCGCTGGCTCCGATGCTGCCGATGTTTCCCCGCAGATCGGTAAAGAACTTTGCCAGTCCTTCCCCCATCTGCCCGATGGCATCGCTGCCATGCACTGAGATCTGCTGGGTAAGGTCGCCCTGGCCCGCAGCCGAAACCACGGTCAGAATGCTATCCACTTTGCGAGTTAGTTCTTCCGCCGCTAGCCGTTCACGTTCCGCCCCCTGAGCCATTTCCGCGGCGGCTAACTTTTCTCGATCGGCTCCCGCAGTAATGCCGCGGATCAGGAAAAACGCCATCCCGATTCCGACCACCAGCGCCAGGAGAGTGGTGATGGCCGTCGTTATGGTGAGCGAGCGGTTCTCCGCGTGCAAGTCTTCTTTGTTCTTATCCAGCAGTGCGACGAACGAATCCGCCATGGCGCCCAATGATTTCTTGATCGCTTCGGTGGCGGGACTGGCCTGCTCGGCAGACTCGTCGCCCGCTTTAACTACCGCATCTCGCCCGCCGCTGGCGGCATCCGTCATGGCAGCTTCTTGGGCTGCGCGGAGCGCGGGAAGAATTCCCTTGACGTCAGCCAGAGAATCGCGGTTGGACTGAAGAACCCACTTGGGGGCTAACTGGTCCAACTGGGCGACCTCTTTATCAATGTCGTTCCACGTTCCTTCCCACGATTTCCGCCCCACCGCTCTCTTGGCCGGCTCTGCTCCCGCCAGAATGACTTGGCGGCTTTTGTTTTGCGTCTGATTCAGATCTCTCTGTAATCTCCGCGCGGTTTCAAGAGTCGGGTAGCGCAGCTCAAAGGTGATGTCCTGACTCTCTTTGATGGTGGAGGATTTCAGGTAACTTATGGCCGAGTTGAAGACCATCAGGCAGAGGATCACGCCAAAGCCCAGCCCAAGTTTTTTTCCCAGTGTAAATTTCATTTCTCTTTCGCTTCCTTCCGATACGGAACAATGGCGGTCAAGCTTTTCATCGGCAGCGCATGACCGGACTTTAAGAAGAAGCCTTTGGGCTGACTGCTGGACGGCTCTCCTATCGAATCGGGAGAGTGGAGCACTACGCGGGCGAGGGTTTAGTTTGCCCCTTGGCCTCAATCCTCGGCGCCGCGTCGGATCGAGTCGCGGCCACATCCACGCTGCGCAGGATGGCCGGAATATCCAGCAGCTCTGTGACCCGGTCTCCGATCACCACGGAATAGAGCACCGAGGGCCGGGTTGCTGCCGACCGCACTTCCGCCTGATCTTCAACGATGTCCAGAATTCGCTCCACCACCAAACCGAAGGCGCGCCCATCGTGATTCAGCACCAGCACCTGAATCGGACCTGAATCCGCCGCGGGCGGGGCATGCAGTGCGCGCAGCTTGTTGCGCCGTTCTTCGAGCGCCACCTCGAGCCGGACCAGGGGCAGGATCTGGCCGCGATATTGCGTCACCCACTGGCTGCCCGACATTTCCACTTGCGCCACGGGAAACTCTTCCAGCCGCGCTAGCGTGCTGAGTGGAATGGCCATGCGGGAATCGCCTGGACCTGCGAACAGCAGGAACGTCTGTTTTTCGGCCGCGCTGATTGCCGATTCCGTGATTTTTTCAGCCGCATTGCGGTCGCGGGTTTCGGAGACTACACCCGCGCGCTGCGCCAGGCCGAGCACATCCAGGATGAGCGCAACTTTGCCGTCCCCCATGATGCTGGAGCCGGCAAATGTTTTGACCGTCTTGAGCTGCTTGCGCAGCGGCTTGACCACGATTTCTTCAGTGTCGTTGATTTGATCGACGATCAATCCAAAGCGATGTTCATCGGCTTGCAATACGACGATGTTGACCGCGCCGTCGCTCCCCGTCGCGCTCCTCGCTTCGGCGGCAAGTTTGAGCTCACGGTTGAGGTACACCAGAGGCAGCAGGCGTCCGCGCAACCGGTAGACAGGCGCGCCATGAACCAGTTCGATGCCTTTGCCAATCTCGTCGGCCTCGATCCGCACCAGTTCCAGCAGACTCACCTGGGGAATGGCGTAGCGTTCGCCCCCACAGGTCACGACCAGCGCCGGGATGATGGCCAGGGTCAGCGGAATCTTTACCCGCACCGTCGTCCCCCGGCCCAGGATAGACTGAACGTCTACTGCGCCACCAATTTTTTCCACATTCGTTTTCACCACATCCATTCCGACGCCGCGGCCGGAAACGTTGGTCACCTTTTCCGCCGTGGAAAATCCCGGCAGGAAGATCAGATTGAAAATCTCCCGCTCCGGCATGCGAGCGGCTTGTTCCGGCGTAATCAACCCGCGTTCAACGGCTTTCTTGCGGATGCGCTCGACGTTCAAACCGGCGCCATCGTCGCTAATCTCAATGTTGACCTGCCCACTTTCATGAAAGGCACGCAAAATCAGGCGCCCCACTCGATCCTTGCCCTTGCGCACCCGCTCTTCTGGAAGTTCAATGCCGTGATCTACCGAGTTACGTACCAAGTGGGTGAGCGGATCCTTGATCGCCTCGATGATGGTCTTATCCAGTTCGGTTTCTTTGCCCTCCATCTCGATGGCCACTTCTTTGCCGCAACCCAGAGCCACATCGCGAACCGTTCGCGGAAACTGTCCCCAGATGATTCCGATGGGCTGCATGCGGGTCTTCATAACCTGTTCCTGCAACTCGGTGGCAATCAGGTTCATGCGTTCGGAAACCGCCTGCAGGCCAGTGTCCTCCAAGTTATTCGTGAGCTGCATCAACTGGTTTCGCGCCAACACGAGTTCTCCAACCAGTGTCATCAGCTTGTCCAGCAAATTGACTCCGACCCGAATGGTTTCGGGCGCAGCGTCGCGCGGTTTGGCGTCCAGAGTCTGCTGGGCCGCCAACACGTCTTCCATCTTGGCTAATCCCAAGGCCACGAGAATTTCGCCCAGCCGGCGGCGGTCGCCGTGTTCCTGCTCTTCGAGCGCCCGCGCGATGTCGGCAGCCTGCACCACTCCGCGCTCGACCAGCAGGCCACCGATCTTTCCGCGCGAAGGTTTGCGCGGCGAATCATCTTTCTTTTTCGGAGGCTCGGCGGCCGTCGGCGCCGCGGGTTCGGAAGGCGCCGGAGGATTCTCTTTCGCAAGCGTAGGTGCAGCCGCCTCTACCCTGGGCAGCGGCTTTAGGTCGGACGCAGCGGTCGGAGCTGGTACCGGAGCGACGCTCGCGGCCGCGGGAATTAGCAGCCGAGTCAGAGTCTCCCGCAGTTCGAGATAATCCGCGTCCCCGTCCTGACCGGTCGATCCGATTTCCTTCAACATCTGGCGGACCGCGTCCACCATGCCCAGCAAGGCGGTCGTGATCTCTGGATTGAGCGTCAACTGACCGTCGCGCAAACGGGTAAGCAGATTTTCGCCGACGTGCGCAACCTTTTCCAGCTTGTTGAACCCGAGGAAGCCGCAGGTGCCTTTGATGGTGTGAATGGTCCGGAAAACGCCCGCGAGCGCCTCCTGATCCTGCGGATTCTTCTCCAGGCCGACCAGGTCCCGGTCCAGCCGGTCCAGGTTCTCGTAACTTTCGACCAGAAAATCTTGAACGATATCAGTGTCGCTCATGTCGGCCATTCCTTTCCGCGTTAAGCACGAATTCCAAATGGTTGGCAGACCATTTGTCGCTGGGTGCCGTTATAGATTCTTTGCAGCGCGCCTCCCGTGGGCGAGCGAAGTTCTGCCTCTACGGGAAAACGCGCGCTTCGCCTGTAAACATCTATCGGCGGTTCAGTGATTTAGGTTAGGAAAGTCGGCCGGCCCCCGCCGCCTGGAACAGAAATGGCAAGGGTGGTGACTCTGCATCGAGATCGCGCGAGTAAAAGCGATATAGAAGGGCAGGGGGTTTGAGTGCAATCGCCCTGTTAACAACATCTATCTCGATTGTCGATTAGTCGCAGAGTCGGCGGCCACGACGATTCTGATTCTGTAAATTTCCGGCTGTCGAGCGTTCTCGAAAATGATGACAGAATTGCTCGGCGCAGTGCAATGACAAGGCAATGACGAACAACCGCACAAAAACGTTTGCTAATCCATCTCTGTAAGCGACGGGGACAGACCTTCACCAAATGCGAAAGAAACCACGCTGTTCGTTCCGGGCGATCGAAGCCGCGGGAATTCGAGGTGGCGATGAGTAAAAGAGCCGAAATCGGCAAGCTGACTTGAGCTCTTCATAGCGATTGTCGCCTCCGTCTTAGCTTTGCGCTTGCGCGGTAGGCTGACTCGAAAGCCGAGGTTGTCCCGACATTTTGTTGGGAGCTATCCGCCAGAAAAAAACGGCCAGGAATCTCTTCCTGGCCGTTGAGCATAACGCCTTTCCAGTGGTTGTTTTGACTCTAGAAATGAAAGGCGTCAAACAGATCGCTAAGGGCTGGCCCATTAACGGGAACGTAAGGGTTGTCTGCTTTCGTGACCGGGTTGGGGAAATTATCCCGGCTGCGGTAACTGATGGTTCCAATTTTCCAGTTTCGCTCGATGAATTTGTCGATCGAAACGTGGTCAGCATAGCCGTGGGTAACATGGCCGCCGGTGGAATACTTGGAAATTACGAGCAGCGGGATTCGCGTGCCATCGCCGAAAAAGTCCACCGGCTGCACGTAGCCTGAGTCATAGTAGCCGCCGCCTTCATCGAAGGTGACGAAGATTGCGGTATCGTCCCAATACGGCGAATTGCGGACCATATCCACGATCTTCTGCGTGTACAACTCAAACACGTTGAGCTTCGAGGAAGCGGGATGGCCATCGCTATAGCCGCTGGGTTTGGTGATCGAAACTGCAGGTAAGGTTCCGGTGGCAATATCCGAGTACAGGTTAACCACGTCCTGGATGTGTTCTTTCACCTGAGCCGGATTCGACATGATCGCCGTATCGTACTGGAAGGGGTTGCAGATATTGCAATATTCATCGGCCTTCGGCCCATTGGTTCCGTAATTTAACTGGTATGGGTCGGGGACGTAGTTGTTCCAGTGATCGCCATAGTACTTCCAGGAAATACCGCTGGCGTTGAGGTTGGTGCCAATGCTGGGCGTCGAGGACGGCGGAAGCGTGAACGGGGTGTTGTTTACATTGTGGTCGATGTACGCATTCTTGCCGTTACCGAAAAACCCAGGGTTGTAATTGTTCAGCAGGTAGTAGTGGCCGGGTTCGCAACGTGGGTCGACGCCGATGGACTTCAGATAGGTGACGACCGGCCCGACGCCAGGCTGTGTGGTATCCGAGCAATCGCTGTATGATCCCCCGCCGTAAACGGGGGAACCGTATCCGCCGCCTCCGTAACCATCTTCGCTGTACCAGTTGTTGGTGCTGGATGCGGGATTTGGATCTTCGACTTCAGCAACCACGCCCGCGTTTTGCGTGCCCTTCCACACTTCTACGTTGTTCGGTGGTTCGGCGGGAAGGCCCTGACTATCGCTGAACCAGAGGGCATCGGCGTGACCGAACATGATGTGATTGGGCCCAGTGCCTCCAAGGAAGGACTGATGGAAGTTATCGCTGATGGTGTACTGATCGGCGAGTAACTTGAAGTAGGGAGCATCGCCGGTCTGCACATTGTAAAAGGCGAGCGAGGTCGATCCTTCGCCGGTGGTTTGAGCGGTAGGAACGTTGGGCAAGTAATTGTAGGTGAAGCAGGGAGGTTTGTTGCCATTCTCAGAGCAAAGCGGCGGTTGCGTGGTGCCGTTCGTGCCCGCTCCAACCGTGACTTCCACATAGGAAAACAGTTGGCCGTTGCAGCCCGAAGGGTTGCTGGGGGTCGCATGGGACAAGTCACAATTCAACTGTTGCTGCATCTGATAGAAGCGGTGAACCGGGCTCGCGGCATACGCGTTGTAGGGGAACGTCGTGGGGTTGGTGATCTGGAACGGTCCGGCTGGCAACGTCGTGACATCGTCGATGCGCTGATCGGGCGTGCGGGACGTTTGTCCGGTGCCGCCGCTAGCCAAAGCACCACCTTGACCTGCCGGCAATCCGGGTTCCGAAACCTGAGCACACTGGGCAGGAGTCAGTTTCGGCAGCGTCGGGCAAGCAGGGGAGCCAGAGAAATAACCATACTGGCCGGAGGGGCCTCCGACCAGCGGGGTCGGCAGGATGTTGTTGGTATATTCCTGTGTCGGCGGGGCGAGCAGGAAGGTATCGGTATCCGTGGCGAAAAATTGTTGTGCCTGGTTGAAATTCGGACCTGGAACTGCATTCTTGTTGGCATCCAAGTCGATGATGCCTTCGGAGAGGAGATTATTTATCTTGTCTCCACTCCTCGGCACGTAGGTGGCGAACACGTGATCGAAGCTGCGATTTTCTCCAATGATCACGATGACGTGTTTGATCGGGCTCACGGTCGCGGCATCGGCCGGTTTAACTGGTTTAGGCTGTGCAGCAGCGTTAGCGAAGGGAGCGCCGATGGCGAGCTGGAAAATAGCAAGAGTTGCCAGTCCAGAGCGCAAATGATGCACCCCTTTTGAAACGACAGATTTGAGAATCATTTGTCCTCCTGTTGTTTCTCTTTTGTTGGTATTGCTGTTTTGTCTCGGAACAAATTCGCAGTTGAACCCTGCACTTGGGAGTCAGGTTCTACGCGAATCAGCCCCATCATTCCTCCATCTTCGTGTTCTAGAAGATGGCAGTGAAAAACAAAGTCCCCGATAGTGTTCGGATCGCGAAAATCCATTCGCAGCCTTACACTGGGATAGGCAAGAGTTCTGCCGTTATAGTAAGGAACGTTGACGGTATCGCGCAGAAACGGCTCGTCTACCGGCCTGCCGCCGTAATCAAGCAGCATGAAATGCAGTTGGTGAATATGGAAAGCGTGGAGTTCGCTCGACCGGTTTTCGATGATCCAATCCTCAACCGTTCCCTGCTTGGCAATGATGTTCGGAACGCCCGATTTTGGATCGAATTTTTGGGGCGTCTGGCCGTCTACCGTTAGATAGAATTCCGTAGCACTGTTGGGATTATTGGGCTCAAGAAGTTTCTCGGAGAAGTAAAGCAGTCGCGTCCGCACCGGTGGCACGCTTCCGAGCCAGGGAAGCTGTGGAGGAGCCAGCGGCTTGGGCGAAGCGGAGAGTTCCACAGATTGGGCCGGCGCGTCTTTGGAAGCCGTAATCATGGCGAGCGCACGATTGGGATCATTCTCGCCACCCGGGCCGGTATCGACAGTTCTGGTGACGAGAAGTGCCGAAACGCCCTGAGGCGGACCCTTGACGATGAATTCCACGCGCGCACCCGGGGGCACGCCGAGATGGGTTTGCCAATCTACGAAATCTGCAGGCAGGCCGGCAGTGTGGTTGAGGGGCACTCCGTCCATGGCGACAAGGCCCAGCGGCTGCGGCTGGTGCCCGACTAGAACCGCGAGATTAAGATAGGTAATTCCGGACGCATTCACCACCCGCCAAAGCTGCTGCTCGTCCGGTTTCATCTCGATTACAGCCGGCGGGTAATCGGGATAGGGCACAGGTACAAAGTTGACTGAGAGATCCTTGGCTGGCTTGCCGAATCCGGTCCCAGTATTCGCAGCATCCCCGTCGCGATCGAACAACATCTTGGGAACAACCGGCTCCGATTTCGACGGCGGAGCGTTGGGGTTCAGCAAATCCTGATCACGAATCACTAAGACCCGTTCCGGCAATCCGGCTACAGCTTTGTCCGCGCGCTCAATCCCTTCGACGATGATTGCGCCCGACGCCCCGCCGAGCACCTGCTCTTTCGTGAAGCCATGAATATGGGGGTGGTACCAATACAAACCGGGGGGCTCGTCTAGAGGTATACGAAACCGATACTCGAACGGCGGGTCCTCGGGCTGAATTGACGTGTGTAGGACATCGTCTTGATGGCAGACGGGAGGGATGTTCAAACCATGAAAATGAAGGTTCGTAGAATCGCGCGCCATCACACCGCCGGCGCATGAATGAGCTTCTTTGCCAGCATCTGCATTCAGGTGAGTGTGAGCAGCCGCCGGGGAGCCGGAACCGAAATCCTTCAGGTCATTTTTCAGGGTCAAGATGACGAGATCGCCAGGACTCGCGCGAAGCGTGGGTGACTCTTTGCCGTTCTCATCGAAGAAGCAGTAACGAACTGATCCGTCTTGCTCCTTTGTATTGTGCTCGATGAGATCAACTTTCAGTACACCGTTGTGGCTGCGCAGGTCCTCCGGTTCGGTGACAGCGCTACCGGGCGAGGGACGCGGGCAACTCTCGATCGCACCTTGAGCAAATAGCACCGAGGGCAGTTCGGCAAAGCACAGGCACAAGAAGACGAGGGAGACGCTCCTCAATGTCAGCTGACGGCCGCGATGTGAACCTGGAAGTTTCAGTTTCGTCCTCAGAGTTCCAAGACCTGGGTGCGAAAGGGTGATGCGCAACGGTTACAGCGTGGTGATGGAGCGCCTAAGAGCAGTCGGTTTCTCCGGTCGGAAAATTTCGATCTTCGATTCCCCGGCACCGCTCAAGGGTGCCATCTGGACAGTTACAGCCAGATGACCAGAAGATGAATGTTCGTTTAAAAGTTCGCCAGAGAAGGCTGTGGAAAAAGTGGGCAAATCCCACAACCATACGCAGGTTTGCTCAAAGCAGGCGGAAGTTTGAAGCTTGAGGGAAACACGCGGGGCGCGCCAGCGATCGAAGAAGCCAGGTGTGCGGGTGTAGCCGAATGTTTCCCGAAGTGTAGTACCCCCGATCCGATTTGACCCTCATTCTTTCGGCCCCTAGAATGAACGGTCCTGCTTTCGGTTCCGGTCTTTACTATGGCGCTTCGTCTTTACAACACACTCCCGGGCAAGGTGGAAGAGTTTCGTCCGCTCGTCGATAACGAGGTTCGCATGTACGCTTGCGGGCCCACGGTTTACGACTATGGACACATCGGGAACCTGCGGACGTTTATTGCGGTGGACATTCTGCGCCGGTTCTTGCGCCAGAGCGGGTACAACGTACGCCATGTGATGAACATTACTGATGTCGACGACAAGATCATCCGCAATTCGGCGAGCGATGGCGTGAGCGTCCAGCAATATACAAAAAAATACGAGAAGGCGTTTCTCGAAGATATTGCTGCCTTGAATATCGAACAGCCGATCCTGGTGCGGGCGACTGAACATATTCCCGAGATGGCGGAATTTATTGCTGAACTAGAGAAAAAGGGATTCGCCTACCGCGCCGAGGACGGATCCTATTATTTCAGGATCGCGAAATTTCCGGCGTACGGACAGCTTTCAAAGAAAGATTTTGCGGGAATGGAAGATGGAGCGCGCGTGGATGTGGACGAGTACGAGAAAGACAGCGCGCGCGATTTTGCTTTGTGGAAAGCGCCGAAACCGGGCGAGACTTCGTGGGAGACCGTGATCGGCCCCGGGCGGCCGGGTTGGCACATCGAGTGCTCGGTGATGGCGATGGAGGAATTAGGCGAGACCTTCGATCTGCACGCCGGCGGCGAAGATCTGATTTTTCCACATCATGAGAACGAAATCGCGCAATCCGAAGCGCTCACTGGAAAAACATTTGCCCGCTTCTGGTTTCATGTGCGGTTTCTCTTGGTCGAAGGCGAGAAGATGTCCAAGAGCCTGGGCAATTTCTACACTCTGCGCGACCTGGTGCTCAAGGGGCATAAACCATCGTCGATCCGGTATCTGCTGGCGTCGGTTCCGTATCGCAATCAGCTGAACTTTACCTTCCATGGACTCAAGCAGGCAGCGGTTTCGGTAGAGCGGTTGCGGAATTTTGAATCGCGTTTAACCACCGGACAGTTTCCGCCGGGCGCGACGGAAAGTATGGCCGAACTGGCGCGGGAAACCGCCGAGCGCATGCGCGCGGGCATGGACGATGACCTTAACACCGCCCAGGCACAAGCCGCGATCTTCGATATGGTGCGCAAGGCCAACGCCGCAATGGACGCAGGACAGTTCAAGAAAGATGACGTCCCTGCACTGCTGGCATCGCTTGAGGGGTTTGACGAATTATTCGCAGTGCTGAAAGACGACGACGGGCCGAAGATTCGCGACATTATAGAGTGGGCAAAAGCAGAAGGTCGCGAGAATGAGGTTAGTGAAGAACTGCTCGAAATGGCTGGAACCCAGCAAATCTCGGACGGCAACGTTGCAAACAAAATCGCAGAGATGGAAGCGGCGCGTCGATCGCGTAACTTCAAAGTGTCCGACACGATTCGCGCCGAACTGGCCGCTCTTGGGATCATTGTCGAAATCACGAAAGACGGCGCTCGCTGGAAACGAAAGTAAGCGGCCCGACGCTTCTGCCCGCATATCATTTGTGTATGAAGCAGGTCGAAGCGTCGGCCGCTGAATAATTATCTGACTATGCAGCCCGTGGCGCTGAAGTCCAACGCAGAGTTGCCTGTCGGACCGCACACTTGCTGATTCCACTGTTTCTTCAACTCGGTCACTCCAGGAACTTTTTGAGCGGCTTGCTCGGCGGCAGGTCGCGCCGCAGATAGGCTTGTTGTCTGTGGTATCAGGGCAGCAAAACTGGCGACTGTGGTCAGGATCAAATTGACTCCCGCTGTGACCCGGGCCGAGAGAATTGGGTCGCTGATGTGCGCAGCCTGCAAGAGGGCTGGCAGGCTCTGGTTGATGTCCGCGATCGCGCTCTGGATTTTCTGCAGGGAGCTCGCGGTCGGATTTGCTTTGTATTCGTTGTAGAGGGTTGCCAGCAGGTTTAAATCCTTGCTGGCTTGGGCCGAGATGTTCTGGAT
>Ga0209169_10001699_pt1 | contig 13413 bp, 9 predicted proteins | sample HubBroMetageWRM4_FD_188346 | JGI IMG/M metagenome (GOLD analysis project Ga0209169, IMG submission 188346) | Warmed soil microbial communities from the Hubbard Brook experimental Forest, New Hampshire - Hubbard Brook CCASE Soil Metagenome WRM 4... | ecosystem: Environmental > Terrestrial > Soil...
GGACGCGTCGTAGGTGCCGTGCACGGTGTCGCCGAGCAGCTTGCCGTGGTCGGCCGTGGCCCGGATCGTGCCCTCCGGCATTGTGTTCACCGTGTCGGCCACGACCAGGTCGACCACGTACATGGTGTCGCCGAACGACGGGTCCTTGACCGAGGTGGAGGCCCACAGCGGTCGCTGGATCTGCGCCCCCTTGGCGCGCAGGGCCTGCCAGCGCTCGGTGGCGATCCGCTGCTCGAATAGCTCGTAGGCCAGCCGTGCGTTCGCCACGGCCGCCTTGCCGCGCAGCGCCGCGGCCTCGGGGGAGCCGATCTTGTCCAGCCGATCGTCGACCTCGGTGTCCACCCTGCTGACGAAGAAGGACGCCACCGAGCGGATCTTGGAGAGATCATGCCCGGCCGCGGCGGCCCGCTCGAGGCCGGTCATGTACGCGTCGATGACCTGGTCGTACCGCTTCAGCGCGAAGATCAGCGTGACGTTGATGCTGATCCCCTCGGAGATGCACTGGGTGATCGCGGGAAGCCCCTCGGCGGTGGCCGGGATCTTGATGAGCAGGTTCGGCCGGTCCACCATCCACCACAGCTCCCGCGCCTCGGCGATGGTCGCCGCCGTGTTCCTGGCCAGCCGCGGGTCCACCTCGAGCGACACCCGGCCGTCCTGGCCGCCCGTCGCGTCGTATGTCGGGCGGAACACGTCGCATCCCCAGCGGATGTCATACGTGGTGATCATCCGGGACGCTTCGTCCACTTCCACGCCGTAGCTCTTCAGGTCGGCGATCTGCTCGTCGTACGCGGACCCTGCGGACAGCGCCTTGGCGAAGATCGTCGGATTGGAGGTCACGCCGACGACGTGACTGTCGTCGATCAGCGCCTGCAGGTTGCCGGTACGCAGCCGGTCGCGGCTGATGTCATCCAGCCATACCGACACCCCGGCCTCGGATAGCTGTCCGAGCACGTCTACTGATGACACCGTTGCTTTCCCTTCCCTGCGTGCCGAGGGCCGGACCCAAGAGTGCCTTAGGCCCTGACCCGGGCCAGACTGTCGCGTGCGGCAGCGGCTACCCGCTCCGCGGTGATGCCGAACTCCTGATAGATCTTCTGGTAGGCGGCGGAAGCACCGTAGTGGTCTACTCCGATTGAAGCGCCCGCGTCGCCCACGAACAACCGCCAGGGGCCGGTAATGCCTGCCTCCACCGACACCCGCGCGCGGATGGTCGGCGGCAGCACCTCGCGCCGGTAGGACTCGTCCTCTGCGTCGAACCATTCCACGCAGGTCATCGACACCACCCGGGCCGAGATGCCGTCGGCGGCCAGCAGGTCGCGGGCCTCAAGCGCGAGCTGGACCTCGCTGCCGGTGCCGATCAGGATGACGTCGGTGCCGTCGGCGAGCACGTAGCCGCCGCGGGCCGCGCCGTCGGCGCTGGCCAGGCCGCTGCCCGCCGAACGGTCGAACACCGGAATACCCTGCCTGGTCAGGCAGAGGGCGGCCGGCCGGGCCCGTTCCAGGATGGTCCGCCAGGCGACGACGGTCTCGTTCGCGTCCCCGGGCCTGATCACCTCCAGATGCGGGATGGCGCGCAGCGCCCACAGGTGCTCGATCGGCTGGTGGGTCGGGCCGTCCTCGCCCAGGCCGATGGAGTCGTGCGTCCATACGTAGGTGACCGGCAGCTCCATCAGCGACGCGAGCCGCACGGAGGGCCGCATGTAGTCGCTGAACACCAGGAACGTCCCGCCGTAGGGCCGGGTGCCGCCGTGCAGCGCGATGCCGTTGAGGATCGAGCCCATGCCGTGCTCGCGGATGCCGAAGTGCATCGTGCGCCCGTACGGGTTGCCCTGCCACATCGCGGTCTGGTGATCAACGGGGATGAACGAGGGCTCGCCGTCCATCGTGGTGAGGTTGCTCTCCGCCAGGTCGGCGGAGCCTCCCCACAGCTCGGGCATCACCGGGGCGAGGGCGGTCAGCACCGTGCCCGACGCCTTGCGGGTCGCCATCGCCTTGCCGTCGGCGGGGAACGACGGCAGTACATCAGCCCACCCGGCCGGAAGCGCGTGCGCGGCCAGCCGGTCGAACAGGGCCTTGCGGTCCGGGTTCGCCTCGGCCCACGCGGCGAACGGCCCTTCCCACTCCGCGTGCAGTGCCTTGCCGCGATCGGCGACCTGGCGGGCTTGGGCGAGCGCCTCGTCCTCGACGGGGAAGTCGACCGCGGTGTCGAAGCCGAGGACCTCCTTGGTCGCCGCCACCTCGTCCACCCCGAGCGCGGATCCGTGCGCGGCCCCGGTGTTCTGCTTGTGCGGGGCCGGCCAGCCGATGATCGTCCGCAGCGCGATGAACGAGGGCTTTTCTGTGTTGTCCCTGGCCGCGAGCAGCGCCTGGTACAGCGCCTGCACGTCCTCCACGTACCCGTTCGGGGTCCGCCAGCTCAGCCGCTGGACGTGCCAGCCGTAGGCCTCGTAGCGGGCGGCCACGTCCTCGGACTTGGCGATGTTGGTGTTGTCCTCGATGGAGATGTAGTTGTCGTCGTAGAGCACGATGAGGTTGCCGAGCCGGTGGTGACCGGCCAGCGAGGCCACCTCGTGGCTGATGCCCTCTTCCATGTCGCCGTCTGAGACGAACGCGTAGATGTGGTGGTCGAACGGGCTGTGGCCCGGCTCCGCGTCCGGGTCGAACAGGCCGCGCTCGCGCCGGGCGGCCATCGCCATGCCGACCGCGTTGCCGATGCCCTGGCCGAGCGGCCCCGTGGTCGTCTCCACGCCGGGGGTGAGGCCGTGCTCGGGGTGGCCCGGGGTGATGCTGCCCCAGGTGCGGTAGGCCTTGAGGTCATCCAGGGTCACGCCGTAACCGGACAGGTACAGCTGGATGTACAGGGTGAGGCTCGAGTGCCCGCAGGACAGCACGAAGCGGTCGCGGCCCGGCCAGCTGGGATCGGCGGGGTCGTGCCGCAGCAGGCGCTGGTAGAGCAGGTAGGCCGCCGGGGCGAGGCTCATCGCCGTGCCGGGGTGCCCCGAACCTGCCTTCTGGACCGCGTCCATGGCGAGGACCCGGATGAGGTCGACGGCGCGCTCGTCGGTCGCCGTCCAGTCAAGATTGGCCTGAGTGCTCACGACAAGGAGCCTATCGGTCCAGCGGCTCCGGCTGCCTGCGGGGTGCTCGGGACTCGGCCGCCGCTGGCCCAGGTGGCGCGGTGACGAGAGGGCCGCGGTCACGCAGCGCGAAGAACAGCCGCAGCACGGCGATCCAGACAAGCACCGAGCCGGTCACGTGCACCCAGACGAGCCCGGCGGGCAGGTGGTTGAAGTACTGGACGTAGCCGATCACGCCCTGCAGCGCGAGCGACCCGATCATGATCCACGCGGCCCGCAGCGTCCGCGGCGGCGCGCCGGATAGCCGCAGCCCGAGGACGAGCGCGAGCGCCAGGCCGCCCATCAGCCAGCCGACGTCGGCGTGCAACTGGGTGACCCCTTCAAGCGGGAGCTTGTACCTCGGCGCCGCCGCGTTGCCTGCCAGCGGACCCGTCCCCGTCACTACGGTGCCCGCCGCCATCATGACGGCCGTGACCGCCACCAGTACCGCGGACAGCACCCGCAGGTCACGCCGGACTACGTCGCGCGCCGGCTGGGTGCCCTCCGTACAGCGGACGTGCAGGGTGACCGCGGCGGCCACGATCGCGGCAGAGACAAGGAAGTGGATAGAGACCGCCGTCGGGTTCAGCTTGGTGAGCACGACGATCCCGCCGATCACCGCCTGCGCCACCACCCCGAGCGGCTGCGCCGCGCCCAGCCACACCAGGTCACGACGCCTCGACCCGTCTGGCCTGAAGCGCCACGCCGCGATGAACACCAGGCCGGCGATGATGACCAGCGGGAAGTTCAGCAGCCTGTTGCTGAACTCGATCCAGGTGTTGAGGATGGTCTGTCCCGCGTTCTTGCTCGCCACGATGTCCGAGGCGCTGCACCTGGGCCAGTCGGGACAGCCGAGCCCGGACGAGCTGAGCCGCACCGCGGCGCCGGTCGACATGATCACCGTGTCGGCGATGACCCCGGCCAGCGCGATCCGCCGCATCGACGTCGCGGTCGGCGACAGCACGGGGGCTGCCAGCCGCGACGCCGCGACGCGGGAGAGCAGGCCGCGGGGGCCTAGGGGGGAGGAGCCGGCGGGCACGCCCCTTATGGTAGAGCGCCCGGCGGATCCCGGGAGCGTCCCCCTGCCGCTAGCGCCGCTCGTGCTGTGCCGCGCCCGCGCAGGCGATCATCACGCAGCCGACGGCCAGCCACTCCAGCAGGGTCAGGTGCTGGCCGAGCATGACCAGCCCGATCAGCGCCGCCACCGCCGGTTCCAGGCTCATCCACACGCCGAACAGCCGCGTCGGCATCCGCCGCAGCGACTCCAGCTCAAGGCGGTAGGGAATGACCGAGGACAGTATCCCGACCGCGGCGCCGATGGCGAGCACGGCGGGCCGGAACATCGCGCTGCCGCCGGCCAGCACCGCGGTCGGCGTGACCACTACGGCGGCTACCACCATGGCGATGGCCAGCCCGGCGGAACCGGGGAAGCGGCGCCCGGTCGCCGAGCTGAGCACGATATAGGCGGCCCAGCAGGCCCCGGCCACGCCCGCGAACAGCACCCCGGCCAGGTTCAGGTGCCCGTGCCCGCCCTGGGTCAGCAGCACCACCCCGGTCGCGGCCAGCACCACCCACCCGAGATCCCGCAGGTGCCGCGATCCTGCCACCGCGACCGCCAGCGGGCCGAGGAACTCGATGGTGACGGCGACCCCGAGCGGTATACGGGCAAACGACTGGTAGATCGAATAGTTCATGACCCCGAGCGCTAGCCCGAACGACACCGCGACCGCCGTATCGGTGAGCGCTCTGCGGGCCGCCAGGTCACGGACCGACCGGAAGAACCCGCGCCGGGACAGTACGACCATGGCCAGCGCAGCCGTCCACAGCCGCAGCCCGGTCACGGCGGCCGGCGGGATCTGCCCGAACAGCTTGTCGGCGAGCCCAGCCCCGAACTGGACGGAAACGATGCCCGTCAGGACCATGACGGCCGGCAGCGCCATATCGGACCGGGTTATCCGGGACTCGGTCAGCCCGGATCGGATAATCCGGGACTGGGTTTTACGGAAATGGACTACCCGGGACTGGCGTGACCGGTCCTGCCCAGCGTCTGTGTCGGTCCGGACGGCGTCCCCTACTCCCACCTGAACGTCCGCGCGGCCGCGGTGATCGCCACCGCGGCCCAGATCGCCAGCGTGACGATGTTCCCGGCCGGGAACACGGCGGCATGCTGCAGGACGTCGCGCAAGCCGGTGGACAGCGCGCCGGTCGGCAGCAGCTCGAGCACGGGCCGGGCCGAGGCAGGGAACTTGGTGAGCGGGAAGACCACGCCGCCCACGCCGAGCAGCACGACATAGACGAGGTTGGCCGCGGCGAGCGTCGCCTCGGCCCGCAGCGTGCCGGCCATCAGCAGGGCCAGCCCGCTGAACGCCGCGGTGCCGAGCAGGATGAGCAGCGGCGCCACCAGGATCGCGGTCGCGGCCGCGTCCGGCCGCCACCCGATCGCCAGCGCGACCACCAGGATCAGCGCGCCCTGCAGCAGTTCCACCGCGATCACCGTGACGGTCTTCGCGGCGATCAGGCCGCCGCGCGACAGGGGAGTGGCGCCGAGCCTCTTCAGCACGCCGTACCGCCGCTCGAATCCGGTGGCGATCGCCTGGCTGGTGAACGCGGTGGACATCACGGCGAGCGCGATGATCCCGGGGGTCAGGAAGTCCACCCTGCTCAGGCCCGCGCCGAAGTTCACCAGCGGTTCCAGGCTGAACGCGGCCAGCAGCAGCAACGGGATGATCAGCGTGAGCAGCAGCTGCTCCCCGTTGCGCAGCAGGGTGCGCGTCTCGAGCGCCGCCTGCGCCGCGATCATCCGCCGGGCCGGCGCGGCGCCAGGCGCCGGGGCCAGTGAAACCGGGGCCAGCGAAACCTGCGTCAAGAGCGGAGCTCCTTCCCGGTCAGCTCGAGGAAGACGTCCTCCAGGGTCCGGCTCTCGATCCGGAGGCTGGTGGCGAGCACGCCCCTCTCGGCGCACCACGCGGTCACCGCGGCGAGCAGCATCGGGTCCACGGCGCCGAGCACCTCGATGACGTAGTGCCCGTCCGGCGACTCCTTGGCGGCGCTGGCCGGAGGCAGGGCGGCGAGCAGGCTCTGGATGTCCAGGCCGGGTTCCGCGCGGAACCTGAGCTGGCCTACCGTGCCGGTCAGCTGGCCGGGCGTGCCGGCCGCCACCAGCTGGCCGTGATCGATGATCGCCACGTGATCGCTAAGCCGTTCGGCTTCCTCCATGAAATGCGTGGTCAGGATGACGCTCACCCCCGCCGCGCGCAGCTGCGCTATCAGGTCCCAGGTGGCGTGCCTGGCCTGCGGGTCCATGCCGGCCGTCGGCTCGTCGAGGAACACGAGCTCCGGGCGGCCGATGACCGCGGCGGCCAGCGACAGCCGCTGCTGCTGGCCGCCGGAAAGCCGCTTGTACGGGGTACGCGCGGACGCGGCAAGGCCGACCAGGTCGAGCAGCTGCGCGGGATCGAGGGGGTTCGTGTGGAACCTGCTGAGCAGCTTCAGGTAGTCGGCCGCGGGCACGCTTGGCGGGATGCCGCCCGACTGGAGCATCACCCCGACCCGGGGCCGCAGCGCGCGGGCGTCCCGCACCGGATCCATGCCGAGCACCCGTACCGTGCCCTCGCCGGGCCGCCGGTATCCCTCGCAGATCTCGATCGTGGTGGTCTTGCCCGCGCCGTTCGGCCCGAGGATGGCGGTCACCGCGCCGCGCGGCGCCGTCAGCGTCAGCCCGTCCACCGCCGCGGTGGACCCGTACCGCTTGACGAGCCCGTCGATCTGCACCGCGGGCGCCGTCGGGTTCGTCCTGGTTTCCGGGTCCTTGCCGGTGCTCACGCAGGCGAGTCTACGGTCCTGCCCTCCGCCGCGTGCGCCGCCGGTCATGTCAGCGCCGTGTTCCGGAAAACCCGGGCTCGCCCCCGGATCCGCGCGTCCCCGCCGACCGGCATCTCTTTGAACTATTTATCTGAACGGCAGTGGCGTACCGGCCCGCCACCGCGAGCGTTCAGCGGCCTTGGAGATGGGACCCGTAGAGCCGGTGGAGCGCTTCCCAGTGCCTCGTGCTCGCAGCCGTGTCATAGGTCGCATTGTCGGCCACAGCGAATCCGTGCCCGGCGGGGTAGAACTCGATGGTGTGGTCGATTCCGGCCTCGGTGAGCGCGCGGTCCAGCAGCTCGGCCTGCTCGGTGGTGAAGGAGCCGTCGTCCGTGGCGCCGGCCACGTAGACCGTGGCGGTGATCCGGTCCGCCAAGAGGTGGGGGCTTGACGGGTCGTCGGCGACCGCGAGCCTGCCGCCGTGAAACGACGCCGCCGCGGCGATGGTGCGGCCGAGTCCTCCCGCCGCGATCAGCGACATGCGCCCGCCTAGGCAGTAACCGGTGGTGCCGATGGCGGATCCGGTCACCTCCGGCCGTGCCAGCAGGAAGTCCGCGTAGGCACCGGAATCCGCGATGACCCTGTCGTTGGTAAGCGCGCCGATGTCCGGTTGATGCTTTTTCGCTCCTTCCCGGCGCTGCCGCGGACGTCACCCGCAGACCCCGGCTAGCCCGTGCCGGCCGGCACGACTTCACATTGTGCCGGCCGGGGCCTGGTGGCCAAGTGACTGCAGGGGCAGATGGCGGCTTATGGGACCAACCGGATGGCCGCGGAAGGACATCGAACCACGTCCAGACGCACGCGGCCTACTGCAGACGCGCCATACCCTGGAACGCTGACATGGGTACATGGAACGGCATCCGCATCGTATGAGCGAGGCGCGGGCTGAACTCGCTAGTCACAGAGGTCGTCGGGGACCACTGGAGTCAATCCAGTTTCGGAGGTGGGCCGAACGCACGCCATCCTGCACGCGCTGTCCGTCACCGGGTCGATGACCTGGGAGATCGCCTGGGCGCTCATCGGCGGATTCGCGCTGTCCGCGGTGATCCAGGCCGTGGTGCGCAGGTCGACGGTCATCAGGCTGCTCGGCGACGACCGGCCCCGCACGCTCGCGCTGGCGGCCGGCCTGGGGGCCGCGTCGTCGTCCTGCTCGTACGCCGCGGTCGCGCTGGCCAGGTCGCTGTTCCGGCAGGGGGCCAGCTTCACCGCGGCGATGGCGTTCGAGATCGCCTCGACGAACCTGGTGATCGAGCTCGGCGTGATCCTGGCGCTGCTGATGGGCTGGCAGTTCACGCTGGCCGAGTTCGCCGGCGGGCCGATCATGATCGTGCTGATCGCCGTGCTGTTCCGGCTGCTGCTGCGGGACCGGCTGGTCCGGCAGGCGCGCGATCAGGCCGACCGGGGGATCGCGGGCTCGATGGAGGGGCACGCCGCGATGGATATGTCGATCCAGCGGCCTGGTTCGTTCGCGAGCCGATTGTTCTCACCGGATGGCTATACCGCCGTCGCGCACGTGTTCGTGATGGAGTGGGCCGCGATCATCCGCGACCTCGTTGTCGGCCTGCTGATCGCCGGGGCGATAGCCGCCTGGGTCCCGGACGGCTTCTGGCGGGCCTTCTTCTTCGCCGGTCATCCGCTCGCCGCGAAGCTGTGGGGGCCGCTGGTCGGCCCGGCCGTCGCCGTCATCTCCTTCGTCTGCTCGATCGGGAACGTTCCGCTCGCGGTGGTGCTGTGGAAGGGCGGCATCAGCTTCGGCGGCGTGGTGGCCTTCATCTTCGCCGACCTGATCATCGCCCCGATCCTGGACATCTACCGGAAGTACTACGGTGCCGCGATGGCATTGTTCCTGCTCGGCACCTTCTACACCGCGATGGCCACGGCCGGGTACGTCGTCGAGTTCGTCTTCGGCAGCCTGGGCCTGATCCCGAGCCAGGCCCGCGCGAGGATCCCCGATCAGGGCATCTCCTGGGACTACACAACCTGGCTGAACATCGTCTTCGGCCTCCTCGCGGCAGCCCTGGTGGCCCGGTTCGTCCGCACCGGCGGCCTCGCTATGCTGCGGATGATGGGCGGCTCGCCTGACAGCCACGGCTCGCCTGATAACGACGACTTGCCTGATAACCACGACCATATGGACCCGCACTAGGGGAGGACGACCGATGGACACCGACCGGGCCCGGGCACTGCTTGAGGCCGAGCGTGCCGAGGTGCAGGACCTGCTCAAGGGCACCGAGGAAGAGGGCAGCGAGGCCCGCCAGGGCGAGGTGGACAGCGAGTCGGGTGACATGGAGGACGCCGCCCTGTCGCTCACCGAGGAGGGCCAGGACGACGCCATCGCGGAGAGCCTGCGCGACCGCCTGGACACCATCGACCGCGCCCTGCACCGGCTGGATGACGGCAGCTACGGCCGCTCCGTCCGCAGCGGCGAGCCGATCCCCGACGCCCGCCTGGAAGCCGACCCGGCCGCCGAGCTGACCATCGAGGAGGCCCGGGCGCAGGAGGCCAGGTAACCGGGCGCAGGAGGCCAGCTAAGCAGGAGGCCAGCTAAGCAGGAGGCGGCGGCGGGACCGGGCGCGGCTTCTTCTTCCGGTCAGGGTTGGGCGGCCAGTCGGGGCCCGCGGGCCAGGAGGCGACCCGTACCGGGGTCATGGAGTGCGGGTTCCTGCGGTGCGCGACGAACCGCTCCATCCTGGTCGCGCCGGGCAGCTCGACCCGGGCCGAGACCAGCTCCGCTTGCCCCGCGGTTATCTCCACCCAGCAGATCTGCTGGTTGCGCACGTACGCGGGGGGCAGGCCGAACATCCCTCCGATCCCCTCCACGACCGAGGTGCACGACCCCGAGTTGGCGTAAAAGCCGGCCCCGGTCGCGGCGAGCTCCGGATGGTGGGTGTGCCCGGAGATGAACCCGTGGTACCCGTCGGCGACCAGGTCGGCGGCCCGCTGGCGGGCGGCATCGTTCTGCCCGTACCCGCGTTCGTCCAGCGCCAGCGCGCTGATCGAGACCCAGGCACGGCGGGCGATGACGGCGACGAGGGCGGCCAGGATGATGAGGTCGACCACGGCGCCGTAGCCGAGGATCTCGGCGCGGTGCACCCACACGTCGGTGTCCGGGTAGCGCGACCTGAACGCGGTGAACTCCGGTATCCGCGCCGCGAGCAGGAGCAGCAGCGGGATCGCGATCAGCCACCACAGGTGACGGCTCACTATCTTGCGGTAGACGAGCCTGGAGGCGACGAAGGACGGGAAGTCGGTCGGGTCGGCCATCTCGTGCGCGCCGTCCACCCAGCCGCGGCCGAGCCACTCGATCCGCGGGATGACCTCCCTGACGATGTGGTGGCCGATCGGGGTGTCGAGCGCGTTGCGCGCGTCGTGGAAGCAGTTGTAGGGATCGAGCTGGTGCCCGTGCTCCACCCGGATCTTCCTGCCGTCGGCCAGGATCAGGTCCGCGGCCAGGCAAAGCCGCGCCCCCGTCATCTCCCGCACCGTGTCGGCGGACTTGACGTCCCAGGCGACGTCGCCGTCGTGGTTGCCGATCGTGTAGACGACCTGGCCGCCGCGCGCGGTCACCGCGGCGAGCGCGGCGCACAGGTCCTCGTGCGCGCGCAGGATGTCGGTGGCGGTCGCCTCGGGGAAGCCGAGCAGCTCGATCACGTCCCCGGCGAGCACGACGGTCAGATGTCCGGGGAGGTCTGGGGGGGCGGGCAGCCCCCCCAGGAGTGGGGGGGTCCCCGGGGGGGTCATCCCCCCGGGGGTAAGCACCTGCGCCAGCGTCTGGCAGGACCGCCCGGACACCTCGGTGCGCACCGGGGGGAGGTGCAGGTCGCTGATCGTGATCACCGTGCCGTCCGGCGGGATGGCGACCTCGAGCAGGTCGGCAATTTCAGCACGCGGGGAGGGCATAACGGCGGAATCTTTCTCAGAGCTGCGTAGCACGGTTCCCTTCCCCGTCACGATGCAATGATGCCGCGGGGGCAGGTGCAGGTCGACGGGGCGGGAACCACTGCTCGTTCGGCCAAAAAAAAGAATGTATCCCGAGCGGGGGACCGGCTACCTTCGCTTGCTATGGAATCCGGCGAGTACGACCACCAGGCGGTCGAGGCAGCGGCCCGGGCGCTGTGGGAGGCCCACGACATCTACCGCTACGACCGCGACGCGGTAGGCCCGGTATTCAGCGTGGACACGCCGCCGCCCTACGTATCGGCGGCGCACCTGCACGTGGGGCACGCGATGAGCTACTCACAGCCGGACTTCATCGTCCGCTACCGGCGGATGCGGGGCGAGCGGGTGTTCTACCCGATCGGGTTCGACGACAACGGGCTGCCGACCGAACGCTACGTCGAGCAGGCCTTCGGCGTGCGGGCGGTGGACATGCCGCGGCCGGAGTTCGTCGCGCTCTGCCTGGCGGAGACCGGGCGCACGGCGGAGCGGTACGAGGACCTGTGGCGGCGGCTCGGGCTGTCGCTTGACTGGTCGCTGCGCTACTCCACCATCGACGCGCGCTGCCAGCGCACCGCGCAGACCAGCTTCGTCACGCTGCACGAGGCCGGCTACGTCCGCCGGGCGCAGGACCCGATCCTGTGGTGCCCGGAGGACCGCACCTCGCTCGCCCAGGCCGACGTGGAGGACCTGGAGCGGACGAGCAGGCTGTACACGATCGAGTTCGCCGCAGCCGGGCCCGCCGGCGAGCCGCTGCCGATCGCCACCACCAGGCCGGAGCTCCTTCCGGCCTGCGTGGCGCTGTACCACCACCCGGCCGACCGGCGGTACGCCGGGCAGACCGCCGCGACGGTCCCGCTGTTCGGCTATCAGGTGCCGGTGCTCGCCGACGAGGACGTGGACCCGGATTACGGTACCGGGCTGATGATGGTGTGCACGTTTGGCGACAGCGAGGACGTGCTGCGGTGGCGGCGCGACCACCTGGCGCTGCGCCTCGTGGTGGAGCCTGACGGGCGGCTCGGGCCGCTGGCCGGCCAGTTCGCCGGGCTGCAGGTGACCCAGGCGCGGTCGGCCATCGTCAAGGCGCTCACCGAGGCCGGGCTGCTGACCGCCAGCGTCCCGGTGCGGCAGGTCGTCGGGGTGCACGAGCGGTGCCAGACCCCGGTCGAGTTCCAGATCAGGCCGCAGTGGTTCATCGCGGTGCGCGAGCACGCGGACCGGTTCCGGGCCCGCGCGGCCGAACTTGAGTGGATCCCGCCGTTCATGCGGCACCGCCTCGAGGACTGGATCGACGGGCTCAAGTGGGACTGGAACATCACCAGGCAGCGACGCTACGGGGTGCCGTTCCCCGTGTGGTTCTGCGCCTCCTGCGCGGCGCCGGTGCTGGCCAGGCTCGAGGACCTGCCGGTCGACCCGCTGACCGACGCGCCGCCGGTCGCGGCCTGCCCGTCCTGCGGCGCCGCCGAGTTTGCCGCCGACCCCGACGTGATGGACACCTGGATGACGTCGTCGCTGACGCCGCAGATCAACGACGGCTGGGCGGTCGGCGGCACCGATCCGGCGCTGGCGCCGATGTCGATGCGCGTGCAGGGCTTCGAGATCATCAGGACCTGGCTCTTCTATACCATCGTGCAGTCCGAGCTGCACTTCGGCCGGGTGCCCTGGCGCACCGCGCTGATCTCCGGCCTGGGGCTGAGCGAGCAGGGCAGGAAGCTGTCCAAGCGCGACCTGGACTCCTCCGCAGGCACCGACGGCTACAACAGGTACGTGCCGGACGACGTCATGGCCAAGTACGGCGCCGACGCGCTGCGGCTGTGGGCGACCAGGGGCCGCATCGGTACCGACCTGCGGTACAACGAGAAGGACGTCAGGACGGGCAGGAAGTTCGCGGTCAAGCTGTGGAACGTGGGCCGCTTCCTCTCGCTGAACCTCGGCGGCTTCCGCCCCGGCCTACCGGCCCCCACGCTGGGCGACCGGGACATCGTGGACCGCTGGGTGCTCTCGCACCTGGCCGACGCGGTCGCCGAGGCCACCGCGGCGTTCGACGCCCACGACTACATGCAGGCCCACCAGGCCGCCTCCCGGATGTTCTGGTCCGTCTACTGCGACCGCTACATCGAGATGATCAAGGACCGGCTTGCTCCCCCCGGACCGGACAGCACGGATCCGGACAGTACGGATCTGGATAATACGGATCCGGACAATACGGGCCGGGACAGCGCCCGCCGCACCCTGTGGGAGTCCTACCGGGTCCTGCTCGGCCTGTTCGCGCCCTTCGCCCCGTTCGTCACCGAGCACATGTACCAGCGGTTCTACGCGCCACTCGAGGGAACGCCGTCGCTGCACCTGACGAGCTGGCCGGCCGCCGGTCCCGCCTGGCGCGCCGACCCGGCGGCCCGCGCGGCGGTCGACCAGCTAACGGTCATCCTCGATGCGGTCCGCGCGCAGCGCAGCGGGCTGCGGCTTGGCAACTCGGCGCGGCTGGCGTCGCTCACGGTGC
>Ga0209169_10001700_pt1 | contig 13402 bp, 13 predicted proteins | sample HubBroMetageWRM4_FD_188346 | JGI IMG/M metagenome (GOLD analysis project Ga0209169, IMG submission 188346) | Warmed soil microbial communities from the Hubbard Brook experimental Forest, New Hampshire - Hubbard Brook CCASE Soil Metagenome WRM 4... | ecosystem: Environmental > Terrestrial > Soil...
CGACGGCCTGAGCCTGAAAGGACCTCTCGCCGAGTTCCACTGTCACCGACGGGTTGGCCTTCAGGTTGTGGAACCATGCCGGATGCTTCGGAGCGCCCGCCTTGGAGGCCATCACGAAGACACGTCCGTTGTCGTCGACCGCGAATCCGAGCGGCACCGTCGCCGACCGCCCAGTCCGCGCCCCGGTCGTAGTCAGGAGCAGGATCGGGAACGGCGGCTGGCTGACCACGCCGTGATTGGCGCGGAACTCGCTGATGACGCCCTGGTTATAGGCCAGGAACTCCTGATCGGACGGCACGGATGGCACGGCACCTCCAGAGTCTCTCGAAGAAACTGACCGTACTACGAGCGAGTCTCTCCAAGCAACTAACCTATGCTGCAAGGATGCCGCCGCGGACCTCCTTCGAGACCATCGACTGCTCAATCGCCCGCACCATGGCCGTGCTGGGCGAGCCGTGGACCGCACTCATCTTGCGGGACCTGTTCATCGGAATCACGCGGTTCGACGCCCTGCACGCCCATCTCGGCGTGTCCCGCAAGGTTCTCACCATGCGCCTCAACCGGCTGGTCAGCGACGAGATCGTGGTCAAGCGCGCCTACGCCCAGCGGCCGGAGCGGTTCGACTACATCCTGACCGGCAAGGGACGGCAGCTGTGCGACATCCTGCTCGCCATCAGCGCTTGGGGAGACGAGTGGACGATGGCGGAAGCCGGACCGCCTGCCCTGATCCGCCACCGCCAGTGCGACCACCTCACAATCGCCGAGATCCGCTGCTCCCACTGCGGCGAGCCGCTGCACGCCGCAGACACCGAAGTCACGCCGCTGCGCTGATCATCCGGGAAGCCGAGGTATTGCCCACGTGATCTGCCTCCGCTGGCGATAGACGGCATCTGGCCCGTGATGTCATGCTCTGGGCATGCGGCGTGGGCTATTGCTTCTCCTGCCTACCCTGGCCTACAGCGCAGTGTTCTTCGGCGGCCAGTGGCTGCTGGGCATACAGAGCCCGCGGCATATGGCCACCTCAGCCGAGGTGGCGTTCGCTGGCTGTTTGCTGGCTGCATTGATCATCGGGATGGTCGCACACGAGCTTGGCCACGCCGTTGTGGTGCGACTCGCAGGCGGGGAAGTGCTTGGTGTCACGCTGGGCAGCACCTTCGGATCCGTGACGTTCCATCTGGGAGCTGTTCCTGTTTCCGTCGGGCTCGGGTTAGGCGGGTCGGTCAGCTTCCGCGGCCACCGGCTCACCGCAGCGCGCCGGGTGGCCATCTCAGCGGCTGGCCCCGCGGTCAACGTGATAGTGGCGCTGTTGTGCCTGTTGCTGCCGGTCCCGCGGTGGGAGGCGTCCTTTCTTGCGCTGGCGGTGCTGGCATCGGCTGTGCAGGATCTCGTTCCCGGTCACTCCGTGGGCGGGAACACGACGGACGGGTACAAGCTGCTGCAGACTCGGGCTCGGCTTAGAGCGGACACCGAGGTCCGCGGGCTGCTGTCTGAGCCGCGCTGGGAGGACCGGCCCGACGCCGCCGACATCCTGATCAACGGATTCCGCCTCGATGTGCCCGAAGCCGAGGATTGCCTGCGCGAGCTGTGCAAGCAGCCGGACGCCTTGCAGTGCATGTACCTGAAACCGTGGAGACTTCCCGACAAGCCCGAAGCCGACGTCACGCACATCGTTCATGTCTTGTCGTGGAAGCTCCTCGCGAGCGGAGACGTGCCGTCAGCAACGGCCGACCTGGCCGCCAGCCGGATCGAGTGGGTGATCGACCATCTCGACAAGGAACACCCGGATAATCGCACTCCCCTTCGCAACGTCCGGCATTCGCTTGCGCTCGCCCGGCTGCGGCAACGGCGACCGCGAGACGTCCAGCGTCTGTGCGCCGACGCTCTGGCGGCCGACATGACTCCCAATGACCGGGCCACCGTGCTGGCAACTGTGGCCATGGCCAAGCATGCGCTCCTGCTGTCTGGTCGGCAGCACCTCGACGAGGCGCTGGCCCTCGACCCGGATGCTGAATTGGTTAGCGAGGCAACGCGGTTCCTCGAGGGAGGGTTGGAAACAGCTCTGGCGGCACACGATGAGGCGGCCACACGCGAGCAGGTCACGTAAGGCCAGGACATTAGGCCGAAAGATGCCCGGCCGTCCCGGCGACCGCCTGCTGCCACCGTGCCTTGATCAGCTGCACCTTGTCATTGAAGTGGGGGTCGCTCTGGGAGTTGGTGACCAGCGGGGCGGGCAGCCGTATCCGGTGCCCGCTGGTGCGCACGATCCGCACCTCCGCCAACGTCCCCGGACCCCGGCCGCCAGGGGACGCGACCCGGGTGCGGGCGCTGGCGACCGGCACGTCGTCGACCCGGTCGAAGCCGATCGTCTCGATGTCCCTGATGCTCTCCCAGGGCACGAGCCTGCGCCGGAAGCGGCGGATCTCGATCCCCCGGGCCGTCAGCCGGGTACTGACGTACGCACGCCGCGCGCAGACGGCGAAGCAGCCCAGCGCATAGGCCAGCGGGAATAAGGCCAGCCCGCGCAGCGCAGGCATGTGCAGGCCGCCCGCGTACAGTGCCGCGGCGATGACCAGCGTGAAGCACCCCTGGATCATCGGCCGGGTGCGGTAGCCGCGGCCGAGCCGGAACTCGACATCGTCCACAGTGGAATTGTCTCACCATATGGACCGCAAGGTTTCGTATTAAAAGCGCTGCCGCACCCGCTCCGGGCTGGTCGCCAGTCAGCTAAGGCCCATCGCCGCGCACCCCGTGCCAAACGACTCGGACACCGCGGCAGGACGGGAGCGGCGCAGCACCTCGGCGACAGTGACCCACTCGAACCTGTCGTGTTCCGTGCCGTCGACGGCGATCTCGGTGCCCCACGGCACCTCCAGGGTGAAGACCGCCCAGTCGGTGTCCTCGGTGACCACCGGCCGGGGAGAGGCAACCAGCCCGGTCTCCTCGCGCAGCTCGCGGACGGCACATGCGGTCACGGCCTCGCCGGGTTTGCGCGACCCGGCGGGAGGCGTCCAGGCCCAGTCGCCATCCCACGAGGGACCGTGATGCGCGCGGTGCAGCAGCAGGCACCGCCAGCCCTCGGGCGCCAGCGCGGCAACCACGACCGTCGCCCCGTGCGGAGGCTCCCGGCTGACCGGCTCACCATCCCAGGTGGTGAACTCGCCCGGGCCACCGAAATTCACACCTCATTGTCACCTCACAATGCCTGACCGGCACAACAGGGAACGGTCAGCGAACGGGTCGGTTCCGAGGCACCCGGCCTGGCAGCAACCATGAGCCTCACCGCGCCCGCGCTGGCCGGCCCGCTAGCCCAGCGAAACTCGCTCTACCTGGTCGGCGCCAGCCTGCGCGGCCCGGGCAACGGCCGCGACGACCGCCTGCTCGCTTTGGCCGATCCGTACCTGCGCTGGCTCGCTCCGGCCCGCAGCAGCACCGACGACTTCGCGTGGGTCGGCGAGCGGGACCGGTCGGCTACTGCCCCGCGGCTGTCCTCACGGCTTCGCGGCGGAGCTGCCCCCGAATGCTCGCCAGGACGAGCAGCACCACACCCACGGTGAGCGCCGAGTCCGCGATGTTGAAGGTCTCGGGAAAGTACGGCAGCTTGAGCCAGTCGATCACCCAGCCGCGCATCGGGCCGGGCGACCGGAAGACCCGGTCCGCCAGGTTGCCCGCCGCGCCGCCCAGCACGAGGCCAAGGGCCGTCGCCCACAGCCAGCTTTGCAGCCGTCCGGACACCCGCAGGATCGCCACCAGCACCGCGGCGGCGACCAGCGCGTATATCGCAGTGAACGAGGGGCCGACACCGAAGGCCGCGCCCGCGTTCCGGTAAAGCTGCAGGGTAATCAGCCCGCCGAGAATCGTCATCGGCGGACGGCCGGACAGCCCGGCCACGACGAGGATCTTGGAGAGCACGTCAACGGCGCACACCGCGACGCCGATCGCGAACGCCACCGCGGCGTACCGCCTGGAGCTGATCACGCGAGCCTCCCTCGCTGGCCACGTCTGGTGATAGTAACCGCCTTTGCCCCGATTCCAGACGCCGCCGGACGTGGCGGGCTGCCTGCGGCAGCAACCGATTGTGGGCAGAATGGGCAATTATGACCGATGGCCCGGACCGCTGGCACCGATGGCTGCTCGACGTGCGGTTCGGCGGCGACGCCGCCGCCTGCCAGCAGGATCTCACCACCTTCCTCTTTCCCGTCCGCGACATGGTGCTCGACCGCGCGCGGCTGCAGCCCGGCGACACACTCCTCGACGTGGGGGCCGGCGACGGGCTCATCACCTTCGGCGCACTGGAGCGGCTCGGCCCGTCCGGACAGGTGATCTTCTCCGACGTCTCCGCTGACCTGCTCGAGCACTGCCGCAAGGCCGCCACGGCCGAGGAACTGCTCGACCGGTGCCGTTTCGTGCTCGCCTCCGCAGACTGTTTAGCCGACGTGGATGATGCCTCGGTCGATGTGGTCACCACCAGGTCGGTGCTGATCTACGTGAAGGACAAGGCGGCGGCGCTGCGGGAGTTCTACCGGGTGCTGCGGCCCGGCGGCCGGATCAGCCTGGCCGAGCCGATCAACGTGCTGATGTCGCTGTCCGATCCCGACCTGTTCGGCGGGTACGACGTCACGCCGGTCAAGGCCCTGGCGGCCAAGGTGAAGGCCCTGTACGACTCCATCCAGCCGCCGGGCGTCGATCCCATGCTGGACTTCGACGACCGTGACCTGGTCGGCCACGCCGTGGATGCCGGGTTCGAGACGGTTGACCTGGAGCTGCGGGTTGGCGTCAGGTCGGCGAGGAAGCCGGTTCCCTGGGAGCGGTTCCTGCGCATGTCGGGCAACCCGCTGATGCCGCCGCTGGCCGAGGCCATGGGCCAGGTACTGACACCCGCGGAGTTTGCCGAGTTCACCGACTGGCTCAGGCCGCTGGTGGAGGCGGGCAAGGGACGCGAGCGTATAGCCATGGCCTACCTGACCGCGGCCAAGGACTAGCCGGGTGGGCCGATGCCTGCGTCGTGGTGCAGCACAGCGCCGAGGCGTACATGTTTCAGGCGTCTGCGCCGTCAGCCGAGGACCAGTGAGTCCGAGTCCTGGCCTGGCCTGACAGCCGCCACGGCTAGCTGGGCCGCGCCGGGGCGCCACGACGTCACCTGAACCTTGGTCGTGAAGCTCAGCTCCGCGATCAGGCTGTCGCCACCAGCGAGCCAGCCGAAGCCGACCAGGGCGTCACTGCTGGCGAAGGTGTCAGGAACGACGGTCAGGCGGCCGCTCGCGACCGACGCCACGTCGAGCTGCGTCGCCAGGGCACCGTCGTCGCCGCCGTTATAGATGGTCACCTCGAGCGCGAGCAGGTCTCCGTCGGGGCTGAACGCGGCGTTGGCTGCCGAGCTGACCTTGGGCAAGGTGACGATCGTGCTCCGGCCCGTCGTCAGGTCCAGCACCTGCACCCGGCAGACCGGGTCGCAGGCCGGCGCCCAGGCGACCGCGTTCGCGCTGGCCGCGATCACCCCGGCGAAGGCCCGGCTTGGCCGCGAGCCCGCGGCGTCCCACAACGTGTACGTCGGCGGCCCCGGGCGCTGAACCGCCGGAGCGAGCAGCAGGCCACGGTCGGTCGCCTGGTCGATCACGTACCCGGGTGGCAGCGTGACCGCAGACCCGAGCGGCGTCCCGCTGACGCTGACCTCCCGCGCGGTTCCGGCGACGGTGCCGGCGTCCGCGCCCGGAGGGAAGCTGGTCAGCCAGACGGCGCCGGGAGTCGCGCCAGGGGCAACCGCATTGGCCAGGCCGACCCGCGTCACCGACTGCGCGTGGTTTCCGAGAAAGTACACCGGTCGCGGCGGCCCGGCGCAGCCGGAGCAGCCGGGCTGGTCGGCCGCGCCGGCCTGGATCGCCCAGCCGCCCACGACGCTGGTGAACTGATAGCCCGAGCCATCCGGCGGCAGGCCGATGGGCTCCGTGCGGCCGGTGGCGGGCCAGAACCAGGCCGGCCGGGACCCGGCAACCGGCAGCCGGGCGCCGCTGTCCCATGAAAGGTTCTGGCCGGTCACCCCGTCGGGCACGGCGGCCGCGCCAGTCGCCGGCCCGGTCGTGTCCGGCCTGCGCGGGGCGGCCGCCCGGCGCGCGGGTGCGTGCCTGGGCAGGTGCAGCAGGATGACGCCAACCACGAGCAGCAGCGCGGCTATCACTGCCAGCCGGCGCGGCCACGGGCCGTGCTGGTGTTCTCCTCCGTGGCCGAGAATGTCGGGCATGACCGCCGCCAGCTATGCCAGGTGAGCCACGGAGGCGATCTCGACCACGTCCAGGTTGCGGAACGTGGTGATCGCGCCTGGTGGGACGCCCTTATCGAGCAGCCAGCGCGGCAGTTCGTCCTCGCCGAGCAGCGTGCGGAGCAGATCAGTGGCGACGCCGCCGTGACTGGTGGCGGCCACGGGGCCGGGTTCTGCTGCCAGGTCGAGCAGGAAGCTGCGCAGCCGCTGGGCCGCCTGGTGAGACGAGTCGCCATGGCTGGGCACAAAGTCCCGGTCCAGAGCCGACCGGTCCCACTCGGCCAGGAACTCCTCTAGGGTCTGGCCGGCGTCCCAGTTCACGCGTTCGCGCAGCCGGACATCCCGCCGGACGGCGAGACCGGCCGCGCCCGCGATGTGCTCCGCGGTCTCGGCGGCCCGCCGCAGCGGGCTGCTGTACACGGCGTTCAGGCCGCAGCCGTACAGCCACTGTGCGGTCCGGCCCGCCTGCAGCCGTCCCGCATGGGTCAACCCGGGATCGCCTGGGCCGGACTCCGCCTCCGCGTGCTGCACCAGGAAGATCAGCGTCATGCCCAGTCCTTCCGCGGCTGGCGATCTCCCGCGATTTCGAATTCTCCTCCCCCGGCGCTGTCCTGGCCAGACATAGGTACGAACCAGCTGCCCGGTCGTCGCCAGGCTACGATCATGTGCATGAGCAGCTTCCCTTGACTCTGAGCTGAACGGGCCCGCGGCCCTCCGTTCCTGCCTGACCACGCCGGTGAGAGGAGGACGGAGGAGAATTTCGTGCAGCCCAAAACGGGGAAGGTCAGGCCGGTCCTGGTGGGGACGGCCGTGCTCGCCGCCGCGCTCGCGGCGGAACTTGTCGATGAGCTGGCCGGCGGCGTCAAGAGCGCCGCGCTGCCGCTGATCCGCCGGGATCTGGGCCTGAGCTACGGTCAGATCGGCCTGCTGGAATCGGCGCCGCTGCTGCTCGGCAGCATCATGGAACTGCCGCTCGGGATCCTGGCCGGGCACGGGCGCAGGCGCCGCCGTGCCGTCCTGCTCGGCGGGGCGGCGTTCACCCTCACGCTGATCGGTGCGGCCGTTGCCCGCTCGTTCGCTGGCCTGCTGGTCGCCTTCGTCTTGTTCTTTCCTGCCTCGGGGGCGTTCGTCAGCCTGACCCAGTCTGGCCTGATGGACGCGGATCCCGGCCGGCGCGAGCAGCACATGGCGCGCTGGGAGCTGGCCGGTTCGGCGGGCTCGCTGGCCGGACCGGTGCTGGTGATCGCCGTGCTCGCAGCCGGCGGCGGGTGGCGGTCGGCGTACCTGGCGCTCGCGGCGGCCGCGGCGGCCGCGTGGGCCGGCGTGGCCAGGAAGCCTCTGGTCCCGGTGCCCGCCGATCGGGGCGATCGCCCGCCGGCCTCCTCATCCCCCTGCACTGCCGATGGGCCCGGGGGCGATCCCCCACCCACTTCCCCATCGCCCTTCACTGCCGCCGTGCGCCGCCCCCCACCCACCTCCCCATCGCCCTTCACTGCCGCCGTGCGCCGCGCGCTCGGTGCTGTGCGGCAGCCCGGGGTGATCCGATGGCTCGTCCTTCTGCAGGTCAGCGATCTGCTGCTGGACATCTTCACCGGGTTCCTCGCCCTGTACCTGGTTGCCGTGGCGCATGCCACGCCCGAGCAGGCCGCGCTGGGCGTGGCGATCAGGCTGGGGGCCGGGCTGGCCGGGGATGCCGCGCTGATCCGCGCGCTGAATCACGTCTCGGGGCTGGTCCTGCTGCGGGCTAGCGCCGCCGTGACCGCCGTGGTGTTCCCGGCTTTCCTGCTCGCGGGCGGCCTGGTGCCGAAACTGATGCTGCTCGGCTGCCTGAGCGTGGTCACGGCCCCGTGGTACCCGGTACTGCAGGCCAAGTTGTACGGGAGCCTGCCGGATGACAGCGGCGTTGTGGTGTCGCTGTCGAGCGCGGCCGGCCTGCTCAGCGGGGCGGTGCCGCTCGCCGTCGGGTTGCTCGCCCAGCGGTTCGGCCTTGCCTGGGCCCTGGCGTGCCTGGCGATCGCGCCGCCGCTGCTGCTCACCGGCCTGCGGCGATCGCGCGGCCGCACCGGATAGCAGGCCGTGCAGCATGACGATGCCCCCGCCGTCGGGTGACGGCGGGGGCATCGCGAACTAGCTAGCTAACGGCCAGTTTTAGAACGGGCCAGCAGTGGTGTGGACTTCCTGAGTGTCGGCAGCGTGCTTGCCGTTCAGGTCGATCGTCGTCCACGTGACCTGCGACGGCGCGTTGCCCGGGTTCGTGGCAACGAGCGGGTTGGAGTAGTTGTCGCTGGCGCCGTTGATCCACCAGACACCCGTGCTGGTGTTGCCACCAGGCAGCTTGGGCGTGCTGATGATCACGGTGTCCGGCGCGACGCCACACGGCTCGAGCCGGATCTTCCAGCCGCTGGCCGGTGCGTTGTTGCCCCAGGCACCGAGGCACTCATTCTCCGGGCCGCCGTTGTTCGGGTTGAACGCGTACTGGAACGTGGTTGCTCCCAACAGCCCAGTCGTGAACAGCAGGTGGCACTGGTTGTTCGTGAAGATCGAGCCCGTCTGCGCCTGACCGGTGGCCGTGCAGTACAGCGGGAACACGGTGCCCACGTCGATCCGGGTGAAGTCCTCCTTGGGGGCAGCGTTGCTGCCCTGGACGAGCCGCACCACATCGTTCGAGATGTTCAGGCCCGAGTGAGCCGCCAGGATGTCCGTTGGTCCGGGCACCTGGAAGAACGCGTCGGAGCACGCGGCGTTGCAGGCGGTTGTCGCGTCTGGCCTAGTGGAGGCGCCGGCGGCGCTGGCGGCTCCCATGCCGAGCATCGCGGTGACGGCTACTCCGGCCGCCACAGCGTAGCCCGCCCGAGTAAAGCGGATGCGCATGATCATTCCTTCCTGTTTGTTGCCGTACCGGCTGCCTTGAAGGCGGCGGCCTGGGCGGTCAGGCATGGCCGGTCGCCGTGCTGTGAGCCTGGCTGTTATTGATGTTTTGATCCCGCCCTGCCAGAGTGATGGACACGCTACCACGAGTAGTCGTTTGATTACGTGACGTGACGACATTGGGGTCAACGGGCTCACCGGCCACTCGCGGCTTGTAAGGCGCTAACCCGCGATGCGCCCGGGACAGCCAGGGAGCCGGCCATTCCTGCCGCGCCCTGACCGCTCCACACACACCCGAGCTGGCACCATTCCCCCCTTCTCCCGGCACCGGTCGGCACCGGGCAGGTCAGCCAGGAACCCGGTGCCCCCGAAGCACGAGAAGACACGCGATCTCGCGCCCGTCCCCCCGGCACACCGGGGACCCTGGCAAACCTAAAACGGACCTACGTGATAATGCATGGCCAACTTTTATTGGCCCGACTGCATTCTCATAAGCGAGACGCGCCACTCCCGCACATGGTTGTCATTGACTTTGCAAGCGTTTCTAAATATGCGCTTCGATTACTTAAGGCGCGGATTTATATATGACCTGCGTAAATAATTCGGCAACGAGAAGGTTGCTCGCAATAAGCCCGATGCTGGCCATTCGTTATGGATTGGCCGCGGCACGCGGCAGCCCCGGTCCGGGTCCCGGACCGGGGCTGCAGGCGGGCTGGAGTTCTAGCTGCCGGCTGGCTTGCTGTCGGCCGCGACGCCGTCCTGGCCGGCCGTGATCGGGTCGAAGGACGTGACCTTCTGCTCCGCCGGCCCGGCCAGGCTGTGCTTCACCGACTCGAGGATCGTCAGCCCCTGGCCGACCAGGCCGGCCGCGATCTCGCCCAGACCGTCGGCCCCGTTCAGGACGCTGATGTTGGCGCCGGCCAGTCCGGCCGCCGCCTCCTTCACGATCTGAGGCAACTGGTCGATCAGCATCCGGTCTAGCGCGATCCGGTTGTTCGACGCGGCCGCCTCTGCCTGCATCGTGACCCGCTGGGCGTCTGCCTTGGCCAGGATCTCCACCTTCTGCGCCTCGGCCTCGGCGGGCCTGATCACCTCCGCGACCAGCTGCCGCTGGCGCAGCTCGGACTGGCGCTGCGCCAGGTCAGCCTGGGCGGCGATGACGTTCATCTGTGCCTGGGCCTGTGCCAGCGGGCCGGCCTGCGCGGCCTCGGCCTGCGCCTTGTCGACCTCGGCCTTGTACTGCGCCTGCACGACCGACGTCTGCCTGGCGTACTCGGCCTGGGCTCGCTGCGACTGCTGCTGCGCCTCGGCCGAGGCCTGGTTGGCCTGAGCCTGCGCGATCTGCGCCTGCCGCTGGATCGCGGCGTTGTGCGGCGCTGCCATCGCCTGGATGTAGCCGATGTTGTTGTCGTCGATCGACTGGATCTGCAGGGAGTCAACGGTCAGGCCGATCTTGGCCATCTCCGACTTAGAGCCGTCCAGCACTTCGGTCGCCAGCTTCTGCCGCTCGGTGACGATCTCCTCGACGGTCATCGAGCCGATGATCGAGCGCAGGTGCCCGGCGAAGATCCGCCCGGTGAGCGTGGACATCTGGTCCTGGTCGGACAGGAACCGCTGCCCGGCGTTGACGATGCTCTCCTCGTCGTTGCCGACCTTGAACGCGATGACCGCGCGCACATTCAGCGAGATGCCCTGCTTGGTCACGCAGGTCTCGGAAACCTCGGACTCGGCCATGGACAGGGTCAGGAAATTGACCTTGCGGAGGAACGGGGGCACGAACGCGCCGTGGCCGGTGACGACCTTGAAGGGAGCGCCGTTGCGCCCGAACCTGCCGCCGGAAACGAGCATCGCCTCATCGGGCGCTGGAACACGGTAGCCGAGCATCTTTCATCTCCAGTCGGGATCTCCGAGGCTGACCCCCGGAGCAGTCACTGTCTGCTTTACCCGCCTTACTACAAAAATAGGTCACGAGGGAAGGGCGCCGGTCACCATGAAGGCGGCAGGCCCGGTCACAGGGTAGGGATAGCCCGGCCCCGACGGAACCCCCACCCGCTCCATCCTGCCCCGCCCCCCAGCCACCACTCCCGCCCCATGCGGGCCGCCCCCCTGGCTTGTCGATGTACCGGAGGGTTCGTTCTTACAAGGACGATGCTTCATCGACGCCGCGAGAAGGCGAGCCAGGGCCACTCCGCAGCTCATGAATGAACCAGACGACGGGTCATAGGCCGTCGAACGGTACATTCACGCCGACGAGGGCGCTGCCGCGGGGGGCTATGGGAGGAGGCGGTATGGGTCGTCGGGGGGAGGGGCGAGCGGATCGGCCCACTCGCTGACGTCCACGGTGCGGCTGCCCCGGGACTCGATGACCAGGACCGTCGCGCCCTTGGGCAGCGGCGTGGGCGACCAGGCGATATAGGTCTCGGACCCGCCCCTGATCTTGACCAGCACCTCCCCAGGACCGGCCGGTCCTCTGGTGGCGACGGTGAGGACGCCGATGCAGCCGATGAGCGAGGTCTCCGGAGCCACCGTCAGCCGCCCTCCCGCCTGCCGCGCCTGGATCTTCCGGGCTGGAATCCCACAGTATGCCGGGCCAGCCGGAGTCGGTGGCGGCGATCCCCGCCCGGAAAAATCTCCGGCCGGTGGAATAGCCAGGCGCCCGTTGCCGTTCCTAGACATCGCTGGTGCGTTGTGTCCCCCGGGCCGCAACTATTGCCTTCGCGGAATACCGTTCGGCTGGAGCCGCGTTGTGCCACTCGCCGAGAGGCGACCTCGCACCAGCACTGGCACGCCCTCGAGAGCGGAATGCTCCGGGGGCGTCGTCATGTATAAGGCGCATCGCCCAGCAGCCCAGACGGGCTCAGCCCTTGAGCGCGCCGGAGACCAGGCCGCGCACGTAGTAGCGCTGCAGCGCGACGTAGACCACGATGCACGGGATCATCGCGATGACCGCGCCCGCCAGCAGCAGGCCGTAGTTGATCGCGCCGTAGGTCCCGGTCTCCACGTTGCTCAGCGCCACCGGCAGTGTAAAGAGACTGTCGTTGGTCATGAAGCTCAGCGCGCCGAGGAACTCCGTCCAGGAGAACAGGAACGCGTAGAGGGCGCTGGTGGCGATCCCGGGCAGCACCAGCGGCCGGAGCACCGACAGCAGCGTCCGGGTCACCGAGGCCCCGTCCACTCGCGCGGCGTCGACGATCTCGCGCGGCACCTGCAGGAAACTGTTGCGCATCACGTACACGCCGACCGGGAGGTTGAACGTGGTGTAGAACAGCGCGAGGCCGATCAGGCTGTTCAGCAGGTGCAGGAAATGCAGCTCCAGGAACAGCGGCGTCAGCACCGCCTGGAACGGGATCATGAACGCGAGCAGCACCAGCCCGAAGACCAGGCCGGAGCCACGGAACCGGAAAAGCCCGAAGCCGTAGCCGGCCATCGTCGACACCACGGCGGTGAGCGCGGCCGTGAGCACCGCGACAATCAGGCTGTTCGTGACGTTGCGGATGATGTCGTCCTGGCCGGAGAGCAGCGTCCGGTAGTTCGCGAACGTGAGGTGGCTGAAGCTCGCCCCCGACGGCGGGTTGCTGACCGTCGACTCCGGCTGCAGCGAGCGGAACATCTCCCAGAGCAGCGGCACCACGAACACCGCGCTGATCAGAATGCCGGCCACGATGTACAACGCCACGCCGCTGCTCGTCTGGCGGCCGGCCCGCCGCTGCCCGGCGGTGCCAGCCCGGCCCCTGGGAGCCTGGCGGCGGACGCTCGGGTCGCTGACCGGCAAGGGCTGGGCGCCCGGTTGCTGGCCGCTGCGCACGGATGCCATTACTCGCCATCCCCCTGCAGGTAGTGGAACTGGACGAAGGTGATCAGACCGACCACGATGACGAGCACGACCGACATCGCGCTGGCCAGGCCCACGTCGGTATCCGCGAAGGCGGTCTGGTAAATCGACATCACCACGGGGACGGTGCTCGTCCCCGGTCCACCGTCGGTGATGATGAAAAACTGATTGAAGGCCAGGAACGAGCCGACAACCGAGATGATCAGGCTCAGCGCGATCGACCTGCGCAGCAGCGGCAGCGTGATCCGCCGCTCAGCGCTCCACCAGGAGGCCCCGTCGACCCGGGCCGACTCGTAGAGATCGGTCGGGATGCTCTGCATTCCGGCCATGAGCAGCATCATCGTCAGTCCGGAGGCGAACCAGATGACGAGGATGCAGATGGCGGTCGTCGCCAGGCCCGTGCGCACTGTCCACGCGGTGGTGGCGCTCGCGATCCCGAGCTTGGACAG
>Ga0209169_10001701_pt1 | contig 13400 bp, 13 predicted proteins | sample HubBroMetageWRM4_FD_188346 | JGI IMG/M metagenome (GOLD analysis project Ga0209169, IMG submission 188346) | Warmed soil microbial communities from the Hubbard Brook experimental Forest, New Hampshire - Hubbard Brook CCASE Soil Metagenome WRM 4... | ecosystem: Environmental > Terrestrial > Soil...
GGCCTGGCTCGACGGTCAGAGCGGGAAGCGGCGCCGGCCCGGCCGGCTGCACGCGAACGCAACCAGCCCGGTGCCTATCAGCGAGACCCCGGCCACCAGGAGGCCGGCCAGCGGAGCACCGGTCACCGGCAGTACCGGGCTAGTGGGCGGCTTTGGCGTCGGCCCGGGGCCCGGCGGCGGCGTGGGCGAAGGACCCGCGGACCCCGGGCCAAAGTGCAGGCACTGCTTCTGGTGGTCCACCGAAGCGCAGATCGTGCGCGGCCTGGGCTGGCCGCCTGGCCAGAGCGAGCGGGCGAGCAGCCTGGCATCCGTCGTCACCTGTCCAGGCGTGACCTTGCCCGGGCTAGCTGTGAAGGTAACGGGAACGGGGTTGAAGAATGGCCCGTGAGCCTTGCTGCCACTCGAGTCACGCTGCAAGCTCGCGATGATCGTGGCGTGCTGCCCGGCCCGGATGTCGGCCGGTTCCGACCGGATCGACAGAACAAGCCAGGGCGCGAAGCTGATCTCCGTCACAGCCGTTCCGGCCAGGTGATCGCAGCCGGAGCCAGCCGGGCCGTGATTACAGCCCCACCAGTTCAGCCGGGCATCGATCCTGGTGCCTGGTCCGTCGCTGATCGCGTCATTGACCAGGCCGTCTCCGGACCCGCTGTCCACGATCCGGTTGAACCGGACCGTCATCGGCCCGCTATAGGCATGATCCCGCACCAGGATGGCCGCATCGCCCGACCCGGCGATGGTGTTCTGCGAGATCGTGACGTCCGAGCTCGGTACCGGCTGATCACGGGTGGTGAATCCGATGCCGTCGTACCGCGTGTCGAGGATGACGTTGCCGCGCACGCTCACGTCGCTGCTGCGCGAGATCTCTATGCCGAAGCGGCCTTCGACGCTCACCGTGTGGTCAAGGGTGTTGTCAGCGACCGTGATGCTGGTGTTGGTCGCCGAGAAATGCGCCGCGTTGATCACGACCCCGCCATGGGTGGTGCCGGTGATCCTGTTGTCCGTCACGCGGATGAGATGGTCGCCGCCCGTCAGCTGAACGCCGCTAAATCCGCGGGTTACCGTGTTCCTGGTGACTACGACCTCCGACGCCCCGGTCAGGCTGATCGGGGTTCCGTCGACGATGTCATTGCCCGCGATGGCAATGTCGCTCGACCTCTCGCTCGGCTGCGCGCCCAGGGTCAGGTTGATTGGCGAGCTGCCGTCGCCCTCGAACTCGCTGTCGGCGAAGTCAGCGTTCCTGAACATGTCGGGGGTGAAGACGCCACTGCCGTTGCGGATGAATACGTTCTTCTCGAAGACCGAGCGGCTGGCGCCATTGGACCCCGGCCGCAGGCCCGAGCTGTTGTGGCTGAAGATATTGTCCGTGACCAGGTAACCGCTGTGCAGGTCGCTGGTCATGATCGCCGGACCGCCGGCGTTGTCTGCGAAGGTGAAGCCGTCGACCGACACCCCGCTGGCATTCAGGCGCCACAGCCCGAACAGGCTGCTGCCAGCGGCCGGCCTGATGACCGTCTCGCCCGGACCGCCGGGCGTCCGGGTGCGGGCGTCTGCGCCTGCCATGCTGCCCTGCAGATGCAGGTCGGGCTTCTGGATGAGCAGCGAGACGGCAAAGGCGTACGTGCCGGTGGCCACCTTGATGGTGTCTCCCGCCACCGCCTCCCCGTAGGCGAACTGGATGGTCGCGCAGGGCGCGGCCGCGGCACCGCAACCCGGTGTGTCGGTCCCGGTCGTGGCGACATTGATGACGCTCGCGGCACTGGCCGGGGCCACCCCGGCCAGGAGCGTGATCCCGCCGCCAAGGAACCCGGCTAAGAGGCAGGCCGGCCATTTCCGGATCATCCAGTCTCGTCCCATCGGTAATCGCGTGCAATCGCACGACTACGTTGAGTAATCGCCGAGAGCGTAGCACCGTTGCCGGGGCGCTGGTGGCGGGCTATCCGAAGGCGAGTCAGGGCGCCGGGCTCGAGCTGGCCGTTGGGCTCGGGCTCGGCGACGGCGTGGTCGACGCCGACGGCACGGTGGCCGACGGCGTGGGACTGCTGGTGGGCGTCACGGTCGCGCTGGAAGGGCTCGGGCTCGGTGCCTGCCGGTGGCGGGCCGGCGCCGTCGACGGGGCATGTCCGGGCGTAGTGAGCTGTGGCGCCTGAATCTGCTGCTTGCTGGGCGCGAGCATCAGCACTACCGCGGCGACGATTACCGCGCCCACGGTGAGGACGCCGCCCGCCGCGGCGCCGCGAACCAGGACGCGCCGGTCCCTGGTGCGTCGCCACTCCTGGGTCCGCCATTCGCGCAAGGTCGCCGGCAGGGCGGCGCGCTGCGCGGCCCAGCTGTTGAACGGGGCCGCGGCCATGCCCAGGGTCGGGAACAGCAGCAGCACCGCCAGCAGCGGGCCAGCCAGCTCGGTCGCCTTGCTCAGGGCCGCGACAATGCCCGCGAAGCCGAGCAGGGCCAGCGATGATTCGGCCCAGTTCGCCTGCAGTGCTTCCCACCACTTCTGCTTCTCGGTGGTCTTCGGCGTGCGCAGGAATGCCGCCTTCTGGGCGAACAGGGCCAGGACTGAGGCCCGGGCCACGACCAGCGAGGTCGATTGCCAGATGAAGAACGCGCCCAGCGCGTCCCGCCAGGAGGCGCCGGTGCCGCGGCGCAGGAGCGCGACGGCGCGCACGAGTCCGAGCAGGACCAGGACGGGCACGGTGGCGACCAGGAACGCGGTCAGCTTGCGGAACAGCTCGCCGCCGCCGGTGGCCAGGTTCACCGCGCCGGCCAGCAGGAAGGCCAGGAACACCAGGCCGAGCAGGTCGCCGTACCACTGCACGGCGCCGGCCAGGTAAGACCAGCGCTGCCCGGTGTTCATCCGGTTCTGCGGCGAGGACCGGCCGGGCAGCAGCGAGCGCCAGTGCATGCGCAGGATCTGGATGCCGCCGAAGCACCACCGGTATCGCTGGCCCTTGAGCGCCTCGAAGGTGAGCGGCATGATGCCCTGTCCCCACGACTCGTCGACGTGCAGGCCCGACCAGCCCGCCCGCAGCAGCCGCAGCGACAGCTCGGCGTCCTCGGTGATGCACCACTCATCCCAGCCGCCGAGCTGCTCGAGCGCAACCCGGCGGATCAGCCCCATGGTGCCGGCGAAGATCGCGCCGTCGCGCTCGTTCCTGGACGGCTGGGAGACCGCGAAGAAATATGAGTAGGAGTAATACAGGCGCCGGTAGTAGCGAGATCGCTCGTAGCCGCGGTAGTCCTGCGGCGCCTGGGTGAAGCCCACCCAGGAATCGGCGAACAGCGGCGCGCACCGCCGCAGGAAACCGGGCTTGATCTGGTAATCGGAATCCACTACGCCGATGATCTCGGCCCGGGAGTCGGTCAGCTCGCGCAGTGCGTAGTTCAGCGCCCCCGACTTGTATCCGGGCCAGTCCTCCAGGTGCCTGAACTTGGCGCCGTGCCGCGCGCACCAGGCCTCGACCGGACGCCAGAGCGTCTCGTCGTCGGTGTTGTCGTCGATCACGATCACTTCGTAGTGCGGGTAGTCGAGCCGCAGCAGTGCCCTGAGGGTCTCGATCACCATGTCCGGCGGCTCGTTATGGGCGGGGACGTGCAGGCTGACGAACGGCAGGTCGCCATCGGGGACGCGGCCGGGATCGGGCTTGTCCAGCCGCCTGCGCCAGCGCTCGGAGCCGAGCGCATCGCAAATCTCCCACAGGTAAGCGCAGGCCAGCAGGGCCGCGAACAGCTCGAACAGCCACAGGAGCAGACCGCCCGCGGTGCTGGCGACGCCAAGGTGGCTGTCGAAGGTCCATTCGAGCACGAACGCCAGGTAGACCACGAACAGGAAGATGGTCGATGACCAGCACAGATGCCCGCGCGCGTTCCAGCGCCTGGTCACCGGCAGCCAGACCAGACTGCCTACGACCAGGCCCGCGGCACCGTCGATGGCGTAGTGCTCGGAGTCGCCGAGCAGCCGCAGCGCGGCTATCACGAGGGCGGCGAGCACCAGGGTGCTGCCAATCGCCAGCGCGAACCGGCGGATGGCCGGCCAGGTGCCTGTCGTCCTGACGCGGCCGCGACTGCGGATCAGCAGCCCGGCCGTGCCGACGGGGGCGGCAACGATCCCGGCGAGAACCAGGGCAGCGAGCACAGGTGCTACTCCGTCTTTTCGAAGCGATCCGCCGGCTTCCGTCACGCAGGCCGGCGCGGACGCCTCAACTGCCCCGTCGTCCGGCCGGTATGCGCGGCGCGGCGCCAGCATGCGATCTCATACCGGCGGATGACGCTGGAAGGCGACGACCGGACGACGACGACGCCGGGTGCTGCGGGTCATTCTCAGGTGCGAAGACACGCAATCGCCTGAGGAGGATCCGATGACCATCACCCGTGATCGAGACGGCAGCCGGCAGATACCAGTACCGAGCCGGCGTTCGCTCTTGACGGGCACCGCTGCCCTTGCCGCATGGTTTGTAGTGATGAATATCGGCTCGGCGCTCATCGCCTCAGTTGCTGGCTATCGCGGCAGTACTGGCCTGCTGTTCGCATTGAGCATGTCGCCTGGCTACGGCCCGGCCGGCGCGCACGGGATCCTCACGGCGCTTGGCCCGCATGGCCGTGTCGCCGACGGTGCGGCGCTCGCGGTGTTCGACGTGGCCTTCCCGCTCCTGTACGGGTGGGTCCTGTCGGCCGCGCTGCGCAAGGTGACGGCAGGCTGGCGTCTGTCGGGCCGGGCGCGCGCTGGAGTCGTACGGTTCCCGCTGGTGGCTGTGGCGGCCAACTGGCTTGCCGACGCGTGCATCCTGACGCTCATCGCGACCTTCCCGGCGCCCCTCGGCCCGGTGGCCGTGGCCGCCAGCGTGCTGACGGCCATCAAGCTGGCAGCGATCCTGATCAGTGCCGTTACGGTAGCGGCCGCCGGGGCGGCAGCTGCCATCCAGCGGGTCCGGAGTTCCGCCCGCAGGATCGGCAGCCCGGCATGAGAAAGCCGGCCCTCGCGAATGCCCGCTCGATGGAGGCGGGCATTCGCGAGGCCGGCCCGGCCTCGGCCGATGACCCGGTGCAGCTCGCGACCGGAGACCTGCCGGGACTGGCAGGCTGGCCCGGCCGCGGGCTGGCCTGGACGCGCCTGCATCCGGCGGCTGCCGACCGGATTCTGACCGCGGTGCTTGCCGTCATCTCCGTGGCCAGCATCTGGCTTGTCCGCTGGCCCGGCCCGGCCGGCTCGGGCAGGCCAGGAGTCATCGCGGTAGTGCTCGCGCTCGCCGTCGTGGTCCCGCTGCTAGCGCGGCGGCGGCGGCCTGATCTGGTGCTGGTGGCGAGCGGCACGGCCCTGCTGGGCTACGACGCCCTGAACTACCCATCTGGCCTGGTGTTCCTGGGCACGTTCTGGGCTGTCTACTCCTACGGCAGTCATCGCCGCGGCGACAGGCTGTGGCCTCTTGCCGTCTGGATCGCCGAGATCCTGGCGCACCTGGCTATCACCGGCGGCCATGATCAATCCCAGACGGTTGTCATTTACCTGGCCGCGACGGCGGTGACCTGGATCCGCGGCGATGCAATCCGGTCCGGCCTGATCCGCTCGGCGCGCGAGAAGGAGGCGCGGGCGCTGCAGGCAGTGACCGACGAACGAGCGCGCATTGCGCGTGAGCTGCACGATGTGGTGGCGCATGCCCTCGGAGTGATCGTCGTTCAGGCAGGCGGGGCAGGCGCCGTTCCCGGCCTGGCCGAGGCCGACGCCAAGAACGTGCTGGCGAACATCGAGCGAACTGGCCGCCAGGCCTTCGCCGAGATGCGCCGCCTCGTCGGCGTCCTGCGCGCGGATGAGCACCAGGCGGCGCTGGCTCCGCAGCCTGCCATCGCCGAGATTCCGGCGCTTCTCACCGACCTCGCCGCCTCCGGACTTGACGTCACGCTGGAGGTGGGCGGCTCGGCGCGGCCCGTCTCGCCCGGCGTGGAGCTGGCCGCTTACCGGATCGTGCAGGAGGCTCTCACGAACTGCCTCAAGCACGCGGCGCCGACGCGCGCGCGTGTCGGCCTCGCCTGGTCCGCTGAGGCGCTCGCCGTCACGGTCGAGGATGACGGGCCAGGGGCCGGCGGCACTACTGCCGTCGCCGCCGCGCGGGCGCGCGGTACTGCGGACAGCGGCGGCAACGGCGTGGCCGGCATGCGGGAGCGGGCGCTGCTGTTCGGCGGTGACTTCTGTGCCGGTCCGCGGCCAGGCGGCGGATACCGCGTGGCCGCCCGCCTGCCGCTCGGAGGACTGAGTTGACCAGCATCAGAGTTCTTATCGCAGATGACCAGGCCCTGCTGCGGCAGGGCCTGGTCATGATGATCGGCGCGCAGCCAGACATGGAAGTAGTCGGCGAGGCAGCGACCGGCGCCGAGGCCGTGGCCGCCGCGGCGCGGCTCCAGCCCGACGTCATCGTGATGGACATCCGGATGCCCGGCATGGACGGCGTGGAAGCGACACGGCAGGTCTGCGCCGCGCAACCGCCAGATTCGGGCGCGCGCGTCATCATGCTGACGACTTTTGACCTGGACGAGTACGTGGTCGCCGCGCTGCAGGCCGGGGCGAGCGGCTTCCTGCTCAAGGACGCCATGCCGGCCGACATCATCGCTGCCATCCGAATAGTGAACGCAGGAGAGGCACTCCTCGCGCCGACCGTCACCCGGCGGCTGCTGCGGCGATTCGCTACCAGCCCGCAGCTGGCCGCGATGGTTCCGCCGCCGGGACTGGACCTGCTGACCGAGCGCGAACGAGAGGTTATGGCGCTGGTCGTGCGCGGGCTGTCGAACAGCGAGATCCGCCAGGAGCTGTACCTCAGCGAGCCCACGGTGAAAACGCATGTAGGCCGGATCCTGATGAAACTCGGCGTCCGCGATCGCGTCCAGCTTGTGGTGCTGGCATACGAGCGCGGCCTCGTGGAGCGCGGTCAGGCCTGACCGGGGGCACTAACCAGCCATGGCGGGCAGCTGATACCAGCGGACGATGCGCTGACGACACCGCGGGACGACGACGCGCCACGGTGTGACGGGCAGGCTCGGAGGTGACCTCGCCAACCGAGCTCACGACCAGGGAGTCACCATGAACGGGGACAGCGTGCAGCAGATTGCCCATAGCTGCCTGCTCGGGTGGGCGGGCCTGGAACTGCTGCTCTGGCTGCGCAACCGGGGCGGCAGAACGGCACTGGACCTGACCTTCGCGCTTGTTGTGGTGTCGGTCGGCCTCGGCGTCAGCCTGGCGTTCCGCGCGGGTAGTGACCCGGCTACCGCAACTGGCGGCGGCAGTGCCGTCACGGTGGCCGGCCTGGCCATCTTCATCCTCGGGGCCGGGCTGCGGACCTGGGCGATTGTGACCCTGGGCCGCCTGTTCAAGTTCGTGGTCGTCATCCAGGATGAGCATCGCGTAGTTGAGTCTGGCCCCTACCGCGTCCTGCGCCATCCCAGCTACACCGGCGGGCTGCTCGCGCTCGCGGGCGCCGGGCTCGTCCTGCACAACTGGCTGAGCATCCTGGCGGCATCGGGGGTGCCGCTACTGGCCATCCTGATCCGCATTGCCGTGGAGGAAGGGCGCCTGAACCGCGACCTCGGCGACAATTACCGCTCCTACGCCAGCCGCACCAAGCGCCTCGTTCCCGGCCTGTGGTAGCCCGCTGCAAGCGCCATGGCCGCGACGACCGTTCGCGCCGCCGCGCCTGCGGTCACCATGAGCCCCAGGCCAGGGTCGGCGCAGGCAGATCGGGCGGGGTGCCGAACGCGGGCGGCCCGGACAGGTCCAGCGCGCCGAGCGGGGATGTCGCGGCGGCGTCCCGGCGAGTGAGCGGCGGCAGGTTCCACTTCTCCTCGACCAGCTTGAGTACCGAGGTGTGATCGAAGATCTCTGAGATGACGCAGTCCGGCCGCGCATACGGGGAAACGATCACGGCCGGGACCCGGAAGCCGTAGGTGTCGTACTGGCACGGTCCGGCGTCGAGTCGCTCGGCGTTCCGCGCATAGCCGGGGAACAGCGCCCTGAGCACGGTCCAGGCCGGGGACGAGTGCGTGCTCGGGCTGCGGCCCTGGACGTCATCAGGCGGCACGGCGGCCGGCGGCGCTACGTGGTCGTAGTAGCCACCGTGCTCGTCGTACAGCCAGATCAGCAGGGTGTCCTTCCAGCCACGGCCGTGCATGACCCGGTTGATGATCTCGGCGGCGAAGCTCTCGCCCTTGCGGATGTCCTGCGGGTTCTCCTCCGAGTACTCGCGGAAATCCGGGTCCACGATGCTGAACGAGGGCAGCGTCCCGGCGTCGGCGTCGGCGAAGAACTGGTCGATGCTGCGGACATGCGCCATGTACCCGGCCATGCCGAGCGGATAGATCGACGAGGTGAATTGCAGGTCGCGCTTGAAGCTCACTTCCGCGCGCTGGAGCGGCCTGCCCAGGGACCTGAGGTGATGAGCGTGCCGGCGTCTGCGGTACTGCACATACCTGCGGAACTCTGACTGGTCGCTGCCCGCCGGCCGGTAGTTCACCCAGGAGATGCGATTGCGGGTGAGCATCTCCATCACAGTTCCGGCCTGCGGCCGGTCCACTATGTTGACCGGCAGGTCATCCATGAGCCCGTTGGCGGTGCCGGAGATCAGGAAGCGGCGGTTCGGGAAGGTGGGCCCCAGGCAGGAGCAGAACCAGCGGTCGGCCAGCGGGAACGTCCGGGCGAGCCCGTGGTAGAACGGCAGGTCCTGCTCGGTCCAGTAGGTCATGCCGACGGTCTTGTCGCTGCCGGGCACGATCTGCTCGGTCGCTGTCACGAAGCCGGTCAGCTTGCCGTCGGCCCACTGCGTGTGCGTCGCGGACCAGCACTGGGAAGGGACGCCCTCCTCCTGGACGGTCGAGGCCGCATGGCGGACCCTGACCATTGCCCCGGACGAGTCCGGGTTCTCCGCATCGGGCCGCCCGTCCTCGCCCGCCGGAAGTCCGTCGCCGCGCCCCAGCGTGCCGAGGTAATTATCGAAGGAATGATTCTCCATCATCAGCACGACGATGTGCTTGACCTGCGGTATTCGGTCAGTGCCCGCGGGCCGGGACGGATCGGGCCGCTCGGCAGGGGCCTCAGGCCGCCGCCGCCGGTCCCGCTGCCGCAGAATCCGCCGGTCGATGTGCTCCCAGGTTTTCGTGCTCAGTGCCACTTGTGCATCATTTCGCCTTCTTAGGAAGCCGTCACCTGGCTTCCGACGGAATGCAGGTAGCGCAGCGCCTGGAAATAGGAGCCTGCCAGGCTGGTCTGGCAGTAGGGCAGCCCGCGCTGCAGGCAGAATTCCCTGATCAGGGGCTGGGCCCGACGCAGATTGGGGCTCGGCATGGAGGGGAACAGGTGGTGCTCGATCTGGTAGTTGAGGCCGCCAAGAGCCAGATCGGTGAACCAGCCGCCGCGGACGTTCCTGGACGTGAGTACCTGCCGGCGCAGGAAGTCGCTGTTGTCATCGGCCGTCAGGATCGGCATGCCCTTGTGGTTGGGAGCGAACGAGGCACCCAGGTACAGGCCGAACAGGCCCTGCTGTACCGCGATGAACACGATGGCCTTCACTGGCGACAGGACCAGGAAGACCACGGTCACATAGCCGGCCAGGTGCGCCGTGAGCAGGACCAGCTCCGCTATCTGGCGGCGCCCGGCCTTGCCCGCCAGCGAGCGGATGCTGGACGCGCGCAGGCCGATCGCCTCCCCGAGAAGCAGCGGGAAGAATAGGAACGCCTGCCATCGGAACAAGATCTTGAACAAGCCGCGGCCGGTCCCTGCCTGGCCGGCCGTAAAGGCCAGCACGCTCAGCATGATGTCAGGATCGGCGCCCTCAGTGTTGGGGTGCGCATGATGGCGGTTGTGCTTGCCGACCCACCAGCCGTAGCTCATCCCGATGCCGAGATTGCCCAGCAGAATTCCCAGCAGGTAGCTAGTGCGGGCCGAGCCGGAGATCTGCCGGTGCCCGGCGTCATGGCCGAGGAACCCGATCTGGGTGAACAGGATGGCCAGCGCCACGGCGACCGCTATCTGCCACCAGGACTCACCGACCAGGAAGAAGGCCACCCAGCCGCCAACCAGCAGTGCACCGGTCGCCGCGATTCGGCCCAGGTAACGCCGGGGACGGCGGTCCATCAGGCCCGCCTGCCTGACCAGGCGGGAGAGCTGGGCATACTCGCTGCCCCGCTGGGCCGAGCCTGGCGGCAGAGCCGGGCTAGCAGATCCGGGCATGGACATTTCGGCGGCTCCCAGCTTGGACATCGAAGTTGCACTCATGATGTGCCACCAGGGTCCGGAGCGGCCTGCGGCCGCCCGACGGCCGCGTAAAAAGTTGACGGCGCCCAGGTGGCCTCGGCCCCAACTTACTCTGCCCGGGCTGAGACCCGGCGGCCGGCGCGTGTGCTCGGCGGGTAGCTGCTGGCCGGGCGCGATCGTCGGGCAACGTCAGCCGGGAGGCACGCAGCGACCTGCGCCCGCGCGGACCGGGGCCTGCGCCAGGGTGGCCCGCCTGGCCGGGTGCCGGCCAGGCGGGCCAGCTGGGGTCAGCGGTTCGCGTACCGCCGGCGGGACCGGGACCGGGACCCGGACCGAGACCGGCCGGACTTGCTGGTGAACAGGTGGTAGGCGAGCAGCAGGACCGCTGCCCCGACGATGGCGGTCAGCCAGGTGGAGGCATTGAAGAACCCCTGCAGGCTGTGGATGTGGAACAGCTTGGTGGCAACCCAGCCGCCCAGCAGTGCCCCGGCGATGCCGATAAGGCAGGTAATGATGAGGCCTTGCTGCCTCCGGCCGGGGATCAGCATGTTAGCGATCAGGCCTGCAACCAGGCCCAGGACGATCCAGGCGATGACGCCCATGACCGACTCCTTAATCGTGACGTAGGTGTGGGGGTACGTGCGGTCGTAGCTGGTGGCGGCGGACTGGACGTGACGTGCAGCAGGCGCTTGCCTGGTGCGGTGCCTGTTCCCGCGGGATTGCCGGGCCTTCTCGGTAGTACGTCAGCCGGCGTGCGACTTGCGCCGGTCACGTCGCATGATCCGGCGCAGCTGGGTGATCCGCGCGGTTCCCGCGGCCGCCATGATCAGCGCGCCGGCGATGGCGGCAAGGAACAGCGCCACGGCCAGGGACAGGTGCAGGTGCGCGCCAAGGAAGCTAATGCCCACCGAGTGCGCGTTCTGGATAATGAAGATCATCACGACGATAAGGCCAACGCAGCCGGCTATGAGGCTGGTGCGCAGCCCGCTGATCCGCGTGTGCGCCCGGCCCGTCCTGGCCTGCTGCCGCTCGGCGGGAAGCTGGGGTGATGTGCCGTTGGCGGACTGCGGTGGCAGGGTGGTCGTCGGACCCTGAGGTGGTGATGGCTGCTCGGTCATGGCGGTGCGTCCTTCGCCAGCGAGGGCGGGCCGCGGCAAGCGGCCTGGCGCCTTACTGAGTGACCCGGTCTTGCTGTGGCCGTCGGCTGCTGACTGACCTGGTCTGATCACAGTCTATGCATGAACTCTTAAACTAGCAATTGATTTCCAGAATTGTGTAGTAAGCTTCGGTGAGTGGAGACCTGGGGCTTCCTGACCAGCCACGCCAGGGTGCTGTTGTGCATCGCCCGCGACCCCGGCGTGCGGTTGCGCGACGTCGCGGCCAGTCTGGGCATCACCGAGCGCAGCGTTCACGCGCTCGTCGCTGACCTCACCGCGGCCGGCTACGTCGTCAAGCAGAAGCACGGCCGCCGCAACCGCTACCAGATCCAGGCGCACCTGCCGCTGCCCGAGCCCGCCAGCCGGGAACCAGCCATCGGCGACGTCCTGACTCTGCTGGTCGGCGACGGTGCCGGGACCAAGCCACCCGAGTCAGCGCCCGGTCAGCAGCCCGCCGACATCAGCGATGGTGACGGCGAGCCCTCGCCCGCAATGGGCTAGCAGCGAGCGCCGACGGCATCGCGAGGATCGCGCGGACCACATGCCGGTAACGGGTTCGGGCACTGTGGACGCCGGCGAGCTAGCGGCGAGACAGCCGCAGGTATCGGGCGTACAGTCGAACCCGACCACTGGCGATACGAGCCGCGATGGGTCCAGACCCTGCCTTTGCTGCTGATGCGGAAGGGCAGGCCCTGAGATGGTCAGCGTTGAACTGATAACCCGCGAGAGCGACGGCCCGGATGTCGTGGTGCTGCGCGGAGAGCTTGACGTAGTAGAAGCAGCGAGTGTCGCACGGTCACTGGCCGTGGTAGCGGCCAGCGGGCGCCATGTGATTGTCGACCTGGAAGGCCTGGAATTCATCGACTCCAGCGGCCTGGCGGCGCTGGTACTTGCGCGCCAGCAGGTCCGGCGCGCGGGGTCTGACCTGCTACTGGCCGCGCCGCAGCAGCAAATGCTGCGGATGCTCGCCATCACTCGCCTGATCGATGTGTTCGCGGTCCATGCCTGCGTCGACGACGCGGCCGGATTCGCGGGACGCCTCCCCGTGGCGATGACGAGCGCACCGCAGATGATCGGTGCGGGCGAGCACGCGGAGTCCTGTCTTTCCTCGCTGATCGGATGACGGCCCGCGCGCCCGGGCACTGAGGGCGGGCGGGTGCCGTGACCGCTCGCGGGTGCTTTGCGCGCTCGCGCAAGCGCGCGTACGCTGGAGGTGTTGCTCCGGACCTCGGTAGCGGCATCCGCGATGCTGGCGGACGCGCACTGGGGGCCCGGAGTTTTTTGTGCCCCTGACCGTGCCGGGCAAGCTCGGCCGGCCGGACGGGACGGCTGCGAGACATCGCAGGCTGATCCTCGCCGGCCACGACTTGCCCGCATGACTGACTTAATCGCCTATCTCACCTGACCAGCTGGCTAAGGAGTCAGTTATGAGTATCATCGCCTGGATCGTCCTGGGCCTGGTTGCAGGCCTGATCGCCAACATGCTGATCCCCGGCCGCAGACAGCAGGGCCTCATCCTCACCTGCGTCATCGGCATCGTCGGGGCACTGCTCGGCGGCTGGCTCGCCACCAAGCTGTTCCACATCCACACCGTGCACGGATTCTTCAACGCCTCCACCTGGCTCACCGCCATCGCCGGCGCCGCCATCCTCCTGCTCGCCTACCACCTCTTCAGCGGCCAGTCATCCAGCCGCCGCGGCCTGTTCGCACGCCGCTGACACGGCCGCCAGGGGCGCTCCGGTTCTCGGGGGTGTCCGCTGGCGCCATGCCAGCAGCTGCCCCGAGCGGCCAGGCAGGGCCCGGCATCCCGCGCGGGACCGCCAGGGCACTCAGCCGCGCGGCGCCGCACGCGGCCCCCGTTCCCGCGCCCCGCGCGCAATCAGAAAGAGCTGTCATGACCACATCAGAATTCGCGGGCGACTCCCCTGGCTGGATGCCGGGAGGTGCCTGCCGGGGTAAAGATCCCGAGCTGTTCTTTCCCATCACCGCGGCCGGCCCGGCGCTGGCTCAGATAG
>Ga0209169_10001702_pt1 | contig 13391 bp, 12 predicted proteins | sample HubBroMetageWRM4_FD_188346 | JGI IMG/M metagenome (GOLD analysis project Ga0209169, IMG submission 188346) | Warmed soil microbial communities from the Hubbard Brook experimental Forest, New Hampshire - Hubbard Brook CCASE Soil Metagenome WRM 4... | ecosystem: Environmental > Terrestrial > Soil...
AGAAAGATCGGCGTCGTCGAGCTGCCGTGAATGCCCATCTTGTGTTCTTCGTTGCCGGGCTTACAGCCGGGAAATGCGCGTTCGACGATGAATGCGGTGAACTTCTCGCCATCGACTTTCGCGAAGATCACGTAGAGGTCGGCGAAACCTCCATTCGTGATCCACATTTTCTGACCGTTGAGAATGTAGTGCGTGCCTTCTTTGTTCAGTTCGGCGCGAGTGAGAGAATTCTGCGCGTCCGATCCTGCTTGTGGTTCCGAAAGGCAATACGCGCCGATCAGTTCGGCTGACGCCAGCTTCGGCAGATATTTTTTCTTCTGTTCTTCGGTGCCGAAATAAACGATGGGCAGCGTGCCGATTCCCGCGTGCGCGCCGTGCGTTACCGCGAATCCGCCGTAAATCGACAGCTTTTCCGTCAGTACGGTTGTGGCGATTTTGTCGAGTCCCGCGCCGCCGAATTCTTCCGGAATGCCGCCGCTGACGAGCCCGACTTCGGCGGCTTTGCGAACGAGTTCCGCCATCAAACCGGGCTTCTTATTTTCAAGATCTTTAACGAGCGGCAGAACTTCTTTCACTACGAATTCTTCTGCCGTTTGGCCGATCAGTTTCTGATCGTCGGTGAGGTCGGCGGGCGTGAACACATCCGCCGGCGCGGGCGATTCCAGCAAAAAGCTTCCGCCTTTAGCCGCTGTTCGATTCAAAGTAGCCGTGGCCATCGTCTTCCTCCTTGAATCTCGCCAAATCCGCTGAAATCACGAAACCTTGGTTTTACAAATCTATGATACGCGCATGGAACGGTGGTTGGCAGCTTCGGTGCTTTGGTATGCGTTGAACGAAAGTACAGTTATGCCCCGGCGCTGCCGAGCAGGCTATAGAGCAAAAGTCCCAGCACGATTGCAGTGAAAACAACGTACTTCCAATCTTTCTGGTACATGAACGCGAGGAGTGAAAACACGACGCGAGCGACCGGCGTCGCAATCAGCACGAGCAATCCCAACTGAATCAGCCCGCGCGCGCGAAACGCTTTTACGTCGGCGAATATTCCGGCGATGGAGCGCAGATCGCTCGGCTCGCCGCTGAAGATGTGATAGTCGGTGACAGGAGTTTTGTGGCGCACCAAAAACAGGATTCCGCCGATGAGCACGATCGATGCCGCGAGGATTACGCCTGAGCGCAGAAGGATGCCCATGATGGCATCCATCTTCTGGTCGGCCTTTAGATGTTGTGCCGCAGTCGTGTCGCTCATCAGATCTTTCCCGTGATTCCGCTGTAAATCATTTCCAGTGCGAGCGCGCCGATCACGGTGCTGAACACGATGCGGAGAATTCTCACGTTCGCGTTCGCGAGAACTCGAGCGCCCGTGAGCGAACCCATAAGAACGCCGATCATCACAGGCATCGCGAGGCCTGGATCGATGTAGCCGCGGCTGAGATAGATTCCGGCGCTTGCGGCTGCGGTTACGCCGATCATGAAGTTCGACGTTGTCGTCGAGACTTTGAAAGGCAGCTTCATCGCCTTGTCCATCGCAAGAACTTTTACTGCGCCGGAACCGATGCCGAGCAAGCCTGACAAAACTCCTGCGACAAACATGAGCAGAAAGCCGAGCGGAATTCCGCTGACGTGATAACTCTCGAGTCCATTCGCGGTTGGATAAGTGCTGTCCATTTGCAGCCATGTTGCGAGGCGATCGGGTTGCTGTTTGATGGAGTCGTGAGGTTGGGGGCGGATCGAGGTATAAGCGGAATAAATCAAAACGACGCCAAATATAATTGCGATTACATTCGCTTTTAAATAGAGCGCGAGGCCTGCGCCGGAGATCGCTCCGATCGTCGTCGCGATTTCCAGAAACATGCCGACGCGAACGTTGGAGTAGCCTTCTTTTACGTAGGCGGCTGCTGCGCCGCTCGACGTTGCGATGACCGAGACCAGCGCAGCGCCAATCGCGTATTTCAAATCCACGTGAAACACGAGAGTGAGGAGCGGGACGATCACGACTCCGCCGCCGAGTCCGGTCAACGCTCCGAGAAATCCTGCCAGCAGCGATCCGACCCAGACCACTGCGGTGAACTCAAGGGTGTTCACTCATCGCTCCTGGCGATCCTGCTCCGTGCAGGATGCCGGACGACACCCTATCACACTCGTTCAAAAATTCCTGCGGCGCCCATGCCGCCGCCGATGCACATGGTGACCATACCGTATTGCGCGTTTTTTCTTTGGAGGTCTCGGGCGAGGGTGGCGGTGAGTTTTGCGCCGGTGCAGCCGAGGGGATGGCCGAGGGCGATGGCGCCGCCGTTTGGATTAACGCGCGATGCGTCGAGGCCGGCTTGCTGAATCACGGCGAGGGACTGTGCGGCGAAGGCTTCGTTCAGCTCGATTACTGCGATGTCGGTCAACGAGAGCTTGGCTAGTTTCAGCGCTTTGGGTATCGCGGCAACTGGGCCCATGCCGAATTCTTCGGGGGGGACTCCGCCGGTTGCGTAGGAGACGAATCGTAGCAGCGGCTTGAGGCCGAGGGCTTTCGCGCGGGAGTCGCTCATTACGACACAGGCGGCTGCGCCGTCGCTCATTGGCGAGCTGTTGCCTGCGGTCACGGTGCCAGCGACGTGAAACGCCGGCTTCAGCTTCGCGAGGATTTCCAGCGATGTGTCGGCGCGCGGCAGTTCGTCGGCGCCGAATACGAATGTTTGTGTCGTGGCCTTTGGCGCCGACTTCGATTTGCTTGAAGCGCCGTTGCCGTTTGTCGGAACGGAAGTGACTTTCACTTCGACCGGGATTGTTTCGTCGGCGAATTTTCCTTCGGCGATTGCGGCGATGGCTTTGCGGTGCGAATCGGCGGCGAATTGATCGGCTTGTTCACGGGTGATGCCGTACTTCCTGGCGATGTTTTCGGTGCCGAGGCCCATGTTGATGTAGGCGTCGGGGTAATGATCGACGAGCCAGGGATTCGGAGAGATTTTGTTTCCACCCATGGGAACCATCGACATCGATTCGGTGCCACCGGCGACGATCACTTCGGAGGAGCCGCCGCGAATGCGTTCGGCGGCGAGAGCGATGGCTTGGAGGCCGGAAGAGCAGAAGCGGTTGATGGTCATCGCGGAGGTTTCGACGGGAAGGCCGGCGCGAAGGGCGGCGATGCGGGCGACGTTCATGCCTTGTTCGCCTTCGGGCATGGCGCAGCCGAGGATGACGTCGTCGATTTCTTTGGCGTCGAGGCCGGGGACGCGAGCGAGCGCTTCTTTGATGGCGAGCGCGGCGAGGTCGTCGGGGCGCGTGGAGCGGAGGGAGCCTTTGTAGGCGCGGCCTACGGGAGTGCGGACGGCGGAAACGATTACGGCTTCAGGCATGGGTACCTCGGGAGTTCTTCAAGATGATACGGCAAGTGGGGTGAGAGGCGCGAAGGGGCCGATTCCCGATTTGGGAATCGTGGGGACCCCCACCCCCGTTTTTTCGCAAGAGTGTGATTTGAGGGGAGTTATACCGTGCAGATGCACAAGAGTGTGATTCTAAGTCGTTTAGACGATCGATGCTTCGATTTGTACGGGTATTGAGAGGGTTGGGGGTGCGAAGACGAGAGCGGAATACCAGGATCACATCGCATGGTAGCACGGTTTGTTTACTTTGTCAATATGAATAACGCTCTAGTACTTTCGAACGACTTGGGTGATCCTTCACCGACAGACGTAGTTGCGTTTAGTGGCGTCGTACCTACAGCGATGATTCGCATATAGATAGCCGAGGCCCGCGAGCGGGTCGTAGCAGAAGCCTAGACAGACGTCTCTTAGTTCCGATGAATATGCGCGGGGATACGGAAGATTTTCGAGATCATGAAAAAGCTCGACAATTTCCGGCGGAGGGACGGTTCCGGCGGTGTAAGAGTGCAGGCCGATGTTTTCTCCGATCAGATACCATTCGTCGGCGTTCCAGGCACGGATGGGATGCGCGGTTTCTATGTTGCCTGAACTTCCTCGCAAGGAGCCGAGGACGGTGTTGACCCGCTGCTGAAGAGCAACCGGCAATTCGATCCGCGAAGCCCTTTCCTGAAAGCGATATTGGAGCAGGCGACGGTCGTTCACCGAAAAGGAGGCAGAGTCGGGCGTCCGGAAGCCCCAAAGGCCCACCGAAGTTTCGTGAAATCGTAGGCCTCGTTTTTGTACATGCAGAATTTTGAGAAAGGGCCAAAGACTGTAGTCCACGGCGCCAGATGCGCGGTAGGGCATCACCGATTGGCTGAACCAAACGGCGACAAAAGCGAAAGTTAGGAGAACTGAGGGCCAGGTCCTGTCGCGGAGAGGCATGCCGAGGATCTTCCAACGGGCTGGAGTCAATCGGATGGCGGCGGTCGCGACGGCGAGAGCCATGAGAGTGACCGACAGAACGATCGAAGTGACGAGCAGAAAGAATCCCTTTCCCATCATTCGATCAGGATCGGGAATGTTGAAAGAGGTCCACACGTTCCCGAGCGGGGTGTCTTTGATGACGTGCGAGTAGACCCACGGTGCGGCGATCACAGCAGGCAACGCGGCAACATGCGAGATCGTCGGGCGGTACCGCACGGCGCCGCCGGCGAAGGCCAGGAAAAGTGAAACTGTGAGATAGAGAAACGCAACCGCGGCGCGGGCCGAGGTAGCTTCGAAGAAATGCTCGGAGAAGACCAGAGCGAGAACCAGCCAGTAAGGCCAAAGAAGATATGGGGCGAGACGTGGAAGAACCGCACGAGTTTTTGTGAGCAGGAGCAGGGCTGCCGCAAGAAAGAAGAGATCGACGGCGATCGCGGTGGCCAAGAACGAAACTGAGCCGAGTCCGCGAAGCGGATTTTTCCAATACTTCGATCCCAAAACGACGAATGTGATTGTGGTTATCGCCAAGCCGGTTCCGTGGAGGACTGCGGCGGAACGCAGACGAGCGGCGACGGCGGTCGCGTCGTTGTGATCGCCGGCGAACAGAGAGGTTGGATAAGCGAACGCGAAGAGCAACGGGCCGAGGAATAAGAGAAAGTGAGTCTCTGACGGGTGAACCGCGTACCCGTTTCGCGATATGACGAGCCACAAGATGCAGGCCGCGAGGGCTGCAAGGGTGTAGATGAGGGCGGTCAGACGATCGCGCAACATAGAGGAGGGTGCGGGGCACCTTTCAAGTTCTGAAAGAAAAGCAATTTAGTGTAGTGCTGCTTGTGGTACTGCCCGGGGACGGTGGGCGCGGCCTGGTGCTTAGTAGACACCGGGCAGGAGGGAGTTGTTCCGAGCGTGTGGGAGCGGTGCTGGCGGGGGCTGGCTTAGGAGTTGCGCTTTCTGGGCGAAGCGTCGCGGGTTCAGACAGAAAAAACGGCGGCAGGATGCTGGCGGTACCGGCTCAAGACGCGGGGATTGTGCGGACATGGGGCGCAGCGTGCTGCGCCCCTACATAGATAGGTTCGATTGATCGGGTTAGGGCTTCTTTTGTTGTTGTTGCTGTTGCTTTTCGGTTTCTTCGATGGCTTTGCGGAAGTCGGCGATGGCGGGGAGATCGGGGGATTTAAGGACGTTTTTGCCCATGGTGCGGTAGCCGACGTTGCGACCGGCGGGGAAAGTGCGGTCGGGGCCGGAGGACTCGTCGGTGGCAATGCTGGGGCCGTAGACGATGAAGGAATCTTCGGCGACGGCGGTGCCGACTTCGGTTTGCTGCTCGGTGCGGGTGTCTTGGGGCATGGTTTGGTTGGGCGAGCCGGGGGCTCGGCCTTGCTGGCCGCCGATGCGGATGGCGTTGTCGGTCTGCTGAACGGTGACGGGGCGGTCGTTGGTGGGGAGATTGCCGATGGTGCGGTCGACGGGTTTGTTTGCGCCTTTGCGGATGACGATGACGAGATCGGCGCGGCCTGGTTCCTGAACGAGTTGGAAGCGGGCCCACTTCATCAAAGCTTTTTCGACTTCATCCTGGGTGGTCTTGTTGCCGAGCGGGTCGCTGAGGGATGTGCCGGCGTCGGGGTCGATGATGACGCAGACTGTACGGGCGTTGAGGACGAAGTTGGGGACTTGGGGTTTCTTTTTGGCGACGGCAATGGAGAGAGACAGACAGAGAAGGAAGATTAGGAGCGCAACGCGTTGGCGGGTCATGAGAGCCTCCGGTCCGAGTTGGGTGGGTTGGGGGGAGTATACGCTGGTTTAAGTGTAGAGAGAGGAAGAGAAGGACTTACCACAGAGCACGCAGAGTTCGCAGAGGAAGAGAGAGAAGGATTATCGAGACGGACGGGTTGTGGTGGGGATCGGAAAAACCGCACCCTCTAAAATCTGAGGGTATGGCACCGGGGAGACGATTTGTGATTTGGAGCGGAAAATCGGCACTCACCTCACGGACGAAGAATACGGCTGCCGTCCGATTTTCAAAGGACGGATGCTGAGGGATGGGTGGCGTTGAGTTTAAACCCCGCGATGTGAAAGACGATCGTGGCTACAGGGTGTGATGTGGATGGGGTTGAATCTAAACCCGCACCCTCTAAAAACTGAGGGTGCGGCACCCGGTCGCGCTCGAGACGCGGTGATTGTGCGGACATGGGGCGCGCAGCGTGCTGCGCCCCTACACTAGGCGCGGGGTACGGCTTGTGTCTGGGGGCGGAAGGGGCTACAACGGAGGGACGCTCTCGGAGCCAGTCCCCGAGCGATAGGGAGAAGGAATGCGGAAAAACGGAGCAGCGATTTTGTTGTTGGCGGTGAGTTTGGGATTTCCGCTGGCGGCTTGCCAGGATACGAAGGCGCGGCAGGAGAATGAGCAGCTTAAGGGGCAGTTGACGGATTTGCAGAAGCAGAATGCGGATCTGTCGGGGCGAGTGGACGCGCTGGCGAAGGAGAATTCGGATTTGTCGGCGGAGAATGAGAAGTTGAAAGCGCAGATACCGCATAAGAAAGCGGCGGCGAAGGCAGGTAAGAAGAGGAAGCATCGCACGAGTAGCAGCAGTTAAGTGAGAGGAAGAGGTTGACAGTCGACAGTTGAAAGTCGAAAGAAGAAACAAGAGCGTGTGGGCGGAGCGATTCGAATAAGGATCGGAGAAACCGCACCCTCATAAAATCCGGAGGGCGTGGCGTTTGACTGCTGCGGAGTGTGTAGCGGTGATGGAGGCGGTTACGCCGTGAAAGCAGCGCGGGAGCGCCGCACTCCAAGTGGATTGCGGTGCGGAGAATTTTTTGCGCCGAAATTGGCGTTCGCAAGACGGGCACGGCGTGCCGTGCCCCTACAGGCGGGACGGTTGCGAACGGCGGGTGGGCTGGGCGCATCGAATTGGCAGTAGACATGAGCTACACGACTGAACCTGTTTTTCTCGAGCCGCTACCGCCGTTGCCGGAGGCGCCGCCGCCGCGCCGGTCGACTGGTGCGTGGATCCTGGGGATTTTGCTGGGCGCGACGCTCGCGGTGATTTTGATTGGGGCGTTTGTCTGGATGACGACGGGGCTTGGGTTGTTGCATGTGCTCACCACGTTGCGCGAAGGGAGCAAGACTACAACGCAGATTAATGTCGATCAGCCGACGGTGGTGCGGCAGATTCAGCAGTTGCAGCGGCTTGAGACGGTGAACTACTCGCTGGACAAGATTATTTCGGGCGAGCATTCGAATCCGTATCTACCGAAATTTTTGGTGGGGGACCGGTTGTTGCTCGTGATGCATGGGCAGGTGATTGCGGGGATCGATCTTGCTGGTGTGCAGACTGGGGATGTGACGGTGGCGGGGGATAAGGTTTCGATCAAGCTGCCGGCGGCGGAGGTTTTCACTACGAGTTTGGATAACACAAAGACGCGGGTTTATTCGCGTGAGACAGGGTTGCTTTCGTCGACGGATCCGTTTTTGGAGAGCGAAGTGAGGCAGGAGGCGGAGAGGCAGTTGACGGAGGCGGCGTTGCAGGATGGGATTCTGGCGATGGCGGCGCAGAACGGGAAGACGACGATTGGTGGGTTGTTGCGGGGGATTGGGTTTAAGGATGTTGAGGTTCAGTGAGGGGAAGAAGTTGACAGTCGACAGTTGAAAGTCGAAAGAGGAAGCGAAGAGGAAATTCGCAGGCTCTGAATGGCGAGTGTGCGGCACCCGGCCGCACTGCAGAATCCACAAAGAAAATCTAACGCAGAGGCGCAGCGGGCGCTGAGATGCGCCAAGAAAACCAGATCTTAGTGGGTAAGACGCCCGGGCAAGCAGGGACGCAGCGGGCTGCGCCCCTGCATTAGATGAAGCTACTTTGAGCCGGACTTGCGGATGTAGATGCCGCCGTTGAAGTTGGTGAATTGCATTTCAGGGCCGCCACCGTTGATGGAGCCGCGCACGGTTTTGTCGATCTTCACTTTGTACTTGCCGCCGTGACTGCGGCCGTCTTCGACGACGGGCTGCGATGATTGCGGCGTCATGTTCACATCGAAATCGCTGAAGACGTCGCCGTTGTCGGAGCGGAGGCTGACGTTGGCTTTGAGGTCGGCGGGGAAGGTGACGTCGATGTCGCCGTTGAGCGAGCTGAAAGCCATGGGCTTTTGATTGATGCGCGTGAAGGAGACGAGGAGTTTCCCGTTGAGCGCGTGCGCGACGGCGCTGCCGGCGATTTTGTTGAGCGTGACGGAGCCGTTTATGTCGTCAACGTCGAATTCGCCATCGACGCCGGTGACCATGATGTCGCCGTCGTTGACGGCGCGGAGATGCAGCGAGGTGTGGACGGGGACCTGAATCACGAGATCGATTGGGCGCTGGATGGCGTCGGCGCCGATGTTGACCTGGTTGTTTTCCTCTTCGACGTTCAGGCCGGTGGTGGCGATGTTGAGGCGCTTAGGACCGGGACGATCGTTGTCGTCGTCGGAGTCGTCGCGGTTGCGAGGGTGTGCTTCGACGATGATGTCTTTGCCTTCGTAGGCTTTGACGGTGATGCCGCCGTTGATGAGCGAGGCTTTGACGGTGGAGGGGCGCGACGGATCGCTGAGCGTGACGACGACACGATCGCCGGAGCGCTGCTTGCCTTGTTGTTCCTCGAGGGCTGCGATCGCGGTGTTCGAGTTGCTCGCAGCGGCGGCGTGAACTGGCGGCGCGGTGAGCGCGAGCGCTAAGAACGCGGCGCAGGTCGCGCATCCTTTCACGAATTTCAGGGTCACGAATCTCGGGGGCATGAATTTCTGTTTCGAGTTGCTCGCTGCTGGTCTCATCGTCTGCGTGTCCATGATTTTCTCGATTTTCTCACTCATTGGATTTTCGATTGCGTGAAATTTGTTGCGCTTCGTTGCTTTGTGCATCGCTGGGTTATTCATGGTTTTCGAGGATGCGGATGTCTCCATTCAGGTTTTCGATTTTGATTTCGGGGCCGCCGTTGCTGATGCGGGCGGCGGTGAAGCGATCGGCGCGGAAGACGACTTTGCCGCCGCGTTCTTCTTTTGTCGGGGCCTGAAGCGGCATGGTGGTGACGGGAAAGTCGCTGTAGATTCCACCGTTGAATGTCTTGAAGCGGAAATCGGCGGAGAGGCCGCGCGCGAAGAAGAGGTCGATATTGCCATTGACGGACTGGAAGCTGGAATTTTCCTGCGGATTGCGGCGGAACGTGACTTTCACGGGGCCGTTGACCGTGTGCGCGAGGCCGGAGCCGGCCATGCTGTCGAGTTCGATGTCGCCGTTGACGTTGCGCGCCATGAAGTGGCCGTCGACGTTGCGGACGACGACGCGGCCTTCGTTGACGGTGCGGACGTTGACATCGACGTTGCTGGGAACGTGCAGCACGAAATCCATTTTCACGATATAGCCGTCGTCGTGGCGGCGGCGCTGGCCGCGGCAGCCGTCTTCGCAGTTGCAGCGGAAGGGGCCGTCGACGTAGAGGCGGAGGCCGCCGTCGGGCTGCGTGATGTCGAGATTGACTTCTTTGTGCGCGAGGGCGAGCGCGTCTTTGGATTCGGCGCGCGTGTTTTCGTCAACGACGAGTTCGACTTGATTGCCGGAGCCGCCGACGACTTCGATCGAGCCGAAGACGTTGTCGATGTCGATGGAGCGGTGTTCGCCGGTGAGCGGGAAGGATTTTTGGATCACTTGATGGTCGTGAACGGGGAGGCTCGATTCGTCCTCGTCGCGGACCGCTGCGTATGCGCGGCGAATCTGGATGGCCTGCGAGACGAAGGAGACAGCTTTTTTCGTCGACTGCGCGACGCGGTGATGTGCCGCGAAGTACAGGACTAACACGGCGAGTCCTATGATGTAGATAGCGAGAATTCTTTGGAATCGCGTTCGGCTCATTTTTCCCCCTCTTCTGTGTTCCTCTTTGTTTTTCAAGCGCACACCTTGTTTCTTTCCGTTCGAGAGTGAAATCCAACTTCGAAATTGTTTCCGGGCACACTTCGAGCGCCGTGGTGATTTGCTGGAGATCACCGAGTGCTGTGACGGATTACTGTGTCGATTCCTGTAGCTTCGCGATGGCCCACTCGGCGCGTTGCTTCACGGCCGGATTCAAATTTGGCGTTTGCTCAAGCAGACGCAGGCTCTTTGCCGCGCCGGGATCGCGCCATTCGGTGAGCTGATCGATCATCGCGACCTGCACGAGCGGTGATTGCTGCTCCTGCAACGCGTCGAGGACGTTTTTGCGGACCAGCGGCTGCGTTGCGTGGCGGCTCAGCGCGTCGAGAGCGGCGAGTCGGACGTCGACGCTGCCGTCGGAACGAAGGGTACGCATGAGTGCTGCTTGCACCTGCGGGTCGAGATGATCTTCGCGGGTGCTCCAGCTGACGCCTTGCAGGCGCTCGCTGGCGGATTGTTGCTGGAGCATCGAAAGAGCGACGAGCTGGCGCATGCTGGTGACTTCGGCGTGGAGCGAGGCGATTTCTTCGCTCGGCGCGGTTGTGGTGCGGTTGCCGAGATGTGTGCCGGCGTAGAGACCGATCAGGAGCAGAGCGGCGCTCCAGGCGACGGCGCCGAACGGGGAGCGGAACCACTCGATGAAATTCCAGGATGGCTTTGCGGTGGACGGTTGTTGCTGCGCGGCATGCGCGTTCGCGGTGGCACGGACTGAGGCGGCGGTTTCGGCGACAGTTGTCGAGTAGGCGTGCATCATTGCATCGAAACGCTGGCGTGACTCGACGCTTGGCGTTTCTTGCGGCAGCAGCGCTAGCTTTTTCCACATCACGATGTCTTGCGCGCAACTGGCGCAACGTTCGCAGTGCTGTTCGACTTCGGCGGTCTGCGCGGGCGAGAGCGCGCCTTGCAGGTAGTCGGGAAGCAATTCTTCGAGCTGCCGGCAGTTCATGTTGTTCATTGGACCCTCCCGGTTGGAGGCAGGGAATCTGTTGATGTGCGGCGCGGTTCTTGCGTTTGAGCCGCGGGATTATTTTCGAGCGCGAGATAGACTTCGCGAAGTTGTTGCAGCGCGCGATGGACGCGGACTTTGACGGCGCCGGTTTCGCAGCCGAGGAGGCGGGCGATTTCGTCGTATTTCATTTCCTGGAAGCGGCTGAGGACGAGGATTTCGCGTTTGTCTTCGGGGAGTTGCATGAGCGCGCGCTGGAGGAGTTGCGCTTCCTGCTGGCGCTCGGCGGAGTCGCTCGCGCGGGTTGGGGCAAGCGGTTCGGAGGTGAGCGGCGACTCGGGACGCACTTTGCGGACCTGATCGATGCGGGTGTTGCGCGCGATCTGGTACATCCAGGTGCGGAATGTGGTGCCGGGGCGATAGGTCTGGCGATAACGCAGGATGCGGAGAAAAACTTCCTGGACGAGGTCTTCGCTGACGGTGCGGTCTTGCGTCATTTTTGAGTAGAAGTTGAAGAGCGGAGCCTGGTAGCGGTCGAACAACACCCCAAGCATGTGCACTTCGCCGTCGCGTACTTGCAGCATCACGTCCTCGTCGGGAACCGAAGTCATTCGGTGGCGGTCTCGATCATTTCTGCGCGGCCGGTTCTTGTTGCGTGGCGATGAATCGGCTTTGCGAACATGAATACCGAGCGGCGGGAGAAAGGTTACACGGAATAGGAGGGGAGTGGAGGTGGGAATGGAGCGGAATGCTAAGAAATCTGACTAAGTTGCAGGTTTTGAAGGAGTTATCGTCGGGCGGGTTATCGGACCATTCCCGGGGGGAACAGCGTCTCAAGATTTTGAGATCGTGCGGACATGGGACGCAGCGGTGCTGCGCCCCTACATGACGGCGTCGGACGGATCGATGTTTGGTGGGCGAATCGGGGGCCGAGGTGCTTAGGTGGTGAAGATTTCGGTGAAGAAGGATTCGATGGCGCGCCAGGAACGGGCGTCGCTGGGGGCGTGGTAGGCGACGCCGGGGACGTTCCACTTATCTTCGTGCGTGAAGCCGTGTTGGGCGTTGCCGTAGATGATGAGTTGCCAGTCGGCGTTGGCGGTTTTCATTTCTTCGGCGAAGGCGGTGACTTGAGTTAGAGGGACGTGAGGGTCGAGTGCGCCGTGGCAGACGAGGATCTTCGCTTTGACGGCGTCGGGCGGCGTGGCTTGGCGCTTTGTGTCGAGGCTGCCGTGGACGCTGACGACGCCAGCGATGGGCGCGCCACTGCGGGCGAGTTCGAGGACGGTCATGCCGCCGAAGCAGTAGCCGACGGCGGCGATGTGGTCATCGGTGAGCGGATGAGTGCGGAGGACTTCGATTCCAGCGTTAGCGCGACGCGGAAGGCGGTCAGGTTCGGCGCGGAGCTCGGCGATGCGGGCCATGATGCGCTCGCGGTTGCCGGCAACGCCTTCGCCGTACATGTCGCAGGCGAAGGCGACGTAACCGAGTTCGGCGAAGCGGCGGGCGCGATTTTTGGCATGGTCGTCGAGGCCGGCGCCGCCGTGAATGACGAGGACGCCGGGTCGTTTAGTGGCGAGTGATTCGTCCCAAAAGAAGATGCCGTTCAAAGTTGTGTCGGCGTCTTTGTAGGTGACTGGTTTCGTTGCGATTTGCATTCGGTCCTCTCAGAGTTGGTTTTTGCGCGATATTGCGTGGCACACCACGGCGTAATCCTTCGAACCGACGCATGAGCCACGGCGGGCGCCTACAGTCGGTCCGGAGTGTTTACTACACGAAGCTCCGTTACTACATTATACCATACTTCGAGACTGAAGTCAAATTGCCGTGCGGACGTGAAACGACGGAGATCGGCGAGCGAACGGATTGACGCTCGCACATTGACGCGCGTTGTTGGACCTAGCCGTGTTTTTGTTGCAGGTGGCTAGTGCTTGCCGGGTTTGGGCGTGGTGATCGGCGTGTGCTTGGTTGGGATGTGGACGCTGCCGGGCACTTCTACGTTGAACTTTTTCGCGTAGTTGCCCTGGTTGATGGCGATGCCGACGCGGCCGCGCGAATCGATATAGAGCAGCGGGTCGCCAACGGGGACGTCCATGAAGGTCTTGCCGTATGGCAGCGTGACGACCTTCTTGTTGATCTCGACGGGGACTTTGTCGCCAACCACGTAGCCCAACTTCGT
>Ga0209169_10001703_pt1 | contig 13391 bp, 11 predicted proteins | sample HubBroMetageWRM4_FD_188346 | JGI IMG/M metagenome (GOLD analysis project Ga0209169, IMG submission 188346) | Warmed soil microbial communities from the Hubbard Brook experimental Forest, New Hampshire - Hubbard Brook CCASE Soil Metagenome WRM 4... | ecosystem: Environmental > Terrestrial > Soil...
GTCTTACAGGCGGGAGTGGAAGTAGCCATGGCTGAAGAATATCTAACCGACGACGAACAACTGGAGGCCGTGAAGCGCGCTTTTAGTGAATATGCCCCCTGGATATTGGGCGGGGTCGTCATCGGCGTGGGCGGTTGGTTCGGCATTCAGTACTATCGCTCGCACCAAAATGCCCTGGCGATGCGCGCCGCGGATCAATTCACGCAAATGACCACCGCGCTGCAAATGAACGATGCGCCGAAATCCCTGCAGATTGCCGACGGGCTCATCAAGAGCTTTCCGAGTTCGCCTTATGCCGATCAGGCGCAGCTGACCATTGCACGTATCGACGTCGAAACCGGCAAGCCGGCCGATGCCATCGCCGCACTGACCCAGGTCATGAACAACTCCAAGGATGCGGAGCTGAAGCAAATTGCCCGCCTGCGTCTTGCGCGTGTTTTGATCGATCAAGGCAAGCCGGACGATGCCATCAAGACTTTGGCCGAAGGCACGCCGGGAAGCTTCGCCGGCCGCTACCACGAAGTACACGGTGATGCCTTGTATGCCAAGAAGGATATTCCCGGCGCCGTTGCCGAGTACAACCAAGCCTTGGCTAGCAGCGACGGCGGCGCCGATGGCGCGTTGCTGCAATTGAAGCTCGCCGACCTCGCGTCGAACGAGAAGGCCAAACCCGCGATCGAGAAGGTCAACCCAGCGACGGAAAAGGCCAGCCCGCCGCCCGAAAAGGCCAACCCACCGAACACAAAGGCTAACCCCTGATGCGCTTATTGCTCCCATTGAGTTTCGCGGCGCTGCTCATCGCCGCCGGCTGCAGCAAGGATAAGGATGTCGAGCCGCCGGCCACGCTGGTGGATTTTCCGCAAACCTTGCCGGTCAAAAGACTGTGGGACGAGGGCGTGGGCGGCGGCAAGAAGCAAACCAAGCTTCGGCTGGGGCTAGGACCCGCCATCGACAATGGCATGGTTTTCGCCGCCAATCACAAGGGCGAGATGCTGGCGGTGTCGCTCCAGACCGGTCGCGACGTTTGGGTCAAGAAACTCAAGGTGCCGATTTCGGCGGGACCTGCGGCAGGCTCCGGCATCGTGGTGGCGGGCACCAGCAAGGGTGCGGTGATCGCGCTGGATGGCGCAACCGGGCGGCAGCTGTGGCGCTCGCAAATCAATTCTGAGCTGCTCTCCTCGCCGGCGATCAGCGATAAGGTCGTGGTGATGCGATCGGTCGACGGCCGCCTGCACGGCCTCGATACCCACACCGGCAAGCTGCTGTGGTCGGTTGAGCAACAAGTGCCGCGTCTCAGCTTGCGTGGCACGGCAACACCCATTGTCGCCAAGGAAATCGCGATCAGCGGCTTCGACAATGGCAAGGTGATGGCGGTGTCGCTTACCACCGGCGATACGATTTGGGATACGGCCTTGGCATCGCCTCATGGGCGCACCGAACTCGATCGGCTGGTCGACATCGATTCGGCAGTGCGGGTGGTCGGCGACAATGTCTTCGCCGCCGGCTTCCAAGGCCGCACGGCCATGCTCGCGCTCGACTCGGGGCAGCTGTGGTGGTCGCACGATATGTCGAGCTATCGAGGCTTGTCGGTCGATGAGGACAATTTGTATGTCACCGAATCCGACGGCACGGTGGTGGCCATGCGTCAGCGCGACGGCGCGGAAGTCTGGCGCAACGACAAGCTCAAGCGCCGCGGCTTGAGCACGCCCGTCGTGACCAGCACGGCGATCGCGGTCGCGGATTTTCAAGGCTATCTGCATTGGTTGGACAAGAACACCGGCGAACTCGTCGCCAGACAGCGCATCGCGAAGAAGCAGCGTGTGTCCAATCCGCCCGCTGGATCGGGCGATACGGTGGTGGTGTTGACCGACGCAGGCACGTTGGCCGCCTATCGAGCGACTCCGAGGGTGCGCCCGCAGCCCGCGGCGGCGCCGATCACGGCGCCGGCGGTAACCCCAGCGGCTACAGAGAACCCTGGTAGCGCGCCCGCGGCGCCGGCCGCAACCCCGCCGGCGACGGAGAATCCTACCGGCGGCGCGCCCGCGGTGCCGGCTACAACCCCGCCGCCTGCGGAAAACCCTGCGCCGCCACCCGCGGCTACGCCACCCGCAACCCCGCCGCCCGCCGCACCTCCGCCTTAAAGACCTGAAGGCAATGTTGCCGGTAGTCGCATTGATCGGCCGCCCGAATGTGGGCAAGTCGACCTTGTTCAATGCCATGACGGGTACCCGCGATGCGCTGGTGGCCGATCTTCCGGGGTTGACCCGCGACCGCCAATACGGATTCGCCCGGCGCACGGACGTGCCGTGCATCGTGGTCGATACCGGGGGACTGGTCGAGAACGCCGATGTGATCGAGAGCTTGATGATTGCGCAGACCGAACGCGCGATCAGCGAAGCGGATCGTCTGATCGTGATGGTGGACGGCCGCGCGGGTGTCACGCCCCAGGATCAGTTCGTGGCGCAGCTGGCGCGCCGCAGCGGCAAGCCGGTGTTCCTCGCGGTGAACAAGACCGAAGGCTTCGACAGCGACATGGCGGTCGCGGATTTTTTTCAGTTGGGCTTGGGCGAACCCCTGCCCATTTCTGCCGCGCACGACCAGGGGGTCATATCCTTGTTGGAGACCGCCCTCGCGGGACTGCTGCCCGATCCGCAAGATGGCCCCGAGATGCAGGGCATCAAAGTCGCAGTGATCGGCCGGCCTAATGTGGGCAAGAGCACGCTGATCAATCGGCTGCTGGGCGAGAACCGCATGGTGGCATTCGACCAGCCCGGAACCACGCGTGATGCCGTGCTGGTGCCGTTCGAGCGCGATGGCGAGCGCTATACCTTGATCGACACGGCCGGCGTGCGGCGCCGCTCGCGGGTGGAGGAAGCGGTCGAGAAATTCAGCGTCATCAAAACGCTGCAGGCCATTGAAACCGCGCACGTGGTGGTCGTGGTCATGGACGCTCAGGATACGGTTGCCGAGCAAGACGCGAGCCTGTTGGGCACCGTCATCGAACAGGGCCGGGCTCTGGTTCTCGCGGTCAACAAATGGGACAACATTCCGACCGAGCAGCGCGACCTGATTCGGCAACAAATCGAGCAACGTCTGCAATTCGCCGATTTCGCGCCGCTGCATTTCATCTCGGCGCGCCACGGCAGCGGCGTCGGCGAGCTGTTCGCCTCGGTGCGCAAGGTCTATGCGGCCGCAATGCGCGACATGAGCACACCGGAGCTGACGCGGGTGCTGGAGGCGGCGATTGAAAGCCATCAGCCGCCCGTGGTCAGCGGGCGCCGCATCAAGCTGCGGTATGCGCATCAGGGGGGCCGAAACCCGCCCATCGTCGTCATCCACGGCAATCAGACCGATCATGTTCCCGACGCCTACCGGCGCTATCTGGTCAATGTCTATCGCAAGGCCTTTGACTTGATGGGCACGCCGGTCCGAGTGGCATTTCGCGGCGATGAGAACCCCTTCGCCGGCAAGCGCAACCCCCTGACGCCCCGGCAGGTCCGCAAACGCAAACGGTTGATTCAACGCAATAAGCGGTAATATTGACTGCGGCACCAGCGGGGGATGGGTCCTTGCGGCAGTTCATCAAAACAAAGACTTTCCGAATCGCAGCGGTCATTGCACTTCTGCTCGGCCTATATGCACTGGCGGGATTCCTATGGGCGCCGAGGCTGGTGCGCAACGCCGTCATGACCGACATTCCGAAAACGCTGGTGGGTGTCACGCCCAGCGTCGGCGATATTCACATCAACCCCTTCCTGCTTCAGGTACAGGTCAAGGATTTCTACCTGACCGGATCCCAGGGCACGAAGCTGGTGGGCTTTTCGCGGTTGTTCGTTGATTTCAAAGTGTCTTCGCTCTGGCACCGAGCCTACACCTTCGGCAATATCGACATCGACTCCCCGTTTGCCAACGCCGTGATCTTCAAGGACGGCCGTTTGAATCTTGCACAGCTGAGCCCTCCCCCCAGCGACAAGCCTGCTCCCAAAAGCAATGAACCCATTCCGGCACTGCGCATCGGTTCATTCAAGGTGACGGGAGGGTTTCTCGCGTTTGATGACCAACGGCGACCCTCCGATTTCGCGACTCGTTTGGAGCCGATCAATTTCGAATTGCAAAATTTCACAACCGGGGTTGACGGCGGCCGCTTCACTTTCACCGGTATCTCGAAGCTCGGCGAGCGGGTCGAGTGGCACGGGCACCTCGCCGTTCAACCGATCGAGTCCGACGGCGAATTCCAGATCGCGGCACTGCAGGCGCACACGATTTGGGCGTACCTGGAAGATCAGCTGAATTTTCAGGTCAATTCCGGAAAAATCGATGTGGATGCGACCTATAAGTTTTCGCTGAAGGACGATGTCGATCTGAAGGTCGATGTCTCGAAGGTCGCGCTCACCGATCTTGCGGTGCGGCCGAAGAATTCGGATGTGGATTGGATCACCGTGCCGCAGCTGACCTTGAACGGCACGACTTTGGATTTGAAGCCGCGGCACGCGCACAGCGAGTCTCTAAGCATCACCGGCGTGAAACTCGTGACTTGGTTGGAGCCGGACGGATCGATTAATTTGCTGAAACTTGCCGCTACGCCGGCAGCCTCGCCGGCCGCCACGGCGCCGGTGCCGAACGCGCCGGCGGCGCCGAACCCGGCCGCGGCGCCGGCGCCACCCGCAGCGTCAGCCCCATCCGCACCGCCGGCTCCGCCCGCAACAACACCTGCTGTTGCATCGGCCAAAGACGCGGGGCCGGCCGCGGGGCCGGCCTGGCAATTTGAACTGGGCGAATTTGCGCTTCGGGATGCCAGCATTTCCGCCGAGGATCGGCGTACCAAGCCGGTCGCGAAAGTACTGATTGCGCCGCTGTCCATCAAAGTGACCGGTGCCAGTCTCGACCTCGCCAAGCCCGTGAGCGTGGCACTCGACACAAAAATCAACGACAGCGGCACATTAAGCGTGTCGGGCGAGATTACCCCGCAACCCGTGGCGGCCAATCTGAGTCTCAAACTGGACGGCATCGAACTTGCCGCCATCCAGCCCTACCTCGCGCAGTACACCTCGATGACTTTGCTCGCGGGTAAGTTAGGCGGCGACGCGAAGGTACGCTACGGCGCCCAGAAGCCCGCGCTGCAATTCAGCGGAAATTTGAGTGTCGCCGGTCTGCACACCGTCGACAACGCTTTGCATCAGGATTTCATCAACTGGGACCGCCTGGAGATACAGGGCTTGAATTTCCAGCACGATCCCGACCGGCTGGATATCGACTTGGTCAGCGCGCAGAAGCTCTACGCGCGCGTCATTATCGAGCCCGACGAATCGATCAATGTGAAGCGCATCTTGGCGGCGCCGGGTGCCACGGTCGTGGCGCCGAGCGGCGACACGCGGCCTGCGGTCTCAGCGACAGCCGCGCCTGCACCGGCGCCCCCGCTGGCGCGCAAGGGCCGCAAGCCCTCGGTGGCGCCTGCGACCGCCGCCGCTCCGGCGGCCGGACCCGCCATGCCGATATCGATCAAAAAGATTGCCTTGCAAGCCAGCCAGGCCAATTTCGCCGATTTGTCAGTGATGCCTAACTTCGCCACGGGCATTCAGAAGCTCGAGGGAACTGTGCTCGGGCTGTCCTCGAAGGCGAATTCCCGCGCCAAGATCGATATTCATGGGTCGGTGGATGCCTTTGCGCCGGTGAGTATCACCGGCGAGGTCAATGTGTTGGGTCCGACGCTCTACACCGATTTGGCCATGAGCTTTCGCAACATAGAACTCAGTACCTTCAATCCCTATTCAGGAAAGTTTGCCGGCTACAACATCAGCAAGGGAAAGTTGACCACCGAACTGCACTACAAGGTAGACGGGCGAAAACTCGATGCACAGCATCACATCATCGTCGAGCAACTCGAGTTCGGCGACAAAACCGAGAGCAAGGATGCGGTCTCGCTGCCCATCAAGCTGGCGGTCGCACTGCTAAAAGATCGCGATGGCGTCATCGATCTCACTCTTCCGGTTACTGGATCGCTCGACGATCCGAAATTCAAGTTGGGCCCGATCATTTGGAAAGTTTTCGTGAATATCCTGGAGAAGGCCGTGACGGCGCCATTCGCGCTCTTGGGGTCTTTGTTCGGTGGCGGACCCGATCTGCAGTTTGTCGACTTCGAACCCGGCGCCGCCGGGTTGGATCCGGTCGGCGTCACAAAAGCCCAAAGCATCGTCAAGGCGTTGGACGCGCGGCCGCAGCTGAAGATCGAGATTCCGATCGCCGTGGTCGGCGAACTCGATAGACCCAGCCTCATCGAGGCGAAGTACCGGACGCAGCTCCAAGAGGCACTGGCCGCCCGTAAAAAGTCGTCCGCTGCCGCAACCACATTCGACCAATTGGACGCCGCCGCGCAGCTTGATTTACTGACGCGTCTGTATGTCAGCGATTTCGGCGCGGAACCTAAATTTCCCGACACGGTTGAGGCCATCAAGACCAAACCTGAAAAGACGGCGGCGAGAAGCGATTTTCTCGTCCATGAGATTCATCAGCACATCGCCGTGACAGAGTCCGACCTGACCGCACTGGGTCAGCAACGGGCCATGAACTTGCAGCAAGCGTTGCTCACCGGCACGCAAATCGCTCCTGAACGGGTGTTTTTGGTGGCCAACGACAAGGCGAAGGGGCAGGACGGCCGCGTTCGCTTGGAGTTGTCACTTCGTTGAGAGACGCACCGCAATGAGACGAAGCCGTCTGGTCACCGCCCTTTATTGGTGCATAAGTGCGGGGTCTTGCGGGCCGCCGCGCCCTTAAGCTGCTGATCGCATTCGATACTTCGTTCCTGGCACAAGGGGTGCTTTCCGCCACGCAGCAGTCGGCTGTCCGAAGGATCTTTTTGGGATGAAGCTTATTACCGCGATCATCAAACCGTTCAAGCTCGACGAGGTTCGGGGGGCGGTCAGCGACGTCGGGGTTCGGGGGCTGACCGTCACGGAAGTTCGGGGCTTTGGCAGGCAGCGCGGGCACACCGAGATTTATCGCGGCGCCGAATATGTCGTTGAGTTCGTGCCGAAGACAAAAATCGAGATCGCGGTCGATGATGCGCTCGTCGATCTCGTGATCGAAGCGATCATGAAGTCGGCCAAAACCGGCAAGGTTGGGGACGGAAAGATATTTGTTTTTGATCTCGAGCAAGTCGTGCGCATTCGAACCGGTGAACGCGACTCCAGCGCCATCTAATGACAGGGGATATATGAAAAAACTGCCGAAGTGGGCTTTTCTCGCCGTATTGACCTTTAGCGTGCCCGCGGCATGGGGTGATGGCGCGCCGACGGCGCCCTTGCTTATCAGCGCCGACAAGATTAGCGCCGGCGATACGGCGTGGATGCTGACCTCGACCGCCCTGGTGCTGATGATGTCGATACCTGGCCTGGCGCTTTTTTATGGCGGCATGGTGCGCAAGAAAAACGTCCTGGCCACGCTGATGCAGACCTTTGCGATCGTCTGCGTCGTGACCATTTTGTGGTGGCTGGTGGGCTACTCGTGGGCATTTACGCCCGGCAGCAAATTTCTCGGCGGTTTTAGCCGCGCGTTGTTCGGCGGCATGTCATTCATGCACGACCCGGTCAATCAGTTGTCGGTGTCGCATTTGGCCTTGACGATTCCCGAAACCGTTTATGCGATGTTTCAGCTGACATTCGCGGTCATCACGCCCGCGCTGATCGCCGGCGCGTTCGCCGATCGCATGAAATTCTCAGCGATGCTGGTCTTCATGGGCGCATGGTCGCTGCTCGTCTACGTGCCGATCGCGCACATGGTTTGGGAACCGAGCGGATGGCTGAGCGCCGCCGGCGTTTTGGACTATGCCGGCGGTACGGTGGTGCACATCAATGCCGGCATGGCGGGACTGGCCAGCTGCATCGTGCTCGGCAAACGTTTGGGCTACGGCCGGGAACGGATGCCGCCGCACAATTTGACTCTGACGCTGATCGGCGCGTCGCTTCTCTGGGTGGGCTGGTTTGGGTTCAATGCCGGTTCGGCAGGCGCCGCCGACGGGCGCGCCGGCATGGCGATGCTGGCTACGCAGATGGCGACGGCGGCCGCCGCCTTGAGCTGGATGTTTGCGGAATGGTTCACCAAGGGCAAACCGAGCGTTCTCGGCATCGCCTCCGGCGCGGTCGCCGGATTGGTTGCCATTACGCCGGCATCCGGCTTCGTCGGCCCGACGCCCGCCGTGGTGATCGGCCTGGCGGCCGGCGTGATCTGCTTCTTCGCCGCGACGTCGCTCAAGCATTTGCTCGGATATGATGATTCCCTCGACGCCTTCGGGGTGCATGGCATCGGCGGGATCGTCGGCGCGTTGCTGACCGGCGTTTTCTTCAGCCAAGAGATCAGCGGCGTGGATAAAACCGTCGTGGCGCAATTTCTGATTCAGCTGCAGGGCGTGGCCGTGACCGTCATCTATGGATTCGTCGCCAGCTATATCATCTTGAAAATCATCGACATGACCATTGGCTTGCGCGTGAGCGAAGAGCAGGAGCGCGAAGGCCTGGATATCACGCTGCATGGGGAAAGCATCGAGTAATCGGCGTAAACTTGGGGCGACACCCTAAGGAGCGCCGATGCCCATCCTCGATGTCTTGGTGATCGCGCTGGTTGTGATTCTCTTGTCCGGCCTGCGTGTCGCGCAACAGTACGAGCGCGGCGTGGTGTTCAGATTGGGACGCTACATGGGACTCAAGGGACCGGGTCTGTATTGGATCATCCCGCTCGGCGTGGAACGTTCGGTGCGAGTCGATATTCGCACCCGCACCGTGTCGGCCGAACAGCAAGAAACCATCACCCGCGACAGCGTGACCATCAAGGTCAATGCCGTGCTTTGGTACCGGGTCGTGGATGCGGCAAAAGCAGTCATCGAGGTGGCCGACGCGCCGGCCGCGGTGTACCAACTGGCGCTGACAGGACTGCGAAATATCATCGGCCAGCACGATCTCGATGAAATCCTGCAGGAGCGCAACAAGATCAACACCTTGTTGGGCGACAATATTTCCGGCTCGACCGCTGCCTGGGGCCTCGAGGTTCAGCGCTTCGAAATGAAGGATGTGGAGCTGCCCAAGGCCATGCAGCAAGTGATGGCGATGCAGGCCGAAGCCATCCGTGAAAAGCGCGCGCGCATCATCAAGGCCGAAGCCGAGCTCGAGGCATCGGTGAAACTGTCGGCGGCCGCCGCGCAGATCACGCAGAATCCCGCGGCGCTCGAGTTGCGGCGCATGCAGATGATTTCGGAAGTGGGCGCCGAGAACAACAGCACCACCGTGATCATGATTCCATCCGACTTCGTTTCGCTGGCGCATAATTTGAGTGAGTATTTATCGCGCCAACGGCCCGCGAAATCGGGGGAAGACGATGGGAGGCGCTAAATGATGACAAGAGCCAATGCCGTTCGGCTGATCATGCTGGGCACGCTGTCGGCGGCGCCTTGCGTTGCGCCCGCGGCCGATGATCCAACACCGCCCGCGGCCTCGAGCGCCGCGGCGACGCCGACCCCCGAAGTGCAAATACCGTTTGCCAAAAACAACTTGTGGAATTGGCAAGTCGTGGACGACCAGACTCTGCTGATTCAAGACCAATCGCGCCGCTGGTACAAGGCCACGCTGTTCGGCCATTGCATCAATTTGCCGTTTGCCCAGAGGATCGCGTTCGACTCCAATCCCGGAGGCACGTTCGATAAGTTCAGCGCCATTCTCGTGCGCGGACAACGCTGTCCGTTGATGTCGCTGGTCGCGACCGGTGCGCCGCCTAAAAAATCCAAGGCCAAGAAACCCGAACCTGCGCCCGCACCGCAGTAGCCTTTCGCACCCCGGTTAAGAGATCACCCGAGCCGCGCCGCGCGGGGCGTCCGCTTTTTGCGACAAATTCTTTTGCACTCAGTTTGCAGCGAAACGTTTCGTGATCGAGGTCTCATTTTCACACCGATTATGCCAGGTACTCTCTGCGTGCCTTATAGACCTTCCCAGCCCACGGAGAACATCGCATGAGCAATCCTTACAACAGCGCGACCGAACGAGCTTCGATCTTGGGTCCGACGCTGTATTTCAAAGGCGATCTGACCGCTGAGGAAGACCTGTTGATCCAGGGCCGCGTGGAAGGTTCGATCACGCATACACAACGCTTGACCGTTGGCCCACAGGGCACGGTGAAGGCCAATATCAAGGCGCAACTCATCATTGTGGAAGGCACGGTGGATGGCGACCTGCAGGCCGAAAAATCCGTATTCGTGAAGGAGACGGCGAAGGTCTGCGGCAATATTTATTCCCCAACGGTGAGCATTACCGAGGGCGCGAATTTCAGCGGCAGCATTGACATGGACGGCAAGAAAGCCGGCCAACAGTCCGCTAAATTCGACCCGGTCCGCCCGAACAAAACCGCCGGTGGCGCCGCTTAACAATGTCGTGGTTCAAAAAACCTCTCGATGGAGATGATCAAATGATGAATGCGAATCCCGGCCGCCCCGGCGCGCCCGAACCTTCCCTGACGCGTCCTGAACCGCGTGTACCCGGCGGCGATCTGCGATCGCCGGCACCGCGCGTTACCGAGACCGCGCGATCGCCCGACGTCAAGGCTGCAGAGTCGGCTTCGCGAGCCTCTGTGTTGGGCCCCACGCTACGATTCCGCGGTGAACTGTCGGCGCAGGAAGACCTGATCGTTCAGGGCAGCGTCGAGGGCTCGATCACACACACCCAGAGCCTCACGGTCGGCACCGACGGCACAATGAAGGGCGATATCCGCGCCCGCGTCATTGTCATCGACGGCAAGGTCGAGGGCGATCTGTACGCGACCGAGTCGGTCAACATCCGGGCCACGGCGAAGGTCAAAGGCAACGTATTTGCGCCGCGAGTTGGCATCAGCGAGGGCGCATTTTTTCAAGGCCAAATCGAAATGCAGCCCTCGGGTGCGGCGGTCCAGGAACACAGCGCGCGCCTGCGTCAGGCCTCCCAGCCGGCACCGATGGAAGGCGCCGCTGTCGATCAGATGTTGAGCGGCGCGAAGGGGTGAGTCGCGCGGAATCTAGGGCCGCCGCAGCCTAGTTCGCGACGAACAATTCCGGATCGACCCAGGCGCGATTGAGGCTCAGGCCCCAATGTAAATGGGGCCCGGTGGCCCGGCCGGTCATGCCGACTTTGCCCAGCGTGGCGCCCGCGGCCACGTGCTGTCCCGGCTTCACGTCGATGGCGCTCAAGTGGCAATACATGCTGATCATGCCGCGGCCGTGATCCACGAAGACGGTGTTGCCGGTGAAGAAAAAATCCCCGGTGTCGATCACCATCCCCGCGAGGGGCGCCAACACCGGCGTGCCGACCGGCGCGGCGATGTCCATGCCGCCGTGCGGGCTGCGCGACTCGCCGTTGAAGATGCGGCGCATGCCGAAGGAACTGCTGCGCACGCCGGGGACCGGCTGCGGCATGCGCAGCGTCTCGGGCTGCCCGTCACTCCAGCGACTCATGGCGTGCTCGATGATCTCTTTGTCTCGATTCACTCGTTCCAGGTCGGCCTTCGAGAGATTCACCTGCCCGGGCGCGACCTTGAGCGATTGACTGGCATACTGCTTGTCGCCGATCGTAAATTGCAGCTCCTTTCTGCCGTCGCCACTGCGAACGATGACCTGCCGAGAGGCAAGCGGGGCTGACAACGGGATGCCGATGATGGCGATCCAACTCGAATCATCCCGCACAACCAGCGCGCGGTGACCCTCGACCTCCACATAGGGCATGGAATCGCTCTGGACGTCGAGCTTGAGGATTTTGACGCCACCCGGCACCGGGCTGTCGTGCGGCAGCGGGTAGGCTCGGGCTAGCGCGGGCGCCGCACAGAGCAAAAGCGCCACCCAAAAGGCAGGCGCGGCCCGTCGAAAAAGCGCCGTGCGAATCAAGGTTCCTCCACTTTGGCGCGAATTTTCCCCACCGCGAGGCGTGCTTCGATCAGTGTCCCTGGTCCGACATCCGCGGCGCTGCGCAGAATGCCGCCGCCGACGCGGCTGACGATGGCGTAGCCCCGATCGAGGGTGGCGAGTGGGCTTACGGCGTTCAGGGTGCGCACCAACGGCGAGAGGCGTTCGCGCGCGCGATGCAGGCGGGCGAGGGCTGCGGCGCGCAGTCTGGCGTAGAGGGCCGCCTGTCGGGCCGCGGTACTGCGCAGTCGGGCCGCTGGACTCAACTGCCACAGACGGCTGCGGCGCTCACCCAAGGCCGAGCGCCGATCGGCTAGGATTTGGCGAAGCGAGCGAAACATGCGCTGCTCCAGGTCATCCAGGCGCTGCGTCTGCTGCGACAGGCGGGCCATGGGACTGACCAAGGCGGCGCGGCCGATGAGCCAGCGCAATCGCTCCCGCTGCGCCTCCACCCGGCGCAACAGTCCGCGCTGCAGGCGGTGCGCGAGCCGCGACAAGGAGATGAGCCATTCTTCGCCGTCGGGCACCGCAATCTCGGCCGCCGCGGACGGGGTCGGTGCTCGGACATCGGCGGCGAAATCCGCGATGGTGAAGTCAATTTCATGGCCGATGCCGCTGACGATGGGTATCGGCGAGGCGACGATCGCGCGGGCCAGCGCCTCATCGTTGAAGGCCCATAAGTCCTCGAGAGAGCCGCCGCCGCGCGCCAAAATGAGCACATCGCACTCGGCGCGCCGGCCGGCCAGACGAACCGCCGCAACGATTTCCGCGGCGGCCGCCGCGCCTTGCACGGCCACCGGATAAATCAAGACCGGAACCGCGGCAAAGCGCCGCGCCAGCACATGCAGGATGTCGCGAATGGCGGCGCCGGTGGGGGACGTGATCACACCGATTCGTTTCGGGATCATGGGCAGCGCGCGCTTGCGCTCCGCTGCAAACAAACCTTCCGCCGCGAGTTTTGCGGATAGTTCCTCGAACTGTCGTTTTAGAGCGCCCAGCCCCGAGTCTTCCATGTGGTCAATCACGAGCTGATACTCGCCGCGCGGCTCGTACAGCCCGATCCGCGCGCGCACCAGCACCTTTTGGCCATCCCGCGCCGCGAAGGCACACAACATATTTCGCTGCCGGAACATGCAGCAGCGTACCTGCGCGGCCGCATCTTTCAGCGAAAAATACCAATGTCCGGAGCTCGGTTTGGCAAAGTTGGAAATCTCGGCCTCGAGCCAGACGCTGCCGAAACCGCGCTCCAGCAGCACGCGCACCTCGCGATTGAGGCGCGAAACGCTATAAATGTCGCGATTTGCGGCGGTTTGCATGCGGCTATGATACTGCGGTTTACCGCGCCGCACCTGCAAGGTACAATGCGCCGCCTCTTAGACGAACCCAAGTGAACGCGACCCTATGCGCATTCTTGAAGAGGCACTCACATTCGATGACGTGTTGCTGGTGCCGGCATATTCTGAAGTCCTGCCCCGCGACGTATCCC
>Ga0209169_10001704_pt1 | contig 13381 bp, 13 predicted proteins | sample HubBroMetageWRM4_FD_188346 | JGI IMG/M metagenome (GOLD analysis project Ga0209169, IMG submission 188346) | Warmed soil microbial communities from the Hubbard Brook experimental Forest, New Hampshire - Hubbard Brook CCASE Soil Metagenome WRM 4... | ecosystem: Environmental > Terrestrial > Soil...
GTTTGCCGCCGGAGTTCATCGAGCCCCAGCCGCACAGCGGTTCTGTAGAGCCATGCCTCCGCTTGAGGTGTATGGGCACGCGGCGTGCACCACAGCCGAACAAACGCCTCGACGGCGAGCTCTTCGGCGCGAGCGGGATCGCGGACGACTCGGACGATCACTCGCGCAACACGATCGAACCGAGCGCGGAAGAGCGACTCGATGTCGAGAGCCATATCGGGCGAAGTAGCCGCTTCGAGGGCGACGTCACTAGGTGCGTTCACATTCATATAACGACGCAGGCTCGACATTTATGACAGCTTTTTCGCGCAATGAAAATTAGGTGTCGCGAACAAGGCGATTTTGCGAGAATCGCTGCTCGCACCGTCGCGGGCGATTGGCGCGCGATTCGGAAAAACAAGGTTGAGGCAATGGCTGACTATTTATTGAAAACCGAACCATCGACATATTCCTTCGCGGATTTACAAAAGGACAAAGAGACCGAGTGGGATGGCGTCTCGAATCCCGTCGCTCTCCGCAATATGCGCGGTATGAAACCCGGCGATGGGCTAATCATTTATCACACCGGCGACGAAAAGAGCGCGGTCGGAACCGCGACCGTCGTCTCGATCGACGATCCGAACGCAAAGAATCCAGTAGTGAAAATCAAAGCGGGAAAGCCGGTAAAGAAGCCAGTCACGCTTGCTGAGATGAAGGGCAGCAAGACGTTTGCCGATTCGCCGATCGTGCGGCAAGGACGCCTTTCGGTTGTGCCGCTGACCGCGGCGCAGTTCAAAATGCTGGTGGGGTGAGAAATCGTGAAGCTGCGAAAAAGTGACAGGTTGCTGGCGGTTCTGACTGCGATGGTTGCGATCTCTGGTTTGATCGTGAGTTTCGCTGTGATGCGGAACGCGTCGATTGTTCATGCACAGAGCGGCGATGCGCAGCAGATCACTCCGAACAAAATCGAGTTCGAGAATGATCAAATCAAAGTCATTCGCGGCTTCCTGGCCCCGCATCAAAAAACGCCGCTACATGGCCATCCTTACCGCTTCGGCGTGACACTGACAAAAAACGATCTGATGATCACCTCGGATGGCAAAACGGGCCCATCCAAGAAGGACGCCCAACAAATTTTCTGGAGCGAGCCAGTCACTCACGAGGTCGAGAATGTCTCGACCGACCGGATGGAGAACATCGAAATCGAGTTTAAGAAAGACAAGGGGCCAGGCGTCGAAGTCAAAAAAGACTGGGGAAAATCGAGCGCGAAGGGAACTGCCGATGATCCGGTGCCGGTCGAGCAGGAGCCGCACCACCGCGTGGTGTTTGAGAACCAATACGTGCGCGTGCTCGATGTGGTGGTGGGACCGGGCGAGACGACGCTATTTCACAGGCATTCGATCGACAACGTCCCGATTATTTTGACCGACGCGGATAATAAGACACAATTTGCAGGCAAGGATTGGGCTCCGACGCCAGCAAAAGCAAAATCTGTGGGATTTATTCCTGGCGATGCGAAGCCCTACGTGCATCGCATCAGCAATCAGGGCAAGACTGCTTATCATGTGATCGACGTTGAAATCCTGCCTTAGCGATGGGACGTTGGGAACTTAGCGGCTCCGTTCGGACTCGCGCCATCCAGCATCGTTCATCGTTCAAAACTCATGCGAGAGAAGCCGCCCATTCGGCGGTGGTGCGTGCAAGCTCGCGCAAAATCTCAGCATCTGATTTACCCGAACTCTTGAGCACATGGAATGAGTGATCCGCGCCCTCGATGATGTGCAACGTCGAGCGATCACCCAGGTTTTTGCAGATTGGCTTGAGAAGCTTCAGATCGGCGAGATCGTCGCGAGTACCTTGCAGAAAGAGCATCGGCTGAGTGACTTTTGCCAGATGGTCGCCGCGCTTAGCGGCAGGCTGCTTCGGCGGGTGCAGCGGAAATCCGAAGAAGACGAGTCCGCGCACTTCGGAGATGAGATTTTCAGATGCTGCCGTGGAGGTCATGCGGCCGCCCATCGATTTTCCTCCCGCGAGGAGCGGCAAATCGGGCGCGGCGGCGTGTGCTGCCCGCGTCGCAGCGGCGACGGTCGCCGTCAGCGTCGGCGGACGGTCGGGGGCCTTGCGGTGATTCTCCATGTAGGGGAATTGGTATCGAAAAGTCGCGATTTTTTCAGCTGCGAGTTCTCGAGATAACGCCGTCATGAATGGATGACGCATGCCAGCGCCGGCTCCGTGGCCGAGGGCGAGCAGCCAACGGGCGTCGGCCGGGTAGAGCAGGATCGAGGAGACCTCACCTGCGTTAGGGACGGCGAACGTGGAATCGAGCTCATGGCACATCGCGCTGGCAGCATACCAGAAGGGTGCAAACCGGAACCAGCGCTTTACCTGATCACGAGCCATATAATAGATTTGACCATGGTTATTGACTATGGTCAGAAATGATGTTATCATACTCTAGTAACTGGAGTTATCAGAGTGGAAGAGATAGCCATTTCGAAGTTCAAGGCCAAGTGCCTCGCCATATTGGAGCGCGTTCGTCGCACGAACGAACCGATTCGTGTCACTCGTTTTGGCAAGCCTGTGGCGGAGATTGTCCCGCCATCGCTCGACAAACGTCCGCCACGCCGGCTCGGCACGCTTGCCGGATCCGTCACCATTCACGGTGACATCGTTTCTCCGGTTGGAGACATCAGCGATTGGGAAGCAGCGCAAGAAGGTGTCCCGTGGGACCCAACAGAGCGTGACGAGCCGAAAAAATGAATCTGCTGCTGGATACTCATATCTGGCTGTGGATGCACTTGGAGCCGTGGAAGTTGAGCTCTGAAGTCACTCACACAGTCACGGATCCACTCAATGAGCTTTGGCTTTCTCCCATCAGCATTTGGGAATTGATGTTGCTAGTCGAGGGGAAGAAAGTCAGCGTGAACGAACCCCTCGACATTTTCGTCGCGAAGTCGCAGAAGGAATCGTCTCTACGGGAGGCTGCATTCACATGGGCCGTTGTCGAGGAACTCCGTTACACCCTTCTGCGGCATCGCGATCCAGCGGATCGGTTTCTGGCGGCGACTGCAAAATTCTACGACCTGACGCTGGTTACGTCCGACCGCCGTTTACTCGAACCGTTGCCGGGGTTGAAGGTGATGGCGAACAATCCCTAAATCGGAAAGCAATGGCATTCAGGGTAGAAAGCAAAACCCGCCGAGCATTTCCTTGAATTGAACGCCCAGCGGGTTTTCATTTCGTAATGAAGCTGTGATCTGGACCGTATTAGTTACCAGAAGAGCCGCTTTGCAGTTGCGCCAAAGCCGCCAGAACTTCTTCGCTGTGGTTCGCTGGCTTCACGTCGAGCCAGACTTTTTCGACTTTGCCTTGCGGATCGATGAGAAACGTATGCCGCGCCGACAGCTTTGCGACGCCCATGTTCATCACCGAATCATACTGCGACGAGACTTCGCTCTTGGTGTCGGCGAGTAATTTAAAGCTCAAGCCTTCTTTCGTGCAAAACTGCTGGTGCGAATTCTCGTCCTGCATGCTAACGCCGACGATGACTGCGTTCTTCGCTTCATACTGCGCTAAATCGCGCTGAAAGTTGTGCGCCTCGACCGTGCAGCCACTCGTGAAATCCTTCGGATAAAAATAAAGCACGACCCACTTGCCCTTGAATTCGTGCAGGCTGACTGGCTTGCCTTCCTGAGACTTCAGAGTGAAATCCGGCGCTGGCGTTCCAACGGAAGGAGCCTTGTCGCCCGCGTGCATGGCGCGCACGCCAAAACCGACGCCCAACAACACGACGACCACGATCGCGATCAGCACAAACTTCATTTACCACCTCGATTTTCCGCAGGTCTCGATCCTGCCCAATTCTTGATGAATTGCATGGTAGTGGGATGTCCGCCGAAATGCCAGGGTTTCACGGATGATCCGGGTTCGTCGATTTCTGGTGAGGCTGTGTAAAGCGGCCAAAACCCACACGAACCTGAAGCGTATTGATGCCGGGATTCGGTTCGATCAAGCCCGCGTTCGAAATATGCATAAAGCGCAGCTCGACGCTCCAGTTGTACTTGCTACGCAGAAAATGAGCGCCGATCGCGCCGCTGGTCGTAAAGTTTACGTGGGATGTACCAGGAGGCGTTTTTTCGTTGGTGAAAAGCGTTCCGCCGCCGATATCTATATAGGGCATCACGTTGTGGCGCGGCACGAAATTCCATTTCAGCGCGAATGGATTGAGCCCGAACCCATAGGCGGTACCCGTGCGTTGCAATACGAGAAATACAGGCACAACATCGACGGCATACTCGAACCGCCCTTTGAGGAGGCCGGGGCCAGCGGGATCGGTCAGAATCCATCCATATCGCGCTCCAACGTTCCAAACCCAGGTATTCGCGTTACTTCCGTTTAACCCGTGCCCCCCGCCGGTCCAGATCTGTAGATCTTTGCTGTCGTCAGGAGCTGGACCAGCTTGCGCGCGCGCAGGCTTAGGGGATGCCAAGAACAGAAAAGCAATGAAGGCCAGGGCAAGGGCCGGTCTCACTCGAAACTCCTGGATGACGCTAATTTCGAATCCTAAGATTTTGAGGTGTCTACAATACCTTAGGTTGAGCGATGACGCGAAGTTTCGCACGTCGCGCGTCGAGGCAGCTGGGAGATCGAAAGGTGTGAGCACCTCTCTTCAGTCAGTTGCGGTAATTAAATATGGTATACAAACGGAGTTCACTATGGTTAACATGAACACAGGCTGTCCCAGCGAAATGACGATCAATTCCTTACTCTAAGAATTCGATTTGTAACGCAGTCGCTGTTGGCCTGATCTTTCGGAGAACGAACAGAGTGAGTGAGCGATTTTTGGGGGCGGGTACACGTGTCGCCGCGCTGCTGGCGCTGCTTGTTCTGCCCGTGCTCTCACTCGAGGCGCAACAGCAGACCGCTGCCGAAACCGTCGAAGTCGGCGCAGTCGCCTCCACACCGGATGCGTCGGCACTGAATTCGTCTTCGTCAGGAGTGGCGAACGCATCCGACACTACATCCCTGCAGCAAGACCCCGCGCAATCGCCAGGAACCGGACAACCACCAACGGGCGATAGCGACGCTGACACTGGCGTCCCGACGATGTTTCCTCACTTCAAGAACGACCGTATCTGGATTTCAGGGCAAGCGAATTTCATTTCGCAATGGCATCCGGCGTTTCACTCGCCGTATTCAGGCAAAAACAGCTTGTCATCGGAGGCGCAAGACGCGACTTCGCGCGTGCTCACTCTATACACGGGGTTGCGGCTGACCTCGACGTCGGAGTTGCTCTGCGACATTCAAGAGACCGGCGGTCACGGTGTCGGCGAAGCTCTCGGACTCGCCGGATTCTTGAACCTCGACGTTGTGCGCAACCCGACACTTGGAAAGGCGCCGTACGTCGCGCGTTTGATGTGGCACCAGATTATTCCCATCGGGCATGCGCGTATTGCGAACGATCAGCGCGGACCATACTCGCTTTTTGCGCGGTTACCCGAGCGGCGCATTGAGATTCGCTTCGGAAAAATGAGCCTGGCAGACTTTTTCGATCTCAATACATACGGGACCGACAGCAACCTGCAGTTCATGAACTGGACGGTGGACAACAATGGCACGTTCGACTACGCAGCAGACACGCGCGGATTCACGTTCGCGGGGCTGGTCGAATACCACCATAACAAGCATCTGACGCTGCGATTTGCAGAAGCGTTGATGCCTAAAGTCGCAAACGGTATCCATCTCGACGCCGATTTGGCGCGGGCCCGGGCGGAAAATATCGAATTGGAGCTGCGACACTCGGCAATCCGCAAACAGGAAGGTGTCCTGCGTCTTCTTACCTTCGTAAATCACGCGAACATGGGGGATTATCGTACGGCGATTGATAACTTTCTTGCGGGCCTGACGCCCGCGCCGGAAATTACAGCTCACCCGCTAACGACGAGCATCAAGTATGGATTCGGCGCGAACTTCGAACAGCCTCTCGGCGATTGGTTCGGCGTTTTTAGCCGCTGGGGATGGAACGAAGGACGGCACGAGTCGTACGCGTACACGGAAGTCGACAGCACCGCCGAGATCGGCGCGTGGGCGAGCGGGAAACGCTGGGGACGGAAATACGACCGTGTTGGTGTCGCGTATGTCTCCAACGGAATTTCGCGTGATCACCAGGAGTATCTGGCGCTCGGAGGTCTGGGTTTTCTTCTTGGAGACGGTCGCTTGAATTATGGACGAGAAGACATCATCGAAACGTTTTACACGCTGCACGTCTGGCGTGGATTTTATCCAGCCCTAGGATTTCAGTACGTTGATCATCCTGGCTACAACAAAGATCGTGGGCCAGTCGTAGCGCCTTCACTTCGTTTCCACTTCGAATTCTAGACGGCGCCCCGGCCGGACGGGCGAATCGCAACTCCCGCGTGTTAGACAGGCGGAGTCGGAAGCGCGAGCTTGCCGTAGTCTTTGCCAAGCTCCACGCAGAGTGCCTCGACGACGAGTTCATGGTCGGCGCGCTGTGGCAGTCCGGAAACGGTGATCGAGCCGATCGCTCCAGCGGCCTGCACGCAAATCGGGAATGAGCCGCCGTGCGCGGCGAAATCTGCCATCGATAGCGCGTATTTTTCAAATAGGCTCGTTCCCATTTCCAGGCCCAACCGGTACGAGCTGCGGTGAAAGCGCGCGACGAGATTGCTTTTGCGCCGGACCCACTCCGCGTTGTCCGGAGTCGTACCGCCAAGGGCGCAATAGAAAAGTGGCTGGCCGAAACGCCGAACGTCGATCACCACACCCGCCTTCCGCGCCACCGCCATCGTGCGCAGCCGCGAACCGAGCGTCCACGCAACATCTTCATCGAAACGGCTAAAGCAGAGTTCACGTTCCTGCGTGGCGATCGCGGCCAGATCAGCTTCGTGTGCGCTCACAATGTCTCCTTCGGCGGGTGATGGATGGGAAGGGCATTCTGCTATGCGGCCCGAGGCGAAGCAAGCCGTTACGCCCCGGGGCTAACCGTCCTTCTGGCGGCTGAAGCATCTAATTCATGAGACCGTCGTCTCTCCGCACGCTGATCACTTGCCACTCAAAGGGCGAACCAATGGACCAGGAAAAGGAAGCAAATCCAATTGCAGAAATCTTCGACGAGGTATTCACGCTAATGGAGGATCTCGAAACACGCAGCGTCGCGGTCCTCGAATATATGAAAGAACAGGGCGGCGTCAGCGACGAAAAGCTTGCGCCTTATCTGGACCGCGCCGCCGCAGCGAGCGACGTGCGATGGCGCGCCGCGCGTGCTCGCATGGAGCATCTGCTGGCGCCCAAGCCCAAGTCCGCTACGGAAGTTGGGAACGACCAGAAGGCAAAGGGCGCGTCCGAATCTCAATCGCAGGGGAAGGAAGTAGAGAGCGGCAAGTCAAAGACGCAAGGCGATAAAGAACAACGAAGAAGCAACGCCGATTCCAAAGAGCCCGGAAAGGAACTCGCCTCGGCGCCGTCCGGCTCGCAAAGCTCCGCCGAATCCAAGGACGAAAAGTCGCAGAACGCGAAACCCGCTACTGATGCACGACTTGAAAAGAGAAACGCCGGCGATGGCGAACAAAGCAAGGAAGCAAAGGCCACATCAAAGGGTGCGGAATTACAAGCCGCCGCGGCGTTCGGCGGAGAGAAAAAATCGGAAGTGGAGAAAAGTGAAGGCGGAAAACAACAACCTGCCCGATCCGACGGCATAAACTCCGCGAAGCAATCATCCGGCGACGAGAAGCCACAGACCGAGAAGGCTGCGAACTAGTCTCATCGGGATTTAGTTCAGATCCTTCAGTTCACAAATAAAAAGAGGAGGGCGAGTTGCCCTCCTCTCTTCTTACGTGCGAGTCATCCGCACGCTCTCTCGTACTAACTCCCACCACCGAAAATCGGTGCCTTCCAAAAAAGCGCGAAGGCCCGACCCTCCGGCTGCGCCCTAGAAAGTAAACCGCGCGCTGAGCTGCATCTGACGAGCATTCGTCGCCGTGCTCGTATAAGTGTTGAACAGCGCGCCTCCGAGTTGATTCTGATACCCGGAAAAGTTGGGGTGATTCAAAACGTTGAACGATTCCCAGCGGATCTCCAGCCCCTTGTGCTCGGTGAAACGAATGCGCTTGCTCACCGCCGCGTCGAAGTCGGTCAATCCATCGAGTCGCAGATGATTGCGGCCGCTGGTGCCGACTTGCTCGAGCAGAGGTTCGCTCACCGGTAGCGTGGTGGGCACAACATAGCTTGAGAAGAACGGGATTGGATGCAGTTGGGTCGCGTTGCCATTGACCGGATCGTTGACTGTCCTGCTGCCGTTATTTGTGCCATTCAGCAGAAGGTCCGTGATGCCGCCGATCGGCGCTGCTTCGACGGTTACCGGGAAGCCACCCTGCGTAGTGAAGATGCCGCTCTGGCTCCATCCTCCGAACAAATACTTCTTCCAGCCCGAGAAATGATTCCCAAACGGAAGTTCGTAGTTGTAGCTGAGCACGAACCGATTGCGCAGATCGAATTGTGAATTGGCGCGATTGTCCGAAATTGGCGCTGCTGCGTTGATGGGCGTCGCGCTGTCGTTTACGAGAACACCCAGTGCGTCAGAGATGTCGTCGAGGCTGTGCGCCCACGTGTAGTTTGCGTCAAAGGTTAAGCCGTTCTTGAAGCGACGAATCCCTTCGACTTGCAACGAGTTATAGCTCGACGTGCCGGTGCTCTGTACCTGCGTGACGGCGTCGAAACGCGGATCGATTAGGTTGTTGAGCGGTCCAAACGCCCCGCCGGTTTCGGACAGGAACGCCGATTGGAACTCAGCAAGCCGCGCTGTCTGATCCGCGAGGCTCGTCGGAGCTGCTGGGATATTGGCTGGATTCACGAGGTTGATCGGCTGGCTCACTTGCAGGTGGTCGCTGTGCGCGCCGACGTAGGTTACCTTCATAACGAGATCCGGCGCGACCTGATATTCCACGCCTGCGTCCCACTGTTGGTTACGCGGATTCGCGAGGTTCTGATCGACGGGAGCGAATGCGCCGAAGTCGCTCTGTAGTGGATTGAAAGCGCCGAGACCTGAGATCGCCGCTGCCTGCGCAGGGGAAGTGCCGGCCACTAGGTTTGCAAGCGTGTTGCCGCCGGTGAAGTTCGTCACCGTGACGGTATTCACGAACGGCGGAGAGAATCGCAGATTCGTAATTGGGTTCTGATAGATGAAGTCGTAGGCGATGCCGTAACCGCCGCGCACCACGAGCTTTCCATTCATCGGATTCCACGCGAACCCGAGTCGTGGCGCCGGATTCCAGTTTCGATGGAACGCAGTGCCACCGAGATCGACGCCGCCCAGCGGCCCCGTTCCCAGGACACCGATGCCGGTCGTGTTATTAGGATCGAGATTCGCCAACTGCCCTGATCCTTCTGATACACCGCCTGATGATTCGAGGCGGAAGCCGAGGTTCAAGGTCAGCGTGCGCGTGATGCGGAAATCATCCTGCACGAATCCGAACGCATCGAGGGCGAAGTTATGCAGGGCTGTATTGCCGACGAGTTGCTGGTATTGAACCGGGTTCCCGTCCTGAAAGTCTGCGAGGGTGTTGAACGAAACCACGCCCCGCGATGCGTTGTCAAAGAAGCTCGGTGCTTGATAGCGGTTGAAGTCAACGCCCCACTTCAAGGTGTGCTTTCCGTGAGTCCACGACACAGTGTCGGCGTATTGAAAGGTATTTTGCGTCCGGCCCTGCGGAAGGATGCTGTTGGTGCCAAAGTTCGAAGTCCCGTCGCCAAAGGTAACCTCGGGTCCCTCAGGGAATGGCGAGTTGACTGGGAATTGTGGATTCACGCGACCAAATCCAAATCGGAAATTGTTCACTAGGTTGTTGCTGACCGCGGCCGTGTAGCTGACCGTCACGTCGCGGGGCGTGGCCGTGCTCGACGCGCCAAATCCTGGCAGATTCGTGTCGATGAACGTCAGGCCGGGACTGACCACGACGGATGGTGCCTGTCCGTACTTCACAAACAATCCGTCTTTACCACCGCGGAGCACTTGGTCGACGCGAACTGTCCAGACATCTCCGTCGACTGTATTCGCGGAAGAAGCGGCTAGGCTGCCCGTCGGCGAGGTCGGCGAGCCGTTCGCAGCAAACAGTGCTGCGTCGGTTGGATTGGTGATGGCTGCGGCCTGCGCCGGTGTCAAGACGGTTGCGATAACTGTTTGCCCCGCGCCACGTGTGCGATCGACTTCTCCGCTCGCAAAGAAGAAGGTGTGATTCTTGATGATCGGTCCGCCGATTGTCGCGCCACCCTGGTTCTGGACGATCTTCGGAACCGCTCCGCCTTCGGGAGTGAAATATCCGCGAGCGTTGCCCAAGCCGCTGTTCTGGAAGTAGTCGTAAAGGGAACCGTGAAATTCGTTCGTGCCGCTCTTGGTCAGAATCTGCACTTGCGAGCCCGAATTGCGCCCGAATTCCGCGTCGAAATTGTTGGTGATGACTTTGACTTCCGCGACCGCGTCTTGAACGAACGCAGCTCCGGATTCGCCGGTGGTCGAAATATCCGTCGCAGTCACCCCATCGAGCGTGATGTTGTTTGCCCGCCCGCGCGAGCCGTTGGAATTGAAGCTGCCGGCGCCAAGGAATGGATTGTTGATCGAAACAGGAGCGGTTCCAGGAGACAGCGTCGCATAGATCACAGGATCGCGTGCCTGGTTTGGCAGCGCCATCGCTTCGTCAGAATTGATGGAATTGCTCACTTGCGCTGTGGCGACATCAAGCGTCGGAATCGCGCCCGATTCAACCACTACGCTTTCGCTGACGTTGCCTAACTGCATTCCGATGTCAACGCGCGTCTTCTCGCCGCTGCGAACAACAGCATTCTGCGAGAATGACTTAAAACCATCTTTTTCGACGGTGATTCTGTAATTGCCAATCTCAAGTTGCGGCGCCGAAAACTCGCCTGATTCGCCTGTGGTGATGACTCGAGTCTGACCCGTATTCAGGTTCTGAATGGTGATTTTGGCGCCGTTCACCGTCGCGCCCGTCGAATCGGTGACAGTTCCTGACAGGTCTCCGGTGAGATCGGCAAACGCAGGCGCTACAACCAACAACCAGCTAAATAGAAGTGCTATCGCTACTCGTACTGCAGCCTTATACATTGTGACAATTCCTCCCAGTGAGAACGCATAACAAACGAGCAACCCTGGCGCTGCTCCCCCCTGGGCAGAGCTGACCACGACCTGTGCAGACCTTATGCAATGCGCGTGCCAGCGAAGGCGCGAAAAATACGTTTCTCCAATATGTTCAGAATGTAGCGGTTAGTGAAAGTAAATGGTGGCGATTTATAAATCGGTCGCGGATTTCTCTACGGAAATATGCGAGTTATATGAGTTTGTGAATCTCAGAATTGATACAGAAAATTATGACACTCTTTTTTTGCAAAGATTACTGCGAGAGATAGTTTGTCGAGCTGACATCACTGACACAGCAAATTGTAATTTTTATGTCTATCGCGGCGCGAAATGACAACCATCATCGCGTTGACTGCATCAACGCTCATGTAATTTGTCGCGAGTCAGAAAAGTTTCTGGTGCGTGCGAGTTCCCATCCACTCTGAATAATTCTTCATATTGATTAGGGCACTGCGGCCGCGTAGTTCGCGCAGAAAGTGCTGCTCTTCCCGCGCGTCAGCGGCGGAATGTGGTGTGGCGATTTCGTCAGAGGTGCGCTCGCGATCTTTGCGAGCGAGTTCAATGCCGACGTCGGCGGCTTGCACACGTGCTCGATCCTTCGCGAGGAAGTCTCCGAACGCGACAGCACGAGTGATCTTAAATTTGGCAGCGCGATCTCTGTTCGTATCTTCGATGCGCTGTTTTAAAGACGTCAGCGCAGCCTCGATGGTTTCACGATCGAATCGCGGCATTTTCGCGCCTGCCACGGTTTCGCCCGACGGAGTCGTCATCCATTCGCCCGCTTTCTGCGACTCCGGCTGAACATAGCCCTGTATCTGCAGCAGTGCGACTACGCGCTCGGCTTCTTCCCGCGAGATGTTGAGCGTCTGCGACATATCCCGCAAAGACCACCTCACCGACCCCTTCGTATCACGCAAAAAACTGAGCGCCGCTTCCGCCGGCAACTTCGCGTGTGATGTCGTTGGCCGAGCTGGAGCCGGCGATTTTCCCGGAGGCGGCGCCTGTCTCGCAAGTGGCGCGGGCGCAGCGCTAATGGGCGCGTTTTGAGGTACCGCATGCTTCAATTCAGAATGTTTTTTTTGCTTCGAGGGCGCGACAACTTTGCGTTTCGATGACTTGGCGGGAGCGTGTTTTCTCGGCATCGCGTACCTGCGGAAAATCGATCCGCAGGATAGCACGGCCACCGCCATAGCTCCGGCGGACAAAAAAGAAGAGCGCAGCACGCTCTGACGAATATCAGGCGTTCTGCGCTCTGTTGTCTATTCAGTTTGATTCAGCACGCCACGCGCCGGCACGTGCACGGTCGTCGAAATTTACAGAAGTCCGCCTGTCACGCGCACGGTCTCTCCCGTCAGATATTTGGAATCCGACGAAGCGAGATACACCGCGGTCGGCGCGATGTCATCCGGCTGGCCAATACGGCCGAGCGACGCAGTCGACTCGATCCATTTGCGGAAATCCCCTTCGTTGAAACCAGCGCTGCGCACGCCCTCGGTTTCGATCATCCCAGGGTTAATCGAATTCACGCGAATCTTGCGCGGCCCAAGTTCCTTCGATAGAACAACCGTAATTGCATCGACCGCCGCCTTCGTCGCCGTATACGTCGCCGTGTTCGGCGGAAGAATGGTGCTAACACCCGACCCGACATTAATGACGCTCCCGCCTTCGGTGCCGATCAATTTCACGGCTTCCTGCGTGGTCAGCAACAACCCGAGCACATTCAAATTGAATTGTTTATGAAAGACTTCTTCCGTGATGCCTTCGAGCGGCGCAAATTCATAGACCCCGGCATTGTTCACAAGAATGTTCAGCTTCCCGTACGCCTTCTTGGTATCAGCGAATAGTTTCACCACTTCTGCCTTCTTCGAAACGTCGGCCTGCACCGCGATTGCTTTCCCGCCCTTCGACGTGATGCTCTTCACCACGCGATCGGCGCCTTCCTTACTCGATGCATAGTTCACAACCACCGAAGCCCCTTCCGCTGCGAGCGCCTCTGCGATCGCCGCGCCGATGCCCTTGGATGCCCCGGTTACAACAGCCACTTGATTTGTTAGCTTACCCATGTCTCTCTCCCGCTCGATGGTCGGGATGCAGTGTGCCGACGCGCGCCGGAAACGCAACCGCCGCACTGCCGGGTTCGCTGCCCTGACGCCCAGCGACCCCGGTTCATCGGACCAGAACCGCGTGGCTCGGCCTCCACGTGGTGCCATCCGTATCGGACAAGCCGGGTCCGTG
>Ga0209169_10001705_pt1 | contig 13373 bp, 11 predicted proteins | sample HubBroMetageWRM4_FD_188346 | JGI IMG/M metagenome (GOLD analysis project Ga0209169, IMG submission 188346) | Warmed soil microbial communities from the Hubbard Brook experimental Forest, New Hampshire - Hubbard Brook CCASE Soil Metagenome WRM 4... | ecosystem: Environmental > Terrestrial > Soil...
CGGTACAGCCACAAAACGCACATCGACAAAGCCGAAGGCGTCTGCGAAGTCGATTGCTCGGGGTTCATCGTCTCGATCCTCCGGCACAAAGCCCCCAAGCTGCTCGCCGAAATCCATACGACCCGTAAGCGACCGCTCGCTGACGATTTCTACGCGGCGTTCGTGCCCCGTCCGGGAGCAGCGGCCCGCGGCTGGCAACCAATCGAGCGGCTGGCCGACGCGCAGCCCGGCGACGTCCTCGCCTGGGTGAAGGCCGATCGCGTGCCGGGCGACCCGGATGCCCAGATCGGCCTGTACCGGAGCATCCTGGCCACCAGGCGAGTGCTCATCGTGCTCGACAACGCGGCCGACGCTAGCCAGGTGCGGCCACTCCTGCCTGGCGGCCCTGGCTGCGTCGTGATCGTCACGACCAGGCTCCAGCTGGACGGTCTGGCGGCCACCGACGGGGCCCGCCCCGTGCGTCTCGGGATGCTGACGGAGGGCGAGTCCCGGCAGCTGCTGGCAAGCTTTGCCGGCGCCGCCAGGGTCGAAGCCGAGCCGGCCGAGGCGGCGGACCTGATCCGGATCTGCGCCGGCCTGCCGCTGGCGCTGTGCGTGGCCGGCGCACGGGCGCAGGGCCGTCCCGGCTTTCCGCTGGCCGCTCTGGTGGCCGAGCTCCGGCACGCCCGCCTGCGGCTGGACGGGCTGGACGCCGGCGACGCGGCGGTCAGCCTGCGCACGGCTTTCTTCTCGTCCTACCGGCAGCTCGGGAAGAACGCTGCGCGCGCGTTCCGGCTCGTCGGCATCGCTCCCGGACCCGATATTGCCGCGTCGGCGGCGGCTAGCCTGCTGGCCGAGCCGCCGCGCCGCTCAGCCCTGGCGCTGGCCGAGCTGACCCGGTCGAATCTGCTGGCCGAGCACGCCCCCGGCCGGTACTCGCTGCACGATCTGCTGCGCGCTTACGCCACCGAGCAGTGCCGCAGGCGAGAGACCGCGGCCGAGCGGCGAGCTGCCCTCCGCCGGCTACTCGACTACTACCTGCACACGGCTCATGCGGCTGACCGGCTGCTGTTCCCGAGCCGGCCCGCCCTGGCCCTGGGCCCGGCGGACCCGGGCGTGACTCCGGCCCCGCTGACCGACTCAGCCGGCGCGCTGGCCTGGTTCCGGGCCGAGCACCAGGTGCTGCTCGCCGCGACCGCCGATGCCAGGGACCAGGGCTCCTACGCCTATGCCTGGCAGCTCTCGTGCTGCCTGGCCATGTTCCTGGACACCCGCGGGTACTGGCACGACTTCAAGGTGGCGCAGACGATCGCCGTGGACGCCGCCGCCCAGCTGGGTGACCCGGCGGCGCTGGCACGCTCGCATCACGCGCTGGCGCACGCGTGCGTCCGGCTCGGCGACGACCGGGATGCCAGAACGCAGTTCACGGCCGCACTGCGGCTATACCGGGAGCTCGGCAATCATGCCGGGCAGGGCGGTGTCTTCATCGGCCTGGGCCAGCTGGCCCAGGGCGGCGGCCACTACGAGGAGGCGCTAGGTCTGAGCCGGCAGGCCGCACAGCACTACCAGGCGGCCAGGCAGGATGTCGGGCGGGCCCGCGCACTGAACCAGTCCGGATTCGCCCTGGCCTACCTCGGCGACCTGGGACGCGCCCTGGCCGACTGCAGCCGGGCGGTCGAGCTGTACCGGGAGCTGGGAGCCGCCGGTCCCGGCCCGGCCGAGGCGTGGGACAGCCTCGGTTACGTGCGGCACCTGCGCGGTGAGTACCGGCAGGCGGTGCTGTGCTACGAGCGCGCGATTGGCATTTTCCAGCGGCTTGATGACACTTACGACCAGGCCACTGTCCTCGTCCACCTGGGCGATGCGCATTTGCTGGCCGGGCAGCGGTGGGCCGGGCGAGCGGTCTTGCGGCAGGCCCTGGCCATCCTGAGTGAGCTCAATCACCACGAGGCCGCGGCGGTCGAGGCACGGCTCCTGCGGCTCTAGCGGTCCCGGCCTCCGGAAATTTGCAAGCTTCGTGCAAGCGCCCGGCCGCACGCTGGGAGGACCCGCCTAGCCGAGGAGTGACCGATCTGCCGGTGCACATCTACATCCTGGGACCCGTCGAGATCGTCGCGGACGGCCACGAGATCCCGATCGCAGGTAAGCACCAGCGCGCTCTGGTCGCCGCCCTGGCCAGCGAAGCGGGCCGGGTGGTCTCGGGAGCCCAGCTCATCGACACGCTGTGGGGCGACCGGCCTCCGGCCACTGCGCGCACCAAGCTTCAGGGCCACGTGTGTGCCGTGCGCAAGGCGCTGGGCAGCCGCGTTCAAGGCGCTGCGGCCCGGTGGCCGCTGCTCACCCGCCCGCCGGGATACCTGCTCAGCACCGAGGGCGTCAGCGTGGACCTCCTGCGCTACCGATCGCTGCTGACTCATGCCGCCGGCGAGATAGAAGCCGGCCGCGTCGCGGAGGCCTCCGACCACCTGGGCGCCGCGCTCGCGCTGTGGCGGGGCCCGGCCTTCTGCGACGTCGATGCGGCGAACCTGGTGAGCATGGCAACTGCGCTCGAGCGCGGCAGGCTGCTGGCCACCGAGCGCAAGGCCGAATGCGATCTGCAGCTCGGCCGGTACGACGCGGTGGCCGAGGAAATCAGCCTCGTGCTCGCTGATCATCCCTACCGTGAGGACAGCCGGGCGGCCCTGATGCTGGCACTGTACCGGCGCGGCTGCCGGGCCGAGGCGCTCGAGTCCTACCGGGCCGGCTGGCGGCTGCTGCGCGACCAGCTCGGCATCGAGCCCGGCCATCTGCTCCGGCGCCTGCACGAGATGATGCTTTCCGACGACCCGCGGCTCGCGGCGCCCGAGCTACTGGCCGTTACCCGCTGGCGAGGGCAGTCGGCCACGGGATAGCCGCCGCTCCCCCACGCCGTAGACCTGGCTGGCCGGAACGAAGCCCCACTGCCGGGAGTCCCGGCTCACCGCTGAGTCGCCCAGTACCACAATCGACCCCGGCGGCACCGTCGGCGTCCCGCTGGCCGCCGGGCGGACCGCGTCCGGTACCTGGTCGCCGGGCAGGGCAGCGACCCGCTTGATGACCCACACGTCCTGAGCCGCTCCGGTCCGCCGGGCCGGGCGGCTCCCGGTCCGGCCGGGCTCGCGGAAGACGACCAGCCGGCCACGGCGGAGCCCGGCTAGCCCGCACCGCCGGGCCAGCAGCCGGTCGCCATCGCGCAGGCCAGGTTCCATGCTCGGCCCCCGGACCGTGACCACGCAGTAGCGCCACCGGGCAGCGCCGACGGCCGCGGCAGCCGCCGCGACCGCCACCGCGGCGACGACTCCGGCCTGCAGCCGGGCCTTCACCGGGCCACCGCATCGCACGCCGGGCCCGCTGCCAGCTCGCCCGAGCGGGCATATCCGGCGGCCTGCAACGTGAACAGCCGCGCGTACCGGCCGTCGCGCGCCATCAGCTCACCGTGGGTCCCGCGCTCGGCGACCACGCCATCGAACAGCACGATGATCTGGTCCGCCTCGCGCACGGCCGCCAGCCGATGCGAGATCAGCACGCAGGTCCGCTGCCGCCGGATCTCGGCGAGCTGGCGGTTCACTGCGTGCTCCGCCTCGGCATCCAGGCTCGCGCACGGCTCATCCAGGATGAGCAGGTCCCGGTCGGCCCGCATCAGGCCGCGGGCGAGTGCCAGCCGCTGGCGCTGGCCACCGGACAGCGCCACTCCGACGCGGGCGGTCTTGGCGTCCGGCGCGGACACGAAGACCCGCGACAGCATGGTCTGGTATCCATCCGGCAGGCGGCAGATATCGCTGTCGGCGCCCGCCAGCACGGCCGCCGCGCGAATGCGCGCTGCGTCGGTGAGCGCGCTGACATCGCCGATGCCGATGTTCTCGGAAACGGTCAGGTCGTAGGACATGGAGTCCTGGAAGACCCCGGTTATGCGCTCCCGCAGGCCGGCCGGGTCCAGCTGCCTGATATCCACCCCGTCCCAGCAGATCCTGCCCCGGACCGGGTCATACAGCCGGCAGAGCAGCTTCACCAGCGTGCTCTTGCCGGAACCGTTCAGGCCCACCAGCGCCGCATGAGATCCGGCCGGAATGAACATGCTCACGCCGCGCAGCACCCACGGGTGCGAATCGTCATACCGGAACCAGACGTTCTCCACGGCGATGCCCAGGGTGAGCGCCGGGACCGGCAGCGGCGGATCTTCCACCGGCAGGTCGGCCGGGGCGGACACGACGTCGGAGTAGGCGCGGAACATCGTCACCGACTGCGTCAGGCTCCCCATCGCCATGGCGATCTGGTTCATCGCTCCCTGCATGCCCATCGCGGCCAGCACGAAGAAGCTGACATCACCGACTGGCAGCTGGTGGCTGGCCACCTGGCTGGCGATCCACAGCAGGCCGCCCGCGATGACCGCGGCGCTCAGCCCGCCCAGGCCGGACTTCAGCAGCAGCAGGCGCAGGCCCAGGGCGCGCTCGCTGGAATTGATGACGCGGAGCTCGGTCAGGATCTTGCCGCGCAGCAGGTCGCCAAGCCCGAAGAGCCGGATCTCGTTGGCCGCCACCGGATTGGAAAGCAGCATGCTGAAGGACTGCTGGCGACGGGCGCGCGCGCTGTTCTGCGCCCAGAGCTCCGCCTGGCGCCTGGCGTTGGCGACATTGGCGACGATGGCCAGGCCGTCGAAACCAGCGACGACAAGAGCAAGCGCCGGGTTGATGATCACCAGGGCCACCATGAACGTAACCGCTGTGACCAGCGACTGGACCACCGCGAGGGCCGACGCGAGCAGGGTGCTGCCAGCGGTGTCGGTGAGCTGCCTGGTGAGCTGAAGCTTGTCGGCGAACTCGGGCGACTCGAACCTGGAGATACCCGGCCACGAGCTGATGGCACGGTAAACGCGCTCGTACATGGCGACGGCGACGGCCCGGCCGACCCCGCCCTGAAGGTAGACCTGGCCCTGCGGAAGCGCGGCCGCCGCTATCCCCAGCGAGCCGAGAGCAAGGACCAGCACGACGACTTCGTGCGCGCCGGTGCCCGCGCCTGCGCCGGGCCCGGCCGTGAGCCCGTCCAGGACATCGCGCTGAAGCCAGGCCGTAGCCGGAGCCAGCAGGCCGATCGCCAGGGACATCAGGGCGAGCAGTCCGATCAGGCCAGGCGACGCCGACCACAGCAAGGCGGCCGCGGCGCGGGCAGTAACGCCCCGGCCGGCCCGGCCGCCACCGCCGGGCCGGCTGCGCCGGGCCAGGCCAGGGACGCTCACGAGCTCGCTGTCGCTTCGCCCGCGAAGGCGCCCGCGACGACGCGCGCAACAGATGCCCCGCTGGCTACCACCTTGCCGCCGGGATCGAGCAGGAAGACGCCGGGGAAGGCGCGGGCAGCGAACGCCGTCGTGACCGGGCCGCCCTGCTCCTCGCGCACCACCGGCACGACGCCGTCCAGGATGGAGAGGTACTCGTCGGCCTGGCCGGCCGGCCCGACCACGATCGCCAGGGACGGCCGGCCGCCGTCGGAGGCGAGCCGGGCGAAGGCCGGCAGCTGCTCCCGGCACGGCCGGCAGCCGGGCGAGAAGAAGCCGACCAGGCTCTCCTGTCCGAGCAGCTGCTCCAGCCCGACCGGCTCGCTGCTGGTGGTCTGCGCACGGAACGGCGGAATCTGCGTGCCAGCCTCGAGCCACGGCCGGCCGGCTCCCGCAGCAGGCAAGGCCGGGCCGCTGGCGCAGCGGTCGTCCAGCTGGCGCACCTTGCGGGCGATGAGCAGGATCAGCAGCAGCTCAGCCAGGGACAGCGCGCCGAGAAAGACCAGGCCTGCCGATGTCATCGCGTCGCCGCCCCTCGCGTCACGGCGGCGGCCAGGTGGCCAGCGCCTGGCCTCAGCTCAGCGCCTGCACCGAACAGGGCGAAGACGTCGCCGGAGAAGATGACCAGCAGCGCCGCGGCGAGCCCGGCGATCGCGGCCAGCATGCTTTCCGCCGGACCGGGCGGCTGAGCGGTTGCGGTTCCGGCGCAGACCGAGCCGGCCACGGCCAGGGCCGCGAGCACGCCATTACGCAGGACGTGCTGGCTGCCTGCGGGCTCCGATGACGTCCCGAAGCACAGGCACGGCTGCCCGGAGCCGCTGCGCACCACCAGGTACAGGCCGGCAGTGAGGGCCAGGGCGAGGCCCGCGCCCAGGATCAGCCCGGCCAGCGGAGCCGCCGCTACCAGCGCGACGACCGCCGCTTCGGCCAGCACGAGCGCCAGCGGCATGCCTCTCAGGCGCAACGGCCTGAAAGGCATGCCCGCCAGCCACGTGCCCAGTGCCCGCCAGGCTTCCCGGCTGCGCACCTTGGACACCACCGACACCCCGAACACCAATCCGAGCAGGCACCGGCAGGCGATGCTGCAGTCAAGCGCCCAGGACATCGGTGGCCTCCTCCAGGTCGGCAGCGGTTTCAGCACGCGCCGGGCCGCGGGTCACGGAGCAGCCCGGCCGTTCCGGTCAGGAACAGCCGCCCGGGCTCCACGCCGTGCAGCCGGTCTGCTTGCCGTGGCAGCTGGTGTGGCAGTAGCGGTGATACGTCTCCGGGCGACCCCGGTTGACGATGACCTCGGTGTAGCAGTGCTCGCTCGGCGTGATGCACGCGGCGGCCGCGGTGCTGGGCAGCATGCTCTCGATGCTCCCCGCAAGCCAGGTCGTCAGGCCCTTCATGAGATCTCCCTACATGGTGCGGAACAGGACAACACGAAAGGCTGGCATCCTCCGCTACGCGCTCGTTTCCGCGCCGCTCCCCGGTCGCTACCGGCCCGCTAACGGTGCCGCTCACTCGCGCTACCGCCGCGGGTCCGAGGGGTTCCCGGCCGCCGGTCCTGATGGCACGCTGCCGTTCATGACTGACGTACGTGAGCAAGCGCACCCGGTATGCGAGCACACTGCCCAGGCCGGCGTCTGCCGCGATCCGGTGTTCATCCTGACCGCCAGCCGGTCCGGATCGACGCTGCTGCGATTCATCCTCGACACCCACCCGGACTTCGCCTGCCCGCCCGAGACGATGATCACCGCGGCCTGCGTGTCCCTGCTGCGCAGCTCGGACATCCTGGAGAACGCGGGCTCCGGTCACAACCGGCTGGTGACCGAGTCGGCCAGCCTGCCCGAGGCGGCGCTCGACACGGTGCGCGACACGGTCGACCGCATCTACAGCCGCTACCTGGGACGGCGCGGCAAGCCGCGCTGGTGCGACAAGTCACTGGACAACCTGCTGAACGCCGAGCTGCTGGCCGAGCTCTATCCGCAGGCCAGGTTCATCTGCCTGTACCGGCACTGCATGGACGTGATCGCCTCGGGAGCTGAGTGCTCGCCGTGGGGCGTCAGCCGGTTCGGATTCGATCCGTACGTGGCCGAGCATCCAGGCAACACTGTCGCCGCCATCGGCAGTTACTGGGCCGAATGCGCGCGGACAATACTCGGCTTCGAGCTCAGCCACCCCGACCGCTGCCACCGGGTCCGGTACGAGGACCTGGTCAGCGCGCCCGAGGAGACGGCCGCCGGCCTGCTGACCTTCCTCGGCGCCGCGCCCATGCCAGGGATCACCACCGAGTGCTTTCAGACACCGCATGAAGGGGATGGCCCTGGCGACGAGAAAATCTGGTTCACCACGAGGGTCAGCACCGACACCCTGGGCCGCGGTTTCCGGGTCCCGGCCGCGGCGCTGCCGCAGCAGCTGCGCGAGGAGATCAACGCCAGCCTGGCCACGCTCGGATACCGCGCTGTTACTGACGACTGGAACAACACCGCCAGGCCCGTGGATCCCCGGCGGCCGGAAACCATCGCGGCCGCCGACGGCAGCCCCCGGCGAGGCGCCGGGCACCGGGGCGCTGACGGCGAGGCCGCGCTCGCGCCGGCGCTGGCGGCGATCGAGCGCAGGATCGGTTCCAGGAGCCCGGCCGAAGTGGCCGGGTGCGTGATCCGCTGGCCCGCCCTGGCCGCGCAGAGCGTCACCCTGGTGGTCACCGATGACCGCGGAATCAGCGAGCTGACCTGGACCTTCCCGCCCGGTCCGGGCCTGGCTGAGCCGGCCGGCGAGGAGCCGGTGGCAACGATGATCGCAGGCTCGGAGGTATGGCAGGCAGTGCTGGACGGCCGGGCTAACCTCATCACCGAGCTTCGGCAGGGCCGGCTGCGCTGCCTGAACCGGCGCGATGCCTACCGGCTCCGCTCAGACGAGGTGCACGCGCTCGCCTGGCTGCTCGGGCTCGCCCAGGTGCCGCTCGCGCACGTCGGGTCTGCGGCTCCGGCCTGATCAGGCCGCCGCCCGGCGGCGCGCGCGGGCTCGCCGCCGCCACCTGCGCTCCAGCAGGGTCAGCGGGGCCGCGACAATGCCGCCGGCCATCAGGGGCAGTGCCGGATCGGCGGGGATCGCTCGCAGCTGCCCTGTGGTCAGGGCGGCCGCGGCCGCCGGCCGGGCCATGGCGGACCCGGCTGCCTGCCCTGGCGCGCCCGCGGCCAGCGCGGGCTGGCTGAAGGTGGCGGGGACCCAGAGCATCCTGAACCTGCTGGCCGGCCAGATCACCACGAACGCGCGCCCGATCACCGCGCTTTCCGGGATCGTCCCGTCCCGGTCCCAGGGCTCGCAGGCCGCCACCGAGATCTGGCAGTCGTGGTACCTGGAGTCCGCGGAATCCCCGCGGTTATCGCCCATCACCCACAGGCGGCCAGGCGGCACCACGATGCTGAACCTGATGGCGGACGGTGCACTGCCCGGATACAGATAGCCGCCCTCGTGCAGCGGGACGCCATTGACGGTGAGCAGGCCCCGGGCGTTGCAGCACCGGACGTGATCGCCGGGCACGCCGATGACGCGCTTGATGTAGTCGGTCTGATCCGACTCGTGGCCGAACAGCCCGAGGAAGTCGCGGTAGATCCTGGTCAGCGGATCATCGTCGGCCGCGGCCGGCGGCTTCCAGGAGCCCGCTCCGTCGAACACGACGATGTCGCCGCGGTGAATCTGGCTGATATGGCCGACCAGCTTGTTCACCAGCACCCGGTCGTTGACCAGGAGAGTGTTCTCCATCGACTGGGACGGGATCCAGAACGGCTGCACCAGGTAGGTCTTGACGGTCAGCGCGATGACCAGGGCTACCACGACGAGCACGACGAGCTCGGTCAGCCAGGACCGGCTCGCCCGCCGGGCGGCCGGCTCATCCGGGCCCGCGCAGATGTCGTCAGCAACGGTCACCTCGCCGTCGTCCCCGGCTGCCTCCGCCGCCGGCCCGCGCGGCGGGCCGGCCCCGGCCGGGCCGGTGTCAGCAGAACCGGCCATGCCCGGCCGTCCAGATGATCAGGTGCGAACGGCCCGTGGCCGGGCTCACGCCCGCAACGGACCGCGCCGGACCGGGCCGGCAATGAGCGCGGGCGTGCGGCTGGCCCGTGCTGGCCGCCCTGGCGGGCACCGTCGGGGTCAGCAGCCCGGCCGAGATGCCGAGCGCGCAGGCAGCCGCCAGCAGCGCGCAGGCCACGGTGCTCAGGCGCCGGCCGGGGCGCGGCGTCAGCCACTCCCGCGCCGCGCCGGCCAGGTAGCTGCAGGCAATCGAGCCGGCCGGCGTTCCGTCCTGGATGAGCAGCGCGGCCAGCTCGGTGGCCTCGTGTCCGTGCCGCGACCGCCACCGGGCCGGGTAGCACTTCAGCACGGTCCCGACCAGCCGGCCCGCCCGGCGGTCATCCATCAGATCCCGCCCAGCCGCAGCCGCAGCCGCCCGGCCGCGCTGACCCGCTCCAGCGAGTCGAGGTGCTCGCGAAGCGCCGCTGCTCCCGGTGCGGTGATGCGGTAGGGATGGCGCCGGTCGTCGGCCGGCAGCGACTCGATCAGGGCCAGCCGCTCCAGCCGGTCCAGCGCGCCGTAGAGCGTGCCGGGGCCAAGCTCGACGCCGGCCAGCTCCCTGATGTCCTGAATCAGCGCGTAACCGTGCTTGGGCCCGTCGGCCAGGCTGATCAGTATCAGCACCGACGCCTCGCCGACCCGTCGCAGCACGTCGGGCCCGGCCCTGCTGTCCCGTCCGCTCACGGCACCCCCTCCTAATACGTCGACCAATATATCAGTCAACGTAATACGAGCGCCAGATTACGGGAACGGGGCCGCTCGTGCTGACCCGGTGAGCGCGTTCGCGGCGGCCCGGTGGTTACCGGCGGGCCAGCGACCGGATCCCGAGCGCGGTCAGCGCCAGCAGGATGGGGCCGGCGACCCGGAGGAAAATCTCCGTGAGCTGCCCTGAATCGGTCAGCAGGTTCCAGTCGACTCCGCCGAACAGCGCGGTGGCCGCGGCGAGCGAGGTGATCGCCGCGTGCCCGAAGCTGACCCCGGCCCGGTATCCCCACTGCCACAGCACCAGCGCGCCCGCCAGGATGACGACAGCGAAGGAGACAATGCTGCGCGCCGGGCGGACGTCATAGCCGGAGATGACCCAGAAAATCCGGACCAGAATGAGCTCGATCCATGACCTGGTCTTTTCCGGATTGAGCACGCTGCTGTGATCATGCTCACCGCGCATCTGCATTTCGCTGTAATAAAAGCCAGCCGCGTTGGCCTGGTCGTTCATCTGCTCGCGCCCGACCCTGAGGTCGTGGTAGGTGGCCATGATCTTCCGGCGCGAGATGGCCCCCGGCTCCTCGGCGAGCACGTCTGGCGGCTCGCATTCGGGCGGGATCTGCGCCCATCCGCGGGTTCCCGATGGCCTGGTGATCGAGATGCCTGCCCCGATCCGCTCCAGGCTCGGACCGCCGCGGCGGCCGTAGGAACGCCACGACCACTCCTCGGCCACGACCGGGCGGCGGACCCGGAAGCCGCGCGGCGGGCCGGCGAACACGTCCGGTCCGGCAATGCGCGCAGTGTCCAGTCCGTGCGCCCGGTCGAAGCGGCAGGCCCGGAGATCGACCTCGTCAAGCCGGAGCAATCCGATCCGGGCGCCGCGCACCGATGCCAGCCGTACCGTCGCCTGCGGGTTCTCCTGGATCTCCGCCCTGGTCTCAGGGAAGGGGAAGAGGCGCCAGGTGGTGAGGGTCGAGACCTGACCGAAGTTCGCGCCGTCGAGAATGACGTCGCATGGCGACAGCGCCAGGTCCGCCCCGCCGGCGAAGCTCGTCTCCGCGAACGACGCGGCCGAGCAGGCGATGTTCATGGTGACGAGCAGCCCGGATTCAAATCGGGCCGCGTCAAAGTCGCAGACCCCGCCGACCAGGACGGAGGAGAAGGCTGGCGGTTGCCCGAACACCGCACCCGCGAACGTCGCCGCACCAGTGAGGTAGTTCGTGAAGACCGAGCGGACATCGGCCCGGAACTGGCAATCGCCGAACACCGCCGCCTGCCGGAACTCAGCGCTGGAGAAACTCGCGCCGCCGTGCACAACGCACTTCTCGAAGCTGGCGTCGCCCCTGAATACCACGGCTTCGAAGAGCGCCGCGCTATGGAAGCGCGCGCGGTCGAATACCGCTTCCGACCAGAACTCCGCGCCGCTGAAAGACGTGACCTGCGTGAACGTCGAGCGGGCGAACAGGGCAGCGTGCCGGAATGAGGCAAACTCAAACGACATGTTCCCGATGAAGAGCCGATCGCGGAAATCGGCGACCGTATCGAAGCAGGAGGCGTCGAAGTTAACTGCCCTGGCCGCCGAGCTTGTGAGTATCGCCGCGAGCAAGTCGGCGGTGATAGTCATCCCGCTGGCATCGAGTCCGCCGGAGTGCCCGGCCAGGGCTTCCTGCCGCCGGGACGGCTCGATGTGCTCGAGGCATGCTCCCGTCCGCCCGACTGGGGCCCGCCGGCATCCCGATCTCCGGCAGCCATCCTCGGGGTCAGTCCCGGCATCCGGCCCGGCCGGACGCTGCGGCCATGGCGGGCCGTCCGCCGGGCTGTCCACGGCTCCGCCCTGCAGGGCGACCGCGGACGCCGGCCGGCCGTGCACCATGGTGAAGTTCAGTGCCGACGCCACGTCGTAGGGCGGGGAAGCCCAGGCGGTCAGCCTGATGTCACGCGGATGGCTGACGATGATCCTGCGGGCGAGATTCTCCCGGACTGAGGAGTCGGTGTAGCTGACATCGATTCTGGCCTGTTCTGACAGGTCTCCGGTGATCTGTATCTCGCCGTACTGACCGAAATTCGGGCGGTAGGCATCTCCGCGGCTCAGCAGCGGCCCTAGCTCGAGGATCAGCCGGTCCAGGATCGCCGCCGTGACCGGAAGGCCGACGTCCTGATGACCGGCGATCATGCGGGCAAGGCCGAAGGTCAGGCCGCCGGCCAGCTTCGACAGCTCGCCGATAGCCGCTGCCCTGGCGTCATCGGCGAGCTGCTCGGGCCCAGAGCCGGACGGCCGCAGCGACCGCAGCGCGCGCAGCAGCCGGCCTGAGCTGGTCCGGTGCTCCTCATCCGGCGGGCCGGGCTCCTGACCCTCACGCGCGCGGGCAGGCGCGGCCGCCTGGCTCCCGGCCGCGCGGCGATCGCCCGGGCCGATCTCGGCGGCCGCGCGAAGAGCTTCCTCGGCCTCCTCGCGGTGGCCGCGCATGGTGAGGATGGCGGCAAGCAAGTAACGCGCCGGGTAGGAGCGCGGGTCGGCCTCGATGGCCCGGCGGGCCGCCGGCTCGGCCGCGGCCGGCATGTTGAGGAACGTCAGCACATCGGCCAGAGCGTAGGTCGCGGCGAACAGCCGGGCCGGGTCAGGGCCCGCGGCCGCCTGCTCGACAAGCTCCTCGGCCTGCTCGCGTTCGGCCTGCAGCACCAGAATCCGGACCAGGTGGCCGATAGCCTGCGGGCTTCCCCTGGCATCGGCGCGCTGATAGGCGGCTCCGGCGCTGGCCAGGTCACCGCGCAGCTGCAGCCTGATGCCGAGATTCAGGGCGCCTTCCGGGCTCTCCTGCTCATCCGCGCGGCGGTAGGCGGCCTCGGCCCTGCCGGTTAACCCGCGCGAGTCCAGCAAGCGGCCAAGCCGCAACGCCGCCTCGTCCGGCTCGCCGGACCGGGCGCGCTGGATGAGGGCCAGGGCCGCATCAAGGTCGCCGCTTTCCGCCAGCCGCACGGCCTGGTCCGCGATCGCCTGGCCCGCCTCGTCAGCCGGGCCCGGATTCTCGCCGCTGGCCGCGGCCTCAGCTACCTCAGCCATGTACCAGAACCCCCCCTTTGGTGTTCTAGCCGTACAGCATCGGCCGATCGGGCCGGCTTGTCTACCCTTCCGGCCTGCGGCTCAGGACGGTACGAGCGGGGTGACCGGGATCGGCTGGCGGCAGAACTGGCAGAACGGATCGGCGGCCCGCGACGCCCTGGCCTGGTCGACCGGCGCGCCGCAGTTCGGGCAGTGCGCCGGCACCACCCAGGGCGGTCCGGCCACCACCCCGCGTGCCGCCGGCTTCTGCTCTTTCGGCTTCTGCTCACGCTGGATGTAGTCGTT